>Ga0302320_10001679_pt1 | contig 52982 bp, 39 predicted proteins | sample Bog_T0_3_FD_202130 | JGI IMG/M metagenome (GOLD analysis project Ga0302320, IMG submission 202130) | Peat permafrost microbial communities from Stordalen Mire near Abisko, Sweden - Bog_T0_3 | ecosystem: Environmental > Terrestrial > Soil > Wetlands > Peat | place: Sweden: Abisko, Stordalen Mire...
GCATTTCGACCGGCCGGCGCCCATGGGGAATCCAGCGGTCCAGATCCGGGAGCTTGGCGTCCAGGGAAAACGGGCGGCGCCGGCGGGCCGCCATCATGGCGATCACCCGTTCGCCGCGGATGCCGATAAAATAGGTGTTCTCGGAGTGAAAGCGGTCAACCAGCCTTCCCGTCGGGCTGGGAGAGTGCTGGGGAATTTCCTCTACGAACGTCTGATAGTTGAGCCGATGAATCTGCTCGAACTCGTCCGGGGTCGTGGCGATTTTAAAAACCGTAGTCGGCTCCATGGGTTGCGTGAAAGATAAGCCGGCGATCATTTACCGATATGCTCCCGGTGCGCAAGCAGGACCAGCAGCCAGGCAAGAAGAAGTGACAGGCGGGCGGGAAAATTTCCTAGGAGATACCATCCAAGAGGCAGGCTGGCGACGAAGGCTAGGCTCCTAGCGATAAACCATTTGTTCAGAAACGCTAGCGAAATAAAGCCGGGGATCCAGGCGAGCGGAACGATGGCCCAATGGTAGGCGAAACAAGCTCCCATCAGAGTGGAGGCGCCGCGGCCCCCCCGGAAGCGAAGCCAAATCGGCCAGATGTGCCCGGCCACGGCGGCCGGGCCGGCCAGCGCCGCCCAGGGCTGGTCGGGCGCGAGCCACCGGGCGCCGAGCACGGCGACGAGTCCTTTGAGGGCGTCCAGGAGCAGCACCCAGGCGTAAGCCCGCTTGCCCAGCACGCGGGCGGCGTTGGTGGCCCCGGTCACGCCGCTGCCTTCCTTGCGCAGGTCGATGCCGGCCTGGCGCCGGACCAGCCACCACCCGGGCGAAAGGCCGCCCAGGGCGTACGCCGCGGCGACCAACAAGGGCACTTGCCATACCGGCGGGACAGCGTGAAGCATCGGGAGGCCGGAAGTTGGATGGATTATCCGGCGACGTCAAAAACCGAAACGCGGAGGGCGGGGCCCGCGGGCGGTTTGGGGGGTGACACGGACTCCAAATCGGCGTAAGCTGCCGATGATGATGCGTGCGGTTTTATTCTTTCTGGCGGTAGCGGTCTGCGGGGCGGCCGCTGAGCCGGCGGCCGGACCCCTTGAAGCGCAGCTGGCCGCGGCGGTGCAAGCCGACCAGGTCACGGTGGTGCACCTGTGGGCGCCCTGGTGCGACAATTGCCTGCACGAGCTCGCCCACGGCGGCTGGAGCGGCTTCCTCGCCGCCAATCCCGGCGTGAAGTTCATCTTCGTGACCATCTGGAACGACCGGGACGGCCACGAAGTCCTGGCGCGCAACGGCGTCGGGTCGCAGCCGAACCTGACCGTGTACCTGCACCCGAATCCCTCGCGGGACAAGGGCGTGATGGTCTCCTCGCTGCTCGGCCAGCCGGTCACCTGGATTCCCACGACCTGGGTCTACAAGAAGGGAAAACTGCGCTACGCCCTCAACTATGGGGAGCTGCGCTTCCCGATCCTCCAACAGCTGATTTCCGACGCTTCCCAATCCTGGTAGCCCCGGGCCGGACCCGCCCGTCCGGCTTCGCGCTCCGCCCTTTTCCCGAACCCCCATGCCTACGATCAACGCGTTCCTTCACAAAAACGATCTGCGAATCGCCACCAATCCGTGCGTCAGCCCGGATTTTTGCCTGGATTGGCCCCGCTTGGCGGCCAAGGCGACCGGGCCGGCCGCCTCGCAGCTGACCCACTACCCGCGGAGCCAGTTCGAGACTGCGGCCGGCAAATGGTCGCTCTTCGAGGACCCGGAGACAGGCGACTGCGGCTGGAAGTTGGCGACCGCCGCGGCGGCCAAGGCCGGCTCGGGGCTCACCGACGGGGTCGCGGGCGCGGCCGGGGAGAATTATTTTCCGGCGAGCTTCGCCAACCTCCTGCGGCTGAAGAACCTGATCCAGGAGCACAATCCGCGCTCCACCATCTTTCCGACGGCGGGCGGCCGCCTGGGGCAGAGCACGCTCGGGATCGGCGCCCGCTTCACGACCCTCCACTGGCCGGCCGTCGAATGGGCCATGGCCCAGCTGGGCCTCGGAGTCACCGCCAACCAGAACTCGATCCCGCGGGAACTGGTCTACGACGTGAAGGCGATGCTGGAGGGCCGGCTCGACACCGTGCCCTTCCCCTTCATCGGCGCCAACGTGCCCGAGGGGCACCAGGGCCAGAGCGTCGAAGGGATGAGCCATGGCTGCGTCCTCTCGAAGCTGAAGACCGGCTTCCACCGGCGGGGCATCGCCTGGAGCTTCAACGCCGACCACCAGCCGATCGGCGGCAAGTTCGACAACCGGGAGGACCAGCTGGTCGCCGGCTGCGTTCTGGCCAGCTACATCACCTTCGACCTCTCCCCGGAGCTGGCGCAGACCGCCGCGGCGCCGGATCCGGCGGCCTGGGTCAAGGCCCACGTCCCCGACGCGATCGTCGCCCGGGTGCGCGCCCGGGTGGCCGCGACCGGACTGTCCCTCCATGAGGCGGAGTTCGCCCGGCTCCTCGCCTATGTCTGGCCGTCGTTCGAGAAGATGAAGCGCCGCGACACCAAGTACCGGGAGGCCCGGGAAAAGCTTTTCACCACGGCCGCCGGCCGCGAGTACCTGCGGGAGCTGTCGATCGACGAGCTGCCCGGCCTGACGACCGCCGAGACCACGGCGATCATGCTGTCGCTTTGCGAGGCGCTCGACCTGAAGATCCATTTCGTGGCTCCGGCCTTCGGGTTCCAGAAGAACATGCCGTATCCGGACAACGCCGCGCTCCGGACCCTCATCTCCAAGCAATGGGCGGTCTGCACGCAGTTCGGCGTCAGCATCGGTTTCCATTCCGGCTCGGGCAAGTCGGCGGAAAACTACGGGGTCATGGGCGAGGTGACCGGAGGGCGCCTGGAGATCAAGACCAGCGGCCGCTACACCTACGAGATGGGCCGCGCCCTGGCGGCCTCGAAAAACCCCGCCGACCACGCCCTCTGGCAGGACTGGTACCGCTTCACCCTCGAACTGGCGCTCCTGGGCTCCTTCAGCCCGGATCCGACCGAGCAGAAGATGGCCCGGATTTTCGTGACCGACGCGCTCGAGAAATCGGGCCGGCCGACCGCCGTCTTCGGCGCGCCGGCGGACACCCGCCGCGCTCTGGAGGCCCTGGCCGCGAGCCCCGAGCACATGTTCTGGTTTGAGTACAACTTTCTGTATGTCCTGGCGGCCGGCGGCCGGGCGGAAAAGGCGGCCCTGGGCGACCACACCCCGGCCGGCTACCGGCAGCGCGCCCGTTTCTACGCGATCAGCGACGAGGGGAAGCTCAACTACTCGAAGGGGGTCGCCCGGTACATCGTCTTCCTGGCTGAAACGACCGGCCTGGCGCCGGCCGCTGCTTGCGCGGCGGCCCGCACGAAACTCGATGGCTACCAGCAGCTGAGCGCGCTGCTGGCGGACATCGGCAGCTAGGAGTTGGCGCAGGAGTTCCGGCGGGAAGCGCCGCCGCCCGCGGTCCCGAGGCGGCTTTTCCCGGCTTGGCGGATGAGCGGCGCTTGACGCGGGCGCACGAACCGGCGGAGCGGCGTTTTGGGCTGGACGGTCCCTTTTGCCGCGGCATGCTCCGCCTGACTTCAGGCCCCGGGGTCGAAAAATCCAAAGCTTCAGGCTCGCCGCGGCGGGCTAACTTTTCCGGCCCAACTTTATTTTCGCCTGCGACCTAACCGAGCACACCGGTCCCGCAATCCGCTTCCCGGCGCTTCAACTCGCGTTTTGTCCTGTCTTCAATCCCGGCCGCCAACCCGCGCCGCCCCAATCTTTCCACCATGCTTTCTCGTTCCTCCCTTCGTCTCGCTTCGTGCGTGGCCATCGCCGCCTTGCTGCCCAGCGTCGCATTTGCCCGGATTTACATCGCCGACCAGACGCGCAACCAGGTCAACATCTACCCCAGCACGGCTACCGGCAACACCGCCCCGACCGTTACGATCATTGGCGCCAATACGGGCCTGAGCCAGCCCTGCAGCGTGGCGGTCGACGCCAATTACATCTATGTCGCCAATTACGAGGGCGCCCAGGGCAACTCGGTCACGGTTTACCCCCTCAACGCCAGCGGCAACGCCTCCCCGGTCGCCACGATCACCGGTGCCACCACGGGGATCGACAACTGCATCGGCGTGGCGGTGGACGCCAACTATCTGTACGTCGTCAGCGAGAGCTCGACCAACAACATCCTGGGCTCGATCAGCGTCTTCCCCAAGACGGCCAACGGCAATGTCGCCCCGCTGCGCGTCATCGGCTTCCCGACCGGAGATGAAGTCGATCCGGACAACACCGGCCTCGCCTATCCCTTCTGCGTCGCCGTGGACGCCAATTACATCTATGTCAGCAATCCCGACGGTGGCCTGGGGAATGGCACGGTGTGCGTCTTCCCGCTGGGGGCCAGCGGCAACGTCGTTCCCAGCTTCACCTTGAGCGGCGTCGGCAATGGAATCCACGATCCGGTCGCCCTCGCTGTCGACGCCAACAATCTCTACGTCACCAACGACTCGGCCGAGCAGGTGGCGGTCTTTGCGTTGGCCGGCCTCAACAGCAACAGCGTCGCCACGGCCATAATCAGCGGCTCCAACACGGCCGTCTCCGTGCCCATTGGCATCGCGGTCGACGCCACCCGGATGTATGTCCGCAACTCGGGCGCCGAGGCGATCACCACCTTCCCGCTGACCGCCAACGGCAACGTCGCGCCGAGCACCACGCTGGGCGGCATCAGCAGCAATTCGCTCATCACCACGGGATTCGGCCTGGCCGAGGACAGCTCCTCGTTTACCCATTTCGTGGTCAACGCCCCCCCCTCGGCGACCGCGGGCACGCCGTTCAACGTCGTGGTCACCGCGACGGACGACAACGGCAACACGGTTACCGGCTATTCTGGCACGGTGCAATTCACGAGCACCGATGGCAGCGCGGTCCTGCCCGCGAATTCCACCCTGACGAACGGGACCGGCACTTTCTCCGTGACGCTCAACTCGGATCTCAATCAGACGGTGACGGCCACCGACACGGTCTCCAGCATCATCACCGGCACTTCGGGGACCATCGCGGTGGCCGGCGTCGTGACCCATTTCTCGGTCGGCCTCAATTCGCCGACGAACGCCGGCTTCAACAACACCGTGACGGTGACCGCCCTGAATGCCTCGAATGCCACCGTGCATTCCTACAGCGGAATCGTGCACCTCACCAGCACGGACTCCAATGCGGTCATTTCGGCCAATTCGACCCTGACGAACGGCACCGGCACCTTCACCGTGACGTTCCACACCTCCGGCACCCAAACGGTGACCGCCGCCGACACGGTGGCCAGCGCGCTCACCGGCACCTCGGCGTTGATCGTCGTCACCTCCAGCTTTGCGACCCATCTTTCCGTCAGCGCGCCGCCCACGGCGACCGCCGGCACCCCCGTCAACGTGGTGGTGACCGCCTTGGATTTCTACAACAACGTCGCCACGAGCTACACCGGATCGGTGCGTTTCACCAGCACGGATGGTAGTGCGGCTTTGCCGGTCATCAGCAGCTTGACCCTCGGCACCGGGACCTTTCCGGTGACCTTTGGCACGGCCGGCGCCCAGACGGTGACGGCGACCGACACGATCACCGCTACGATCACCGGCACCTCCGCGCCGGTCACGGTGAGCGCGGCGCCCCCGACCCATTTCTCGGTCAGCGCTCCGGGCGCGGCGACCGCCGGCACGCCATTCAATGTGACGGTGACCGCACTCAGCGCCTCGAACGCCCTGGTGAGCAGCTATGCGGGCACCATCCATTTCACCTCGACCGACCCCAATGCCGTCCTGCCGGCCGACGTCGTCCTCGGCGGCGGGTCCGGAAATTTCGCCGTGACGCTGAGGACCTCCGGAGCCCAGCACGTGACGGTCACCGACGCGATCACCCCCTCCATCACGGGCTTCTCCGGGGTGATCGCGGTGAGCGCGGGGGCGGCGACCCATCTCCTGGTCGCCGCTCCGGGCACCGCGAACCCGGGCACGCCGTTCAACATCACGCTCACCGCCATCGACGCCTTCAACAATCCGGCCACGACGTACGGCGGGACCGTGCATTTTACCTCGACCGACGTCGGCGCGGTGCTGCCCGCCAATTCGGCCCTGATCGCCGGGGTCGGCACCGTCGCGGTCACCCTCGAGACGCCGGGGGCCCAGACGGTGACGGCGACTGACGTGGTCTCGCCCTCGATCACGGGCCTTTCGGGGGCCATCACCGTGAGCGCGCTGCCGGCGACGCATATCACGGTGAGCGCGCCGGCCACGGCGACGGTGGGGGTGCCGTTCAACGTCACCATCACCGCCCTCACGGCCTCGAACACCACCGCGACTTCCTATGCGGGGACGGTGCATTTCACCTCGAGCGACGGCAGCGCGATCCTGCCGGTCAATATGAGCCTGGTCCTGGGGACGGCGACGATCCCGGTCACGCTCCAAACGGCCGGCACCCAGTCGGTGACGGTGACCGACACGGTCACCAATTCCATCACCGGGACATCGGCCGCGATCACGGTCAGCGCGGCGCCGGCGACGCACTTCACGGTCAGCGCCCCGGGCGCGGCGACCGCGGGCACGCCGTTCAATGTCACGGTCACCGCCCTTAATGCTGCGAATACCACCGTCACCGGCTACGCGGGCACGGTGCACTTCACCTCGAGCGACGGGAGCGCGGCGCTTCCGGCCAACGGCAACCTGATCAACGGGGTCGGCACCTTCGCGGTCACCCTGCAGACCGCCGGCGGCCAGACGGTGACGGCGACCGACGCGGTCACCAACTCCATCACCGGGATCTCCGGGACGATCACGGTCAGCGCCCCGGCGGCGACCCATTTCACGGTCACCGCCCCGGCCACGGCGAGTCCGGGCACGCCCTTCAATGTCACGGTCACCGCGCGCACCGCCGCGAACGCCACGGCCACCGGCTACGCCGGCACGGTGCATTTCACGTCCAGCGACGGCGGCGCGACCCTGCCGGCCAACGCCACCCTCACCAACGGCACGGGCACGTTCGCGGTGACCCTGCAGACGATCGGGACGCAGACGGTGACGGCGACCGACGCGGTCACCACCTCCATCACCGGTGTTTCGGGGTCGATCGCCCTCGCCGGACCGGCCACGCATTTCTCGGTCAGCGCCCCGGCGACGGCGGCCCCGGGCACGCCGATCAGCGTGACGGTCACCGCGCTCAGCGCGGCGAACGTCACGGCCACCGGCTACGCCGGCACGGTGCATTTCACCTCGAGCGACGGGAGCGCGACCCTGCCGGGCAACGGCACCCTCATCAATGGGGTCGGAACCTTCGCGGTGACCCTGCAGACGACCGGCTCCCAGACGGTGACGGCGACCGACACGGTGACAAACTCCATCACGGGCGCATCCGGGGCGATCGCGGTCAGCTCCCCGGTCGCAACCCACTTCACGGTCAGCGCTCCGGCCGCGGCGACGCAGGGCTCCCCAGTCAATGCGATCGTCACCGCGCTTACCGCCGCGAATGCCCCCGCCACCACTTATGCCGGCACGGTGCATCTCTCCTCCAGTGACGGCGCTGCGACCCTGCCGGCCAATGGCGTGCTGATCAACGGCACGGGCACTTTCGCGGTCACCCTGAACACCGCCGGGACCCAGACCGTGACGGCGACCGACACGCTCACCGCCTCCATCACCGGCGTCTCGGGGCCGATCGCGGTCGCCGCGAGCCCCGCCATGGTGGGCCTCACCGCCCTGGGCGGCGGCGCGGCGGTGGCGCGCGGGGGCCTTGCTCCCGACGCCACCGGTCAAACTTCCACCCTGGGCGCCTACATCAACGCGGGGGGCACCGGCGGGACGCTGGTCGGCTACCTCGCCAGCCTCAGCGCGGGCTTCACCGCCAACTTCACCCTCGCTTCCGGCCAATTCACGACCACGACGACGACGCTGACCGGCGGGACGAGCCTGGGCCAGACCCTGACCCTGAGCGGAACCCTCACTGGCGGCGTGCTGAGCGGCACGATCGCGCCGCTGGGGGTGCCCTTCTCCGTGACGCTCGACTCCCTGACGGGCTCCTCCGCGGCGGTCTCGGGCCTGTACGCGGCCTCGGGTTCGACCTCGGGCAGCGCGATCTACTCGATCGTGGGGACCCAGGGCGAATTGTTCGTCCTGGACGTCTCGCCGGGGCTGGTGAGCGCGGGCGTCGGCACGGTCAACCCGAACGACACCTTCACGGTGACCACCTCGCAGGGGACCACGATCAGCGGCTCGGTGAACGCGGGCACGACCGCGATCACCGGCACGGCGACGCCGGCGACGGGCAGCCCGGTCGTCTTTTCGGGCGAAGGAAGCGGAGCTTCGCCGACGGTCGCGCCCGCGGCCCAGAGCGTGACGGCCGGCGCGACCGCGACCTTGACGGTGTCCACGTCGGCCGCCAGTCCGACCTACCAGTGGCTGTTCAACGGCGTGCCGGTCGCCGGGGCGGCCGGGGCCACGCTCACCTTGCCCAATATCGGCACGACCCAGGCGGGCGATTACGCCGCGGTGGTCACCTCCGGGGGCACCAGCGTGGTGTCGAACTCGGCCACCGTGACCGTGACGTACAGCGCCTGGCTGGCGAACCTTTCGACCCGGGCGTACGTGGCCCCGACGCTCAACTCGGCCGACGTGCTGATCGCCGGCTTCGTGACGGTGGGCCCGGGCGGCAAGCAACTGCTGGTGCGCGGGGTGGGCCCGGGGCTGCAGCAGTTCAGCGTGCCCGGCTTCCTGCCGAATCCCTCGCTCACGATCTTCTCGGGCTCGGCCGGGGGACCGGTGCTCACCAGCTGGAGCCCCAGCCTGGCGGGCCAGTTCGCGAGCCTGGGGGCCTTCCCGCTGCCCGCGGGCTCCGCCGATGCGGCCACCGTCAACGCCTACGGCGCCGGACCGTATACGGCGATCGTGAGCCCGGCGGACGGCAAGCAGAGCGGAATTGCGCTGGTCGAAGTGTACGACGCCGACCACGGCGCGCCGGCCAGCCGGCTGGCCAATATTTCGGGCCGGGCCTATGTCAGCACCGGTTCCAATATCCTGATCGGCGGCTTCGTGATCAACGGCAGCACCTCGGAGACGGTGCTGATCCGCGCCGTGGGCCCGGCCCTGGGCGCGGCTCCCTTTAGCGTCCCGGGCACGCTGGCCCAGCCGATCCTGCAGGTTTACGACGCCAATCCGAGCGGCGGCGCCGCGGGACCCAAGATCATCGCCCAGATCCAAGGCTGGGGCGGGGCGCCGGCGCCGGGGCCCTCGGGCGTGGCGGCCGGCATCCAGCCGGCGAGCGCGGCGGCGATGAGCGCGGTGGGCGCCTTCAGCCTGCCTGCCGGCAGCGCCGACTCGGCCCTGATTCTCACCCTGCCGCCGGGAGCGTACACGGCGGAGGTCTCGGGCGCCAACGGCGGCTCCGGGATCGCCCTCGTCGAAATCTACGAGGTCCCTTGACGCGCCCCGTCTCGGCTGCGCGGCGGCCGGCGGCCGCCCGCGGCTGCGGCCCCGCGCGGGGACCCGAGCCCGGAGCCGGGTCCTGCTGGCGTGGGCCAGGCCGGTGCGGGAGGGTCCGGAGCGATTGGTTCCCGCAAAAAAAACCGCGGCGCGGCCCTAACCTCTTGCGTGCGGACCGATTCCCCGCCGAACTGGCAGGGTAACCCAGGAGCCCGGCCATGGCCTTCATTCACGACGACTTCCTGCTCGCGACCCCCCAAGCCCGCGAGCTCTACCACCGGTTCGCGGAAAACGAGCCGATCTACGATTACCACTGCCACCTGCCGCCGGCGCTGCTGGCCGACAATCACCAGTTTGCCGACCTGGCGGAAATCTGGCTCGCCGGCGATCACTATAAGTGGCGGGCCATGCGCTCGAACGGCGTGGCGGAGCGTTTTTGCACCGGCGCGGCGAGCCCGTGGGAGAAATTTGAGGCCTGGGCCGGCACCGTCCCGCACACCCTGCGCAACCCGCTTTACCACTGGACCCACCTGGAATTGAAGCGCTTCTTCGGGATCGACACCCTGCTCAGCCCGAAGACGGCGGCCGAGGTGTGGCGGGAGGGCAACGAGCGGCTTTCGGGGATGCGGGTCCACGACCTGCTTACCCGGTCCAAGGTGGCCGTCGTGTGCACGACCGACGATCCGGCCGACTCCCTGGACACCCACGCGCGGATCCGCGCGAGCAGCCTGAAGACCCGGGTCTATCCGGCTTTCCGTCCCGACAAGGCGCTCGGCGTCGGCAATCCGCCCGAGTTCAACGCCTGGGTGGAGCGGCTGGAAGGGGCCGCCGGAACCTCGATCCGCACCTTCGACGACCTGCTCTCGGCCCTGAAGAAGCGGCACGACGAGTTTCACGCCTTCGGCTGCCGGGTCTCGGACCATGGACTGGAGCAGGCGCTCTCCGACCCGTGCACCCGGGCGCAGGCGGCGGCGGTCTTCGACATGGCCACCTCCGGGCGAATCCCCTTTCCGGAGGACCAGCGCCGGTACGGCTCGTACCTGATGCTGGAGTTCGGCCGCTGGGACGCCGCCCGGGGCTGGACCAAGCAGCTGCACCTGGGCGCCCTGCGCAGCAACAACAGCCGCCTCCTGGGCACGCTCGGTCCGGACACCGGGTTCGACTCGATCGGCGATTTTCCGCAGACCCGGGCGCTGGCGCGCTACCTGGACGCCCTCGATTCGACCAACCAGCTGCCGCGGACCATCCTCTACAACGTCAATCCGACGGACAATTACGCCTTCGCCACGATGATCGGCAACTTTCAGGACGGCACGATCCCTGGGAAGCTGCAGTTCGGCAGCGGCTGGTGGTTCCTCGACCAGCGGGAGGGGATGGAGTGGCAGCTCAACGCCCTGTCGAACCTGGGGCTCCTGAGCCGCTTTGTCGGCATGATCACCGACTCGCGCAGCTTCCTCAGCTACCCGCGGCACGAGTATTTCCGCCGGGTGCTCTGCAATCTGCTTGGGGCCGACCTCGCCAGCGGCGAGATCCCGGACGACCGCGAGCTGGTGGGGCAGATGGTCCGCAACATCTGCTTCGGGAATGCCCGCGACTATTTCGGACTCGAACTGGCGCCCGAATTTGCGAAAAAGTCCGCCTAAGCTCCGTTTTCCCATGGCAACCTCGCTCAGCATCGCATTCATCGGCACCGGCGTGATGGGCCGCAGCATGGCCGGCCACCTGCAGAAGGCCGGCCACGCGCTCCACGTCTACAACCGCACCAAGGAGAAGGCCCAGGCGCTCCTGGATGGCGGCGCGCACTGGCACGATTCGGCCGGTGCCGCCGCGGCGCAGGCCCAGGTGGTGATCACGATGCTCGGCTTCCCGAGCGACGTGGAGCAGAGCTATTTTGGCCCCGGCGGCATCCTGGAGCGGGCGCCGGCCGGCGCGCTCCTCATCGACATGACGACCTCGAGCCCCCTGCTTGCCCGGCGGATCGCGGCGGCGGCCGGCCAGCGCAAGCTGGAAGCCCTCGACGCGCCGGTGTCCGGCGGCGACGTGGGCGCGAAGGAGGCCCGCCTGGTGATCATGACGGGCGGAACGCCGGCGGCGTTCGAGCGCGCCCGGCCGCTCTTCGAACTGATGGGCAAGAATATCGCCCGCCTGGGCGAGGCCGGCGCCGGCCAGCACTGCAAGATGGCCAACCAGATCGCGGTCGCCGTGGGCATGGTGTCCTGGGTGGAGGCCCTGGCTTACGCGAAGCGGGCCGGCCTCGATCCGGCGCAGGTCCACGCCAGCATCAGCGGCGGGGCCGCCGGCGGCTGGGCGATGACGAACCTGGCGCCCCGCGCCCTCGCCGGCAATTACGCGCCGGGCTTTTACGTGAAGCACATCCTCAAGGACATGCGGATCGCCCTGGAGTCGGCCGCCGAGATGAAGCTCGAACTGCCGGGCTTGGCGCAGGCGAAGCGGCTCTACGACCAGGTGGCGGCCAAGGGCTGGGAAGACTGCGGCACCCAGGCGCTGTACCGCCTCTACACCGAATCATGAAACTCAGCGGCGAATTCCGGTCCCGCGCCCTGGCGCGCGAATGGCTCACCGGCACGTTTGTCAACCTGGGCTCCCCGGTCACCGCCGAACTCGCGGGCCAGGCGGGCTACGACTGGGTCCTGCTCGACCACGAGCACGGCCCCGGCGGCGAGGAGACCCTGCTCCACCAGCTGCAGGCGGTGGGGGGCACCCCGGCCGTTCCGATCGTGCGGATCGCCGCCAACGAGACCCCGCGGGTCAAACGGGTACTCGATGTCGGGGCCCACGGCGTGATGATCCCCTACGTGAACACGGTGGCCGAGGCGCGGGCCGCGGCGGCCTCGTTCCGCTACCCGCCGCTGGGCATCCGCGGGGTGGCGAAGTTCAACCGCGGGGCCGGCTTCGGCCAGAACTTTGAGGAGTACTACCTGCACGCGCACGAGTGGCTGGTCCTGATCGCGCAAATCGAGACCCCCGAGGCGGTGGAAAACAGCGCGGCGATCGCCGCCCTCGACGGCATCGACGTCCTGTTCGTCGGGCCGACCGACCTCTCGTACAACTTCGGGATTCGCGACCAGCTGGAGCACCCCAAGTTCGTGGAGGCCCTGCGCCGGGTCGCCGATGCGGCCCGCGGCGCCGGCAAGGCGGCGGGCATCCTCGTGCACAACCCGGCGCTCGTGGAAAAGTGCCGGGACCTGGGCTACACCTTCGTCGCCCTGGGCTCGGACGGCGGCGCCGTGAACGCCGGGCTGCGGCAGAACGCGGCGGTCCTGAAGGCCGCCAAGAAGTAGGCGGCCCCTCAGGCCTTGGGCTTGCCCTGCGCGAAATAGCGGGCCCGCAGGCGCAGCCCGTTCAGGCGGATGAAGCCGGTCGCATCGCTCTGGTTGTACCAGCTCTTCACGCCCTCCATCGAGGCGATCTTCGGATCGTAGAGGGAGTATTTCGACTTCCGGCCGCAGGTGATGACGTTGCCCTTGTAGAGCTTGAGCCGGACCGTGCCCGTCACCCGCTCCTGGCTTTCGTCGACCAGCGCCTGGAGGGCCTCGCGTTCGGGCGCGAACCAGAAGCCGTAGTAGACCAGTTCGGCGTACTTCGGAATCAGGCCATCGCGCAGGTGCATGACCTCCCGGTCCATCGTCAGGGACTCCACCTGGCGGTGGGCGTGCATCAGGATCGTGCCGCCGGGCGTCTCATAGACGCCGCGGGACTTCATGCCGACAAAGCGGTTTTCGACCAGGTCGACCCGGCCGACGCCATGCTTGCCGCCGAGCGCGTTGAGGGTCTTCAGGACCCCGGCGGGCGTGAGGCGCCGGCCGTTGACCGCGATGCAGTTGCCCCGCTCAAAATCGAGCTCGACGTACTCCGCACGGTTGGGCGCCTCTTCCGGCGAGACCGAGAGCTTGAACATCCCGCGATTCTTCTTGGTCGTCGGGTCAAACCAGGGGTCCTCCAGGATGCCGGCTTCGTAGGAAATGTGCAGGAGGTTGCGGTCCATCGAATACGGCTTCTTCAGGGAAGCGGCGACGGGGATGCCATGCCGGCGGCAGTAGGCGATCATCTGCGCCCGGCCGGGGAATTGGGCCCGGAATTCATCGAGCCGCCACGGCGCGATGATGGCCAGGCGCGGGGCCAGCGCCAGGTAGGTCAGTTCGAACCGGCACTGGTCGTTGCCCTTGCCGGTTGCCCCGTGGGCCACCGTGTCGGCCTTTTCCCTCCGGGCGATGTCGATCTGCGCCTTGGCGATCAGCGGCCGGGCGATCGAGGTGCCGAGGTGGTACTGGCCCTCGTAGATCGCGTTGGCCCGGATCATCGGGTAGATGAAGTCGCGGGCGAACTCCTCGACGAGGTCCAGCGTGTAGTGGCGCGACGCGCCGGTCCGGCGGGCCTTTTGGGCGAGGCCCTTCAGCTCCTCCTCCTGGCCGATGTCGGCGGCAAAGGTGACGATCTCCGCCGCATAGGTTTCGCGCAGCCACTTGACGATGACCGAGGTGTCGAGGCCGCCGGAATAGGCGAGGACGATTTTCATGATGGGTTCGGATTGGGCGGAATCGGCGGCCTGGCCGGGCGCGGACCCCGAATGAAATGGATGTGCGGTTGAAAGCCGGAGAGCTGGGAGCTGGCTCGAACGTGCGGAAGGAAAACCACACCCGAAAAGGGCCGGATTTGCGAGTCCGAAGATGCAACCTCCAGGCGTGCAAACCGATGGAGGAGGCGGGAGGCGGACCCGGGGGGGCGGGTCCGCGGCCAATGGCCGCGCCCGGAGCCGGCGCGCAAATTCGGCGTTGTCCCGGGGAGCCCGCGGGCTAGAAAAGCAGCCGCGCCCTCGATCCGATTCGATCCGGCGCCTCCCCATTATGAAGTTTCCCCGCCGCCGATTGGCCCTGTTCGCCCTTCTCGCCGCCGCCGCCTCCCCGTCGCCGGCGCAGACGCCGCCGGCGGCCAGCGGAGGCGCCGCCGCCGCGAGCGGCGCCGCGGACTGGAACAGCCTATGGCAGGATCTGCAATCGAGCGGCCCCGCCCTGGCGAAGACGCGCCGGGAGTACTACACCGCGCTCAACCAGGAAGGGCCGGTGATCCAGAAGCGGCTGCAGGATTTCTACGCCGCCCATCCCACCAGTCCGGAGCGTTGGTACGCCGTGCTGGTGATGGAACGCTTCGAGCCGCCCTTTATCACCCAGTTCGGCCCCAATTTCGACCAGAAGGGGCCGGACGACGCGACAATCGACACCGCGGCCAAGGCGGCGTTCGCGGCCAAGCTCGCCGATTACGAAGCCGCGCTCGCCCGCGCCACGGACCTGCCCCCGGACGTGCGCGCCGCGGTCGATGGACGGCAGTTGATGGCCACGGTGCAGGGCGCCGCCGACGATCCGGCGGCGGACTGGCCGGCGCTCCACGCCAAGATCGACGCCTTCGCCGCGAAATACCCGGGCATCCCCGATCTTGCGAACTTCGTGATGGACTACATGTACGGCTTCGAGGCGGTGCATGCGGTGCCGGCCTCGGCGGCGGAGTGGGCCGCCTTCGCCCATTTCCCGGATCAGGGGGTGGCGGCCACGGCGGCGGCGAAGGTCAAGTCCTACGCCCTGCTGGACAAGCCGATCGAGCTGGCGTTCACCGCGGCCGACGGCCGGGCGGTCGACCTCGCCCAGCTCCGCGGCAAGGTCGTCTTGGTCGACTTCTGGGCCACCTGGTGCGGGCCGTGCCGGGCGGAGATTCCGAACGTGGTGCGGGTCTACGCGGCTTACCACGCCAAGGGCTTCGAGGTGGTGGGCGTTTCCTTGGAGAACGGCCGGCTCCAGCCCGCCGACACCGCCGAGCAGACCGCGGCCAAGCTGGCGGCCGCGAAAAAGAACCTGCTCGATTTCACCGGACAGGCGGGCATGGCCTGGCCGCAGTATTTCGACGGCAAGTACTGGCAGAACGAGATTTCCTCGAAGTATGCCATCGACGCGATCCCCGCGATGTTCCTCCTCGATCAGAACGGCCGGGTGGTTTCCACCAACGCTCGCGGGGAGAAGCTGGAGCGGGAAGTGAAGCGGCTCCTGCAACTCTGAGCCGGGCTGCGGGGGGCCCTGAAGCCGCAGGGGCCCGGCGCCCGCCGCGAGCCGAGACGGATTCCGGGTGCCGGACGCACGCGCGGCGCGCCGACTCTCCTAGAGCGCGACGATCCGGGAAACCAGGTCGCCTTGACCGAGGAACGCCATCACGGACAAGAAAATAAAAAACAGGCCCACCACCAGCAGCAACGCCCCGGCCAGCAAGGCGGAAGAGCCGCTCGCCAGGAAACCGGCGACGATCATGGAGTTTTGCGGCTGGAGGGGATCGGCGCTGACTTGCACCGAATTGCCCGGCTGCAGATGCGCCGCCAGATCTTCGGCCGCCGCGCGCGAACCTGAGGCGACGTACATCGGGCTGATGACATGGCCCTGATAGTCGGTGCCGGCCACAGTGTACGTGTAACGGACCTCGACGCGGTAGGACCGCGCGCCCCGCCGGCCGGCCCGCTCCCGAATCTCGGCCGACTCGATTCGCGCCGGGGTGGTCGGCCAAGTTACCGCCTGACGGGCGACGCGGGCGGCATTCACCGACTTCCAGGTGGACGCGGCGCCGAAGGCCAGAATCACCGCCGCGAACAACGAGGGGATCCAAACCGCGAACGATGAGCTGGAGTTCATGGTTCCCGTATCGCATGCCGCTGGCGCCGAAGTCAATCGCGGGCGGGGCTCGTGGCCTCCGGCAGCCGAGATTTTAACGGTTCAATCAACCGGCAACGCTCACCGTCCACGTTAAATTTGCCAGTCCGTGGGGGGACTATATCTGGCGCCGAGTGTCCTAAGCTTGGAATGACCTTCATTGGGCAAAGGCATCTGGCATTCTGCTGCGCCGTTCTAGCCGGCACAGCCTCCGGCCTTTTGGTCCGATCGGCGAACGGCCAGCAGCAATGGACCCAGGCGGCCGCTCCGACGAGCCAGGACCTCTGGAGCGTCTGCTACGGCGACCGTTATGTCGCGGTGGGGATCGGGGGCACCATCCTGACTTCGCCTGACGGGCAAACTTGGACCGCCCAGCAGAGCGGAACGGCGAATTGGCTTGTGGCGGTGCGTTGGGATGGCCGCCAGTATCTCGCCGTCGGCGACCAGGGCATCATTCTGACCTCGCCGGACGGAGTCACCTGGACCAAACGTTTCTCGGGCGGGCCCCGGCTCAACGGGATTGCGATCACCCACAACGGCTTTGCGCCCGCCAACCTGCTCTATGTCGCGGTGGGGGAAGCAGGCGCAACCGTCACCTCGACGGACGCGATCACTTGGACGAGCGGTTCAGCCGGTGTGCCGGGCTGGCTCCATGGAATTGCCGCGGGCAATGTTCCATCCGGTCCGGGTGTGGAGGTCGTGGGCCAGGGTGGAACGATCCTTTCGGTGCCCTACTCGGCTGCGGGGATCAACTCCTTTTGGGCGCTCGCGTCAGGAACAACGGCCGACCTGGAGGATATCGCCTATGGCTGGTATGCGGGGATTCCAGATTACGTGGCCGTGGGTGCCGGTGGGGCCGTGCTGCGTTCATTGGATATGGTGAGTTGGTCGGCCGTGAATTCCTCCACCACCGCTCATCTCTATGCGGTGGCCCAATATTCGGCGACGCCAAATCCGCTCGGGGCCACGACGAGCGGCTCGATCGCGGTCGGCGAGGCGGGCACGATCCTCGTGATGGCGGAACCCGGGGGCACGCCGGTGGCGGCCACCTCGCCTACGACGCAGGGGCTCCTCGGGATTGCCGTCGGCCCCGGTTTGGCGGTGGCAGTCGGTCAGCAAGGCACGATCTTGACCTCGCAGCTCACGGCCGGCGCCCCAGTTGCGACCCAGACGCTGGCTCCCTATTCGAACGGGATCCTGGGTCCGACGGGGGCGGTTTTCGGGGCGACGATTCAACTCACTCCCTTTGTGTCCGGGTGGGCGCCGCTGAGCTACCAATGGAGCTTCAATGGTCAGCCAATCCCTGGGGCTACCTCCGCGACATTGACCCTGACCAACGTGCAGTTCGCCCAGAACGGAGGCTACACCGTGCAGGTGCGCAACGCAGTAGGCGCAACGACGCTGGGTCCGTTCACGCTGCAGGCGGGGCCGAAGGCATCGATCCCTGGCTTGGTCGACGAGTCGTTCAACCCGGTCATGCCTGGCCCACCGGCTGGCGTCGCACCCCAGCCTGACGGAAAACTGGTGGTGACCGGGGACGCGTTCGGGTTCGGCTCCGTGCACCGGTTCGGGCGTCTGAATGCCGACGGCAGTCCGGACACGGCGTTTAACGCCGCCGCCGCTGCCGCCCCGCCGTTCCTTTCGACGCCATGGCCGACGGTGCAGGCCGACGGGAAGATTCTGCTGGTGGCCACCGGCGGCGACTCCCTCACGGTCCCGCCGCAGTCCGTCCGCTTGAATTCGGACGGTTCCGTCGACGCGACCTACTCGCCGCACGTCGTCCTGGTGAATGGGGTCGCCGTCGAGGACGCTCTGCCGAGCTTCCAGCTGGCCGATGGGGAGTATCTGTCATTTCCCAATCCGCTCTCCTTCTTGTCAAGCGAGCCGCAGGTGGCGCGCCGACTGAATCCCGATGGATCCCTGGATCCGACCTATCCGACCTGGAACCCCGGAACGACGGCAGCACTGCCCCCGCACTCGTTCGACAGCCTCGGACGGATTTGGGTCAACCGAACCCGGCTCAATGCCGATGGCACGCCGGACGCCTCGTTGCCGGCGGAGCTGGTGATTCCCCAGGGGCTCTTCGACGGCATCGAGGCCATGGCGAGCCAAGGAGATAAAATGCTGATGGTCGCCCAAGGCAGTTTTGGCGGCGGCACCGCGCCCTTGTCGGGATGGTTCGGGCCCCTGCGGTACAATTCCGACGGGACCGTCGATAGCAGCTACTTGGCCCAGTCGGTGCCCGCATTGCAGTTCAGTTGGGGACCGGCGGCCATTGGGCCCGACGGATCGGCGTATCTCCTGGTTATGCCGGATTACGGTTCGGGTGGGTTGACCGTTCCGGCAGGAGGACCGACCCGCGGCTTCTTGCAGGGCTCCTATCGGAACGGCCTCGTGCGGTTCGACCCCAGTGGAGCGTTCGATCCATCCTTCTCGCTCAACCTAACGCCGGATCCGCTCCCGGGCGTCTTCCCTGGCGGGCTCGTCTTCCAGGGGACGAACCAAGTGCTGATCTGGGGCGACTTCACCTGGCTCAACGGTGAGCCGCATCCGTATCTGGCCCGCCTCAACTTGGCCTCCGCCAGCCAGGTCTCGCGTTTGGGCAATGTTTCCACCCGCGCCTACACCGGCACCGGCGCGCAGGCGCTTGCGGCTGGATTCGTAGTCGGGGGCACCGGCAGCCTGCCCGTGCTGGTGCGCGGGATCGGGCCTTCCCTGGCGGCATTCGGACTCTCGAATTTCCTCGGCGACCCGCAACTGACGCTGTTCAACGGCATGAGCACGCCGCTGGTCTCGAACGACAATTGGAATTCGGTCCCGACTCAGGCGGCGGCGATCCAGACCGCGGAGGCGGCGGCCGGCGCCTTCGCTCTGACCAGCAGCCTGGATGCAGCCGCGCTCGCGACCCTCCCGGCTGGGAATTACAGCTTTCAGGTGACCGGGCAGAATGGGGGGACCGGGATTGCCCTGGCCGAAGCCTACGATCTGACGAGCGGCGCCCCGCCCTACGGGGCGAGCCGGCTCGTCAATATTTCCACCCGCGCGCTCACGGCTCCGGGAGCGCAGACGCTGACCGCCGGGTTCGTGGTCGGCGGCGCCAATTTGAAACGGGTGCTGATCCGCGCGGTTGGGCCGGGGCTGGTCAATTTCGGAGTGCCGGGAACGCTGGCCGATCCGGAGATCTCGGTGTTTTCAGGATCCAATCTGGTGGCCTTCCAGAGCGGCTCCCCGGCCCTGGATGTGTTGCCGGCTTCGACCGCCACCGGCGCATTTGCCCTGTCGGCTGGCGACACGGCGCTTTGTCTGACCCTCGGTCCCGGCGCCTACACCGTGCAGGCGAGCAGCGTGAGCGGGGCCTCGGGCATCGTGCTCCTCGAAATTTACGAGGTTCCGTAAACGAGGGTCGAGGCGACCTTGCCTTGAGTCCGGGCGCTGCTCCGGTTCCGGCGAGGCCAGGCGGCCCTGTGCCAGGGCGGGACGAGTGCGGCCGGGAACTCGCGACGCCGGGCGCAGCGGGCGGTCTGGGGCCAATCGCTGCTACACTTGGCGGCCATCCGTTCCATGGGTTTCTTCTCGTCACTTGCCGCCGTCTTGGTTCGTCCCTCGAAGGAGAACGTGAATCGTTGGAAGGGCGCCGTGGGAGAGGCCCAGGCCTCATCCGGGATGCGATCGAAGCTCCCGTCTTCGTACCGGATTTTGGACGACCTGCTCCTCGCCACCCCGAATGGGACGACCCAGATCGATCACGTCGTCGTGTCGAACTACGGAATCTTCGTCATCGAGAGCAAGAACATCGCCGGGGAGATTTACGGTTCGGCGGGCGACGAGCACTGGACCGTTTGCCGCGGGCGGGCGAAGTTCAAGCTCTTCAATCCACTTCGCCAGAACCAGGGCCACCTGGTGGCCCTCGCCCGAGCAACCGGGCTGTCGGAGCGGCTATTCCATTCGTTGGTTTTCTTCTGGTCGGATCATTGCATCTTCCGGACGCCAATGCCGGAAAATGTGCGCCAGATGGGACTTTGCGCGTATATTCGCAGCAAACGCCGGTACCTCATGTCGAATCGGGATGTCGAAACGGCGGTTCGGCTCATCCAGCAGAGGACCGTCCCCTCGACCCGGGCCAATGTGGACGCGCATGTCGCCAAGCTAAAGCAACGCTTCCAACCGGCGCACTCGGTTGGAGACCCCTGCCCGCGTTGCAAGGGGATCTTGGTCGTTCGCTCCGGAGGTCGGCCGCAGACCTCATTCCTCGGTTGCAGCAGCTTTCCGCACTGCCGCTATACGGAAACTCTGCCCGGCATTAAGGGGTGATTTCCGGTGGCGCATGTTGGCTCGGCGACGGTAACGAACCTCGACGCGGTAGAAGCGCCCGCCCCGGCGGCCTACGCGTTCCCGGATCTCGGCCGGCTCGATCCGCGCCGGGCTGGTCGGCCAGGTGGCCGCCCGGCGGGCGAGGAGCTCGGCGTCCGCCGCCTTCCACGCGACCGGACCTCCGAATCCCAAGACCACCGTGCCGATGAGCAACGCTAGCCAGGGCGCGATCGAGGAGGCGGAGGCCATGGTGACCCTATCCCGTATTCCGGACGCCGGAGTCAGCCGCGGGCGCAACTCAGGGCAGGATCAACGGCAGTCGTTCATGGCGAAAACGGCGGTAAACGCGAAAATCGCGCACATCCAACGTGACAACCAGGGCTTGGGGATAACTCTCCGACAGGACTACCAAGGATGCGTCGGCGGCATCCATCCGCTCAAACTTTAACATCAGCTCCTGGGTGCGTTCCAGTTGGGCGGGCCAGATCGCGTGGAGCACCAGCGTGCCGGCGCGAATCCAGTCCAAAACGGCCTGCACGGGCGCGGAGTTTCCGCCCAGATGATGACAGGCTTCCCCGAGGACGATTTCCGTAGTATGCAGCGGTCCTTTTCGCTGAGTGAGAACGGCGTTCGACCATTCGTGCCATTGGTCGGCCGCGTTCAGCCACGCAATCAGGGGTCCGGCGTCGACAATCGTGCTAACTTCCATAGCCCTCGCGCTCCGAGAGATCGCGCGGGCCCCGGAACATGCCGCGATGTTTCGCCGCCAGGAGCGCGAAATCTGGGCCGCCGGCGTTGACCTCGCGCTCGAGCGCCCTGCGGGCAATGACCGAAAGGCTCTCCTTCCTCGTCCGGGCCGCGGCGCGGAGCTTTTTGTTGAGCTGAACTGAGATTTTGATGGTCACCGAGGGCACGGTCTTACCGTGGTCTTACCCAATTTGAAGTCAAGGGCAGCTCCGAATGAAGAGATGGGAGATAAGCCTTGGATTTGGCCCTGGGTCGCGCGCCCAGGGACGACGACGGACCAACGATTCCGGGCCATTCCTGATTGTAGCAGGTCCAGAAAAGGCAAAGGCCAAGACGGTTCAACCCGGGCTGCGCGCGCCCAAAGGGTTCGGCAACTGCACCTAGCGGGCCGGAACACGGCGCTGGCCCGAGCTGGGCGCTCCCAGAACGGCAGGAGAGTAGCCGACGAAGCCGCTTAAATCCTAGTTTGAGCGGAAGAACCAGGCGATGCCGGGGACTGCCTCGGGCGGCGCAAGTTCGAACGGGACACCGCGATAATAGTCGGCGTAGTGCTGGATCGAACGGTTTGAGACGGCCCACTTCCAACCCGTGGCGGTGTGACGGAAGAGATAGGTGATCGCCGGGCGCCAGTGGTCATAGTCGTTCCAGAACTGCAGGGCTGTCACGAGCGATGCGGAATTAGGATCCGGCGACGAAGCCTTGCGGATGCGAAACCAGTGCGGTCTTGGCTCCTGGTCCACCAGGGCGGCCAGGAGGCGGGTGGGATTTCCGTAGTAGCTTCGGCCGGCAGCGGGCAGCGTCGCGAAGAGGGACTGGAGGACCCGCTGGCTTTCGCCCGTAACCTCAATCAAGGAGGCGACGCGATCGACATCGCCGCGACCGAGGGCCCAAAACAGGCTTTCCAAGGCGGCTTGGGGCGTCGCGCTGCCGCGATCCTGCCAAGTCTTTTCAGAGATCGCGCCGTCCGTCGGCGGCGGCATTGGGTCCTGCGGAGGCGAATTGACGCCGGGCGCCTGCGCGAGCGGCTGCCACCGATGCCTAGGTTCCGGCATGGCCAGCAGGAGCACGCGATGGCTGTCCTTGCGATGGTAGGAGCGAACCACGCAGTCCACCGCTGTGCCGCGATCCAATGCCTCCTTCAGAATCCGCCGAAACGAGAGCAGGGTGGCGAGGCTGACCTTCTTACCTTGGATCTCGAGGATCTCATCGTCGGCGTGGAGCCCGTTCTTGGCCGACGGGGAGGCGGGGTTGACGGAACTGACGTACATGTGGGTCGGGCCGATGATATTCGCAACGATCATGCCATGAATCCCCAGGATCCGAAACGGATCCGTTTTGACTTCCACGGGAGCCAGTCGGACGGTTGGGCTGGCTTCGGCCTCGGATGCCGCCGGCGATGTGCCCGAAGGCGCCGATTGGCCTGCCGCGCGAAGAGCAAAGAATCCAAGGCACACGGCCAAGCAGAGATGCCGGGGGTAGTGGGTCATCCAGCGGAATGGGAACCCAAGGACAAGCAATAGGTTCCAAAAACCTTCGGACAGGCTTCTGTTCTGGCGCCCGTGCCGAGAGCAAGCGGCTGGACGGATTCGGCTCCGCCCGGAACGCTGGAGCACCCCGGCGCGGATTTTTGTGCGGTCGCGGGAACGAAAAACGGCTACCCTGTGAAGCCGATGAAGGAAGATTGTGAACTGCTGCGCGAATTTGCCCAAGATCGATCCGAAGCGGCCTTCGCCGAGCTGGTCCAAAGGCATCTGGCGCGGGTCTACGCGGTCGCGCGGCGCCGGGTCGGCGGCGACGGCGCCTTGGCGGAGGAAGTGGCGCAGACCGTATTCTTGGGCCTGGCCCGGAAGGCCGCCCTGCTGGCGCGGCGGCCGAGCATCGGCGGCTGGCTCTTTGTCAGCACCCGCTACGCCGCGACCGATGCGGTGCGCCAGGAGCAACGCCGAGGGCGCCTTTTGGAACGGGCCCGGGCCATGACCGATTCAGCTTCCGGAGGCGGCGATCCCCCCGATTGGGAAAGCTTGCGCCCGATCTTGGACGAGGCGGTGCACCGGCTCAAGCCGGCCGACCGCGAGGCGGTGCTGCTCCGCTTCTACGAGGAGTGCAGCTACGCCCAAGTGGCCGCAAAACTGCGGGTGGGGGAAAACGCCGCCCGGATGCGGGTGGAGCGGGCGCTCGGCCGGCTGCAGCGATCTTTGGCCCGCATGGGGGTGACCTCGAGCGCGGCCGCCCTGGCCACGGCGCTCTCCGCCCAGACGGCCGCCGTCAGCCTGCCGAGCGGGCTGGCCGCCGCCATCACGGGCGCCGCGGCAGCCCAGGCGTCCGGGACGGGCGCGCTCGCCGTGCTCCACCTTATGAGTCTCAACAAAACCGCCCTAGCGGCCGGGACCCTCGCCCTAGCCCTGGCCGGCGTCGGGTCCTACCAGGCCTGGAGCAATCACCGATCGGAGCGAACGCTGCAGGATCTGCTCGGCGGGAACGCCGATCTCTCCGCCTTGCGGGCCGAGCACGGCTCGCTCCTGGCCCGCGAGGCGGCCTTTCAGGCGGAGCCGGCGGGCGTCCGGGCGGCATTCACCCCGTTGCCCGGCGGCGAGACGACGGCGCGGCGGCTGCCGGCCAAGATCGCCCATAACCTGTCGGAGGCGATCGTGCTCGGAGGCCCGGTCTATGAGGGGGGTCAACTCGATCAGCAGCCGCAGGCGATCGACCAGACTCGCCCGACGTACCCGGCCAAGGCCAAGCAGGACAAGACGAACGGGAAGGCGGTGATCAGTTTTGTCGTGACGACGGATGGCGGGGTGGTAAACGCCCAGGTGACCGAGGCCTCCGATCCCGCCTTCGGCGAGGCGGCCCAGGAGGCGGTGAGCCAGTGGCTGTTTTTGCCCGGCACCATGGCCAAGCGGCCCGTCAATACGCATCTGGCGGTGCCCATCGTTTTCACGTTCAATTCGAAATGAGCCGTGGCCGGTGGGTCCCTTTGGCTGGGGTGTTGCTGATCCTGCTCGCCTGGGTCGCCTGGGAGTGCCGGGAACGCAGACGCCTGGATCAGGCGATTGGGCTGGAAAAGCGGCACGCCGGCGAAGCCATCCGGCTCCGCTCCGGCAACGCGGCGCTGGCCGCGGAGATCGCCCGACTCGCCCGGATGCGGGAGGCGCAACGCAAAGTGAATGCGGCGGAAGCTTCTGCCCAGGCCGCCGCGGGGAAAACTCCAGGGCGGGATGGGTTCATCGCCGTCCAGGACTTGGCGAATCTGGGCACCGCCAACGTGCACGACCTCTTCGAGACCTACCTGTGGGCGGTCGACCATCTGGACACCGCCGCTTTGGCCAAGTTGCTTTATCTTCCGCAGCAGCTAAGGGAAAAATTGGACGCCTTCTACGCCGGGCTTCCTCCGGAGGAGCAGGCCCGCTACGGCAGTGCGGAGGGCGTCTATGCCCTGATTTACGCGGCGGCCGTCCCGCCCACCTATTACTCGGGGATCCAAGTTGCCTCCCCGGAGCCGCCGCCGGGGCCTTCCGGCAATTTTTCCCCGATCCAGGTCAATTATGAGTATTCGGACGGACGGATCCGCACTCACAGCGACTGGTACTCCGTCCGCACCGCCGCCGGCTGGAAGCTTTTCCCCGGGAACGCCATCTCCGCGTTAAACCAGTTCTTCGGTCCGACGGGCGCCGGCCAGAATTAGCGGCGGCCGCCGCCTCCGCCGACCTTCGGTCCGCGGCTGGGTTGCGGTCCGCGCGGGCGGCCGGCACGCGCGCCGACGATGCTTGAAGCGGTCCCCAGCCCGGCTTAGCGTCGGCTCGGAACCCAACGACTATGCGCGTCTCCCGCATCCAGATTCTGGGCCGAGGCCTGCGCAACGAGTGCCCGAATTGCGCCGCACCGATCCGCGCGCAGGCGGGCAGCCGATTCCGGGTCGAGGAGTCCTGCCCTCGCTGCGGCCTGGTTCTCGACCGGGGGGAGGGCTCTTTCCTCGGCCCGGTGGTCATCAACTATGGGGTGACCGTCTTCGGCTTCATCCTGCCGATCATCATCCTGTATGCCTGCAAGCTCCTGAGCCCGGCGGCGACGCTGGCGCTGGCGGGCGGGGCCGCCCTGTTCCTGCCGATTCTCTTCTACCGGCTTTCGTGGGCCTGGTGGGTGATGCTCTACTATTTTGTCCTCACGGACAACCTGCCCGCCAATCGCGGCGATCGGCCCCAGGATGACGAGTAGCACTCCGGCGGACGGGGTCCGGCCGGCCGGGCCCCGGCGCGCCGGGCACCTGCGGGCGCTGGGCATGCTGCTGCTGGGGAACTTCTATTGGGGCCTCAGCTTCCCGGTGATCAAGGCGGCCTTGCTCACCCAGGCAAGGCTTCTGCCCGGCGCCGCCGGATCGTTCAGCACGGCGGCCGTCCTTGCCCCGCGGTTTCTGCTCGCGTTTGCCCTGCTCGCGCTCTGGCGCCGTTGGCGGCCGGCCGGGCCGCCCGGCGGTTTGAGCCGGGGCGAGCTGAGGCAGGGCCTGATCCTCGGCTCCTGCGCCACCGGCGGCATGCTCCTGCAAATCGACGGCCTGCGCTTCACGGCCGCCACCACCTCGGCGTTCCTGACGCAGTTTTACGCGATCCTGATTCCGATCTGGCTGGCCGTACGCCGGCGCCGCCTCCCCGGCTCCAGCACCCTCGGCAGCTGCATCCTCGTGCTGGCGGGCGTGGCGATCCTCGGGAACTTCGACTGGAGCCAGCTGCGGCTGGGCCGGGGCGAATGGGAGACGCTCGGCGCCTCGCTGTTTTTCATGGTCCAGGTGCTCTGCCTGGCGAATCCGAAGTACGCCGCCAACCGGCCGCGGGAGATCACCCTTGTGCTCTTCGCGACCGAGGGTGCCGCCTTTACCGCGCTCGCCGTGGCGACCACGCCCAGCCTGGGCGCGCTCGCGGTGCTCGCCGCCTCCGGCCCGTGGGTGGGAATGACCCTGGTGCTCGCCGTCTTTTGCACCGTGGGCGCGTTTTCCCTGATGAACGCCTGGCAGCCCAGGATCACCGCGACCGAGGCCGGGCTGATCTATTGCGCGGAGCCGGTCTTCGCGTCGGTGCTGGCGCTCTTCCTGCCGGCCCTGCTTTCCCGCTGGGCCGGCATCGCCTACGCCAACGAGCAGGCGAGCACGGGTCTTGTCGTGGGCGGCGGCCTGATCACCCTGGCCAATCTCCTGGTCCAGCTGGGGCCCGATCCGGACTGAATCGGAGCCGGGCTTCGCCGGTGGCCGGCTCAGGGTTGGCTAGTGCTGTTCAACCGAGGCTCCCCGGGCGTCCCCGGCTCCGCCGCCGGGAGCCAGCAGGCCCTCGGGGACGTCCGGCGATTTCGAGTTGGTCCCGGCCGGCACGTAGTCGTTCGAGTAGCCATACGGATTGGAGAAATAAAAGGGCAGCGTCATCCGGCAGTCGACCGGGGCGCCGTTGACCTGGGCGGGATGGAACTTCCATTTCAGCACCGCGGTCACCGCCGCTTCGCCAAAGAGCACGTCGTCGGCGGTCAGGGTCGAGGCGTCGGCGACGGTGCCGTCCGCGCGGACCGTGAAGAGCACGACGGCCTTGCCGAGCGGAACACCTCGGAGTTCCGGGGGAAAATCCGGTTCGCCTTCCTTGGTCGCCACGGGCCGGACGGCGACCGCGGTGTCGGAGTAGACGCCGGCTTTCAGCGGCGGCATGGGATTGTCCACCGCCCGCTCATGGGTGCCGCCGGAAAGCGCGCAGCCGGCCAAGGCCGCCGCCGCGCAAAGGGCCGGGATCGATCGTTTTGCGACGGTGCGCATGGGCGGTGAGGCAAAGGAACGCTTCCCGCCCACGGTGGCAAGCGATTGCTAGCGGAGGATTCCCCGCCACCGCAGAATCGGGAGGATCAGGAACAGGAGGACCACGAAGGCCCAAAGGAGCGCAATGATCCGAAAGCTCGCCGGCCGTTCGCTCCGGCGGACGATGCCAAGTCGCGTGACCATGACCCCCATCGCCATGCCGCAGGACCAGAACCCGGCCGTCACGACCCCGAGGACAAACACTACGACTTGTCGGCGCATGGTTCGGCGGCAAATTCGAGGTCGCGGGATTCCCGGCTCAGGGCCAGTCCGAGCAGGCTGAGCAGCGCGGCCGCGCTCAGATAGTAGCCGACCGCCGGCAAGCCGAAGCGGGTCGCCAGCTTGGTGGCGACGTAGGGCGCCGGGGAGGCGCCCAGGATCCCGGCCAGGTTGAAGGTCAGCGAGCAGCCGGTGTAGCGGACGGCGGTCGGGAACAGCTCGGAGAGGGTCGTGCCGAGCGGCCCGTAGGTGAGGCCCATCAAGGAGAAGCCCAGGATCGTCGTGGTGACCGCGCCGGCCAGGCCGGCGCCGAGCAGCGCGCCAAACCCGAGCCCGAAGACGGCGATCCCCGCCGATGCCAGGAGCAGGATGAACCGGCGGCCGTGACGGTCGGCCAGCGCGGCCGACCAGGGGATCATCAGCCCGAAGAAGGCGATGCCCGTCATTTGGATCACCAGGAAGCGGCTCCTGCTGTAGCCCAGGGGGCCCGTGCCCCAGCTCAGGCAGAAGACCGTCAGCAGGTAGAAGAGCAGGAAAGTCGCCACGGCGATCACCGTGCCCAGCACCAGGACCCGGCCGTGCCGGCGCACAGCCGTTAGAATCGGCACGGCGACCCGTTCCCGCTGCTCGACCGCCCGCCGGAAGACCGGCGTCTCCGTGAGCTTCAGGCGCACATAGAGGCCGACCAGCACCAGGGCGCTGCTGAGCAGAAAGGGGATCCGCCAGCCGAACGCCTGGAACTGCGCCTCGTTCAAGGTGGCCGTCAGGAGGAGGAAGACGCCGCTCGAGCCGAGGAAGCCGAGGGGGGCGCCGAGCTGGGGAAACATGCCGTACCAGGCCCGCCGGCCGGGCGGCGCGTTCTCGGTGGCGAGGAGCACGGCGCCGCCCCATTCTCCGCCCAGGCCGAAGCCCTGGCCGAAGCGGCAGACGGCCAGGAGGGCCGGCGCCAGCGTCCCGATCGAATGGTAGGTGGGAAGCAGGCCGATCGCGACCGTCGAGACGCCCATGGTCAGGAGCGCGGCCACGAGGGTCGCCTTGCGGCCGATACGGTCGCCGAAGTGGCCGAACACGGCGGAGCCCACTGGGCGGGCGAAAAACGCGAGGGCGAAGGTCGCGAAGGATTGCAGCCGGGCCGCCGCCGGATCCGAGGAGGGGAAGAACTGCGCCGGAAACACCAGCACGGCCGCCGTCGCGTAGATGTAGAAATCGAAGAACTCGATCGTGGTGCCGGCCAGGCTGGCCAGCAGCACCCGCCGCGGGGAGTTTGGGCTCGGCTGGCTCCCGGACGGCATTTCGGCGTGAAAGGCTAGGGGCGGGCCGCCGCCGAGAGGACCGTCAGGAGGGCCTTTTGGACATGGAGGCGGTTTTCGGTCTCGTCGAAGATGATGCAGCGGGGGTTGTCGAGCACGGCTTGTTCGACCTCCTCCCCGGGATGGGCGGGAAGGCAGTGCATGAAGAGGGCGTCCGGCTTGGCCGCCGCGAACAATTTGGCCGTCACGGCGTAGGGGCGCATGAGGGCGTGGCGCTTGGCCGTTTCCTCCTCGTGGCCCATGCTGGCCCAGACATCCGTGTACACGAGGTCGGCCCCGGCCACCGCTTCGTACGGGTCGGTGGTGAAATGGAAGTCGGCAGCCCGGCCTTCGGCCTCGAGTTGGGCGCGGATCTTCGCCCCGGGGGCGTGCCCGGCGGGCCCGCCGAGCGAAACCTTCAGGCCGAAGAGGCTGCCGCCGAGAATCCAGGAATTGGCCATGTTGAACACGGTGTCGCCCAGGAAGGCGACTTTCCTGCCCTTCAGGGCGGCGAGCAGGTCTCCATTGGGCCCGGCCCAGCGCTCGGCCGCAGTGAACACGTCGGCATAGAGCTGGCAGGGATGCAGGAAGTCGGTCAGGGCGTTGATCACCGGCACGGTGCCGGCCGCCGCCAGCCGCTCGATGTCGGAGTGGTCGAAGGTCCGCACAATCAGGCCGTGGACAAAGCGCGAAAGCACCCGGGCCGTGTCTTCGACGGTCTCGCCGCGGCCCAGCTGGATATCATTGCGGTTGAGGAAAATGGAGTGGCCTCCGAGCTCGCGGATGCCGACGTCAAAGGATACGCGGGTGCGGGTGCTCGCCTTGGCGAACACCATGGCCCAGGTCTGGCCGGCCAGCACCGGCTCCGCCGCGGCGCCGCGCTTGCGCTTGAACTGGCGGGCGAGCTCGAACACTTCACCGAGCAAAGGCGCCTGGATGTCGGTCTCCTTGAGGAAGTGTTTCATCGAGTAAAGGCGAATCCTTAAAGCTTCGCTCGGGGACATACGAGCGGAAAGTAAGACGGCCGCGCGGGGCGCGCCCGGCACGGCCGGGGACCTCGAGCAAGTTTACCTCAAGAGCTTGGCTGGCACAGACATAATTTTCGGCCAGCGCTGGGTGGTGCGCGCTGGCGGGGCCGGCCGGACAGCTCGGCGGCGATAGCGCCGGCGGGCCGCTCAGGCCTTCGCTGCCAGGGCCGCCCGGAAGATCTCGACCGACCGCGCCAGTTCCTCGGCGGTGGCATTGAGCGGCGGCAGGAGCCGGATCACCGTCCCGGCGGCCGCCACGGCCAGGAGCCCGCGCTCCCGCAGGGCGGCCACGGTGGGCCCGGCATCTCCAGTCATGGCGACGCCGATCAGGAAGCCTTGGCCGCGGATTTCCCGGACTTGCGCGGGAAAGTCGCGCGCGAGGCCGTCCAGGGCCGCCCGCCAGACCCCACCGGCTGCGGTGACATGGGCCAGCAATTGTTCCCGGTCCAGGACGTCCAGGACGGCCAGGGCGGCCGCGCAGGCAAGCGGCGTGCCGCCGAAGGTCGTGCCGTGCATGCCAGGCTGGAACAGCTCCGCCGAACGTTCGCCCACCCACATCGCCCCAATCGGAAAGCCGCCGCCCAGGCCCTTGGCCATGCCGACCGCGTCCGGCCGGATGCCGGCGGACTCGTAGGCGAAAAACCGGCCCGTGCGTCCGATGCCGCACTGCACCTCGTCCAGCAGGAGGAGGAGGTTGTTCCGGTCGCACAGCTGGCGCAGGCCCCGGAGAAACTCCGGCGTGCAGCCCCGGATGCCCCCGCCCTCGCCCTGGATCGTTTCGACGAAGATGGCCGCCGTGCGCTCGCTGACCAGGTTGGCAAAGCCCTGGAGATCGTTCAGCTCCGCGAAATGAAAGCCGGGCACCAGGGGCCGGAAGCCCTTCTGGATCTTCTCCTGGGGCGTGGCGCTCATGCCGCCGAAGGTGCGGCCGTGGAAGGCCAGGTTGGCGCAGATGATCTCCGGGCAGGCGCCTTCGGCGCCGGACTTGCGCACCCCGTGGAGCCGGGCCAGCTTGATCAGCCCTTCGTTGGCCTCGGCGCCGCTGTTGCAGAAGAACACCCGGCCGGGACCGGCCCGGGCGACCAGCCGGCGGGCCAATTCGCCCTGGTTCGGGTTGCGAAACAGGTTGCTCGCATGGATCAGCTCGCCGGCCTGGCGCTGGACGGCGGCGACCCAGTGGGGGTGGCAGTGGCCGATCGAGCTGACGGCGATGCCCGAGGTGAAGTCGAGGTAGCAGTTGCCCTGGTCGTCCCAGACCTGGGCGCCGCGGCCGCGGACCAGCGTGAGCTGCGCGCGGGCGTAGCTCTTCAGGACGTACGCGTCGTAGAGATCGGCGGTGCTGGTGCGGATGAGGGACGGGTTGCTGCTCATGGACGTTTGACCTTTGATCTTCGCGGCGGCCGCCGAAAAGCAAAAGCCAAAATTCGCGGGCGGCGCCTCAGCCCTGGACGATCTCGGTGCCGATGCCCTTGTCGGTGAAGATCTCCAGCAGGAGGCTGTGGGCCAGGCGCCCGTCGATGAAATGGACGCGTTGGACCCCCTCGGCCAGCGCGCGCACCGCGCTGGCGACCTTCGGGCGCATGCCCTTGTCGATGATGCCCTTCTTCTTCAGGTCCTCGATCTGGCTGATCTTCAGGGTTGAGATCAGGCTTGCCGGGTCGGGCGGCGCGGCGAGCAGCCCGGGGACGTCGCTCATGTACACCAGGCGGCGCGCCCGCAGGGCGCTCGCCACCCGGCCGGCGACCAGGTCGGCGTTCACATTGTAGGGCTTGCCGTCGTAGCCCTCGGCCACCGGGGAGATGACCGGCACGAAGCCCTCGGCGATCTCCTTCTTGATCAGCTTGATCTTCACCTCGGCCACCTCGCCGACGAAGCCGAGGTCGACGGCGTTGCCGTCGTCGTCGACGGCGAGCTTCTGGCAGACCAGGACGCTGTCGCCCGGCAGGCCCTTCGGCCGCGCCCGCGCGCTCGCGATCGCCTCGCACACATCCCGGTTCACGACCTCGTCGAGGGTCTTCTTGACGATCGCGATCGTCGCCTCGTCGGTGACCCGCAGGCCGTTGATAAAGCTGGCCTTCAGCCCCGAGCCCTCCATCGCCTTGGTGATCGCCTTGCCGCCGCCGTGCACGACGACGACGTTGATCCCGACCGCGGACAGGAAGGCGATGTCGTAGGCGACGCGCGCGCGCACGATCGGATCCGGATCGTCCATGAAGCTGCCCCCGTATTTCACGACAAAGGTGGCGCCGTGGAAATCCTGGATGTAGGGGAGGGCCTCGAGCAGCACCTTCGCCTTGGCGGTCACTTCGGCGACGTCCATGGCGGTTTTAGGAGGCGCGGCCGGCGGCCGCGCGGAAGGGAAAAGGAGCTGCGCTCACGATTGGATCAGCAATGTGCAAAGGTGATAGCCGACCCGCGCAAGACATTTCCATCCTAATTTCAGGTGAAAATTCTGCTTCACTCCGCGGCGCCGCGCGCCCACTCCTTGCCCAGTGCCCAGCACCAACCTCCTTTTCTCCTCCCGCGCCGAGCACCGCGCGTGGCTCGAAACCCAGGCGGCGCTGCCCGCCGGATTCCGCGTGGGCTCGGCCGCCTTCGCCTTCGTGCCGCGCGAGGCGCCCAAGCCCGCGCAGATGCGGCTGACCCTGATCGCCCTCGACCGGCCGGCGCCGGACTTCGGGGCCGTGTTCACCCGCAACGCGCTGCCGGGCGCCCCGATTCTGGTCGGCCGTCGGCGCCTGCGGGAGCAGGCCCTGGCGGCGATCGTGGTCAACAACAAGATCTCGAACGTGTGCGCCCCCGGCGGGGAGGAGGCCGCCGAGCGCGTGTGCGCGGAGACCGCACGCCTGCTCGGCTTTGCGCCGACGCAGATCCTGCCCAGCTCGACCGGCGTGATCGGCTGGACGCTGCCGGTGGAGCCGATGCTGGCGCACCTGCCGGAGGCGGTGGCCGCCCTGCGGGCCGGCTCGGTCCTGCCGGCCGCCGAAGGAATCGTCACGACCGATCTCTACCCCAAGGTGCGGCGCGCCGCCGTGGGCGGCGGCAGCATCGTCGGCATCGCCAAGGGGGCCGGGATGATCGAGCCGAACCTGGCCACGATGCTCGTCTACCTGCTGACCGACCTGGCGGTGCCCCGGGCGGAGCTGCGGGCGCTGCTGGCGGACGCGATGGCGGACAGCTTCAACGCGATCAGCATCGACAGCGACACCAGCACCTCGGACACGGTCGCCCTGGTCTCCTCCGCTCGGGTTCCTTGCCCGGACCGGGCGGCCTTCGCCGCCGCCCTGCGGACGGTGTGCGCCGACCTCGCGGAGGATGTCGTGCGCAACGGGGAGGGCGTGCGGCACGTGATCCGGGTCGCGGTGCGCGGCGCCCCGGACGGCCCGGCGGCGCGGGCGCTCGGCAAGGCGATCGTGAACGCGCCGCTCTTCAAGTGCGCGGTGGCGGGCAACGACCCGAACGTGGGCCGGCTCGTGCAGGCCGTGGGCAAGCAGGCAAGCGCCGGAGCCGCGCCGCTGGACCTGTCCGGGCTGCGCCTGCGCTTGGGCGGGATCGAAATCTTCTCCGCGGGCGTCTTCCAGCTAAGTCCGGCAAAGGAGCTGGCCCTATCCGCCCACCTGCGCGCGGCCGAGCTTTACGCGAGCGCGCCGCCCAAGGACGGGGTGTTTGCCCCGCCGATCGACTTTCCGCGGCACGAACGCTGCGTGGAGATCGAGGTGGACCTGGGCTCCGGACCGAGCTCGGCCACCGTGCTCGGCGGGGACCTCACCCACGAATACGTGAGCGAAAACGCCGATTACCGGAGCTGAGGCTCCCAGCTCTGGAAGCCCGGCGGCCGTGGAGGAGATCAGCGCAGCCCGGCGGTCTCCGCGAAGCGGTACCACAGGTTCATCGTCTGCACGGCCTGGCCGGAGGTGCCCTTCACCAGGTTGTCCTCAGCCGAGGTCAGGATGAAATTTCCGGTGCGCGGATCGTGGACGGCGGAGATGTCGATCCGATTGGTGCCCTGCACGTGGGCCGTGTCCGGCGTCTGCCCGGAGGGCAGGATCTGCACGAATGGGGCCCGGCCATAGGCCTTGCGCCAGGCGGCGTAGAGCTGCTCGATCGTGGCCCCGGGAGCCGCGGGCACGGTGATCGTCGTGGCGATGCCATACCGCATCGGGGCCAGGTGCGGGTTGAACTGGATGATCGTCTTGGCGCCGGTGTGGCGCTCGAGCTGCTCCTCGATCTCGGAGAGGTGCCGGTGCTTGACCAGGCCGTAGGCCTTGGCGCTTTCGGCGCGCTCGACGAAAAGGAAGGTTTCCTCGACCTTCCGGCCGGCCCCGCTGACGCCGCTGAAGCTGTTGGCGACGATGTGCTCCCGGCTGAGCAGGCCTTCCTTCAGGAGGGGCACGAGCGGGATCAGGATGCTCGTCGGGTAGCAGCCCGGCGAGGCGACCAGCTTCGCTTCGGTCTTCCAGGAAGGTTCGGTGAGTTCGGGCAGCACGTACCGGGAGACCGCCAGCAGCTCCGGCGCATGGTGCTTGCCGTAGTACCGCTCATAGGTGGCGAGGTCGGCCACCCGGAAGTCGGCCGACAGGTCGATGACCCGCTTGCCGGCCGGCACCAGGACCCGAGCGAATTCCGCGGCGGCGCCATGCGGCAGGGCGAGGAAGTACAGGGGGATGTCGCTCGCCGCCAGCGCCGGCGCCTCGGAGGGGGTGAACGCCAGGCCCTGATCCAGCCCGCGCACGCCCGGAATCACCTGGGCGAGCGGCTTGCCGGCATGGGTGCGGGAGGTGACGGCGGCCAGCTGCACCCGGGGATGCCCGAGCAGCAATTTGACAAGAACTTCTCCGGCGTAGCCGGAGGCGCCGACGACGCCGACTTTGAGGGATGAGGGAGCTTTCACGTTGAAGGTGGGCTAGGCTAGGCAGGAGGAGCGGGGAGTCAAAAATTGAAGAGGACCGCCGCGGTGACAATCGTGCGGCCGGCGGCAAGCGGGTTGATGCTCCTGGGACCGGTTCCAAGCTCGACCCAGGAGTCAAAGCCCCGGCTGTAGGCGCACCCCACGCTGAGCTTGGCGGTGGGAGCCACCTGGAAGGGCAGGGTGACGCCAGCCAGCCAGTAGCCGCCCCCCGCGCGCTCTGCGGGCAGGCCGGTGCCGCTGGTGTTTTGGGCCGCCGCTTGCCAGACTCCCCCCACATTCGCGTTGAGATCCAGCTCGGTGCCGACGCTCTTGAGCGGCAGAGCGGCGGCGGCGCCCAGCTCCGCGGTGGTCCCGCGCAGGACCAGGTCGTAGGAGAGCTTGGGCGTCAGCCGGACTCCGGCCACCGTGGCGTTTAGGGCCAGGCTGGGTTCGTAGGTCGAACGGTAGTCGCCTTGGCTCGGAGCGGCCCGGGGGTAGGTGTAGACCTGGAGGCTTGGCGTCAGGGAGACCGATCCGCCGCAGGGTTGGGTGAAGGAGACATAGGGATCGACTTCTTCATCGCGCTGCCCGGCGTCGGCGCCTCCGACCGAGAAGCTGGTCCAGACCCCTGCGGCGAAGCGGCCGTAATCCGCTTCGATCCACGGCTGGAGCGAGGCCCCGCCGTAACGCTCGCCCCGAAACATATCCTCGGAGACAAAGGTTGGCGCGGCGGTGACGGAGAGCCCATCCGGCGCGGCCGCCGGCTGGCCGCGGACCGCCGCCAGCCCGGCGAAGGCCGGGAGCAGGGTGCGGGAGAGCAGCTTGAGGAGCATGCGGAGGGGAGGTTGGACCGGCCGCGGGCCCGGTGACAGGCGAAAAAAAACCGCCGGCCCCAGGAGGCGCCGGCGGTTGGGAAAATAAGCGGGAGTCTGCTCAGCGCTTGGAGAACTGGAAGCGCTTGCGGGCACCCGGCTGGCCGGCTTTTTTGCGTTCCTTTTCGCGCGGGTCGCGCTTGATGTGGCCGGCCTTCTTGAGGGCGGGTCGGAGCTCCGCGTTCATCTTCTGCAGAGCCCGGGCGATGCCATGGGCGACCGCTCCGGCCTGGCCGGCGACGCCGCCGCCGGACACGTTGGCGGACACGTCGATCTTCTCCCGCAGGTCCACGACGACCAGCGGCGCGTACGCCTGCTTGGCGAAGTTCTCGTGGCTGAAATACTGGTCGAAGCTGCGACCATTGACGGTCAGCTTGCCGCTGCCCTCGCTGACGCGAATGCGGGCGGTGGCGGTCTTCCGGCGGCCGGTGCCGATGAAAATAGTGGCGGGGGTGCTCATGTTCAGACGGAAATCTTGACCGGGTTCTGGGCCTCGTGGGTGTGGGTCGGCCCGGCGAAGACGCGGAGCTTGGTCAGCATCTTGGCTGCGATCCGATTCTTGGGCAGCATGCCCTTGACCGCGTGCTCGATGATGAATTCGGGATGGCGCTCCCGCATCAGCTTGAGGCTGCGGTAGCTTTCACCGCCGACGAAGCCGGAGAAGAACATATAGGTGTTCTGATCCTCCTTCTTGCCGGTGAGGACAACCTTCTCGGCGTTGATGATGATTACGTGGTCACCGGTATCGACGCTGGGCGTGTAGGAAGCCTTGTGGCGGCCGCGGATGATATTGGCGGCCTTCACCGCGAGACGGCCAAGCACAACCCCCTGGGCATCGATGAGATACCACTTCGCTTGCACCGTCTCCTTCTTGGCGAGGAAAGTTTTCATGGAAAAGGGGTCCATAGCTAGGGCTTCGGGAGGCCCTGTCAACCCATTTCCCGGTAGGGCGGTGTCCTAATTTGAAATCAGAATTGTCATGCGCCGGGCGCGGAGCGGTTTTTGCAGCATGGACAAGGCGCAACGTGCCCAGCTGCTTAGAGAGCGTCAACGAAGGCTTTTCGGTGCGTTTGCTTTCCGAGGCTCGGGAAGCCGTAGGCGCCGGGAATGGACGCCAACGAAGCACTGGCCGCTGACCTACCCGATGGGGTTTCGTGGCGGTCCCGGCTAGTGCCGCCCAAATACTGCTGGGTAACGCCCGACCAAACTGAAGTGATGGATAAAGTCATCTTGAGTGTCGGCGGCGGACTGGTAGGCAGAAAGATTCAGAAACTCTCGGATTCTTAATTGCGGTGATTCTCCTGCTCATTTGTGAATCTACCACAATTGAGTGAAGAAGGTTGCCGCTTCGAGCCGGGATTGGCGAATCCTAGCCACCTCCGAGCTCCTTCACGCCGGCGGATACGGCGGTATTGAGGTTAATGTTTAGGCGCGAAGCAATCGCGGCAAACACAAGCAGCGAAGCGCCGCAAGCGACAGCCGCTTCTCGAATGAGTAGGGAATCTCCAGGAGCCTGGGACAAACGGGAAACCCCGTTCAAGAGCATCCCATTGTAACTGGTAAGCGCGGCAAGTAAGCGATCCATGTTTGCTCGCTCATCTGGGGCATTCAGCGGCAAAGCCACCGCTAAAGTCTGCAATTCATCTAGGGTCATAGAGGTGAGAATTGTGGTTTGGAGTCTTGCATGGGCCCATAACAATGCCATAATAATGGTATTGTTATGGGCCGGAAAGCAAACATCGCACAATCAACCCAGCTCACAATTTCAGTGAGCGTGCAGGTAAGACAGTTGCTTCACGACATAGCCAAATCCGGGTTTTCCGCTCGAAACGAATCAGCCGTGGCGGAAGAGATGATTCGAAAGGGGTTAAATGCGGACGGGTTGTTGAGCGAAATCGTGAGAAAACGACTCATTAAGACAGGCCGGTTGTGAATAAGTCGGCGAATAACAGCACGAAATTCTTCTGAGGCGAATGTTAGGTTCTTAAGATTCCAATAGCCTTAAATCTCGATCAGTAAAATTGCCGATGAGCGAAAGAGTTCTAGCTGTTCCGCGACCCGCAATTGAATCAATGCTTCAACAAGGATTCTTTGAAGCAAATGGTGCCGATCTAATGGGATTACTTGGTGAGCGAGCGGTATTCTTGGACCGCAGTGCTGCAGAAGAAGACCCGTCCTACAAGCAGATCATCCCGTACATTCTCGTAATTCATCAGGGGCGTTTCTTGCTCTACAGACGCACAAAGAAGCAAGGCGAGAGCAGGCTTCACGACAAATTCTCATTGGGGTTCGGCGGCCATATTAACGACATCGATGGAAACGGAACGACCGACACAAATCTGATCCTAGCCGCGATGATTAGGGAGCTTAACGAGGAGCTATTCCTTCCTAGCGTTCGACAGCTGAAGGTGGTTGGGTTTATCAATGACGATACGAATCCGGTAGGCAAAGTTCACCTCGGCGTCGCATTCGTTGTTGAAGCAATTAGCGAGCGTTTTTCGGTGAACGAACCAGATATGATTGAGGCGAAATGGTGTGACGTTCAGGCCATAGAAGAAATCTTCCCGAAACTCGAATCGTGGTCTCAGCTGCTTTGGTCCCAACACATCCGTGCGCATCACGAAATCGCACCCACGGAGACGCCTGCGGTGTTCATCCCAAGAGTTGCGTTGGCCAGCTAGGCATCCGTCATTCCAGTCGCCCCTCTGAGCTATTCTGCAACTGATTGACCGGACCAGGAATCGAAATTAGGACACTACCCCCGGGAGGGTAGTGTCTGAATTTGAAATTCGATTGTTCGGAGGCATTAAGCCTGCTCGCGATTGACAAGATGCGCTCTGGGCGATCCGGTCCGTCAGTTCGCGGGGGCCAAAATCGCCCGCGCGGCCTCGATCAGCTTAGTCTGTTCAGGTTTGGGATCTCCCTTGGTCACCAAGAAGAGCGGAGCGCTCAAGATCACGTCCGTTTGCAGTATGCTGGTGAGACCCCGCTTGTGCGCCTCGCTGATAATGCCGATGGCGTTCTGATTCGCCGCCACAATGGACGAGGTTCGGTCGGCAGAAAGCACCAGCCGGACATTTTTCGGAAAGGATTTACCATGCATCAGGTTGTCCCGCAGAAGCGCGCTGGGGGCACCCAATGACACCACCTGCACTGGCTGATCAAGGCCTCCAATCTCCGACCAGGATAAGATTCGGCCGCAGAGCAGATCTGCCAATTGGGCAGCGGTGACTTTCCGGATAGGATTGTGCGGGTTGACAATAAAGCGGAGATTGACCGCCCCTATCACTGCCGCTTGGAAATCACGCAGGTCGACGTGATGCGATCCCCGATCATTCACGTCAGCGGCAATTTCAGATAATGGGCTAGAGATCATCGCGATATCGGCCGAGCCTTCGGCGAGGGCCTCCAGCCCGAGGGCGCTGCTCGTGGGCACAAATGCGACCCGATGCCCTCCACGCGTCTCCAATTCCGATTGTTTGGGTTGCAGCGCGCCAGCCACGGTCGTCGATCCGGCCAATTGCCATACTTCCTGCGCCGGACAAAGACTTGCGCAAGACATCAGGACGGCGACAAAGAGGGTGGACTTCATAGCGCGGCAATGGGTTCGCCGCCTGGCGAGCCCCAACCAGCTTTATCGTCTCAATTGGCCCCCAGTTTAGGGACCATTGGCCCCCAAAAACAGGGTAGATCGAATTGAAGCCGTACACGCTTCAATCCGCTAAGACAGTCTCTTGCGATTCCTCTGGACCAATACTGGTCGCTGTTTTCTTGGGGTTGGCCATCGCACTGAGAAGCCAATCGGGTTGACCACTGTTTCCGAGGCAAATCTCCACTTCGATTTAGGTTCCAATCGAAGTTGGGGACTCGGCCCGATATGGTCGCAGCCTAGATGACATCCGCCGATCCTAAATTCAGGTGGTTTCAGGGGGCGGCATCATGTCGGGGGAGCATCAATGTTCCAGAATGCCCCTTACCCCAGTCGAAAACGGCCTACTCGAATAGGGTACAGATCGAAACAGCGCAGCGAATCCTCTTTGGACAAAAGCTGAGACCGGTTCGTGGGTGATTGGATAACCTCCGCTCATGGATTCTAAAAAACCTTGGGAATCTCCCCGTTGGATAATGTGGTCAGCGATTATCGGCTTCATCTTCCCAGTCTCCGAATTGTTGTCTTTTGAGCTAACCCACGAGACACATCATTTGATAATGGCACTGATCGATTTCTTAGCTCTTACCGGTGCGATCATTTGGAGCGTCAGAAAATATCGGCAGTCGAAGGTACAGCCCCTGATTCGGGCCGAAAGCGATGTGGTTAAATGAATAGACTGATTCTTGTGCTTTCTGCATAGATTGCTGCCAACGGATGGGGCGGCGTCCCTCCCGATTCGATCGTTCAAGCCGCAAAGGACGCTGCCGCCGCCGAATTCTGCGCGTAGATGGGAAAATACAGTGAGAACGTCGTGCCCCGGCCGACCGCGCTATCGAGCTCAATCCAACCTTCATGCTGCTTCATGATGCTGCACACGGTGGCGAGGCCAAGGCCCGTGCCCTGGCCGGGCGCCTTGGTCGTGAAGAACGGCTCGAACACCCGCGCCTGCACTTCCGGCGACATCCCGGTGCCGTTGTCGGCGACCGAAAGCACGATATGCCGGCCGGCGCGCGCATCGGGGTGGCGGGAGGTCTGCTCGGGCGTCACCACCACCGGTCGCAGGCCGATCGTCACCTGTCCGCCGCTCGGGAGAGCGTCGCGGGCGTTGATCACCAGATTCACGATCACCTGCTCGAGATTCGAGGCGTCGGCCAAGATCGTCGGGCAGCCCGGTTCGCACTGCCACTCCAAGTGGATCCGCCCCTTGATCAAACGGTCGAGAATGCGGCGGATGCCCAGCACGCTCTTGACGGGATCCAGGGTCTGGCGAACGACGGGCTCCCGCCGGCTGAAGAGGAGCAGCTGCCGGGTGAGCTCGTTGGCGTGATCGGCCGCCGCGGACACGGTGAGCAGATCGTCCCGCAAATCCTGGGGCAGCTCGGGCCGGTCCAGCGCCAGCGTGAGGGTGCATTTGACGACCGTCAGGAAGTTGTTGAAATCGTGCGTGATCGCCGCCGAGAGCGCGCCGAAGCTCTCGACTTTCTGCAGCTGGCGCAGCTGGTTCTCCAGCCGCCGGCGGTCGGAGATGTCCTTGACCGAGAGCAGGGCGCAGGCGCGGGAGCCGTTCTGGAAGGCGGTCGCATTGAGGTGGACGTGGACCTCGGCGCCCGCTGACTGGCGCAGGCGGGTTTCGAATTCGTGCACCGCTTCGCCCGCCGCCAGGGTTGCCAGCGCCGAGCGCAGCAAGTCGCATTCGCACCACGCCGGAAAGTTCAAAATGGAGCCGGAGGGCGGCGCCGGACTGAGGTCCCCTGCCACCAGGCGCTGAAACGAGGCGTTGGCATCGAGGAGCTCGCCCTCCGGCAAACTGACGATCGCGAACGCCACCGGGCTGCCGAAGAAGGCCGCGCCGAAGCGCTGGGCGGCGGTTTCCAGGGCCGCCGCCTGGCGGTTCGTCAGCGCGTCGAGATCCTGCATCCGCTGAGCGAGCTTCCGATTGAGCGCCCATTTGCCCGTGAGGGCGTGGGCCAGCTGGAGCACCTCGATGTTGTCGAAGGGCTTTTTCAAGATGATCAGCTTGTCGGTGGCGCCCAATTGGGAAACGATGCCGGTCCAGCTGTGATCCGAGTAGGCGGTGCACAGGACGATCTGCAGATTCTCGTCCGCCGCCCAGAGCCGCCGGATCGTCTCGATCCCGTCCCAACCCGGGGGCATGCGCATATCGACAAACGCGAGCGCGTAGGGCCGGCCCGCGCGCAGGGCCTCGAGCACCCGCTTAAGCCCTTCCTCGCCTTGCTGCGCCCCATCCACCTGAAACGACGGACCGGGCACCGGGGTCGCCGCCGCGCCAAAGAGAGCTTGGGCCAGGTCGGCGCCGGCCGCGTCCACAGCCTCGACGGCGGGGGCCAGGATCTTGCGGAAATCCTCGTAGATCGCCGGCGTGTCGTCGATGACCAGAACCCGATGGAAATGCGAGGACGCGCTCATGGGCGGGAAGTTGGGGCGGCCGACGAAGCCCGGTTGCCGGCCGCGCCCAGCACGGCGCGAATCCCCGCGCGCAGCTCCCGTTTGCGCATCGGCTTGCCAACGCAGAGGGCGACGCCGCACTCCGCCAGATCGGTCGGCAGCGCGGGGACGATCGCCGAACCGAGCAGCACGAGCGCCGGGGCGCCCAACTCCGGCCGGCGGCTGATTGCCCGGGCCAGTTCGAGGCCATCCATGCCCGCCAGGCGCTGGTCGATCAGCACCAGGCGGAACGGACGGCCCGCGGATACGGCCGCCTGGAGTTCGTCCAGTGCCTCGCGGCCTGAGGCGGCCAGGACCGGCGGAGACAACCAAGGGGTCAAAAGGCGGGAAAGCGACGCACGGCTCACGGCGTTGTCGTCCACGATCAAGGTCCGGACGTCCGCGGCGTTCTCTGCGCCAGAGCCATCGGAGTCCGGGCCATCGCCGGCGCCGGGCAATTCAATCGTAAAGCGGAACCGGGAGCCCCGCCCCGGCTCGCTTTCGACGGCGATCGAGCCGCGCATCCGCTGGATCAGCTGGCCGCAAATCGAAAGCCCGAAACCGGAGGGCTCCGCGTCCAGGGCCGCGGCCCCGGAAGCTGCCCCCGGCGCGGGAAACAGGAGGGCCTGGCGTTCCGGGGCGATCCCCGGGCCGGTGTCGCTGACGGTAAACTCGACTTGGCCCGGGCCATCCATGGACAAGAGGCGGCGCACTCGCACGAGCACTTCCCCCGCCGCCGTGAACTTCAGCGCATTGCCCACCAGATTGATCAGGATCTGCCGCAGCCGGATCGCATCGCCCCGGAATCGGCCATCGGCCGAGGGGTCGACCTCCACGACCAGTTCGATGCCCCGTTCCTCCGCCGCCGGCGCATACAGGCGCGCCACGCTCTCCACGGTCTCGGCGAGGTCAAAGGGCTCCTGGGACAATTCCAGCCGGCCCGTCTCGAGCCGGGAGAAATCCCGCAGCTCCTGCAAGGAAGCGAGCAGCGACCGGGCGCAAAAATCGATGGCCTCGGCACGGGCGCGCTGGTCGGGGCGGAGCTCGGAACCGAGCAGCTGGGCGCAGGTCCCGATCACGCTGGCGCGCGGCCTGGCCGCGGGCGGAGCCAAGAACAGATGGGTCGCCTGATCGGCCTGGGCCGCCGTCTCCTTCGCCTGCACCAGCTTCGCCGTCCGGTCGGCCAGAGTCGCCCGCAGGCGCTCCAGCTGGTGGCCGCCAGCCTGGGTCAGCCGCCACTTCTCGGTCAGCGCCCGGGCCAGCTGCAGCACTTCGATCTTGTCGAAGGGCTTCTTCAGGATGATGAGGTTGTCCGCGCCCCCGAGCTGTTCGATCACGCTGGACCAGCTGAAATCCGAATAGGCCGTGCAGATGACGATCTGCAGGCGGGGATCGACCGCCCAGAGGCGGCGGACGGTTTCGACGCCGTCCCAGCCGGGAGGCATGCGCATGTCCACGAACGCCACCGAATACGGCCGGTCCGCGGACAAGGCCTCGACCACCGAGGCCACGCCGAGTTCTCCCTGGCTCGCAAAATCCACCGAAAAGGTCTTTGCCTGGCACCGCCGGTTGCCGGGGCCGAAGAGGTCCAGCGCCATGGCGTCGACCTCCGTCGCCGGGTCGACCGTGGGTGCCAGGATTTTGCGGAAATCCTCATGAATCGCGAGGGTGTCGTCGATCACCAGGATGCCGTTGTCTTCGTCGGAGAGTTTCATGCGAGGCGGCCTTCTTGGTCGGGCAGGGCCAGGGGCAGCACCAGCGCGAAGCGGGCGCCGCGGTCGAGCCCGTCGCTCTGCACGGTGATCTGGCCGCCCAGGCCGCGGATCGCCAGGGCGCTCGCGTGCAGGCCAAACCCATGGCCATCCGCGCGCGTGGTGAAACCGTGCTGAAAGACCCGCTGGAGGTTCTCCCCCGCAATGCCGACGCCATTGTCGACGACCGTGAAACGCACCTGCTGTTCAACCGTCTCCAATCGCAGGCGCAGGCGGCGTTCGTTCGCCGGCCGCGGTTTGACCGCATGGATCGCATTGCTGATGAAGTTGATCAGCGTCTGCAACACCTGGTGGCGCTCGGTGGTGATGATCGGCGCGCTGGTGAACTCGCGTTCGACGGCGACCTCGTGGCGGCTGAGGGCGCTCTCGTTGATGTGCACGGCCGCCTCGAAAAGTTCGACCGCGGCGACCTGCTCGGTCACCCCGCCGGCCTTGGCGTAGGTCTGCTGCATCGCGACGATCTCCTTGATATGGTCGACGTTGCGCATGAGTTTGGTGACTTCTTCGGCCATCCGGTCATGCACCCGGCTGAATTGCTCGGTCAGTTTGATGACAAACGGGCCGACGAGACGCCCGCGGGGATCGGCGGAGAGGAATTGCGGCAGCGCCTCTCCCTGCTCGCGCAGCAGCCCGGCGGTTTGATGCAGGTGCTTCAGCGGCGGGCAATCGGTGAGCCACTCGAAGAGCAGGTTGGTCGAGACGTTGACGCTGTTCAGCACGTTGCCGACATTGTGCAGCACGCCGGTGGCGACCTGGGCCATGCCCGCCAGGCGGGAGGCCTCGATCAGCTTGCTCTGCAGTAGTTTGCGCTCGGCAATTTCCGCCATGAGGGTTTGGGTGGAGGCGCGCAAGGCCCGGTCGCCGTCGTGCAGGCGGTCCAGCATGAGGTTGAAGGCGTCCGTGAAGGTCCCGATCTCGTCGTTCCCGTGCTTCTGCGCCCGCACTGAATAGTCCGGCTCGGCCGCGATGTTGCGCGCGGTGTGCGCGAGCTTCTCGATCGGCCCCAGAATCACCCCTTGCAGCAGGCCGACGGCCACCAGCGCCACCCCCACCGCGACGACCAGGATCGCGAGGAGGGAGAGGACGAAACTAAGCAGCGCGGCCGTGAAGATGGGCCGAAAGTCAGCCTCCACCTGCAGGGTGCCGATGGCGGTGTCGGTTTTCCCGATGGGGACGGCCACCCGCAAGTGCCAGCCCCGGTAGACGCCATTGCCGGCCGGCCCCCCGGGCGGATCCCCCTCCAGCGGGCTGCCGTAATGGGCGAACCTGGGCTGGGCCGGCAGGTTGATCGCCGCGCCGACAATATCACTCGTTTGCCGCAGCGAGCTGATGATGTCCGTGGCGACGCTGGCATCGCCAAAGGAGACCGCGCCGATGGCATTGTCGGCCACCATCTTGGAAAGGGCCTCCACATCATTGCGGAAGGAAGCCCGCAGGCGGACCGCTTGAAACGCAAAGACGGCCAGCCCGGCGGTCAGGGTCGCCGCGAGCGTGATCGTGACCACGATGAACGTCAGCTTCTTGCGCAACGAAACGTCGCGGAGCCGTTGGGTGACGAAGTCGGTCACGGGTGCTCGGGGCTGACAATCTCAGACAGGGCGGCCAGATGCCCGCTGAGCCGTAATTTGGCGTGTTCGGCGGCGGACAGATTGACTTGAAAGCGCACATTATCGCCGCGCAGCACCAGGCCGATGACACCGCCCTCCGCGGCGAAACCCTCCTGCTCTCCGACCAGCAGCACCGCCCCGCCCGCCAGTTTTCCCGTCAGCTTGGCGGGGGGAACGCCGGCGCGCCGCGGAATGAAGAGGAGGTGATAGCCGCTCAGATCGTCGTCCGGGCCGACCGCCGTCACCTCGATCGGGGAGTCGTGCAGCCGCTTGCCCCGCAGCGCGCCGGCCACCGTCTCGTAGACGTCGCGGTCGCCGTAAACGGCCACCCGGTAGGGTTTGCCCGCCTCGGGCTGAAAGCCCGGCGGCCAGTCGGTGAACTTCAAAAAATTAAAGAGAAAGCCGGCCTTGACCTGGTACTCGAGGCTGCCGTCCGCTCGGACTGGGACCGTCAGCAACGCCCAGCACAAGCCCAAGGCGGCGAGCTGCAGTCCCCGCCGGATCCGGACCGCGGCGCGCGAGCGGCGGCCGGGCCGCGGGAGCGTCGGGACGATCGGTTTCATGGCGGCCCCGAAGGTCAATGCCGATAGGTGAGCCGCAGGAAAATGCTGCGCGCCTCAGGTTGCACCAGACCGCCGATAAAATACTCCGCCCCTTCGGTGTGCATGGGCTCGAGCAAGTCCCGGCCGATCAGCTCCAGTTCGGTGTCCGGCCGGAGGCGCCAGCCGATCCGGGCATTGAGGCCGGTGTAGGGGGGGATGGCCGGTCCGGGCAGCGCGTCGACCCGGCGCAGGTCAAGGTCGAACGACCAGGCGGTGGAAGGATCCCACTGGGCCCGGAGCTTGTATTCCTGCTTTGGGGTGGACCCGGTCAAACCCGCGATCGACGGGTCGGGAAATACCCCGGGATTGATCTCTCCCAGGTGATCGTAGCGCATCGCCGCGACCGAGCCTTCAAATCGCCACGCCGGCGCCGGCCGCCAGCTGGCCGTGAACTCGGCGCCATGGGTGTCCCCGTTCAGATTGTTCGTCGCCAGCAGCGGATAGAGATAATAGAAAGTCGGGTACGGCAGGAAGGTCGGGGTCTGCACCTGGAGCCCGCGCAAATCGGTGTAGCGGTTGAGATAGAGGGCCAGGTCGAGCGAGAAGGAGTTGCTGGGCTGATAGCGATAGCCCGATTCGTAGGCCGTGACGTGTTCGGAGCGGAGAGAAGCCGATCCTTCGGCGTAGAGAGCGACCGGCACCGGGATCGCCGCCGAAGGCGGGATCGTGGCCACCCACCAGTTGACACTGCGCTCGCTGATCGAAGGAGTCTGGGCGGCGTGGGAAACCCCCACCCAAACCCGCTGAAACCTCGAGGGGTGCCAGATGGCGCGGAGCGAGGGTTGGTTCTCCCAGCCGGAAAAGCTGTTGCGCTCTTCCTTGGTGCCCAAGGTAACCGACAGCTTGTCCGGCACCAGCGTGAACTCGTCCTGCGCGAATACGCCGGTGAAGATGGTGTTGGATTTGGGGGTGGTGTAGCTGAGCCACGGACTTCCCGTCAGATCGTCGCGATCCTCGCGGTAAGTGGCCCCGGTGATGATCTCGTTCTGGCGCCAAGGATGGAGCGTCTCCTGCAGGTCGAGCCCCACGGTGTCGCGGTCCTCTCCGGTCTCGATCTCGCTGGAGTCGAGGTGCTCGTAGGTGGCCAGGGCGGAGAACTCGCCGTCGGCCGCGGTCGGCATCAGCCAATGCGCGGAAAAATTGCCCCCGTTTGAGCGCTGCTGTTCGGGCATGATCGCATAGTAGTTGGGCCCAGAGAGCGTGGGCACCTCGGTGTCGCTGCCGATCTGGACGCCGCGCACCTCCCCGATCAGCGTGAGGCCGCCTCCGCCCGGGCGATCCCAGTCGTAGCGGGAGCCAACCAGGTAGCTCTGCCACCCCGTCGCGCCGGGACCGGCGGTCACGCCGTAGTTTTTCTCGTCCTGATACTTGACGTAGACCCGCATGGCCGAGGCATCGTCGATGCGCCAGCCGTCGCGCACCGCCACGGACGCGTCGAGTTCGTCGCCGTAAGCCACCGTGGCGAGCGACCCAATCGTGTCGTCCGCGCTTTTGGTCACGATATTGACCACCCCGTTGACGGCGTTGGCGCCCCACAGCGAGGCCCCGGGTCCGCGCAGGACTTCGATTCGGCTCACGTCCTCCAGCATCATCTCCTCGTAGTTCCAGTTGGTGCCGGTGAAAGTCGGACTGTACACCGAGCGCCCGTCCATCATGACCAGGAGCATGTTCGACGTCGCATCGTCAAAGCCGCGGATACTGATCGTGTAATTGAACGAGTCGGTCCGCTGCACCTGCATGCCGGGCACCAGGTACAGGGCCTCCGCGAGGTCGAGCGCGCCGGAACGGTGGAGATCGTCGGAGGTGATCACGTAGGCCGCGGCCGGCGTGTCGAGGACCGTCGTTTCCTTGCGGCCCAGGGTGGAGATGGGCACCGTCGCCAACTCCTCCAGGCTGAGAGCCGTGTAGTCCGTGGCCTGGCCGTGGACGGCCGACGGCAGGCCGCCGGCGATACCCAGCAACGCGAGCGCGATGTGCACGCTCCGGGCTCGGGCCCTGGGAACGTGGCCAAATTGAAGTGGAATCGGCATGGGATCAGTCCAACCTAACGATATTGGAGAGTTCCTTCGGCCGAAACGCCTCGAACTTGAACGGATTTCCTCACCGGCGGGCGGGCAAAATCCAGCAAAGCCCAGTCGTCCCATCCGCGTCCGGCCGCGGCGCAGACTGGCGAACGAGAGCGACTTACGCCTGTCGCTGCGGCGGGCGGCTACCCATTCCGTGGCGCTTTTCCGCGTCCGGCGGCATCGCCAGGCCGGAGGATCGCGACCGCCGGGCCACCCCGGGAGGGCAGTGGGACAGCTTGGGGATTAGGCGCTAGATTCCTGCACCCGCACCTCGCAGGCCGGAGCAGCTCGCGCGGCGAACTCCGGCCGACCGGCTGATCAACGGTAGGTATAGAAGTGAACCCGCAGGACCATCGGCAACGGCGATTCGCCCGCGCCGTCCGCCGGCGCGCCGCGACCGCGTGCGCCCAAGGGAATCTGCGAGCAGGCCTGGTGGTCGGCGGCGGCGGCGGAAACATCGTAGCCTCGGCCCATGATGTCATCGCCGTTCACCCGGCGCTGCGTGACCCATTGGCCGTTCTTAAACGCCCCGCGGTCGATGGTGCCGGCGGCGGCGATGTTCGCTTCCGGGATGCCGTTCGGGGAAACGCGGAAGGGAAAGGAGCCGTTGGAAGCGAAATAGTACTCGTCCGGACCGGTGTTGATGATGAGGACAAAAGGAGCGCCCAAGAAGGACAAGGGGCCGCCGGCGCGGGCGCCCGGGGCCGCCGGCGTCGCGGGGGCCGGGGCTGACGCCGGCGCACTGCTGCTATCCCCGCCTTCTCCGCCGCCGCGGCGTGCGGGCGGCGCGGGGGTGAAGTCGAAGCTGTACCGGCCCAAGTCGATCTTCCCTGGGTTCTGGCCCGGCTCCAGGGTGATCAGCTTGATCGCGCCCGGACGGTTCTGCGCTTGGGCGATCGCGCCCGAGAGCGAGTTGATGAATCCGTAGGTCCGCGCAAACGGGCTTTCCGGATTCAAACTGTCGATCCCGAAGGGCGAAAAGCACAGGACGTTGAGCTGGGTGAAGGCCCTCCAGGCATTGTTGGAATCCTGGCGGCACTCCGGATTGAAGGCGGGATTGCCGTTGCGGGCGAAGCGTTGGATGGTCTCCGCATATTGCGGCAGGTAGATGTCCGGCGCGAGGATGTCGATGGCCGGGGCGCCGGCGCGCCAGATGTCATGCACCAGGGACTGGGAGCCGCCGCTAGGATAGTCGCCCGGACCAATGTCGTTGGGCTGCACGATCCAGGTGTTCACATACATCGGCAGCGGATACTCCTTTTTTCCCTGGGCGGCGACATAGCCGACGTAGCGGGAATAATTCCAGGCCATGAAGATCTCGTCGGTATGATTGAAGAGTTCGGCCCCGGCGGCCCGAGGCAGGCGGTTGGGGCTGTTCGGCACCGGCGGATCGTCCGCCGGCCGCGGCACGTTCCGGCCGAAGACTTCCTCCCAGGTGCCGCGCGTTTTGTCGCCGGCGGCGTCCCAGATCGCCTTCATTTCCGGCAGTAGGTGATCCTTATTTGTCTGCAGATAGCCGGTCAGTTCGCGCGGGACCGCCCGGCCAAACGCATCGTTGGCCGCGGCGCAAAAGTCGCGGGTGCTGCCCATGACGCCCACTTCGTTCTCCACCTGCATCGCGATCACCGTGTGGGCCGTGGAATCGACCTCCCGGATGTGCCGCATGACGGCGGCGAACGCTTTGCCGTCGGCGTTGCGGTTGGCCTCGCTCAAAGTCGAAAGGATTTCCAGGGTGTTGCCCTGTCCGTTCACCACGCGCGGAAAGCGATCCTGGTTGGCCTTGACCCAGAGGGGAGGAAAGTGCGACAGGCCGTTCTTCCAGCTCCCCATCCAGAGCAAAATGAGCCGCACGTTGGCCGCGCGGGCCGCGTCGATCTGGTAGTCGATCACCGAGAAGTCGAACTTGCCCTCCTCCGGCTCGACCAAGTCCCACGATACGACCGTCAGGATGGTGTTAAGGTTCGCCGCCGCCAGGCGGGCGATGGCCGCCTTGGTGCCCTCCCGATCCGAGGAGGCGGTGTTGGTCAGCTCGCCGGCGACGCAGATGAAAGGCTGGCCATCGACGATGAGCTTGGTCATCCCGTCGCGCTTTTCCAAGTGCGGGAGATCGGGAGAAATTTGCGCCCGCGCCGAGGCCAGCGCGAGGGAGCAAATAATTGCACCGCAAGACAAGACGGTTCGAATTTTCATGGGGTTCCTGGGAGGTGGATTAAAGCGCCGGCCTGGGCCCGGAGCAAGCGCGCCCTGCGGGGACCCCCGCACTGGAGCGGCGGTTTGGCCGCGCGCGGTGACGTGCAACCGGTCCGGTGCCACCCCAATCAGCTCGGCGGCAGCACAACGCGCGAAGCCGCACCCGGCGAGCCGCGTCGCCATAGCTGCGAGGCCTCGATCCCTTGCCAGACGAGCAGGGCCGGGCCGCCGATAATGAGGTCGCGGGCCCGCCGGACCAACGACAGCGCGAGCGATAGTGGCGTGGGCATGCCGAACAGGCGCCCGACTCCCACATAAGTCAGTTCCTGCACGCCAAGGCCACCGGGCATGAGAAAGCCCACGCTCAAGATGCCGCTAAAGCAGCTTTCGATCGCCAGCGCCTCCAGGATGGTCGGCCTGGCCCCGAGCAGATGATAGCCGATCCAGACATTGCCCGCGCCGCCGCACCAACAGAGGACATGCAGCGCGGACGCGCCGGCCACCCGCCCCGGCCGAGCAAACAGAGCATCGATTGCCCGGTGCAGCTCCTCGGCCCGCTGCGGCGCATCCTTGACCCACCGCTGCAGCAGCCAAGCGGTCGCCGTGCGCAGGAGCCGGGCCAGCCGTGTGCGCTGCAGAATCGCGGCGGCGCTTCCCAGCAACAGCGCTCCGGCTCCGATCGCGAGCGGCCAGGCCAGCGGCGAGCCGGGTTTTCGCGCCAGCAGCATCACCAGCCCGAACATCAGAAAAGGGGCGAGCGCGATGCCCTCCGTGATGACATCGACGATGCTGGACGCCGCGGCGCGGGCGAAGCTTAGGCCGCCCAGCATCACGGCGCGCGCTCCAAAGGCCACGCCTCCCAACTCGGAAAACGGCAGGCACGTAACACCCCCCTCCCGAACCAGCCGGCCCCAAACCACAATCCAGAGCGAAGCTCCCGGGCAGACCACCCACCAGGCCAATCCCAGCAGGAGGTAGACCGCCAATTGCCAGGAAACGACATAGACGAGGCCGATCCAGCCGATGCTGAGGATCGCGTTCAGGATTTGGCCCGCCCCCAACCAGAGCACCGCTCCGGTGCTCACGGCGAGTCCGACCAGGGCGGCCCAGATCACGGTCTTGCTCATAACAGTAGCCGCACAGGTTGCGCCGACGGCACCAGAAGTAAAACCTTGGCGTTGTGTTTTCGGGCCCGATCTACGGAGGGCCCCGTCCGCTCCAGTAGGCGGTGGACGCCCGAGCGCATACGAGTCCCGAAGCGCCGGTTGGCGGCGCCGGGCAGCGACGCCGACCGGGTCGGCCCGCGAACTAGAAGGGCGAGCCGGCGGCTGGGCCGGGCGCGGCGGAGGCGACCGCCGGAGCGGGCGCGCTGCGAAGCCACACCGCCATCGGAGCCAGGCCCCGGTTGTCCCAGCTAAAATACGGCACCGCCGTGAAGGTCCGGAGCACGGCCGCCCCCGGCTCGGGCGAAAGGCGCGCGCCGCTGATAGCCAGGGCTGTGACGCCGCCAAGCAGATCGGGGCGCGCCACGGCGGTGATCCCGACCGTCGCCGGGATCACCAGGCGGTCCAGCGGGAGGTCGCGGTCCAGATCCTCGACGCAGTAAACCACCGGACCGCGCTCGAACGCCACCCGGCCCTGGGTGGCCGCCACCTGGGGATTGCCCCGCACCGGGCGCACCGGCATCGGCAGCGTGAGGTCGACCGAATCGCCGCTGCGCCACTGGCGCGTGACGACGGCATAACCATCTTCGAGCGCCGCCGCGGCGTCCCGGCCGTTCACCCGCAGCGTCCAGGGCGGCGTCGCCCCGTCGTAGGCGTAGAGGTCCGAGGGCACCGGGCGACCCTGCGCCCAGCCGGGAATGCGCAGGCGCAGGGAAAAGGTCGCCGAGCTGCCGAGGGCGACCGCCAGCCGCACCCGGCCGTCCCAGGGGTAGTCGGTCGCTTGCGTCACGTTCACGTCCGCGTCCGCGACCCGCACGGCGCTCTCGCTCTGTCCGTAGAGATTGACGTAGAGCGAATCGGCCCGGACGGCGTAGCAGTAGCCGGAGATCGAAGCCAGCATGCGCATCAGGTTCGGCGGGCAGCAGGCGCAGCCAAACCAGGGCGCCCGGCCCGCGAAGCCGCTGTTGTTCCTGGCGTGGCCGTCGTACACTAGCGGATTGGGATAGAAGAACCGGTCGCCCGACAGCGACACGCCGCTGATGAAGCCGTTGTAGGCGGTGCGCTCGAAGACGTCCATGTACTTGGATTCGCCGGTCAGCAGAAACATCCGGTGATTCCACATCATCAGGGCGACGGCGGCGCAGGTCTCATTGTAGGCGTTGTTGGGCAGCTCGTAATCGTCGCCGTAGGCCTCGCCGTTGGTGCGCGCGCCCACGCCGCCGGTCAAATACAGCTTGGTGTCAGCCATGTTCTCCCAGATCGCCTTGATCGCCGTCGCATAGCGGGGGTCGCCCGTGAGGGCCGCAACGTCGGCCATGCCGGAATACAGGTAGTTGGCGCGGACCGCGTGGCCCACCGCTTGCCGCTGGTCGACGACGAGCGCCTGGCGCTGGTTGTAGGTGGGCCCGCCGGGCCCCCGGGCGTCGAGGAAGATCTGGGCCAGCTTCAGGTAGCGGCCGTCGCCGGTCGCCCGGTAAAGCTTCACCAGGCCCAGCTCGACGATTTCGTGCCCCGGGGCGATGCGGAGCTTACCGTCGCCGAAGTCGTGCCAAAGCAGATTGGCGTTCTTCAGGCAGACCTCGAGGAGCGTGCGCTTGCCGGTCGCCCGGAAGTGCGCGTAGCCGGCCTCGTACAGGTGCCCGCAGTCATAGAGCTCGTGGCTCAGGATCGGATCGTTTTCCCAGCGCTTCTGCCCGACCCACTTGTGGCCGGGCGAGTCCGGATGCATCGTCCGGAACGTGTAGAGATAGCCGTCGGGCTCCTGCGCGGCGGCGATGCGCGCAATCCAGCGATCGACCAACTGCTCGAGCGCCGGGTCGGGATGGGTGTTGAGAACGTACGAGGCCGCTTCGATCGCCTTGTAGGCGTCTGTGTCGTCGAAGGGATAAAGCGTCGGGGGGACGACCTGGCAATGGGCATCGCCGGCGGCGCGCCGGCGCATCACTTCGGCCGCCAGGTCGAAATTGCGCAGCCGGCCGGACTCCTCGCACTGGGCCATCGCAAAGGGCACCGTCACGGTGCGGTTGACGTCCTGGCGCGCCTTCCAGAAGCCGCCGGTCAGCAGCACATCCGTGAACGGCACCGGGTGCACCGGGTAATCCGCCGCCGCGGCGGCCGCGGCGGCGGCGAGGAAGATCAGCGGGGTGGGGAAAGCTCGCACGGG
>Ga0302320_10001682_pt1 | contig 52864 bp, 52 predicted proteins | sample Bog_T0_3_FD_202130 | JGI IMG/M metagenome (GOLD analysis project Ga0302320, IMG submission 202130) | Peat permafrost microbial communities from Stordalen Mire near Abisko, Sweden - Bog_T0_3 | ecosystem: Environmental > Terrestrial > Soil > Wetlands > Peat | place: Sweden: Abisko, Stordalen Mire...
TGATGCGCCAGCGAGTGATGGCCATGTTTTCGACGAGGGCGCGCTCAATGCCGCTGGCGGGCTGGAGCTCCGCGGTTAAAGAGGCGTGGAGAGCGTCGAAGCGTTCGGCGGATTCGCAATCGAGAACGATGGTGCGGGCGAGGAGACCGTGGCGGACGTTATTGCCGGCGGAGTTGCGTTGGCCTGCGGGGGTGACGGGTCCACGGGATTTAGCGCCGTTGGCGCGGGATGCTGCGATCTGACGTTCGGTGGGCATAGGAGCTCCTGGCGCCATTGTGGAGTATGGGGTTGGCGGCTGGAGGTGAGGTTTCCCCTAAGTTGATGAGTTGGAAGGGGCGATTTATTTTTTTGGCCGGTGACCCGGATTTTTTGAGGAACGGTTTTTGGGGTGTGTGAGTGGTCAGGAGCCAGTCGCGGCACTTTCGAGGGTTCCCCAGTTTGAGGTAACCTCAAGTACGGGATCTGAGCCCTGCACGCTGCATTGACAAGGAACGTGCTGGCGCTCCGCGGGACTTATGAATTGCGTGAGCCGGCAATGAGGGATGTCAAACTTCACTTCGACGTACAGGTCGGTGGGGGAAATGGCCTTATGATCGGCCCGGTGGTCTTATGATCGAAGGTATGGCAGCACTTCATATCAGCGAAGCCGAACTGGCTCGCGATCTTCACGCCGTCCTCGAACAGGTCCGGCAGGGCAGCGAGGTTGTGGTTGAGCAGGATCACCAGCCCGTGGCGATTATGAAGCCCGTGGCGGCCAAAGCCCGCACGATGTCGGAGATCATCGCCGCGATGGAAGCCAGCGGAGCATGCGGAGTCGTAGACGAAGACTTCGCGCGCGATGTTGAGGAAGGGATCGCGAGCCGCAACGAACCATGGAATCCCCCGAGCTGGGATTAATCAGGGGCTTCGTCGTCGATTCCAGTGTTCTGGTGAGGGCGGAGCGAGGCAAGCTTACTACGCCCGAAGTGATCAGGAACCTGCAACAGGCTGCGGGAGATGTTGCGATCGTTATCTGCGCTCTGACCGTTGCCGAGTTGGGTCACGGCATCTATCACGCGCGCGAAGAGTCGAAGTCGCAACAACGGCGCCGGTTCCTCGATGAACTTAAGCAGCATGTCCCGATCCACCCGATCACCGCAGCCACGGCGGAGATCGTCGCCCGCATCGGTGGCGAGCAGGCGGTAAAAGGAATAACGGTGCCGTTCGCGGATCTGATCATCGGGGCCTGCGCGCTGGAACTGGGATGCGCCCTTGCAACGCATAACGTTCGTCACTTTCGATTGATCCCCGGTCTGGATGTGAGGCAATTTTGGGTAATAACTAACTTGACAACTCATGTGTTTTCGGCCATACTTGATACATGGAACCGAGCACACTTCAGGAAGCCATCATCTACTTTCAGAACCCCGACAACTGCCGCGAATATCTCGTAGCGCGGCGCTGGCCGGAGGGCGTGACGTGTCCTCGATGCGGTAGCAAGGCCGTCATCCATCAACCGAAATACAACCGCTGGCAGTGCAGCGCAGGCCACGATAACCGCCAATTCACCTTGAAGACTGGCACAATTTTCAACGAGTCCCCCATCGGCCTGGATAAGTGGCTCACCGCCATGTGGCAGATTGTGAACTGCAAGAACGGCATCAGTTCCTATGAAGTTCACCGCGCGATCGGCGTGTCGCAGAAAACCGCGTGGTTCATGGATCACCGGATTCGGTTTGCGCTTGGAATGGAAGAAGAAGGCAAACTTTCTGGGCATGTTGAGGCCGACGAAACCTTCATCGGCGGCAAAGCGCGGAACATGCACAAGGACGTTCGTCCCCGTAAAATCACCGGCACCGGCGGCAAAGACAAAACGATGGTCATGGGCATTCTGGAACGCGGCGGCAAGGTCAGAACCAAGGTTGTCGAGAACCGCAAAAAAAAAGCGCTTCAGGCTGAAGTCAGGCAGCACGTAGAAGGCGGGTCAGCGCTCTACACCGATGCCCTGAAGTCATACGACGGCCTGGCCGAGTTCCAGCATCAAGTAGTGGACCATGCCGTGGAATACGTTCGTGGAAACGTCCACACCAATGGGCTGGAGAACTTCTGGTCACTGGTAAAGCGCGGACTCGGCGGAACGTATATCAGCGTCGAGCCCTTCCACCTGTTCCGTTACCTCGATGAACAGATGTTCCGCTATAACAACCGCAAGGACGGGAGCGGCGAACCGCTAAACGATGGCCAGCGGTTCGATATCGCCGTGCGTCAGATCGTTGGCAAGCGGTTAACCTGGGATGTTCTGACGGGTAAGGAGTGTCCCCCGGCAATTAACTAAAAAAGAGGCGACTCGCCAGAAGCGCGGTAAAAGTGGTTTCACTTCATGACTCAAGAATCCCGCTACCGAGCGTTTCGCCTTTCGTGTAGAGTAAGTGTCCCTTCCCGTTGATCTCCTTCCGAAGTGTCGAATTGATCGCCTTGACGATCCGTGGGGCTGAGCTTCCATCTCGCCCTACAACGAAAGCTGAATAGGCGACCATATCAGCGGCTTGCAGGCCGGGACACTTTTCGTCGTTGGCAAAGGTTATCGAAGGCAAACGGTGAGCGAAATTAACGTGCATGGATTTCATTCGCTGGTACATCTTAAGGCAGGTTTCCGCGTACTCCTGAGATTCGTCGTACCAGAGGTTAAAGTCATGCCCCGGAAAGCTTTGGGCGAGCGCGCGGACGCAGCCCTCGAATCCCCCGTAAACAGGATTTTTTAGTCTCTTTCTTTGCGTCTCAGCCAGGGAGTGGAATGCTTTCTTTTCCATCTCCGACACGATCAGCATGGCAGAGTTCTCAAAAGCCACCTTCGCACACTCGATAAGAATTTCGTCTCGCCGGGACTCCCTGTTGCCCCAGCCCCGGAATGCACCATTGAAGTGCATCGCGTCTTTCATGTGGATGTGGTCTACGTCTGATCCTAAAATCGCCTGCCACTTTCGAGAGAAGACAGAAACTTCATCCATCTTGCCCGCTATTCCGCCAAACACCACGTGGTCAGCGTTCTTGTCTTGCAGTTTGCCGCTTTCGTCGAAGTAGGCTTGCAGCGCCATCATGACCGTCGATTCGAGAGACGCGCCCCATAGTGGCGAGAATGTTTCTTGCGTACTTACCAATGTGCCCCTTTCCGCCAGTTGGTTATACTGGCCGTGGGTACACCCTACCCCTCCCATAGCCTTTTGGGATTTCGCGGTCTCGAACACCACGAAAGCCGGAAGCTATGCGAAAAGTTCTGCCTTCGCGCACAATTCATTTAAACACAGGAGAATTGCGCGTGAAAGACAACCAATCAATTATCGAGATCAACGAAGTGCCGACACTGACAGACGGCGAAAAGCGCCTCATTGCTGAGGGGATAGCCGCGCTTCAAGCGCAACTAAACGCGCTTCCAGTATGCTGGCATCTTGCTGTATGCCACGTGCGATCCGAAGGAGTCCGTTGGCAAGATGCCACTCCGGTGAATCTTGTCTTCCAAGGCTGACGAGTTGATCGGCGTTGCGTTGCAGCGAGTAAATGGCGATGGGAAGGTAGTTTTGGCGTTCCATCCACGGCATTCTATCGCGCCAAGCGAAGCCGATCGATCCGAACAAGAACCCACGCTTTTCCCTGGCGAAACGGTGGGAGAATAGCAGTGAAAAGCAGGAATCAGCGGAGTTGTGGGGAACCTGGTCGAACACTTAAAATCCGACCGATGCACCTTTCAGATAATGCGGTAGTGCCTTAAAGGTGCATCGGTCGCTCCGGGTCACGCCCGCGATGGAAGCCTGGATTACGGATCATATCTGGGAGTTGTCAGAACTGCTGGGCTAGCGTCCGGGGCGCCAGCGCGGTAGTCTGAATAATCCCCCGGAGAAGAAAACAAAAACATGAGACTGGCCGCCGTTCTCGCCGTTATCCTCGCATTCACTTGCGCCGCGAAAGAGAAGGATCGTATCTGGAAGACTGGCAAAGTTCTCGATTCGCAATTGGCAAAGACGTTTGTTCAGACCGGCTCAAGCAGCCAAACCAACGGGACGGCGACGACCAATGGAACGGTCACCGCAACGACATTCGGCGGCACGACAACGGGAACATTCGGCGGCACGACGACAGCGCGCGGAACATCTGAAACCCAGATTCACAGTATGACAATTCAGGACACCCAATTGCTGATCGTCGCCGATGACTTCCTCTACGTGGTAAACGACACTGTTCTGAAGGGGATCGGACTGAACGGATCGCTTGCTCGCGCAATTGCCAACCGCAAGCACGGGTGTCACGTCATCATCGGCGATCCGGTTCAATATTCCCAGGACAAATCCACGCTTTACGTTATGGACGTGGACGGCAAGGAATGCAAAATGGAGATCGTCCGGCAAGAACGGGTGGTGCAGCCCGTGCCAGCGGCAAAACCGTAGCACGTGCAGTTCGCCATCGTCATCTTGGTTGGCTTTGGATATCTCTGGTGGCAGCGAAAAAATCTGGCAGCCTACGCCAAGCATCTTGGGTGCCTGCGGACCATCATCTATTCCACCGTAGGGCTACTCGTGTTCTTTTGTCTCGGCGGAATGATCGCCTGGATCGTGGATCGGTGGTAGGGGAACGCTACCCCTCAGTGGACTACCCTACGACGAAGTCGTAATCGCACTACAATGGGGCATGGCCGCGCGCGCTAGCATTGAGCACCTGAGCACCCGGACAAATATGAGCTTGCTTCTCGCCGCGCGTATGATCGGAGCGATTGAAGAATCAGGAGCGGCGCAGACTGAGGTTCTGGCGGCGCTCGGAGTAGTGCAATGCCTTTTGCCAACTCTGGGAATTTCGCGAGTCAGCGAGGACGACGTTGCTCTGTAATGGTTTCTCCGTACGTCTTGAAGTTTTGGACTGACTGTTTAGCGAGCGCTTCTACTGCGTGCGCGATTCTCGCCAAGCTATATTCCATCTTTACGATATTTGTGTTTATGGTCGTCTCGGTTTGAGGTTGCATCGCCGGATTTTATCACCGTTTCAGCGGTATGATGTGACCAGATGAACCCGCTTCCAGCCCCGCCAGTTCCCGGCAATACCGACTGGGAACGATTCGACAACGCCGTCCGCAAGGTCTTCAGCGTGTCGCCAGAAGCGATACAACAGGAAACCTTAAGGATGAAGCGGGAGCGCGAAAATAAGAAGCGGGCGAAGAAGTCGAACGCCTAAACGCCCCAAAACCGGCCTGTCACGACATCACAAGCGTAGTCCGTACCGTCTGAGTTGTCAAGTTAGTTATTGCCCAATTTTGGGTAATAATATAGTTGCCAACTCACGCCTTATCGAACTTTGACGATTTTGCCGTCTTTCAATGTAACCTCGGCTTCCCACGTCAAGTAATCGCGATTCGGACCCTGCACAACCACCGTCCCATTCGACTGATATTCAGGTCCGGCAATAGATGTTTCCTCATATCGCAGCGGTTGTCCGACGGTCTCCTTCAGTGCTTTCTTCGTGGGATAGAGTCCCAGTAGTGACATAATCAGTCCTCGCTTCGCTTCCTTAGTAATGTTTCGGCCCGGAATTCAATTGCCGGATTTTTTCGCCCGCTTCTTCGCGCTGGCTCGTTTCAATCGCGCTTCTTTCTTCAGCAAATCGTCCTTGGAAACCGTGAGGCTACCGATCATGGCGTCCCTGGCGCCTCCTTTTAACTACAATATAGCCGCCGAAGATGCCCGAAGCGCGATTGCTTCAAGAGCTGCGCATTCTCCTGGCGTCGCTCCGGATGCTGACGGACAGCGCGGGGTCGCGCTCGGCCTTGTGGGTAGAATGGAAGAAATAATTCTGATTTGGCAGAATCGACCTTGGTTATGAAAACTCTGAACGTCAAGGATCCTGAGGCGCATCGGTTGGCGGCGGCGATTGCCCGCGAGACGGGGGAGAGCATAACTCGCGTGGTTACGGAAGCTCTGCGGGAGCGGTATAGCCACCTCTCGTCCCGCAAAGGACGGGCCGGAGCAGAGGAGCTTCGAGCCATCGCCGGACGCGCGGCGGCGCAGGTGAAGCATCCATACCTCGACCACGCAGAATTCTTATATGACGAGCACGGTCTTCCGAAGTGATTCTCGACACTTCCGCGCTGGCGGCAATCTTCTTCGGGGAACCGGAGGGAGCACGTTTTATCGAAATGATTTCGCAAGCTGACCGGTGCCGCATCAGCGCTGCCAATTTTGTGGAAATATCGATGGCGATAGAGGGACAGATTGGTCCTGAGGCGGGACGTCAGTGTGATGTATTTTTCAGTCGAGCGGACATTATCATCGAGCCAGTCACAGTGGAGCAGGCACAACTGGCGCGGCAGGCGTTTCTCGATTTCGGAAAAGGGCGGCATCCGGCCGGATTGAATTTCGGGGACTGTTTTGCTTATGCGCTTGCGCGGTCAAGCGGCGAGCCGTTGCTTTTCAAAGGCGAAGATTTTCGCAAGACCGACATAAGAGCAGCAGCGTGAATCGACCCTAAGCGCGGGTAGTCTTCTTCCCGTGCTGGTTCTCTTTTTGTCGGTATGCAAAAATACTGCGCGGCGTCGAGTCGGCGACGAATAGACACGACTGGTTGTTAGGATTGTCGTGAAAGATTTGAGGAGGTCATTTTGACACTGAGCGATGCACGGCGAGTGATAGAGGCGGCGGAGAAGAAAGCGGCGGAGATCGGGCAACCGATGAATATCGCGGTCGCGGATGAGGGCGGGAATCTGGTGGCGCACGTCCGCATGGACGGGGCCTGGATCGGCAGTATCGATATCTCGCAGAAGAAGGCGTATACGTCGCGCGCGTTCGATATCTCCACAAAAGATCTGGCGACGCACAGCCAGTCGGGTGGTCAGTTTTTTGGGATTCATGCTTCCAATGACGGCCGGATTATGATTTTCGCGGGCGGCATTCCGTTGAAGAAAGACGGGAAGGTTGTGGGGGCGGTCGGGGTGAGTGGCGGGTCGGGTGAGCAGGATCACGCGGTGGCGGAGGCGGGGGCCGCGGCGTTCTGATTTCGACTGCGACGTCTGCCGATTGCCGCAGCAGGTTGTAAAAACAGACCCCGGTGGACTGAACCGCCGCTTCGAGACCGAACGGGACGGCCTGTCGGACTACTTAGGTGGTTTTGGCGGATGTCGTTCCCTAGTAGTGACGCTTCGCGTCACCATACGAAACTGGAACGGCCGAGGTAGCGGTTGGGTTCGAGTTGACAGTGGCCGTCGAAATCCCCAGATCGGAATTTACGGTGGCTACCGGTATTCCAAGACTCGCAGCGATTTCTGAAGGGTTCTGTCCGAGCTGGCTCATCTGGACAATCTGGGCGGACTGAGAGAGCTTGACGCTGTCCGCTGACGGCCCCATAGCCTTAGGCGCCGGTGTCACAGGCGGGGGCATGTATGCCGGCGGAGTTGATACTGTGCCTGAAATGAAAAGCGCCATAGAGTTACATCCTTCGCTTAATAAATCGGCAAAAGAAATTCCATTTTCTAGCAATATTCCGGCGGGATCGGCAGATTCCGATGCCGTGTACATTTTACAGAGCGGTGCTGTTGCTAGTTAAGACATCGAGGAATGCCCGGGCTTCGGGGTGCTGGCTGGAACGAAATTCCGCGGGCGAACCGAGGAAGGCCAGAGACCCCTTGTCGAGCAGGGCGATGCGGGTGGCTAGTTTCACGGCTTCTGTCACATCGTGAGTGACGAAGACGGAAGTCTTGCCGAGATCGGCACGGAGGCGGAGGAATTCGCGCTGAAGGTCGAGGCGTGTGACGGGGTCGAGGGCGCCGAAGGGTTCGTCGAATAAAAGAATTTTGGGGTCGGCGGCGAGGGCTCGGGCGACACCGGCTCGCTGGCGCTGGCCTCCGGAAAGCTGGTTGGGTTTGCGGGTGGCGAAGTCGGCCGGGGGCAGGCTTACGAGTTGAAGCATTTCGCGGACGCGAGCGGAGATTTTATCCTCACTCCAACCTTCGAGGCGTGGCACCAGGCCGACATTGCGTTCGACGGAAAGGTGCGGGAGCAGTCCACCTTCCTGAATCACGTAGCCGATGCCGCGGCGGAGGCGGACACCATCCCATTCCGTAGTGGCTTTGCCTTCGACGCGGATCTCCCCTCGGGTGGGATAGATCATGCCGTTGATGAGGCGGAGGGCGGTGGTTTTGCCAGAGCCGCTGCGTCCGAGGAGAACCAGAGTCTCGCCGGACTCAATGGAGAAACTGATGCCGTTGAGGATGGTCCGGCCGCCGATTTCATAGTGCGCGCCGCGGAATTCGACGGTCATTCAGCGGGAATCTCGAGGAGAGTTTCGGCGAAGCCCCAATCGGAGTCGAGCCACTGACGGCGGGCGCTCCAGCCGGCGCGTTCGGCGATGGCCGGTATGTCCTGGGCGCGGAATTTGTGGGAAGACTCGGTCCAGATGGTCTCGCCGGCGGCGAAACTGACGTCGAGCTCGAAGGCTTCGATGCGAACCTGCTGGGCTTGCAGCGAACGAAGATGCATTTCGACGCGGGAAGAGCGCTGATTCCAGCGGGCTTCGTGGGCGAAGCGGGGCAGGACGAAATTGCCGCCAAGTTCACGATTGATGCGGGCGAGGAGGTTGAGATTGAAGGCGGCGGTGGCACCGATGGAATCGGCATAGGCGCTGATGAGTTTGGCGGCGGGTTTCACCAGATCGGTGCCGAGCAGGAGGGTATCGCCGGGGCGCAGGATGGCGCGGAGTTTGCGCAGAAAGGTGACGGCTTCAGCGCGGGAGAAATTACCGATGGTGCTGCCGAGGAAAAGCAGGAGTATGCGGTCGCCCGCGGAACGGCCGCTGACGGACTTTTTCAGGCCATCCAGATAATTGGCTTCGATGGGTTCGATGGCCACGCGGGGCAGGGAGCCGAGGGCACGGGAACACTGTTCGAGGGCGGCAGCGGAGATATCGATCGGGCTGTAGCGGATGGCATTGCGTTTTGCAGCCGCGGCTTTTTTTGCAGCAGCGGCACTTTTGGCAGAGGCTTCGAGAATATGACGGGTTTTGGAGCCGGTCCCACTGCCGAGTTCGACGATGCGCTGAGGGGAGCCGGCGGCGCGAACGATTTCACCGGATTTCCGGCTGAGCAGTTGGGCGTCGGCGCGGGTGAGCCCGTACTCAGGCAGAAGGGTGATGACTTCGAAGAGGGCTGAGCCGACGGCGTCATAGAGCAAAGACGCGGGAAGAGTTTTTTGACCTTTGCGGGTGAGGCCGGCGTAGACATCATCGGCGACGGCGGGGTCGAGTGTGGTGCGGGCGCGAGCGGGAAGGGCAAAGGGCGTGGCGGCGGCGAACATGGCGATCGGGCGGTCCCTTTCAGGGTGCGATGAGACGGAAACCAGCGTACATGTGTGGATAGTTCGGGCGGAACCAGTTACGAAAGCCCGGACGAGTGAGCACGGTCGCAGTGCGCGGGGAAGCGCCTTTCATGACGTAATGGGGGTCGTCGAAGAAATCGGCGGAATAGCCGGGATAGGCGGGGTGAGGCTCGAATCCGGCGAAGGGGGCGAAGACGTCGCGGGTCCACTCCCAGCCGTTGCCGGTGAGTTGGTGCGGCCAGGGGTTGGCGCAGGCGCCAGAGTTTACAGGAATCGGGTCCCAGCGTTGGTAGCCGAAGTTGTCGCGGATGGGGTCGGGGGGAGTGAAGGTGGAGGCCCGATGGAACTGAGCTTCACTGGGGAGAACGAGGCCGCAAAATTTCGCGTAGGCGGCGGCTTCATCCCACATGACCCAGACGGGCCAATCGAGGGGCAGGGGAATTTCGGTGAACATGCCATGGAAGAACCACTCTCCATTGCGCTGAACCCAGAAGTGAGGGGCGGGGGCGCCTTGCCGGACGAAAGCGAGGTATTCGCCGTTCGACACCTTGAAGCGCGATATGCGGAAGGAGGGAACGGTGATTTGGTGAGCGTGGCGTTCGTTGTCCCAGGCAAAACCATTGCCGCCAGTGCCGAGATGGGCAGTTCCCGCCGGAATCTCTATCAAGGGATTCGCGGGGGTCGGCCCGCTAAGGGGAGCTGGGGAACGCGGGAATTGTTTCTCGGAATAATCGAGGGCATGCAGGAGGTAAGCCGTGGTTTCAGCGTGCATGTGCCGGTGCTCAATGGCCATCTGGACCAGACACGGATCCGTATAAATAAGGTGCGAATCAATCCAGTTGCGAGTTTTACTGTTGTAGGCTTCAATCTCGTGGCGGTCGGGCCAGTCGCTGGGAAGGTCTTTGGTGGCGGAGCCGGGGGTGGGATCTATACCGCGCTCGAAGAGTTTATCGAAGGCCGGGTGGAAAGAGGGCGCATCTAAGCCCTTGCGTGCCAATAGGTTCCAATCGAAGGCCTCGAGGTGGCCAAGGTAGAAGATGAGGCGATGACGCTCGTCGATGGGCCGTTCGAAGAGAGCGGAGGGCTGGATGGCACGGAAGAGTTGGTCGGTTTGATCGCGCGCGGCCGCCAGTTCCTGACGCAGTTGGGTTAAAGCGTGCGGCGCCGCTGTACCTGTTTGCGAAGTTTCCCCGATCATTCCCAATCCCAATGATGCCCCGACAATGGCGCTGGATCGATCCTAGCAACCTGAGAGCCCGGAAGGAAACAAAAACGGCTACGGGCTCGTGTCGGAATGCTCCTAAGCGGGGAAGGGTACGGGGCTGGTCCGATTCGGATCGGGCGAGGCTGACGTTTGCACGTCACCTAAATAGAAGTCAAGCGCGGTATAATCAACGGCATCGAACTAGTTGATGATTGGGCAGGGAAGAGCTTTGTTGTTGATTTCATTGGAGGAAGTCTGTTTCAGCTTCCCTGGCCAGTGTAAAAAAATGCAACACCTTCGCTGGAGCGTTACCTTAGCCATCCCGAATCAGTCACATTGAATTAAGCGACTCAAAATTTTAAGCGCGGTTTGAATGACGAATACTACCCCTACAGACTTAAAGACCATGCCCGAAGTGCGGATTGATCCGCCGGGGCACAACCCCCATGACCAGCCGACGGGCCAGCAGCCGAAGAAACGCGGTGCGATCTGGGTCGTGCTGTTTCTGATTGTGGCCGGAGTGGCCGGATATGCCGTATGGCGTGCGGGACAGCCGGTTCCAGTGGCGCAGAACGGTCGCGGCGGCGGCGCCCCAGGTGGAGGCCGAGGCCGTGGCGCGGGCACGGGCCCGGTACCCGTTGTGGTCGCCAAGGTATCGCGCGCCAGTGTCCCTCTTTATCTGAACGGGCTGGGCAACGTGACGGCCTTCTACACGGTAACGGTGAAGTCTCGCGTGGACGGCCAGTTGATGAAGGTGAACTTCCAGGAAGGCGATTTCGTCAAGGAAGGCCAGATTTTGATGGAAATCGACCCGCGCCCCTATCAGGTTCAGTTGGAACTGGCGGAGGGTGCGCTGGCCCGCGATAACGCTTTGCTGGCGAATTCCAAGGTAGATCTCGACCGATATAAAACGTTGCTGGCACAGGACGCGGTACCGAAGCAGCAGCTCGATACGCAGGTGGCTTTGGTGGCCCAGTATGAGGGCAATATCAAGACGGATACTGCGAACATCGATAGCGCGAAGCTGAATCTGGTGTATGCGAAAGTGCCGGCGCCGATTACGGGGGTCGTTGGTTTGCGTCTGGTGGATCCCGGCAACATTATTCATGCCACGGACTCAACGGGCATGATCGTAATCACTCAGTTGCAGCCGATCGCGGTGCTCTTTACGCTGCCGGAAGATAGCCTTCCGCAGGTGATGCAGAAACTGCGCAATGGAGCTCATTTGCCGGCAGAGGCATGGAATCGCGACAACTCGAAGAAGCTGGCTACCGGAGTGCTGTTGACCGTGGATAACCAGATCGACAACACGACCGGTACCTCACGGCTTAAAGCTGTATTCGAGAACAAGGACAATGCGCTTTTCCCCCAGCAGTTCGTGAATATCCGGCTGCTGGTGGATACGCTGCAGAATCAATTGACGGTCCCGGGTGTGGCTGTGCAGAACGGGCAGCAGGGGACGTTCGTTTACGTAGTGGATGAAGACCAGAAGGTCCATCTGAAGCCGGTTACGGTAGGCACGACGACCGAGACGATGGACGATATTACCAGTGGACTGTCGGACGGCGACCAGGTGGTTGTCGACGGAACCGACCGTCTGGTGGATGGCGCTACGGTGCGCGTGCGTAAGGCCGGCGAACTCGAAGCGGGCGCCGCTGCCGATGCGGCTGTTCTGGCGAACAGGGGTCGCGGAGGCCGGGGCGGCAAAAAGGGCGACTTCAAAAAAGGCGATTTTAAGAAGGGCGACTTCAAAAAAGGCGGCTTCAAAAAAGGCGGAGGCGATCAGCAGTGAGTCCGTCCCGTATATTTATTGAGCGGCCGGTAGCAACGTCGCTCATGATGGCCGGCATTGTGCTGGTCGGCTTCGTTGCATTCAAACAACTGCCGGTCTCGGCGCTGCCGCAGGTCGATTATCCGACCATGCAGATCCAGACGTTTTACCCTGGGGCCAGTCCCGATGTGGTGACGTCTTCGATCACGGCTCCGCTGGAAAAACAGTTCGGACAGGTGCCCGGACTGACGCAGATGACGTCGATCAGCTCATTCGGCAGTTCGCTGATCACGCTGCAGTTTTCGCTGGACCTCAGTATCGATATCGCGGAGCAGGAAGTACAGGCGGCAATTAACGCCGCGTCGACGTTCCTGCCCACTAACCTGCCAGTTCCTCCGATTTACAGTAAAACCAACCCCGCTGACGCGCCGATTCTTACGCTCGCGATTACATCCACCAACCTCCCGCTGCCTAAGGTGGAAGAGTTGGCGGAAACGCGAATGGCGCAGCGTATTTCGCAACTTAAGGGCGTAGGGCTGGTGAGTATCAGCGGTGGGCAGCGGCCTGCGGTTCGTGTGCAGGCGAACCCGACCGCGCTGGCGTCATACGGGCTGAGCATGGAATCGCTGCGTACTGCGCTGGGCAGCGCCAACGTGAATCAGGCGAAGGGTAACTTCGACGGACCGGATCAGGCGTGGACGATTAATGACAACGACCAGCTTCAGTCCGGCGTGGACTATGGGCCGATTATTATCGCCTATCGAAACGGGGCTCCGGTACGCATCAGAGATGTCGCGACGGTAGTCGATGGATCGGAGAATACCAAGCTGGCGGCTTGGGTGAACACGACCAAGGCTATCGTTCTGAATATTCAGCGGCAGCCTGGGACGAACATCATCGGCGTTGTGGATACGGTTCAGGCGCTGCTGCCGCAGATCAAAGCGGCACTCCCGCAGGGAATCGATGTAGCGGTCATTTCTGACCGTACCACGACTATTCGCGCTTCAGTAGAAGACGTTGAGTTTGAATTGTTGCTGACGATCGCACTGGTCGTCATGGTTATCTTCCTGTTCCTGCGCAGTTTGACCGCGACTATTATTCCCGGTATCGCAGTCCCTCTTTCGCTGATCGGAACGTTCGCGGTGATGTACCTGTTGGGGTACAGTCTCGACAACCTTTCATTGATGGCCCTGACCATCTCGACCGGTTTCGTCGTAGACGACGCTATCGTGATGATCGAGAACATCTCGCGCTATATAGAGATGGGCGATTCGGCGATGGAGGCGGCGCTCAAGGGCTCGGCCGAAATCGGATTTACCATTGTTTCGCTGACGGTCTCACTGATCGCAGTGTTGATTCCGCTGCTTTTCATGGCGGATATCGTGGGCCGGCTGTTCCGCGAATTCGCGGTCACGCTGGCGGTCACCATCATCTTCTCGGCATTCGTTTCTCTGACGCTGACGCCGATGATGGCGGCTCGCATTCTCAAGCACAGTCCGGAGAGTGAGCGCGGCTGGTTCTATCACTGGTCGGAACTCGGTTTCGTGAAGACGATCGAGGGTTACGGCAAAATGGTGCGGGTGGTTCTGCGGCATCAGACCATTACGCTTCTGGTGGCCGTCGGGACGCTCGTCCTGACCGTATATTTGTACGGTGTGGTGCCAAAAGGATTTTTCCCGACCCAGGACACCGGCGTCATCCTTGGCATTTCGCAGGCGCCAGAGACGGTTTCATTCCCTTCGATGGCGGACCGGCAGCAGCAGTTGGCCAAGGTGATCCTGCAGGATCCCGCGGTTGAGAATCTGACTTCGTTTATCGGAGCTGACGGGGTAAACACCACGATGAACAGCGGGCGTATTCAGATTACGCTGAAGCCGCTGGAAAAACGTGAAGGCACTTCGGCTGTCGACGTGATTAACCGTCTGGCTCCAAAACTGGACCAGGTGGCGGGCATTCGGTTGTTTATGCAGCCGGTGCAGGATCTGACGGTGGAAGACAGGGTCAGCCGGACGCAGTATCAGTATTCATTAGACGCGCCGGATAAGGCATTGCTTGACCTGTGGGTTCCGCGATTGATGGACAAGCTGAAAGATCTGCCGGAGTTGCGCGATGTCGCGAGCGACCAGCAGAATAACGGTCTCGGCTTGAAAGTTCAGATCGATCGGGACACGGCGGGACGGCTCGGCATTACGCCGCAGAACGTGGATGACGCGCTTTACGATGCGTTTGGACAGCGCCAGGTCTCGACGATTTATACGCAGTCGAATCAGTTCCACGTGATTCTGGAAGTGGCTCCGCAGTGGCAGCAGAATGCTTCGGCGATCGGCGATATGTATGTACCGATCGGATCGGCTTCCGCGAACCTGGCATCGACGATCGCTCTGGCCGGAACCAATACGGCACTGACCGGCGCAGCGGCGATTGCGCCCGCTCCGCTGAGATCGTTTGTCAGAGCGGTAACGGTTCCCGTACCCATCACGATCAATCATCAGGGACAGTTCCCGGTAGTTACGATTTCGTTTAATCTGGCGCCCGGCACTTCACTGGGAACCGCTGTTGAGCACATTAAACAGGCGACCGCGAGTCTGGGTATGCCCGCGAGTGTCGAGCCGACTTTCCAGGGGACGGCAGCGGCGTTCCAGAATTCGCTGGCTAATGAGAACGTTCTGATTCTGGCCGCGATCGTCACGGTGTATATCGTTCTCGGCGTGCTGTATGAGAGCTATATCCATCCTGTGACCATTCTTTCGACGTTGCCTTCGGCGGGTGTCGGTGCGATCGCGGCTTTGATCCTGTTCCACAAGGATCTGGACGTGATTGCGCTGATCGGCATCATTCTGCTGATCGGTATCGTTAAGAAAAACGCCATCATGATGATCGACTTCGCACTTGAGGCCGAGCGCAATGAAGGGAAATCTCCCCAAGAGGCGATTTATCAGGCCTGTCTGTTGCGCTTCCGTCCGATTATGATGACCACGATGGCGGCCTTGCTGGGCGCTGTTCCCCTGGCATTCGGCAGCGGTGTCGGGTCCGAGCTGCGAAAACCGCTCGGCATTTGTATCATCGGCGGTTTGCTGGTGAGCCAGGTTCTGACGCTGTTCACCACGCCGGTTATCTATCTCTTCTTTGGCCGGATTGCTGTCTGGATGAAGCGCAACCGCCATGCAGAGCCCATCGGTGAGCATGGGCTGCCGGAAATGACATAGTCCTGGAATCAGGCTTGGGAAACTGAACGCTGGTGAAACTGACTGAGGATGGCAAAATCAGAATGAATCGGGAACATCGATGAGTATTTCAACGCCGTTTATTGAAAGACCGGTCGCAACTACTCTGCTGTTAGTCGCGCTGACGCTGGCGGGCGCGATTTCCTATACGATGTTGCCGGTTTCAGCGCTGCCGCAGGTGGACTTCCCGACGATCGTGGTCAGCGGTGGATTGCCGGGAGCCAGTCCGGAAGTGATGGCGGCCGCGGTGGCGACGCCACTCGAAAAACAGTTCACCCGTATTGCCGGCGTCACTGAGATGACGTCGCGCAGCACGGTGGGCAGCGCTTCTGTCACTTTGCAATTCGATCTGAGCCGCGACATCAATTCCGCGGCGCGCGATGTACAGGCAGCGATCAATGCGTCAGCCGGATTTCTCCCCGCGAACCTTCCGCAGCTTCCCCGGTACAGAAAGATCAATCCCTCCGATCAGCCGATTCTGCTGATGTCGCTCGAATCGGACGTGGTACCGAGGCCAGCGCTCTATGACATCGCGTCTTCCGTGTTCGCGCAGAAATTATCCCAGGTTCAAGGTGTTGGGCAGGTCACGGTGGGAGGTAGTTCGCTCCCGGCGGTTCGGGTGGAAGTGAATCCGCAGCCGCTTTCTAAATACAACGTGGGACTCGATCAGATCGGTACATTCCTGCAGCAGGCGAATGCAAACCGTCCGAAGGGCTCGCTCGAAAACGCGCAGATGACGCTGCCGGTTTACGCCAGCGACCAGTTATTTGAAGCGAAGGACTATAAGGATCTGGTGGTGGTATACCGGAACGGCGCGCCGGTCCGGTTATCCGATCTGGGTCGTGTGATTGACGCGAACGAAGACGTACGGAACCTCGGGATTGCTAATGGAATACCGATGGTTCTCATCCAGGTGAGCCGGCAGCCGAACGCGAACATCATCGATACAGTCGCGCGTATTAAGAAGCTGATTCCGCAATTTCAGGCACAGCTTCCGCCTACGGTGCGGTTCTCCCTCGATAGCGACCGCACACTTTCGACGAAGGCTTCGGTGCATGACGCGCAGCGCAACATGATCGTCTCCATCGGGCTGGTGGTTTTCGTCGTGTTTGTGTTCCTGCGTAATGGCTGGGCGACGTTTATTCCCAGCGTTTCAGTACCTGTGTCGCTGATCGCCACGTTCGGTGCGATGTACGTAATCGGTTATAACCTCGACAACCTGTCGCTCATGGCACTCACGATTGCGACGGGATTCGTAGTGGACGACGCGATTGTCGTGATCGAGAACATTACCCGGCATATTGAAAACGGCATGAAGCCAATGGCGGCGGCGCTGCGAGGCGCGCAGGAGATCGGATTCACGGTGCTCTCGATGAGCATTTCGTTGATCGCGGTCTTTATTCCGATTCTGCTGATGCCCGGAATCGTGGGACGTCTGTTCCGCGAGTTTGCGGTGGTGCTATCCGTTTCGATCGCGATCTCGATGGTCATTTCGCTGACGGCCACGCCGATGATGTGTGCGCGCCTTCTCAAAGAAGATAAAGGGCACGGCTGGGCTTACAACGTTTCGGAGAAATTCTTCCAGTGGATCATCTCCACCTATGCGTCCGCGCTTGAGGTTGTGTTGGAGCATCCGTTCCCTGTCCTCATGATTATGTTCGCGACGATGGGGATCAGCGTTTACCTTTATACGAAGGTTCCTACGGGATTCTTTCCGCAGCAGGATACAGGCCGACTGAACGGTAATATCGTCGGGCAGCAGCATATCTCCTATCAGTCGCTGGTGGAGAAGGCGAAATGGTATGAGGAACAGGTGCGCACGGATCCGGATGTGGATACCGTGGACATGGTCGCGGGAACGAGCGGCGGCGGCTTTGGCGGCAACCAGGCCTCGATTAACGTGCAGTTGAAAGCGGTTGGAATCCGCAAGAGCACGTCCGATCAGGTGGTGGCCCGTTTGCGGCGCAAGACCGCGAACATGCCCGGCGCAACGATGTTCCTCCAGAACAGCCAGGATGTACGCATCGGTGGGCGGCAATCGAACGCGCAGTATCAATACACAATTCAGGCTCCGGATTTCGCGACGCTGAATATCTGGGGTCCGCGAGTGCTGGCCCGGCTTTCGACGTTGCCGGAAATTGCCGATGTCAGTTCCGACCAGCAGGTGTCGGGGCTTTCGTCGAATGTAGTGATCGATCGAGATACGGCATCGCGCCTTGGTTTGACGGCGCAGGCGGTCGACTCGGCGCTCTATGACGCGTTCGGACAACGCCAGGTATCGGTGATGTATAAGTCGATCAACCAGTATCACGTGGTTCTGGCCCTGCAGCAGCAATGGTGGGAAAATCCTGACTTCCTGAACACAATTTACGTACAGACGCCGAAAGGCACCGACGTTCCGCTTTCCACATTCACGCACTTTACGCAGGGCAATACGCCGATTTCGCTGCCGCATCAGGGACAGTTCCCAGCGAGTACGATCTCGTTCAATCTGCAGGAAGGTGTCGCGCTAAGCGATGCGGTTCTGGCGATCAACAAGGCCGAGCTCGATATGGGCTTACCTGCCACGGTAACCGGTAAATTCGCCGGCACGGCGCAGGCGTATCAGGACTCGCTGAAGAACCAGCCGATTCTGATCGGAACGGCCCTGCTCGCAGTGTACATTGTTCTCGGCATTCTCTATGAAAGCCTGATTCACCCGCTCACGATTATTTCGACGCTGCCCTCAGCTGGTGTCGGCGCGCTGATGGCGCTGGTGTTGTTCAACGCCCAACTCGACATCATTGCGATGATCGGCATCATTCTGCTGATCGGCATTGTGAAGAAGAACGCGATCATGATGATCGATTTCGCGCTGGCGGCGCAGCGGAATGAAGGACTGAGTTCGCGGGATGCGATTTTCAAAGCCTGTCTGCTGCGTTTCCGGCCCATTATGATGACCACCGGCTGCGCGCTGCTGGGTGGTTTGCCGCTCGCCCTCGGATGGGGTGCTGGAGCGGAACTTCGCAAACCACTCGGAATCACTATTGTCGGCGGTCTTATTGTCAGCCAGATGCTAACTTTGTTTACTACTCCTGTGATCTATCTATATCTTGACGGTTTACGCAAGCGTTTCACGCGCACACATGCCAGCCGGCGCCGCATGGGAATCCTGGTTCCCGGTGGAGTTGCGGAGAGTGCTGATTGACTCCGCGCTACTGGCATACTGCAGCGATTGCATCCTTACTCTGTTCCGCATGTACGATCGGCCCGAAGTATCAGGTGCCGGTCGCAACCACCGCTCCGGCGTTCAAGGAGCTTGTCGGGAACGACCAGTGGAAGATGGCCACACCCAGCGATGAAATGATCAAGGGTAAGTGGTGGGAAATTTTTGGCGACCCCCAGTTGAACCGGCTGGAGGCGTCGATCGACATCAATAACCAGAATGTGAAGCAGGCCGAAGCTCAGTTCCGCGCGGCACGCGCGCTGATCGATCTGCAGCACGCAAATTATTACCCGACAATCGGAGCCGGACCCGCCATTACGCAATCCGACAACGGGAACCTGGCTGGTAAAGGAGCCGGCGGAAGGCTGGCCTCTTTCTCGCTGCCGATTTCCGCGTCGTGGGAACCAGATCTGTGGGGCCGTGTGCGGCTGGCCGTAGAGAATGCCGACGCCAATGCGCAACTCTCAGCGGCGACTCTTGAGAACGTCAGGCTGAGCGCGCAAGCGTTGCTGGCGACCGATTATTTCCTGTTGTCCGCGACTGACATGCAGGAGGCCGTACTGCAAGGCACTATCGATGCGTACGAGAAAAATCTCCAGCTTACGATCAACCGTTTTAACGGCGGTGTAGCATCTCGCTCCGATGTGGCGCTGGCGCAGACACAGCTGTCGGGAGCTCGAGCGCAGTTCACGGATCTTCACGTAACACGAGCGCAGGACGAACACGCGATTGCGATCCTGACCGGTCAGCCGCCTTCGGCTGTGACGATTCCGGTCAGTAAAATTCCCGGACCGCCTCCTTCCATTCCCGTGGTAGTGCCGTCGCAATTGCTGGAGCGAAGACCTGATATTGCCACCAGCGAGCGTCAGGTGGCTGCCGCCAATGCGAATGTAGGAATCGCTCAGACTGCATACTATCCGACTCTGACGCTGTCCGCGTCGGCGGGCTTCGCCGCGACGGATCTGGAAAACCTCTTTAAGTGGGGCGCGCGGACCTGGTCTGCAGGACCTTCCCTTTCGCAAACCTTGTTCGACTTTGGACGCCGAGGCGCGACTGTGCAAAATGTGGAGGCCACGTACGACGCGACGGTAGCGGGTTACAGGGAAACCGTACTGGCTGCTTTTCAGGAAGTTGAAGACGACCTGGCGGCCCTCCGGTATCTTGCCGAAGAACAAGCGCAGCAGGCAGAAGCTGTGGCTGCTGCTGAGCAGTCGCTTGCACTGGAACTGGACCGCTATAAAGCCGGAACGGATTCTTACCTGAACGTGATCACGACTCAGACCATTCTGCTGACTGACCAACAAAATGCAGTTACGATTCTGCAGCGGCGCATGAGTGCCGCAGTGGATCTGGTCAAGGCGGTCGGGGGGGGCTGGAACATAAAGAATCTTCCGTCGAACGACCAGATGCGTTCTTCCGCTCTGGCTGACGCGAAAAATATGCAGAACATCGCTCAGCCGCCGGATCTTCGGGTTGCTCAGCCCACCGGGCCGGCCGCACCACCCGCAGCTGTTGCTCAGTAGCCAGGCCGCTCAGTAGATAGCCGCTTCCCTTCCGCGCCGTGCGGGAGTATGATCTCGGACAAGCGGGGAGTAACTCTCTCCGCTTATGTCTGAAATCAGCCGGGAGGGTAACGATGTTCGATAGCCTCGACGAGCAAATGAAGCACGACGATCGGGAGCAAGTCTCGATGAAGGAGCGAGTCCTCCGCTATATTGCGGTGGGCGCTGTTTCGGTCCTTATATTCGGCGGCCTTGTGGTTGCCGTGCAGCACTTTCAATAAGCGGCAATAAGTATAAAAGCTAAGGGAGCTAAGCGATCAGGCGGCCCGCCGGGAGGTCGGTTTCCCCGTTTTCTCCGACTCGGGGCTGACGGAGTGGGCGCGAATCAGCGTCAGCACTTGTTGTTCTTTCTTCGAAAGACCGCCTGTATCGCTTTGAATTTTCCCGGCACTTTCCGGGCTGATGCTCCGGGCGTGTCTGCAGCGGGCACACACAGCGACATCGGGACCTGAGCATAATAGTTTCAGCACGTTCATGAGCGACATGTCCCGCGCGCGTCCCGTTGCAGCATTGGCTCTGACTCTGGCTATGGCTTTACTGGCCCAGAATCCCGCGGCAGCGCCTATTTCTGTAGCCGCGGCGCCGCCCGCTTCCCCGCAGATGTCAGTTCGAGTATTGTTCGGCCTGACGGACGAAGCGCCTTCCTCGTGGGACGGAGGAATCAAGCTCGATAAAGGCACCGTGAAAGCGATTCAGGGCTGGCGATTCGGCCCTGAAGATTCCACCGATTACACCAGCTCATGGAAACTGAAGACCCGGGCGCAGGGTAATGGCCCGGATAACGTTATCGAAAACGGTGTCGTGATTACAGCCGAGGCGCCGCAGGACGCCCGCTGGAGCATACACACCCCTAAAGGTGATTTCAGCTTCACTCTGCGCGACGTGGCGTGGGGAGATGAGCGGACGTTTCTCGATGGATCCGTTGCCATTGACCGGGTGCCTCCCACAACGCAGGTGACCACCTCGAACGACGACGAGGATTATCCCGCGGCGGCTCGCGCGGGAGATTCCCTCTGGATCGCGTTTGTGCGCTTTTCGCATTCCGACCGCTCGCTTGAAGGTGTGCAGCAGACGCCTCAGGCACCGGCTAACTTCGATTATCTGGCCCGGCCCACCGGCGGCGATCAGGTGTTCGCGATGCGGTATTCGCTGACTACGGGAGTGTGGGACGTACCGGTCGCTATTTCACCGAAGGGCGAGGACGTAGCGCGAACCGCGATCGCAGTAGACCGGCAGAATCGGGTCTGGGTCTTCTGGTCGGCCCAACGAGAAGGCAATTTCGATATCTATGCACGCTCAGCGGTCGACGGAAAGTTTGGAAATAACTCGGGCCCGGAGGTCCGGGTAACTTCTGACGCCGGACAGGATGTGAATCCGGTAGCGACGGCCGACTCGAATGGCCGCGTGTGGGTGACGTGGCAAGGTTACCGCAACAACAATCTGGAGATTCTGGCTGCTATTCAGGATGACAACAAGTTCTCCGCGGAAACGCTGGTTTCGTTCTCACCGGCAAGCGACTGGGATCCGGCAATCGCGGCAGGAACGAACGGAGAGGTAGCCATCGCGTGGGACACCTACGACAAGGGCGATTACGACGTTTATTTTCGGCGGATGCGCGCCGGTGCGGGGCCGATCCAAATGGAAAAGCCGGTCCCAGCAGCCGCCAGTGCGCTGTTTGAAGCGCGTCCCAGCATAGTTTTCGATGCGAAAAATCGGCTCTGGATTGCGTGGGAGGTTTCCCCGCAGCGCTGGGGCAAGAACTTCGGAACATACGACACGACGGGGACGCCGCTTTATGAAGATCACAACATTCGGGTGAAATGCTTCGAGGGCGATAATGCCTTCGGCACGTCGGGCGATCTCAGCAATGTAATGCCCGGGCCTCCGTTTGCACTGCGCCGGACGCGCGGAGTGCGGCCTGGCCGGAATCTCCTTTCGCCCAATCCGAACATAGCGGTGAACCGTCGTCCGGGGCAGGCGATCGGGCCACGCAACGCTGCGCTGAACAGCTTTCCCCGACTTGCTGTGGACCCGGCGGGAGGTCTTTACCTGGCTTTCCGGTCATTGGACGGTCCGCTCAACGTGAGGTCTACGGTGGGAGCGGTGTGGTTCGAACATGTGGTTTACTTCGATGGCCACAACTGGGCGGGTCCGGTTTTCCTGCCGCGGACGGATGGGCTACTGGACAACCGACCCGCACTGATTGCACCGGAGCCGGGGCACCTCATCACAATCTCCGCCATGGACCATAGGCAATTGGTTCCCCTGGGAATCGGGCCCAGCGCGGCTGACCGAATCAACAGCGACCTCTATGCGGCGGATCTGCGGCTGGATGGCATGGCTCCGCCCGCGGCTACGCCCGAACTGATGAAACTTGCGGCGGAGCATCCGGCGGCGCCTGATGCGTCGGTCAAAGCCGAACAGGATCAGGTGGCGCTGGTACGCGGTTACCGGATCGGCGTGGGCGGCCAGCAACTGCGCATCCTGCGCGGCGATATGCATCGACATACGGAGTATTCGCCCGAAGGTCAGCGTGACGGCGCTCTGAATGACGCCTGGCGCTATATGATCGACGCGGCCGCTCTTGACTGGGGCGCTTGTTGCGACACGGATAACGGCGGTGGGCACGAATATTTCTGGTGGACCGAGCAGAAGTCAGTCGATGAGTTCAACCTGGCGGGACGTTTCGTCGCGCTGTTTTCATACGAACGACAGATTCGCTGGCCGGAGGGACACCGCAACATTCTGTTTGCGCAAAGAGGTATTCGGCCCCTGCCGCATCTGGCGACGGTGCCGATCGATTCACCGACTGCCTCCGCTCCTGACACGCGCATGCTTTACCAATATCTTTCGGTGTTCGGGGGGATTTCGATACCGCATACAACGACTACTGACATGGGCACGGACTGGCGCGACAACGATTCGAAGGTTGAACCGGCGGTGGAAATTTATAACGGACAGCGCCAGAGCTCAGAGGAACTGGGCGCACCTCGTGCCGCGGGTCCGGGCGATGCGATTAATAACTGGCGGATTCTGGGCGCCGTCACCGGTGCTCTCGATAAGGGCTACCGGCTGGGCTTCGTTGCATCCAGCGACCATTTTGCGACTCACGTCGCCTATGCCAACGTTATCGTGGATGTGCCGACACGCGAGGGGGTGATGGCTGCATTCCGGAAACGTCATGTCTATGCTTCCACCGACAACATCGTTGCCGATGTGCGGTCCGGAGAAAACATCATGGGCGATGAGTTCACGGTCATGGGCGCGCCGCCGATTGCGGTGAAGCTGATCGGGTCGGCGCCTTTCGCAAAGGTGGTGATCGTGAAAGACGGACAGGAAGTCTATTCCGTCTCACCAAAAACGAAGGATGTGAATTTCACCTGGAGCGATGAAAAGTCGGAGAGCGGCAAGACTTCTTACTATTACGTACGGGGTCAGCAGGACGACGGGCAACTTGTCTGGGCCAGCCCGATGTGGATCACGCGGCGCTGAATTATCGGAGGGCCGCTATCACTGCGTCAGTGAACTCTTTGGTTCCCGCGGAGCCACCGACATCGTGCGTGAGGTGTTTGCCATCGGCGTAAACCTTTTCGATGGCCTTTTGCAGGCGGATGGCGGCGTCTCGTTCTCCGATGTGAGCCAGCATCAGGCGGGCGGATTGCATGAGCGCCGTTGGATTGGCCACGCCTTTGCCGGCGATGTCAGGAGCTGAGCCATGGACGGCTTCGAACACGGCGCAATTGTCGCCGAGATTGGCGCCGGGGACAATGCCGAGACCGCCTACCAGGCCTGCCGCGAGATCGGAAACGATGTCGCCATAGAGGTTGGGCAGGACGAGAACATCGAAGGTCTCAGGCCGCATCACGAGTTGCATGCAGGCATTATCAACGATCAATTCGCTGTATTCGATACCCGGAAATCGCGCGGCGGTTTCACGGCAGCAGCGCAGAAACAGGCCGTCGCTCATCTTCATGATGTTGGCCTTGTGGATGGCGACGACTTTCTTTCGTTTCTCCAGGGTGGCGTATTCGAAGGCCGCTTTCGCGATTTTTTCCGAAGCGACTCGGGTGATGACTTTCAGGCTTTCCACCACGTCGGGCACTACTTCGTGCTCGATTCCGGCGTAGAGATCTTCCGTATTTTCGCGGAAGATGATCATGTCGATAGGAAGATCGGCAAAACGCGTTTTCAGCCCAGGAAGCATGCGAACGGGGCGGAAATTCACAAACAGATTCAGGCGTTTGCGCAGCGCCACGTTGATGCTGGAATGGCCGCTGGCGATGGGCGTTCCGACGGGGCCTTTCAGACCGACTTTGGTGCGGCCGAGAGACTCGAGAACCGTGTCGGGCAGGTACTTTCCGGTCGCTTTTTCCGCCTCTACTCCGGCGTCCACACGATCCCATTCAATGGAAACCCCAGTCGCTTCCACCGCGCGCGCCGTCGCGTCCGCTACTTCGGGTCCAATTCCATCACCAGGGATAAGCGTAATTGCGTGAGCCACGTAGAGTAGTATACGAGGCGCCCTGAAACCGCTATGTCTTTCCGTTTGCGCACCGCGAAGGGCAAGCTCAAGATTGAGCACAGCATTCTGGATGACTTGCGGCCGGTCCTTGACCGCCTGGTGGCACGCGAGGATATTCGCTCGATTATTCCTGGAGTAATTCGTCCGGTACGCGATGCAAAAGGTGTGGTCAAAATCCATGTGACCGTGCCCACGCAGAACGGGTGGAAGGCGATCGCGCTGGCGAACGGGGCGCGACAGGAATTGTTCATCAGCACCGCGTTGAGTCAGGAAGAACTGACTCTTGTTTTGACAGCGGCTATAGGCTGAGGGCAAGAGCGGCTTCGAGAGCATCGCATGCCGCGCTCACTCCGTCTTCCGCCGCGAGGATTTGTGAGGCCTGTTGAGCGGCGGCCTGGTAGGTGGGCTGGTGCAGCAAGGTGCGAAGTTCAGCGGCGACAGTGGCAGCCCGATATCTTGAGCGGGCGAGCGTCCGTCCGGTACCGAGGCGTGCGACGCGCTTCGCATTGTCGGGCTGATCGAAACTCCACGGAACGATGAGGGTGGGACGCCCGGCTTGAAGTGCCTGGCCGGTGGTACCTACGCCGCCCTGATGCACGGTGGCGGCGGCGCGCGGCAGAAGTTCCGAGAAGGGCGCATAGGGCGCCGCGATCATTTCAGTAGGCAAACTCTCGCGCGGGGTATTGCGAGGATCGCGGCCGATGAGGAGTATGGCCCGCACGCCGGCTTGCTTTGCGGCGGAAATACTTTCGTGGAAGAATTCGCCGGCGGCGAATACGGCTGAGGAGCCGAGGGTGAAGACGACGGGCGGCGGTCCCGCGCACAGGAATTGTTCGAGATCCGGACTGAGCCCTTCGCCGGCGGTCAGTCGATCGTAAAACGGAAATCCTGTCACGGTGACGCGGTCAGGCCAGTCCGGTTGCGCGCGACCCAGAAGCGGCGAGAACCATGCGTACGTTCCATACGGCGAGAACATGTCATTGAGTACCGGATTGCGCAGTGGACTCAGACCGAGTTGACGCCGCAATTTATTAAGAGGGCTACCCCAGGTGCGGGCTACGCGGCGAACCAAATTGAGGAGCGGTTTCCAGAAACCGGGCCCGAGAGGATGGAGTGCGGTGAGCGCGGGGACGCCGGAGATAACCGGCGGATCGTATGCCGAAATAAACACGGAAGGTTGCAGGGCGATTGAGATCCAGGGCTTGCGGAGGACTTCGGCTACGGTGGGTGTGGCGAAGGCGATGGCGTGTCCGATGAGTAAATCGGCATCGCGACCGGCGGCCAGGGTGTCTTCATACATCTGTTCGATGGCCGGCATCATGACGTGACGGAAGACGTATTCAGGACCGGTTCGCGGATGGAAGGCGCGCTGCATGTGTTCCGGGTTATCCATCATGCCTTCGAGGCTGGGCCTGAGCGCTCGAAAATGGAGACCTTCCTCCTCGACCTTGGCGCGATATATTTCGGACGAGCCGATGGTGACGTGGTGGCCGCGATTGCGGAGGCCGATGCCGACCGCGAGGTACGGGTGCAGATCGCCGAACGAACCGAATGTGGTCAGGAGAATGCGCGCGCCCACGTTTTAGCGTAACGACTGAGATGATTCAGGGTAACTACTCAGGTCAGAGAGCTGCTTTGAGGCGGATCTCGACTTCGAGGCCGGAGGGTTGACGGTTGCGGCAAACTACGGTTCCGCGACAGGCTTCGATGGAACTCCGTACTATCGCCAGGCCGAGACCGGCGCCACCTGTCTCGCGGTTGCGGGATGATTCAAGGCGGTAAAACGGCTGAAAGACCCGGTCCACTTCCTCTTCGGGAATGCCTGGACCCCGATCGGCGATCGTGATCACAACTTCGTCTTTGATGCGGCGGCCGGTAACGGTGATGGGCCCGGCATCCTTTGCATAGCGGACAGCGTTACGAAGCAGGTTGGAGATGGAGCGCAGCACATAGTTGGGGTCCGCCATTGCCTGCAGGTCCGTGTCGACAGCGACCTCAATCTGCTCTCCGCCGAGAGCTTCACGTTCGATCGCGCGCCGCACGATGTCTTCAATAGGGACGCGAACTAACGGCCGGTCCTTTTGATCGATGCCGGCTTTCGAGAAAGCGAGCAGTTCTTCGACAAGGCCGGACATCTGCCGTACATCATCGGCGACTGTATCAACGGACGCCCTGTGTTCGGGGTCCACGCGGTGTTCGAGGATGCCGAGGCCGAACTGGATACGGGCAAGGGGAGCGCACAACTCATGGGCGATATCGCCGAGGAAACGTTTCTGTCCACCAACCAGGGCGGAAAGCCGTGCCGCCATGCGATTGATACCGCCGGCGAGCATGCCGAGTTCGTCTCCGCGCGTTTCAGGAAGCGGACGGTCAAAGCGCCCTTCCGCAATGTGCTCTGTGGCGAGGCTCATGTCGGTAATGGTGCGGGTGATGCTGCGGATGAAGGGCAGCCAGCAGATGATAAACACCAGCAGCATGGCGCCGGTGATGGCCAGCCAGGGTTTGTAATCGAAGAATAGCGGTGTGCCCATGAAGGACGATGCGGCTATCAGCAGCACACCGGGGTCCTGCCTGTCGGAGCCGGATTCGCGCAGCGGTATTCGCGCACCCACCCAGTAGAGTGACGGGTTCTTCGTGCCGATCGCAAATATGGCTGGACGAAGCGGTGGCGTATTGGATCCGCCTGGCGGTGGGCCTGGTGGTGGACCGGGAGGCGGTCCGGGCGGGCCATCGTCATCGTCGGCACGGGGGCGGGGCGGAGGAGGGCGTCTGGCTGGCGGCGCTCCGGCGAGGCGACCTCTGGCTGCAGGTGGAGGTCTGCGCAGTTCCTCGCGAACTTCGTTGGGCAACTCTACGTTTGGTCCGGCGATCTGGGCAGGTGGATTTCGGGGAACCATTTGAAACAGGTAGAATTGGGCTCCATAGAGCCTCGTGTAACGCTCTACAACCTCGCCGCGCGACGCCTGCGGAGTTTCTCCGAGGTCGAGTGCGAACTGGCGGGCGACGGATATGACACGTTCTTCGGCTGGGGCAAGAAGCAGGGAACTGAAGTCCGTATGCAATTCGTAGCGCGCATAAATCAGGAGCACGGCGGCGAGTAACAGCAGATTCGCAAATCCGAGCACGAACATTTTGGCGAGCAGGGGAGAGCGGCGCGTCATACTTCGTGCGGTTCCTGTCCGGGCTTCAGCATCATGTAGCCGACGCCGCGGATGGTCTGTATATAGACCGGACTTTTGGGATCGTCTCCGAGTTTTTTACGAATCGATGAGATGTGAACGTCGATGGAGCGGTCGAACGCTTCGAAGTCGCGTTCGGCTACTTCGAGAAGAAGTTTCTCCCGCGTTTTCACACGTCCCTGGGCGCGGGCCAGAGACAGCAACAAGTCAAATTCAACGGTCGTCAATATGAGTGCCTGGCCGCCCAACGATGCCGCGCGACTTTCCGGGTCGATGTGCAGATCACTCACTACAACCGCGCTCTGGCGGGCTTCCTGTCTGGCGGCAGTGGTCAATCGTGCACGGCGCAGGACGGCTCGCAGACGGGCTAACAGTTCACGGGTCGAGAAGGTCTTCGGAAGATAATCGTCAGCGCCGATCTCGAGACCGACGATCCGATCCGCTTCATCGCCGAGGCCCGTCAGCATCAATACAGGCACGCTGGAACGCGCCCGAAGGCGGCGCAGAACTTCGATACCATCCATGCGCGGCAGCATGACATCGAGCAACACGGCGTCGTAACCACCATTCAGCGCCCGGTCGAGGCCGTCGATTCCATTGTGGGCGAAGGAAACATCGTAGCCGAGAGGCCCGAGGTAATCCCGCACGAGACCGCAGAGCTTCTCGTCGTCGTCCACGAGTAACAGGCGGGTGCTTTGATTCGGCGTCATGCGTTTCTTAAAGAACCACTATTAAACGATTTGCAGCGCGGTTGCGCGTACTTTACCGCTGCTTTACACTTTTGGCGTTTTGTGTGAACCAAAACTTTACGTCGGGCTGTTGTAATCGGCTCATGAACGTGAAAACTCTGTTGTTCGTTCTTGTGATCGCGGGCTCTGCCATGGCCCAAACCGATCCCGGTCCTCGACCCGGACCGCCTTCCGCTGGACAGCCGTTACCTGGGCTCAGCGCCGCCGAGATGGCTTATTTCAATGAAGGTCTCAACCGTTTTCTCGAAGTCGATTCGGTGTCCGGAACCATTCCCGGTGCGACCGGAACGGGACTGGGCCCGCGCTTCAACGCGAACAGTTGCTCAACTTGCCATACGCAGCCGACGCCGGGCGGGACCAGTCCATCGCTGACGTCCAAACAAAACCCTCGGATGAATCCGCTAATCAATCTGGCGACGGCTCAGGGCGCTACCAACACCGTACCCGCATTCATCACGCCCAACGGTCCCATTCGAGTAGCGCGTTTCGTGAAGAATGCGGATGGCACTCCGGACGGTGGCGTGCACGACCTGTTTGTGATTACAGGCCGCACCGATGCCGCGGGCTGCGACATCCAGCAGCCGGATTTCGCCGGCGCCGTGGCGCAGAATAACGCCATCTTCCGCATTCCGACACCATTGTTCGGCGCGGGGCTGGTTGAGGCAATACCTGACACTGCCATCCTCACTAACAAAGCCGCGAACGCTCAGTTGAAAGCTCAGCTCGGCATCGCCGGTCACGAGAACCGCAGCGCGAATGACGGCACTATCACGCGGTTCGGCTGGAAAGCGCAGAACAAATCGCTCGCGATTTTCGGGGGCGAAGCTTACAACGTGGAGCAGGGAGTGACGAACGAATTGTTCCCGACAGAGCGCGATGAAACCTCCGGGTGCAACCAGAACGCCCTTCCGGAAGACCACGTTAGTTTGAATGCTTCTACGCCGACGGCAGCGATGAGCGATGTTACGGGCTTCGAATATTTCATGCGCTTTCTGGCGCCTCCGCAACCCGCGCCGCCTCCGCCGCCCGGGAATCCTTCGGCGAATAACGGCCGCAACACATTCAACCAGATTGGCTGCGCGCTCTGCCACACTACCGCGTTTATGACGGGTCAATCCATGAGCCCGGCGCTGACGAATCAATCGGTTCAGCTTTATTCCGACCTTCTGGTTCACAATATGGGGACCACGCTGGCCGATGGAGTTTCCCAAGGCAATGCGGCGGGCGATGAGTTTCGCACGGCGCCGTTATGGGGTCTGGGACAGCGGATTTTCTTCCTGCACGACGGCCGCGCATCCGATCTGAATTCGGCGATTCTGATGCATACGGGGACGGGCTCCGAAGCCAATGGCGTGATCGCAGCGTACGAAGCGCTGACTGCTGCCGCCAAACAAGACCTGATTAATTTCCTGCGCGGATTGTGAACCGTCAGGAAACAAGTGAAGCGGTAACGCGTTCCACCAGTTGATCGAACGTGACCAGATCGTAGAGCGAAGAGTCGGACATGATGCGTGCTACGAGTGCCGTGTGCATGGCGTGTCCGGCTCGTTCCGCGATCACGTGACCCAGTAGAGGCTTACCGATAAGCGCCAGGTCTCCGATGAGGTCGAGTGCTTTGTGGCGGCAGCATTCGTCGGGGAAGCGCAGGCCTTCGGGGTTCAGGACTCCGCCGTTCGAGAAGCAGACTGCCGATTCGAGCGAGGCTCCGCGAATCAATCCCATCTCACGCATCTGGTCGAGTTCGTGTTCGAATCCGAATGTACGCGCCGATGAGAGTTCCGCCGCATAGCGCTCCGGAGTCACTTCCATCTCGATGGATTGCCGGCCGATGGGACTGGCGAAATCGATATCGCAGGTGAGACGGAAAACATCGTCGGGAAGAATGGAAATCCGCTTATTGCCGTCTTCTACCGTGACGGGCCGTTTGATCCGGAGATACTTGCGCTGCTTCCTGAGTTGCCGGACACCGGCCTCGCGGATTAAATCCACAAAAGGTTTGCCGCTGCCGTCGAGAATCGGAACTTCCAGGTTGTCGATCTCGAGGTAGGCGTTGTCGATAGCGAAGCTGTAGAGGGTGCTCAGCAGATGTTCCGTCGTCGAAATCAGAACGCCCTGCCGCATCAGACTTGTGGCATAACTCACACGCGCCACATGTTTCCAACTGGCGGGTATGGGGAAATAATTCAGGTCCGAGCGGCGGAACACGATGCCCGTTCCAGCCGGAGCGGGGGTGATCCGGAGGTTTACGGGAACCCCGCTATGCAGACCAATTCCCGAAATCGCGACGGCCTTCTGCAGCGTAGTCTCAAAACGCATAAGCTCTCTTATCTTACCCATCCGGTGACATTAAGTTGCGTAAAATATTGATACGGAAAGAGTAAGCGTTAGGTTTTTGTTGCGTTTCAGCCACACTTCGGAGCTGTTGAGCCACAATCCGCGCTGTCTGAGGCCCAGTTCCGTGAGCACTCCAGTAAACTATGACTCCAGTGGCACCCCGCCTTTTCCTTATTGACAGCTACGGATTCATCTTCCGCGCCTATCACGCCCGGGCTCGCACCGGCGCTCCCCCGATGAGAACGACTACGGGTCTGGCGACCGAAGCCGTATTTATCTTCAACCATATGGTGCGCAAGCTCGCGAAAACCTTCGAGCCGCGCTACATGGCGGCGGTTTTTGAGGGTCTTGGCAAAACCCATCGCGACGAGGAGTATGCCGAATATAAAGCCAATCGCGCCGAGACTCCGCCGGATCTGATCGAGCAGGTTCCCTACATCCGGCGGCTGCTGGAAGCGCAGCGGATTCCCATCCTTGAATATGCCGGATTCGAAGCCGACGACGTAATCGGTACGCTCAGTCATAAGGCGGCCGACGCCGGATTCGAGGTCGTGATCGTATCGAGCGATAAGGACATGCTGCAACTGGTGACGGACCGGGTTTCCATGCTGAATCCGGCCAAGGACGACACCTGGTACGATCCCGCGAAAGTTAAGGAATTCATGGGCGTTGAGCCGCGCCAGATTGCCGATTTACTCGCCCTGATGGGGGACTCGGTGGACAACATTCCGGGGGCTCCGGGCATCGGCGACAAAGGCGCGCGGGGTTTGATCGAGCAATTCGGGTCGGTTGCGGCCGCGCTGGATCACGCGTCCGAAGTCAGCCGCAAGATGTACCGCGAGAGTCTGGAGAATAATCGCGAGCAGATCGAGATGAGTCTGAAACTCGCCACCATTCGCTGCGATGTTCCGATCGACTTCGAGCCGAAAAATCTGGAAGCCTGTGCGCCCGATGTGGATTTGCTGAAGACGTTGTACAAAGAACTGGAGTTCTTCGGGCACTTGAAAGAGCTGGGGCCTTCTGAAGATACCCGTGTGCGTGATTTCCGTACGCTCGATTCTGCCGGCGAACTGGCCGATTTCATTGCGGCGCGACCCGCGGGCACGGCGCTTGCGATCGCTTTCGGGGCCGATCGGGATCAGATCGGGCTGGCTCATCATGATTCCGAAGCGCGGGCGCTGCCGGCCGGGCGCATGGCGGAACTGAAGCCTTATCTGGAAGACGCAAATCTGCCCAAAGCCGCGGCAGATCTCAAGAGCCTCACGCTGGAATTGTTGAAACGGGATATCCGACCGGCGGGGTTCATCGACGATATTTCGCTCTATGGGTTTCTGCTCGATGCCGACCCTTCCAGTTGTTCGCTGGAATCTCTCGTGGAGCGCCGTCTCGACCTGCGCGCGGGGCCGAGAGCGGATGAACGGGCTCTCTTCATTCACGAACTGGATGGGCGTCTGGCTCCCGAAATCGACCGTCGCAATCTCCGCAAGCTGTATGAAGAGATCGAACTTCCGCTGACCCGAGTTCTGGCGGGTATGGAGCGGGAAGGCATTCGCATTGACCGCGATGAACTGGCGCGTTTGTCGGCGCTGCTCGAATCCGAAGTGGCGCGTCTTACAGCCGACATACACGCACTGGCCGGCCGCGAATTCAACATCGCTTCACCGCAACAGTTAGGCCGCGTTTTATTTGAGGAGATGAATCTGCCCGCGCCGGTCAAGTACGGCAAAGGCAAAACCATTTCCACCGCTGCCGACGTTCTGGAGACGCTCGCCGTCGAGCATGAGATCGTCCGCAAAGTTCTGGGATTCCGCCAGTTGTCGAAGCTGAAGGGCACGTATGTCGATGCGCTGCCCGAACTGGTCGATCCTCTGACGGGTCGCATCCATACCAGCTTCAATCAAATGGGCGCGGCTACGGGACGCCTGTCGTCTTCCAATCCCAATCTACAGAACATTCCGATCAAGACTGAACTAGGCCGCGAGATCCGCGCGGCGTTCATTCCGCGCGCAGGCTGGCAGCTGGTGGTCGCCGATTATTCGCAGATTGAACTCCGTCTCCTGGCGCATATGTCGGAAGATCCGGTTCTGATTGACGCGTTCCGCAATGGCGAAGATATTCACACGCGAACGGCGGCGGAAGTAATGGGAGTGCCTCCCATGCTGGTCACGCGCGAAGCCCGCAATAACGCCAAGGCAGTGAACTTCGGCATCGTATATGGGATCAGCGGCTTCGGACTCGCGGCTAACCTCGGGATTTCGAGGAAAGAAGCGGAGGCTTACATCAAGGCGTACTTCGAGCGCTATTCCGGGGTGCGCCGTTTCATCGACGCCACGATCGCAGCTACGCGCGAATCCGGCGTGGCTCGAACACTCTTTGGGCGGGAACGGCCGATTCCCGATATCAACAGCCGCAATGCCAATGCACGTGGATTTGCGGAGCGAACGGCCGTTAACTCACCGATTCAAGGCACCGCGGCGGATCTAATCAAGCTGGCCATGATCCGCATCGACCACGCGCTTTCCGGCATGCAGACGCGTCAGATTCTGCAGGTGCATGACGAACTGGTGCTGGAAGCTCCTCCCGCTGAGGTCGAGGCGGTGAAAGCGTTGGTGAGGCGTGAGATGGAAGGCGTGGCCGACCTGCGCGTCCCTCTGGTTGTCGATACCGGTGCCGGCAATAACTGGCGTGACGCAAAATGATGCAGGGGTCTCCCTGATGCAGTGCTCTGGACTGATGCAGTGCTCTGGACTAATGCAGTGCTCTGGACTAATGCAGTGCTCTGTCATCCTTATAGAGACATGAAAATCGCGATTCTCGGAGCGACCGGTTTCGTCGCCACTCCTATCGTTCAGGAAGCTGTCGGCAGGGGACACCACGTTACAGCCCTCAGCCGAACCCCATCGAAAGTTCCGCAGCATCCGCTGATTACGGCCGTTCCGGCTGACGTTTTTGATGTGCCTTCTCTGGTGGCGGCCTTTCGCGGGCAGGATGCGATCATCCATTCCTACGCTCCGGCTCGCGAAGGAACTATTGAAGAGCGCTGCGCCGCCCAGCGCACGGCAACCGAAAATATTGTGACTGCCATGAAGGAGGCGGGCGTGCCGCGCATTCTGGCGGTTGGGGGCGCGGGAACGCTTGAGGTCGAGCCGGGCGTTCGTTTCATGGACCACGCGAGTTTTCCTCCCGCATGGCAGGGCGGAGCTCAATCCACCGCGCAGGTCAAGGAAGTTCTGAAACACTCAACTGGGATTAACTGGACTTATCTGAGCCCGCCTTACTACCTGCAGCCGGGTGAACGTACGCGTCACTTCCGGCTGGGCCTCGACGAACTGCTCCGCGATGAAAAAGGGGAAAGCAGAATCACGGTAGGCGATTATGCCATCGCGATGATTGACGAACTGGAAACCCCGCGGCATACAGGTCGGCGCTTTACTGTGGCGTACTGAGCGCAGGTTTCCGTTCATACGACGCACCGGCTGAAAAGGCATGTATAATTCGCGCATGAAACTGTGTGAAATTGCGGTCATCAGCTGCTTTTGTTTTCATCCGGGTCTCATTCAGGCGCAGGATCGAATGCCGCCGATTCCCGCGGACAAGCAGACGCCCGAACAGAAGAAAGCACTTGAATTGTTAGCGGGCACGCGAGGCTCGGTCTCGACTCAAGGACCGTTCGTTCCGTTGCTGCGCAGCCCCGAACTGCTGAACCGGCTACAGAGTGTCGGCGAATATCTGCGGTTCAAAAACGCGGTGCCGCAGAAGCTGGTCGAGATGAGTATTCTCATGACCGCTGGTCAATTGAAGCAGCAATACGAATGGAACGTGCATTATCCGTTAGCGATTAAAGCCGGGTTGAACGCGGAGGTGGCGGCGGCGATCGCCACCGGCCAGCGCCCCGATGGGATGGTCGCTGACGAAGCGGTGACATATGACTTCGTCACAGAACTGCTGCGGAACAGGAGTGTAAGTGATGCCGCTTATGCGAAATTCCTGGCCAGATTCGGAGAACAGGGAATTATCGATACCACCACACTGGTCGGTTATTATTCGACTCTGGCGCTGGTCCTGAACGTGGCCCGGTCACCTGCGCAGGTTGAAAGTACGGCGCCGAAGCTGACACCCCCGTCGCGGTAAAAAAAGCCCGCATCGATTAATATTTTCTTTCTGTTTAGCCCCGTCTTTAGAGGATGGATGAACCATTGGTTTCACGGGAGACTCGGGGTCCCGCTATTCTCAGGGAATGGCAACAGTAAGCAAGAGTAAGAAGCCGATGAGGGCCGGGGCCGTTCAGACCTCGGCGTCGAACTGAGCGACTTTTATCTGGGAGTGGATGGCGGCCAGTCATCCACCACGGCAGTGATTGGCGATGGCGAAGGCCGCGTGGTCGGCTGGGGCAGTGCCGGCTCTTGCAACCACGTTAGTGCCGGTGAGGCGCGGGCGAAGTTTCTGCGTGTCATCGGAGAATGCATTGCCGAGGCCGCCGCGCGTGCCGGGTTGGCGTCGCCGCGGGACGGCCACTGGCATTTCTCCGCCGCCTGTATGGGGATGAGCGGAGGCCTTGACGACAAGGCGGCACTTCTCGCCGAACTAATCGACTCGCCCGAACTCATGGTGACCCATGACGCGATGATCGCGCTGGCCGGAGCCACCGCGGGAGAGCCTGGAATTGTTGTGATTGCAGGCACGGGCTCCATGGCTTTCGGACGCAACGCCGCTGGCGAAACAGCTCGTGCGGGTGGATGGGGGTACATTTTCGGTGATGAAGGCGGCGCTTTCGATATCGTGCGTCAGGCGGTTCGCGCGGCTCTGCGTGAGCATGAAGGATGGGGGCCGCGCACCGCGCTGACTCCCGCTCTAGTCGCGGCCACGGGTGCAGCTGAACCCAATCAGATGCTGCATCTGTTCTACACGCCGGAGTGGCCACGCTCGCGTGTCGCTGGTCTGGCCCCGCTGATCAGTCGAATTGCCGAAGAAGGCGATGTGGTGGCGCAGGAGATTCTGCATAACTCCGCCCAACACCTGGCAAGTCTGGTGAGTTCGGTTCGGCGTCAACTCTGGAACGAGACTGACTCGCTTCTGGTTTCGTGGACGGGCGGCGTATTTTCCAGCCTCCTTTTGGCACAGAAATTCCGTGACTTGTTGCAGGAAGACGGGCAGATCACCTGTATGGAGCCGAGACATAGCGCCGCTATCGGAGCGCTGTTGCTGGCATGGCGGACCGGCAAGGTGGTACCGGTACTTTAGACTCGTACCCCCAATACTGAATTGAAGGGAATTTTCAATTAAAGGCGATACAATTTCCTTGGAGAACCGCACATTGTCACTGGGGATAGTCTCCTCTATTGGTCAAATCGCGATCACAGTGGAGCAATTACCCCGCGCCGTGGCGTTTTATCGAGATCTGCTGGGCCTGAAGTTCCTCTTCGAAACCGGAGAGATGGCCTTCTTCGATTGTGGCGGAGTTCGGCTCATGCTGACGCGAGCCGAGAAGCCCGATTCCACCTACGGTTCCATCATTTACTACCAGACTGAGAACATCCACGAGGCCGTAGAAAAGCTGGAAAAGCTAAAGGTCCGTTTCGAAGCCATTCCGCGGATGATTGCGAAAACTCCGGAGACCGAGTTGTGGATGGCATTCTTCCACGACTCGGAAGGCAATCTCCTGGCGTTGATGAGCGAAGTCGGCATTGCTGAGCTCAAACCGGCTGAGCTCAAACCGGCTGAACTTAAACCCGCCGAGCTCAAACCCATCTGATAAGCTCAGTTTTTCATGGCCAAACTATCGATCAAGGATCTCGACCTCGCGGGGAAGCGAGTATTTATACGCGTCGATTTCAATGTTCCGCTGGCTAACGGCGGCCAGGAAATTACCAGCGATAAGCGCATAAAAGCGTCGCTGGGGTCGATCAACTATGCGCTCGAAAAAGGCGCGGGCGTGATCCTCGCTTCGCATCTGGGACGGCCCAAAGGTAAGCCGAACCCGGAGATGAGTATGAAGCCTGTGGCGGAACGGCTCAGCCAGTTGCTGGGTAAGCCGGTCAAACTGGCGCCCGATTGCGTGGGTCCCGCGGTTGAAGCTATGCTTCCGGCCCCCGGTGAAGTGCTGTTGCTGGAGAACCTGCGCTTCCACGCCGAAGAAGAAGCTAACGACCCTGCCTTTTCGCAGCAGTTGGCGAAGCTCTGCGATGTCTATGTGAATGACGCCTTCGGTTCCGCGCATCGAGCTCACGCTTCAACGGAAGGCATGACGCGATTCGTCAAACAGGCGGCCGCCGGTCTGTTGATGGATCAGGAATTGAAATATCTAACCATGGCCACGAAGAATCCGGCGCGGCCGTGTGTGGCGATACTGGGCGGCGCTAAAGTCTCCGACAAGATTGAGGTGATTGAGAACCTCGCAAAAGTGGTCGATCAGGTTCTGATCGGCGGCGCGATGGCTTACACGTTCATGAAGTCGCAGGGCGAACCGACGGGCAAATCGCTGGTGGAAGACGACAAGCTGGAGCTCGCCGATAAGTTGCTGAAGGAATTCGGCACGAAGATCGTCCTGTCTGTGGACCATGTTGTGGCCGCCGAACTGAAAGAAGGCGCTGCCAATGAAACCGTCACCCGTATTCCGGATGACCGCATGGGTCTCGATATCGGTCCGCAGACGATCGAGAAGTATTCTGCCATCGTTCGCGGTGCGAAGACCATCATCTGGAACGGTCCGATGGGCGTGTTTGAGAAGCCCCCATTCGACAAGGGCACGGTAGCGCTGGCCAAAGCGGTGGCCGATTCCGGAGCCGTGTCAGTGGTGGGTGGCGGAGATTCCGAGAAGGCGATCAAGAGCGCGGGCGTCACGGATAAGATTTCCCACGTATCGACGGGCGGCGGAGCATCGCTGGAGTTTCTTTCGGGAATCGAACTGCCCGGCGTAGCCGCTCTCACCGAAAAATAGTTATTTCCCGCATCCGTTCCGGGCCTGATCGAACTGATCGAAAAGGCGTGATGCGCCATCGCCCGCCAGCGTCCCAATCAGGTGGGGCTGATCTTTTTCGATTGACGTCCGCACGCTTAATCCCATTGACCGAAACGCTTTGGATTGCTGCTCAATTTCGCCGGACCAGTCGCGATCCTGCTCGCCGGCGAACATGAAAATACAGAGCTTCGACAAGGCCTTGATATTGGCTGGAGTGGCATCGGGGAGATAGCCGGGAAATCCCGTCACGGACCAGAACATCTGCGGATAAAGCGCGGCGACGTGGAAAGCGCTGATACCGCCGTTGGACGGGCCCGCCACGTGGAATTTGTTGTCGAGGATTTTGTATTGACTGAGAATCTGACGAAGGAACTCGGGGAAGATGCGCTCACCGCCTTCGAAGAAGAGCTGCCCATCGGGTGCGGCTGCGATCACGACAATATAACCACGCCGCTCGGCCTGCTCCCGCCAGTTGCGGCGCAGATCCATCTGGACCGTGTTCTCCGTCTGCGATCCACCGGAGAAGGCCAGTATCCCGGGGTAGGCTTTCGAAGGATCGAACGGGTTCGGCAGTACGACCTTGTAGCTCACGGTCAGCCCCGCGATTTTGGCGGTCTTTGCGATTACTTCGGCGTCGAGAACAGGAACGGCGAAGGAAAGGATTGCGGCGAGGAGCCATGATGAACCTCGCCGGTGCGTCTGCATATGCCCGATATTTTACAGAGTCAGGCTGGGGTATGCCGAGAGTTCCTGTGCTGTGCCGAGAGTTATGGTGCGCCGGGAATTAAACTGGTCTTCGCCGACCTCCGTGGACCAAACCGATTTACCTCGCACTGTTTTCCATGTCGATATGGATGCGTTTTTCGTGTCGGTTGAGGAGTTGTATGACCCCGCGCTCAAAGGAAAGCCCGTGGTTGTGGGTGGAAAACGCGATGAGCGAGGCGTAGTTTCTGCCGCCTCTTACGCCGCGAGGAAGTTCGGAGTTCATTCGGCGATGCCGCTGCGCACTGCGGCCAAACTTTGTCCCCAGGCGATTTTCGTCGAAGGTCATCCCGAGAGATATCGAGAATATTCGGGCCGCGTGTTCGACGTTTTAGGCCAGTTCACGCCCCTGGTTTCCATGGCGTCGGTGGACGAAGCCTATCTCGATATGACGGGCACCGAACGTTTGCACGGGCCGCCTTTGCGCGCGGCGCATGCGCTTCACCACGCGGTAAAGTCGGCGACTCAGCTGAACTGTTCGATTGGCATCGCGACTTCGCGGTTGGTGGCCAAGATTGCGTCCGACCAGGCCAAGCCCAATGGCATTCTGCGCGTTCTCCCCGGCGTCGAAGCGCGCTATCTGGCGCCGCTCGATGTGCGCAAGGTGCCTGGCGTGGGCAAAGTTACGGAAAAGAATCTGCACGCGCTGGGAATTCGAAAGATCGGAGATCTGGCCGCACTGGATGAGAAGTCGCTCGAGTCGCGCTTCGGAAAGTGGGGGCTGGCGCTGGCGGGCAAATCGCATGGGCTGGATGCGGGAGGCTGGTTCGATGCTGAAATCGGCGAGCGGAACGATCCGAAATCGATCAGCCACGAGCACACCTTCAATGAGGACACAAAAGACCCGGCGCAGATCGAGTCAACGCTTGTTCATCTCGCGGAAAAGGTAGCCCGGCGGTTGCGCGAGCACAGGCTTTATGCACGAACCCTGCAATTGAAGCTGCGCTATACCGATTTTTCAACCATCACCCGAGCGAATACTTTCGATGCGCCGACACAACTCGATATCGATCTGATTGAGGAATCCCGCAAGCTTCTCTACAAGAACTGGGAGAAAGGCAGAACCGTTCGCTTGTTGGGCGTGCACGTTTCAGGGTTCGAGCAGGAACAGGGACAACTTTCATTGACGGATGGAGGGCGTTCGGAGCGCTGGCGCTCCGCGCTCGAGGCGGCGGACCGGTTGCGCGACCGCTTTGGCGAAGCTGCGGTGGCCCTGGGGTCGGGCATGAGCGGCCGGTTTAAAGAGAGGGTGCACGAGAACCCGGCGGCCTTGCCGGGCAAAGAACCGCCCCGGAAAGAACCGGCGCGATAAGTTTTCGAGTCGTCGTGGCGAATCGGAAAACGTCTGTCCATTGGGTAGTGCCTGAAGAGTGCGTTGAAGAAGATAAACAGCGAACGCTCGCCGTACCCTGAAACGCGCTAAGTTGGAAGTATGCCGATTGGCCGATCCGAACTGAAAGCACTCCGCAACCTGATCTCTCAAGCGGACCTGATCCTCGAAACCTCTCCACTGTTACCTGAGAACCGCACTGGCGCGGCACGCGAGAATCTGAAAGCTGCCCTGGCGCTGGCGGATGACATGATCGGTCAGACGAAGCTCAGCGCGGCTGCCGTGATGGGGCGCAAGGGCGGGGCCAGCATCGCCAAGCGCGGTTCCGAGTACTTCAGCCAGCTTGCCGCGAAGCGGAAGACTCGCGGCGGCGGCAGACCCCGAAAGCAACCATGAGTCAATTTGCTCCGACGTCAGAAGTTCGGTCACGCGCCTTAGAAATATTTTTATGGTCAGACAACCAATTGAAAACATGTGTGTTGTTGCACAGTAAACGCTTTGTTGCATTAAAATCGGAACGTCCCGTTGACTTGTATCGTTTATATTGTTGATATATAAGTCAACAAAACAGTAGCGAAAGGCGTCTTCACTGCCGATAAGGGAATTGGTGACTGGGAGTATGGGCCGCATGTTCGGGTACGAACGTCGCGAGAACCGCCGTTGCCCTTGTAATGATTTCCTTGACGATATGGAGCAGCACATGCTGAGGCGCTTTAAGGGACAAATGTCTGCACTGACAAAGGACGGCGGCGCATCGTACGAAAACCACCAGCGCTTCTGTCCGTTGCGCGGCGCAGGTAAACCGCTCTGGGAATTCAAAGAGCATGATCACCGTCTGTATTGCGTGAGGCTTCCTCGTCCAGAAGGGAAGATGGACGTTGTTTTGCTTAACGGTTGGACGAAAGATAAGAGGGGAAAAACTGAAAGAGAAGCACGGGAGATTCAAAAGGCAGTCGATCTGCACGTTGAGTTCCTGGCGGAATATCCGGGAGGGGAATTGAATAAATGATTACCTGGGCACAACCACGAGAGTGGAAGGACGACATGGTGGACCTCGATGTTGTCGAGGAGTCTGCGCTCGCGATGGCGCAGTCCACCATCCACAACGCAATCAAGAAAAGCGGTGTTAGCCGTGCAGAGGTGGCAAGACGGATGAAATGCAACAGATCAATCATCTCGCGCATATTGTCCGGCAACCACAATCTGACGATTAAGACCATGGCCCGCAGTTTGGCTGTCTGTGGCTTTGAGGTGCAATTTCAGCCCGTTCCACTTCATTGGGGCTGGGTCGAGATGCCACCTGATCGTGAAGAACTGGAACCCGCTAATGCGGGTTCCACCGGGCTCTTCGGTGAGACGAACCCGGTGGAACCTGCACTAGCAGCATGAGGAGCCACATTGGAACGAGCTATTGATCTTGCCGCTATCGCTCGGGTCGCAAAACGATCCGAGCTGAAGAGCCTACGTTTGGTGGCGATAAAGGCCGAATGCAATAAATCGGTCATGGGGACACTTGTCCCCAGCGTTGATCTCAACTGCAAGCCCGCAAGAGTCGAGGGAAATGCGTTGGAGGTGATTTGCGAGTACAAATTCACCGCGCACTCCAACGCCGCAGAAGCGGTCTCGTCCACGATCACTTACCTGTTGGAATATGAAATCAGCGGCGGCGAATCCCCGAGCGCTGGAGACCTGGCGGAATTCGCCAATGCGAATGGGGCATTGAATTCATGGCCCTTTGTTCGGGAAGTCTTGTTCGGACTTACATCCAGAATGGGTTTTCCGCCTTACACACTTCCGTTGATGCACTTCAACCCGACGCCGAAGACCAAAGAGCCCGCACAGAAGCCCGCGACGCCCGCTGTGGAAACGCCGGTCGCCCAATAAATCAAGCCCACCAACATCGCCATAACGGGCACGTAAGGGCGGGGCCAGCATCACTAAGCGCGGGCCGGACTTTTCCGAGACTTGGCGGCTATGGGTTGCCGTCGATTCACGCGCCTGACGAACGCCTTCTCAAAGAAGTGGGAGAACCACTGGGCCGCTGTGACGCTCTGGTACACGTATTACAATTTTTGCCGGATTCACAGGTCGCTGCGCGTCACGCCTGCGATGGCGGCGGGAACTACGGACCATATTTGGGAACTTTCGGACGTTCTGGCGTAGAATAGGGCGAGCGCGGTGTGTGCTCTCTAATCCATTGGCTGCCACTTCATCGAGACGGCTGGCACCGTTTCTTTGGAGCGTCAAACGCGGCCTGATTGGAGTGTATGATGCGACCTTCTGGCCTATATGCTAAACACAGGCTCCCCATTTCGGCCCCTGCAATTCCTTCAGAAAGTTACCTATGGGGGCGTTGTGGGTAAGAAAACCGTGATCATCTGCGTTGCCATGATTGTTTTGGCAATTGCTTTAGCTACGGTCTGGGGGCAACAGTATCCAATATTATTTATTGTCATTTGCGTTCTGGCTGTTTTTGTTTATGGACTTAACTCCATAGACACTACATTGGACAAGCAGCCACACCTCGCGCTAATGGACGGGGCAGAGATCGTCAGAATCAGAGAAATTGAGGCCAGCGCAAAGGGCATGACGATCAACCCAGATCAACAGGCCATACCAAAACCGTTTATTGAAACGTTTCCTGTGCAGATCGAAGGTCCTTTAACGTGAGCGCTCCCCGATTAGTCCATATTGGAATTCATGCGCGAGGGCCGTCTTATCCCGATCCTAATGCGATCGAGGCCACGGTCAACGCTAATTCTCTTGATTGGATGCGGTACTCAGGCTGGTGCTATTTGCTCTGGACCCATACGGAGTTATCTTTCCTCACGAATTCATTGAGGCTCATCCCCAATATGGAGCCTAGCAATTTTTTTATTTGCGCCATTGATCCCCACGCTCCCGTTGAAGGCTACCTGCCTAGGTGGGCTTGGGAGTGGGTGCTGAAATATAGAAATTTTGCGGGAAAGATAACTATTGAGCCAGAGAAGCAATCATCGTTGGGAGGTTTATCTGGATTGCTTGGGATCGGCGGGATCGGCGACACCGAAAAGACGCCTTAACCGACCAACGCACCTTTCAGGCACTTCTGTCCATTGACGCAATGACAACGGCGTGACATTATAGCTAGGTTGAAAAAAGCGGCTCGCGGGCAGGTCCGCGCGTTATTCGCCGCCGGCTCAAAGCTTTAGAACCAGGGAGAACAAAGAAACGATGGCCACGAAACAGACAGGTTGGGACACGTCTTACGAATGGAAGGCAGTGACCCTGCTGGGTCTCGGATTCGGGCTGGTGGGGCTCGACCGGTGGATTATCGCCCCTTTATTCCCCGCCATGCAGAAAGACCTGGGGCTGGGCTATCAGGACATCGGGAACCTGGTGGGCGCACTGGGCATTGTCTGGGGGATCTTTGCGATTCTCAGCGGCCGGCTGTCCGATAAGATCGGCCATCGCAAGATTCTGATTCCGGCAATCCTGCTGTTCTCGCTGCTTTCCGGCTTCTCCGGAATGGCCGTGGGGTTCGCCAGTCTGCTGGGTATCCGCGGCCTGATGGGAATGATGGAAGGGTCTTATTGTCCGACCAGCTTCTCGGCAACCGCCGCTGCATCCGAGCCTAAACGCAGAGGCTTCAATCAGGGTCTTCAGCAGAGTGGTTTCGCTCTGTTCGGCTTCGGACTGGCTCCGATTATCGCCACGCAGTTGCTTGCGGTGGTGCCCTCCTGGCGCTGGGTCTTCTGGGTGGTCGCGATACCCGGCATAATCATCGGCGTACTTTTGTTCTTTGTGCTCCGTGAACCGGAGAAAACGCAGGGCGGTCCGATGCTGGGCGAGACGGTACATAAAGGGCATTGGGCCGCGATCTTCGGTAGCCGCAACGTGGTTCTCTGCATGGTAGCGTTGCTCTGCGCCATGTCCTGCATCTTCGTTCTGGGCGGGATGCTCCCCAACTATCTGATCGATTATCTGCACCTTACGCCCCAGCAGATGGGTTTCGTGAGCTCGGCGCTCGGCTTTGGCGGTTTTATCGGCCAGTTTGGCGTGCCAGGGCTTTCCGATATGCTGGGCCGCCGTCCGGTGGCGATAATATCGTTTGTCGGCGCCGCCGTAACGGTGTACCTGTTCAGCAAGCTGGGACCGAATCCAACGATGCTGTTCGGGATGATGTTCCTCGTCTCGTTCTTCTCTCTGGGGAATGTGGCTCTGATCACCGGCCCCATCGCGACCGAATCGGCCCCTCCCGGACTGGTGACCTCGGCCATAGGTCTGGTCGTCGGCGCGGGCGAGATCTTTGGCGGCGGCGTAGCGCCCGTAATGGGTGGATATGTGGCGCAGCATTTCGGTATTCAGAACATTCTGCTGATGCCGCTGGTGGGTGTCGCTCTGGGAGCGCTTGTGTGCCTTGGCCTGAAAGAGACGGCCCCCAGCAAGATCGGTGCCCCGTCGCCTTCAATGGCTCATTCATAGACTGTTTTGGTCCGGGTTGCCGCGGCTGGGCGCGCTGCGGTAACCATCCTTTGGGTCCATGCGTCCTTGACATTTAAATCCAAAGAGTGCTACTGTCTGACTGCTATAAAGCGATACGTCTCGGTCAGATTTGACAGAATCCACCGGCTTTCTCGATCTAAGGAGAGGCATGGTTTGGCAAGCTGGCAGTCTCTCGAGGGCGCGAAAGCAACATTTTCCTGGTAGGAATTAGGAGCATAATAATGCAAAGAATCAATCGAGTCAGCCTGGCCGGTGTGCTGATGGCCGCAACGCTGGTGACTGTCCCCGCGTTTGCTCAGATCGACCCCAGCGGCGAATGGGCTCCCGTATTTCATGAAGATCAGCCGGAGCGCATCCCCGGTCCCGAGATTGGCGACTATCTGGGTCTGCCCATCACCGACACAGCTCGCTTGCGCGCCGACACCTGGGACGCTTCGCTGCTGACGCTCCCGGAACATCAGTGCAAGCCCCACCCCTCCGATTACGCATGGCGCGGTCCGGCCAATCTGCGTGTCTGGAAGGAAGTGGATCGTGAAACTCAGGACGTAGTCGCGTTCCATACACATATTTCCTGGCAGGCGCCGGAACGGACCATCTGGATGGACGGCCGTGCGCATCCGCCGGAGTATGCGGCTCACACATGGCAGGGTTTCACCACCGGTAAGTTCGAGGGCGACATGCTCACCTTGACCACCGATCACCTGAAGAATGGCTGGATTCGCCGCAACGGAATTCCGCGCAGCGAAAAATCGGTCGTTACCGAACATTTGATCCGGCACGGCGACACGTTGACGGTGGCTGTAATGGTGAACGATCCGATTTATCTGACGGAAACTTTCGTCCGCACGACGGACTTCGTGGCGGCTCCCCGTCAGGCCATTGCGCCCTACCCTTGCGACTCCGTGATCGAAGTCGTTCGTGCGCCGGGGACGGTACCGAGCCATCTGCCGGGCACCAACAAATTCGTGCAGGAATTCGGCGAGCGCTATGGAATTCCGTTCGAAGCGACCCGCGGCGGCGCGGAGACCATGTATCCGGAATACAAGCAGAAGCTGAAGAAAATGCCGGCGCCGGCGAAGCTGAGCACCACGGCAGCGGGCAACTAAACCGAATTTACCGGGTATATCCAAAAGGAAAAGTATGAAAACGACTCAATTCAGGTCCCTGAAGGCCCTGTTACCAGCGGCGGTGCTGGTTGCCGCGGGAACGCTCGCGTTCGCGCAGCAGGCGCCCCCGGATTATTCAAAGACGAAGATTGAAGTCCTGAAGGTTCAGGGCAACGTGTATATGCTGGTCGGCACGGGCGGCCCCTCCGGCGGAAACGTCACCATGCAGGCTGGTACCGACGGCGTGCTTCTGGTCGATACGATGTTCGCTCCCCTGACCGACAAGATTCAGGATGCGATTCGTACCATCACCAAAGAGCCGATCCGCTACATCATTGTGACGCACGTACATGGCGATCATATCGGCGGTCTTTCAAACCTCGCCAAAGCAGGGGCATCGGTAGTTGGTGGTAACGAAGCGGGCGATCGCGAAAAGTCCGCGACGGTGATCGCGACCCAGGAAGTTCTGGATCGCATGGTCGCGAAAGACGGCAACACTCCGGCTTATCCTTCTTCCGCATGGCCGACCGACACCTACATCACTGACGAAAAGGAACTGTTCTTCAACGGTGAAGCGATTCAGATGTTCCATCAGCCGGCGGCTCACACCGATGGCGATACCATCGTCTTCTTCCGCCGATCGGATGTCGTTTCTTCAGGTGACATCTTCACTCCGTCGTCCTATCCGATTCTCGATTTGACCCGCGGTGGTACCTATCAGGGCTATCTCGATGGGCTGAACCACATCCTCGACATCACTATTCCTGCCGAAAAGCAGGAAGGCGGCACCTACATCATTCCGGGCCACGGCCGTCTGTGTGATGAAGCCGACCTGGTTGAATATCGCGACATGATGACCATCCTGCGCGATCGCTTCAAGGATGCTATCAAGAGGGGCCTGACCCTCGAACAGGTTAAGGCTGCCAAATTGACCCGTGATTATGACGGGCTGTATGGCTCGACCACCGGTTTCGCCACCACCGACCGCTTTGTCGAGAATGCTTATAACAGTCTCAGAGCGGAAGCGGCCAAGAAGTAATTCAGCTACATTCCGAAACTCAGGCGCTCGCCGTGAAGCAACACTTCACGGCGAGCGTTTTGCTTTTATAGCGATGATCACAATGATGGATGAACTCCTTTCCCGCAGTTCTGCCAGTTCGTTCGAGGCTGGTGGCCCCAGTGATGAAGAGATAGATCTAATGCTCCAGGCGGCGGTTCGCGCCCCCGATCATGGGAAGCTGCGAACCTGGCGTTTTTGGGTGGTTAAAGGTGACGCGCGGCTCCGGCTGAGTGAATGGTACGGCGAGGCGGCTCTGCGGCGCGACCCTGCCGTTTCCGCTGCATCCATCGAAAAAGAAAAATCGAAGCCACTGCGCTCAGCCGTGACGATTGTGATTGGTGCCTGCATCCAGCGCGGCCATAAGATTCCGGAAATCGAGCAGGTGCTTGCAGCGGGGGCGGCTGCGATGAATATTCTGAACGCTGCTCATGCGCTCGGGTATGGTGCGAAATGGGTAACCGGAGCCAACTGCTATGACGAAGGGTTCAAACAAAACCTCGGCCTCGATCCGGCGGATCCGATTGTAGGAATCATTCACATCGGCACGAAACAGCCGGGTGGGCCGCCCGTAGAGCGGCCCGACCCGTGGGATTTTACGACAACTCTGTAGCGCCTAGGCTGCTGCGGCGATTTTCAGAATCAGGCCCAGCAGATTGCGTAGTTCCTCGTCGAGGCGCAGCGTCATCTCCGGATGCTCTTTCAGATAATTGCGCGCGTTATCGCGGCCCTGGCCGATCCGCTCGCCTTTATAACTGAACCATGATCCGGATTTTTCGACGACGTTCTTCGCCACGCCCAGATCGATGAGGTCGCCTTCGCGAGACACCCCTTCACCATAGAGAATGTCGAACTCCGCTTCACGGAAGGGTGAAGCGACCTTGTTCTTGACCACCTTCACTCGCGTGCGGTTTCCAACCACTGCGTCGCCGTCTTTGATGGCTCCAATCCGGCGGACGTCGAGGCGGACGGAGGAATAAAACTTGAGAGCCCGGCCACCGGTAGTGGTTTCAGGGCTGCCGAACATTACGCCGATCTTCTCGCGGATCTGATTGATAAATACGAGGGAGGTGTTGGTCCGCGCGACAACACCGGTGAGCTTGCGAAGTGCCTGGGACATCAGGCGGGCGTGCAGACCGACATGGTTATCGCCCATCTCGCCTTCCAGTTCCGCTTTCGGTACCAGCGCGGCAACGGAGTCGATCACCGCGATGTCGATAGCGCCGCTGGCAATCAGGGCGCCTGTGATTTCAAGCGCCTGTTCGCCCGTATCTGGCTGTGAGACCAGAAGATTGTCGATATCGACACCTAGTTTCCGCGCATACTGCGGGTCGAGCGCATGTTCGGCGTCGATGAACGCGGCCGCTCCGCCCAGTTTCTGCGCCTCGGCAATCATCTGGAGCGCGAGGGTGGTCTTGCCGGAGGATTCGGGGCCGAATACTTCGGTGACACGTCCGCGAGGGATTCCACCCACGCCCATAGCCGCATCCAGCGAAAGGCAGCCCGATGAGATGACAGATACCGGGACGACGTTATTGGCTCCGAGGCGCAGGACACTGCCTTTGCCGAACTGCTTATCCATAGCCGCGAGGGCCAGGTCAATTGCTTTACGCTTCTCCGCTTCGGTCATCTTCGTCTCCTGAAAGGGAGTGGAGCGGATGACCGGATTTCTCAGGAGATTTTCAGCGCAAGTTAGTCTTCGTCTTCGCGCAGTTTCGAAAGTACGCTCATGTCTTCAAGCGTAGTGATGTCGCCTTTTACCTCGCCGCCGGCGGCCAGTTCGCGCAGCAAACGGCGCATGATTTTGCCGCTACGGGTTTTCGGCAGAGAATCGGTGAAGCGAATGTCGTCCGGCTTGGCGAGCGAACCGATTTCCCGGGCCACCCAGGCGCGCAGTTCGGTCTTTAGCTCCTCACCCGCCACGTTGCCGACCTGCAGTGTGACAAACGCGCAGATCGCCTGGCCTTTGATCTCATCGGGACGGCCCACCACTGCCGCTTCCGCCACCAGCGGATGGGCAACCAATGCGGATTCCACTTCCATGGTGCTGAGACGGTGTCCGGAAACGTTTATTACATCGTCAACGCGTCCCATAACCCAGAAGTAGCCGTCGGCATCCTGGCGAGCTCCATCGCCGGTGAAATAGGTGCCTGGCAGTTGGGACCAGTATTGCTGCTTAAATCGCTCAGGGTCGCCGTAGATTCCACGCAGCATAGAGGGCCACGGTTTACGGATCACCAGGTATCCGCCCGCGCCCGCCGGCACCGGTTCTCCCTCGCGAGTTACCACTTCGATTTTCAGACCAGGTAAAGGCCGGGTGCATGAGCCCGGCTTGGTCGGAATCGCGCCGGGCAGGGGACTCAGCATGATGGCCCCGGTCTCTGTCTGCCACCAGGTGTCGACGATAGGGCAGCGATTATGGCCGACGTAGTTGCGATACCACATCCACGCCTCGGGATTGATCGGTTCACCCACGCTGCCCAGAAGGCGCAGCGACTTCATCGCATACTTTTCGGTCCAGTGTTCGCCGAGCCGCATAAACGCGCGAATCGCAGTGGGAGCCGTGTAGAACACAGTCACCTTGTGGCGCTCGATGATCTTCCAGAAACGATCCGGCTCGGGATAAGAGGGACCGCCTTCATACATAAGGACGGTGGCGCCATTCTGCAGAGGTCCATAAACCACGTAGCTGTGGCCGGTGACCCAGCCGATATCGGCGGTACACCAGAAAATGTCCTCATCGCGCAGATCGAAGACCCATTTTGTGGTGATGTAGGTCCCGACGGCGTAACCTCCGGTCGTGTGCAGAATGCCTTTGGGCTTACCGGTAGTGCCGGAAGTGTAGAGCAGATAAAGAGGATGCTCGGAGTCGAGCGGCTCGGCGGGGCATTCGTCCGAAGCGTTGGCCATCAGCTCGTGCCACCAGTGATCGCGCCCCACTTCCATTTGCTGGCGGGTGCCGGTCCGCTGATAGACGATTACGGAGTGCACGGTGGGGCACTGCGTGAGAGCTTCATCCACGGTCGGTTTCAGCTTGATCTCGGCTCCTCTACGCAGAGTTCCGTCCTGGGTGATGACGCAGACTACCTGAGCATCGTTGATCCGGTCGATCAGCGCCTGGGCGGAGAAGCCGCCGAAGATAACGGTGTGAGGAGCACCGATGCGGGCGCAGGCGAGCAGTGCAATGGCTAGTTCCGGCGTGGTGCCCATGTAAATGGCGACCCGGTCACCCGACTTTACGCCGCGGGATTTGAGGACATTGGCAAATTTTGAAACTTCGCCCAGCAGTTGCTGATACGTCAGCGTGCGGACTTCACCCGGCTCACCTTCCCAGATGATCGCGGCTTTGTTTTTTCGCCACGTGGCGGTGTGCCGGTCGAGGCAGTTGTGCGAGAGATTCAGCTTGCCGCCGACGAACCATTTGGCCCACGGAGCGTCCCACTCGAGCACCTTCTTCCAGGGCTCAAACCATTCCAGTTCGCCGGCGATTTTGCCCCAGAACGAGTCCGGATCGCGCTCCGCTTCCGCGCAAAGCCGCTCGTACTCGGCCAGGCTTCCCACATGGGCTTTGGCAGAGAACTCTGGTGGCGGCTCGAAGACTCGCTGTTCTTTGAGCGTCGATTGGATATCGGTTGAGGGTGTATCGGAGGAACGCTGTGTCATGCCGGGATCATATGCATGATACCCAAACGGACATTACCGATCCGAATTTTTCCGCCAGGCGAGCAACGCAAACAACCCCAAAATCAGCAGTGGCGGAATCAGCAGCACCAGAATGCCGCTGTTAAATACCCGCGATCTCTCCCCTTGTTGAGCCGCCGCCGTGCGGAAACACATTACGCATTGCGCGAGCAGCGGCGTCAGCGTGAAAGTCACGAAATACCCTCAAGATTCGCGTTGGGGAAATAGAGCGTGAAGAGAAAAACGATCCACATCAGATTCAGAAAATGGGAGTAGAGAGCCACCGCGAGTACGTCACGCCGCTGCGTATTGTTGGCGACCCACGTCATCCAGCACACGCAGGCGCAGACGGCCACCCAGTGTGACACCGTCAGCGCGAGATACGTACCCCCGAACGCCGTCCGCGGACCCAGCCCTTCCATATAGACCAGCCGGAACCATTCCACTACTTCCAGAAACAAGAACGTGAGCCAGCATGCAATCGCGATCGCGAGAAGACGCGCCGGCATTTCTCGTTCTGGGAAATTTCCCCTTGCGGCGATTTCGCTCACACCGCTCGCGACCATCGAGAACAGCGTCAGCCCCACTACCATCAGCAGGGACGCGAAATGGAAGGGCGAAGGCCACGCTTCGGCCACGGAACGCAGATAAAACATCACCGCGAGCAGCGCACCGAAGACAAATGTCAGGGCCGCAATGACAAGCAGCGTGGTGCGGCGCGCGCGGGTTGCGAAATACGGGGCGAGAATCGCTCTCATGCCCAGAATGCGAAGAGCGCCATAATGCCCAGCCACAACACATCGAGAAAATGCCAGAACAAGGCGCTTACATCCACCATCGTTCTCCGGCTCGGGCCCAGTTCAAAGCGTAGCGCCCGGTACTCCACATACAGAACGGCGCCTAACGCACCCACCACGTGCGCCGCATGCGCCCAGGTTAGTACGTAAAAGAAGGCGCTGCTGGGCCGGCCCCGCAGATAGAATCCCCGCTGATCCAGTTCCATCCACGCGGCGATTTGTCCCGCCAGAAATGCCGTACCCAGCAGAGTTCCTAAACTCCACAGCCAGTTGAAAGCCGCCCGCCGTCCACGTCGCAGCATCCGGCGCGCCGTATCGATGGCCACACTGCTGGCGATCAGGGCAGCCGTATTCCAGTAAAGAATGCGCGGCAGCCCGATATGGCCCCAGTCGTTGTTCAGTCCACGCCGGATGACCATGGCGCTGACCAGCGCGGCGAAGGTCATCGTACTGGCGCACATCAGAACGATAATGCCCGTGACTGCTGTATTTCTCGACGCGCCCGGATCCGGCCGATTCCGTTCATCTCCGCCGCCGCCCCCACTGGGCAAGTCCGGCAGAATAGGCGGCGGCCCCCCGAGATTCGATTGTGTTACCGCCGAAGGCATGTTCTCAGTATCTCTCCCGGACCGGTTCGTTTTGCATCAGAAGCGTAGCGTCTGGAGTGGAATCGAATTCATAAGGTCCACGGACCACTGCGGCGTCGGTTGTGCTCCACTCGAGGCTGGTCGATGCCCATGGGTTCGGCGGTGCTTTCTCGCCTTTCCACGCACTATGGAAAAGGTTCCAGAGGAAGATCGTCTGCACGGCCGCGAGAAAGAAGGCAACTCCGGTCAGCCAGCGGTGCAAAGGCATTATCGACGCCAGAAAGTCAAAAGTAGTGAAGTCGGAATAACGGCGTGGATTGCCCGCGAAGCCCGCGAAGTGCATAGGCAAAAATAACGCGTAGGCGCCGGCGAATGTCAGGTAAAAGTGAACCTTGCCCCAGCGCTCATTCATCAGTCGGCCGAACATCAAAGGGAACCAATAGAACGTCGCTGCGAAGATCCCGAACAGTGCTGCGATTCCCATGATCAGGTGGAAATGGGCGACCACGAAATAGGTGTCGTGAAAGTACGCATCGAGTGAAGGTTGCGCCAGAAAGATTCCCGATAGCCCGCCGGTTACGAAGATCGATACAAAGCCCAGACAGAAGAGCATGGCTGTCGTAAGCCGAAGATCACCTCCCCAGGCTGTAGCGATCCAGTTGAACGTTTTAATAGCCGAAGGCACGGCAATCGACATCGTGATCAGGGAAAACGCAATCGCCGAATACGGGCTCAGTCCGCTGATGAACATATGATGGCCCCACACCATCAGTCCCAGAAACGCAATGGCGCAAGTGGCCCACACCATGGCTCGATAACCGAACAAAGGCTTGCGTGAGAAGGTGGCAATCAGATGCGAGACGATGCCCATGCCCGGCAGAATCGCGATATAAACCTCGGGGTGTCCGAAGAACCAGAACAGGTGCTGCCAGAGCAGGGGACTGCCGCCTCCTCCCGCGATCTTTTCGTCCGCTACCAGCAGTCCGGCAGGAATAAAGAAGGTTGTGCCGGCGGTTTTATCGGCCATA
>Ga0302320_10001686_pt1 | contig 52812 bp, 44 predicted proteins | sample Bog_T0_3_FD_202130 | JGI IMG/M metagenome (GOLD analysis project Ga0302320, IMG submission 202130) | Peat permafrost microbial communities from Stordalen Mire near Abisko, Sweden - Bog_T0_3 | ecosystem: Environmental > Terrestrial > Soil > Wetlands > Peat | place: Sweden: Abisko, Stordalen Mire...
CGGCAACAAACTGACCAACCCCAATGCCAACCTGCTGAGTGAACGGGCAACGGGAGGGGAAGCGGGCGTGGCCAGCGAGTGGCGCTGGGGCACCGTTCGCGGCAGCTACTTCCTCACCCAGGTGAATCGTCCGATCACGGCGGTCACGGTGAACTCTCAGTCCTCGCCAATCTTGCTGGCGCGAGAGAATCTTGGCCAGATCGAGAGCCGCGGCCTGTCGCTCGATTTTGAACTAGTGCCGCGGAGGTGGCTGGCCGTCGATGGCGGATATCAATACGCCCACGCTACCGTGTCGCGCGGCTCGTTGGATTACGGCAAGTGGATTCCCGAGGTGGCGCGCAACATGGCCACCCTCAACCTTCGCGCCTCGCGTCCCTCGCTCGGGTTGCTGGCGCTTCAAGGCCGGCTCAGCGGGCGTCAATTCGACGACGATATTAACACCTATCTCCTCCACAGCTATTTCCGCCTGGACTCATACGCTTCGCATAACATCGGCAGCCGCCTTCAACTCTTCGCCGCCGGCGAGAACATGCTGGACCGTCAGATCGAAGTCTCCAAGACCCCGACGACCACGCTGGGCCAGCCGCGTGTCGCACGAGCAGGAATACTCATCAGAGTCGGAAGGACCGCCAAATGACCGGATCGCGGAAGCGGCATTCGGGCCAAGCGTGGCTCTGGCGCAGACGCCGCCGGCCCGGTAAGAAGTACGGGATTCAGGAGGGATCGAGGCCCCGCGCTGGGCGCCGATTATCAGGTTAAAAATAGTTTCATATCACGAAATCGAATATCGAAAATTTTCAACATAAATCGGCTAAATGTACCAATTTTGTACGGTTTCCATTGTGGAAATGTGCATGCTCAGATTACAGTTAACTTGCTCCTATGATCGATTTCTGGGGTTGTCCTGAAGTTTTTGATTCTTGAGGTATACCCATGGTCTGCCCGAAGTGCCAATCTGAATCTGTATCCACGATCCCGGCGGAAATTCGGCTTTATCGCAACAGTCCGCGCACGCTGAGCCATCCGCCCATGACGCCTTCTCCAGATGTTCTGGTCTGCCTGGATTGCGGCTGGTCCGAGTTCTCCATTCCGCGCTCCTGGCTTTCCGCGGGCTGGTTACACTCCATGCGCCCGCAGGCTGTCTAGTCCAGCGCTGAAATTGCTCTCTCTATTGCGGCCTCGGCCACTTTCCAGGGAGAAGCGTATATACCTGCTTGTGTGGACTATTTGCCGGAATCACCTGGAGAATCCATAGCGTTTGATTGAGGGACGGGCCGGAACCATCTTGGGTGCGTGCGAACAATGACGTTAAGTGCAGTAAAAGGCCCCCAGCCGAAGCTGGGGGCCTTTCGTTATTGGTGCTTGCGCCGAAGGCGCGTACGCCTGTACGGCTAGTCACCGGGGTGGTTTAGTACATGCCGTCCATGCCGCCGCCGTGTCCGCCACCAGCCGGAGCTGACTTGGGCTCTGGAATTTCAACAACCAGGGCTTCGGTGGTCAGCAGCAGGCCGGCAATCGAGGCTGCGTTCTGCAGCGCCGTGCGGGTCACTTTGGTGGGATCGATGACGCCGGCCTTGACCAGGTCTTCGAAGTGGCCGGTTGCAGCGTTGTAGCCGTAGTGCTGGTCCTTGGACTCAAGAACCTTGGCCACGACAACCGCGCCCTCTTCGCCGGCATTGGCGACGATCTGGCGCAGTGGCTCTTCGAGCGAGCGGCGCACAATCTGCGCACCGATCTTCTCGTCGCCTTCGAGCGTCTTGATGAGCGCGTCGACCGCGGGGATGGCGCGAACCAGGGCCACGCCGCCGCCCGGAACGATGCCTTCCTCGACTGCCGCGCGGGTTGCGTGCAGCGCATCCTCAACGCGAGCCTTCTTCTCTTTCAGCTCGGTCTCAGTTGCGGCGCCCACCTTGATGATGGCAACTCCGCCCACCAGCTTGGCCAACCGCTCCTGCAGCTTTTCCTTGTCGTAGTCCGAGGTGGTCTTCTCGATCTGCGAACGGATCTCGCTGATGCGGCCCTTGATGGCGTCAGCCTTGCCGGCGCCGTCGACGATGGTGGTGTTGTCCTTGTCGATGGTGACGCGCTTGGCGCTGCCGAGGTGCTCGAGCTTGACGCCTTCGAGCTTGATGCCGAGGTCCTCAGTGATGGCCTCGCCGCCGGTGAGGATGGCGATGTCGCCCAGGATCGCCTTGCGGCGATCGCCGAAGCCGGGAGCCTTGACGGCAGCCACGTTCAGGGTGCCGCGCAGCTTGTTGACCACCAGGGTGGCCAGCGCTTCGCCTTCGACATCCTCAGCGATGATCAGGAGGGGCTTGCCGCCGCGGGCGACCTGCTCCAGCAGGGGCAGGATGTCCTTCATGTTGCTGATCTTCTTTTCGTAGATCAGGATGTAAGGATCGTCCAGCGCGACTTCCATGCGCTCGGAGTCGGTGACGAAATAGGGGCTGAGATAGCCGCGGTCAAACTGCATGCCTTCGACCGTCTCGAGGAAGGTGTGGCCGGTCTTGGAATCCTCGACCGTGATCACGCCGTCGGTACCGATGGTCTTCATGGCGCCGGCGATGATGTCGCCGATCTCATGATCGCCGTTGGCCGAGATGGCGCCAACCTGAGCAACTGAACCCTCGTTGACGGGCTTGGAAAGCTTGCCCAATGCGCCGCCGTCGGTCCAGACGCCGTCCTTGTCGCGGCTGCCGATGATGGCGGTCACGGCCTTGTCGATGCCGCGCTTCAGAGCCGTCGGATTGGCGCCGGCTGCCACTGTCTTCACGCCTTCGCGGAAGATGGCCTGGGCCAGAACCGTCGCCGTCGTGGTTCCGTCGCCGGCCACGTCGCTGGTCTTGGAGGCAACTTCACGTACGAGCTGAGCGCCCACGTTTTCCAGCGGATCCTTCAGGTCAATCTCTTTGGCCACCGTCACGCCGTCCTTGGTGATGGTGGGCGAACCAAACTTCTTTTCAATGACAACATTGCGGCCCTTGGGGCCGAGTGTCGCCTTCACGGCGTCCGCCAGCGTATTTACGCCGCGCAGGATCGCCTGACGGGATTCCTCACCGTACAGAATCTGCTTTGCCATGCTTGTAACTCTCCTTAGAAACAGTTTTCAGTTGTAAGTGGTCAGTTGCCAGTTATCGGTTTCCAGTTGCCAGTTGCCTCATTCGCTTCGCCAGGGCCATCACTGACAACTGATAACTGAAAACTGACTACTTCTTGACGATGCCGAGGACTTCTTCTTCGCGCATGATCAGAAACTCTTCGCCGTCGATCTTGATCTCGGTGCCGGAGTACTTGCCGAAGAGAACCTTGTCGCCAGCTTTCACGTCCAAGGGGAATACCTTGCCTTCGTCGTTCGACTTGCCCTTGCCGACGGAGATGACTTCGCCCTCCTGGGGCTTTTCCTTGGCGCTGTCGGGAATGATGATTCCACCACGCACGGTTTCGCCCTCTTCCAGACGGCGGACAAGGATGCGGTCATGGAGTGGAGTGAATGTGGTTGCTACGGATGTTGATGCCATTGCTTCGCTTCTCCTTCACACGCGGTCAGGGTTGAGCCCTGCCGCGGGATTTGGTTTTTCAAGATAAAAGCACTGGAAAACAGCGGGATGAGCGCCCAGGCGCCGGAGTTGCCGTTTGCTCGAGCAGTTCCGAATTATGCCTGCTAGCACTCTCGCCTTCCAATTGCTAACGATAGGGAAACCGGGGATAGTTTGTCAAGCCGGCTTGATTAAATATGAGTGTAAAGCGCTCATAAATACTGATGCTATATATATACGCTCATGGGCCCATATTGTTTCTCAAACCTGCACAATCCATAGGGCAAGCTACCTGGCGTCCGCTGCAAGCGCGCTTTGAGCGCCAGAAGAGGGAACAGACTGTCACCGCCGGGCGGAAACCATTTACAATGAGCCCATGCTTCGCAGTTCGTGGTTTCGTCTCAGCGTCTTCGTGGCCGGCCTGGCTCTGGTCGCCTGTTCTTTTGCTGTCAGCGCACAGCAAGGCAAAACTATACGCGGCCGCAAGTACAAGGCTCCGCCGCAGACCTCGCGCATTGAGATCACCATCCTCCGCAACGTGAATGGCAAGCCCATTGAAAATGCCGCAGTCATCTTTCACCCTATCGTCAATGGGGAAGACAAGGGCGCGATGGAGCTGAAGACCAACGAGGACGGCAAGACCATCATCGAAGTTCTACCCATCGGCGGCACGGTTCGGCTGCAGGTGATTGCCCGTGGCTTTCAAACCTATGGAGAGGACATCGACGTCGACAAGCCGGAGATGGCCATTTCCATCAGGATGAAACGGCCGGGAGAGCAATACTCCATTTACACGAATCACGAAGAAACACCGAATGCCGGCCAGGAAAAGCCCTCCGGCGACACCAAGGCTCCGGCCACGCAGCCCAGGTAATGCAGGCTGAGCGCGCCACCGCTCCACTCAAGTGAATCGTTCGTTATGCCAACCCAACTCCTGAGCGGCAAATCGGTACTGGTCACCGGGGGTGCGCGGCGCATTGGCCGTGGGATTGCGCTGGCGCTCGCCAATGCCGGGGCGGATGTGGCCATCACCTACAGGTCCTCCCACGCCGAGGCTGAGGAGACTGCAGGCGACCTGGAAGCCCTGGGGAGCCGTGCATTGACAGTAGAGTGCGATGTGCGCTCAGAAGAGTCGGTGCGCCGCGCCATAGCCGCAACCATCTCCCGGTTTGGACGGCTGGACGTGGTGGTCAACAATGCCGCCGTCTTTGAGACTGCTCCCCTTGAGCAGATCAGCCTGGAGCAGTGGGATGCGGTGTTTGAGACCAATGCGCGGGGACCGTTTCTGGTGGCGCGCGAGGCCTTGGCGCATCTGCGCGCCGTACACGGCAGAATCATCAACATGGGCTCGCTTGGCGGACTTCATTCCTGGGCAGGCCATGCGCACTATTGCAGCTCGAAGGCCGCTCTGCACATGCTCACCCTGTCGATGGCCAAGGCGTTTGCGCCGGAAGTGAGCGTCAACTGCGTGGCGCCGGGCTGGATTGATCTGGATGAGCGCCCCGGAGACGAGGCCCGCCGTTTTGCGGCACGCACGCCCATGCAGCGGAATGGGACGCCGGAGGATGTGGCCCAGGCTGTACTTTTCTTTGCGACAGGCCCTGGCTTTATTACCGGTCAGGTATTAGCCGTCGATGGCGGCTTAGGGCTGGCTTAAGGCGTATTGGTTGGCCACAGGCGATATCTACCTGGCAAACAAACGTTCCCAAAAGCCCTTTGCCGGCGGAGCAGGTTTGTCCTTGTCGGTCTTTGCCTTGACGCTCTTGCGGGATGAAGGCTTTGCGCTGGAAGAGTGCTGCCGGGGGTCGAACTTCAGCGGTTCCTTTTCCCACAGTCCCACGGGTTCGGGCTGCGCCGGCCACGGGGCTCCGTCCACGGCTGCCTGGGGATTGGTCACGCACAACCGCTGCGCCGTCTCCTCGCCAAACCGTTTCGCCACGTAGTCGTAACCTTTTTTCAGGTGTGGCGGCCGCCACGTCATATGGTGTGCGTCGGTGGCCAGGAAGTGGATCCAGTTGCGCTCCAGAAGCATGTTCGCAAAGGCTTCCGCCACCTTGCCGCAGCGCCCATACAGGGAGTTGGCGGTCACCTGCACCAGGCATCCCTTTTGTACCCAGTCAGCCAGCAATTCAGGATGGCGATGGACCTCCTGATACCGCTCCGGATGCGTAACGATCAGCGTATAGCCCGCCGACTGCAGCTTGAACAGAGCCTCGTCTAACTGCCGCAGGAGCATGTACGTGGGAAACTCGATCAACAGGTACCCTTTGCCGTCGATCGAGTAACGCCAGGGGTTGGCTACCGCTTCGATAATATTGTCGGCGTTGAGATGGAAGTCGCACGCCAGGCTCAAATCGACGACGCCATTCAGCATTTTTCTTAACTGGCTGAACCGTTCTTGAATCACCTCGGCGTTGTACGGATAGTTTCCACTGGCGTGCGGGGTGCACACAATGCGCGTAACGCCGTCCGCGGCGGCTTCGTGCGCCATGGCCAGCGAGGTTTCGAGATCGGGCGATCCGTCGTCCACACCGTAGATCAGGTGCTGATGAATATCGATCATTGTGCCTTGCCTGGACTCCCTCAACAAAAATTCAACGTGCCGCCAAAGCCTCAACCATGGAAGCGAAGATTTTCCACCCGTCCGCCGATCCCAGCAACTGCTCGCTGGACCTGTCGGGATGGGGCATCATTCCTAAGACGTTTCTTTTTTCATTCAGGATGCCTGCAATGTTGTAAAGAGAACCGTTCGGATTTGCTTCCGGGATGATTTCTCCTCCGGGCGTGCAATACCGGAAGGCGATTCGATCCTCCGCCTGCAACCGGTGCAGATCATCCTGCGTGCAAAAGTAATTGCCCTCCATATGCCCTATCGGCATCTGGAGCACTTCTCCTTTAACCAGCTGGTGGGTAAACGGGCTGTCTGTGGTTTCCGCGCGCAGATGAACCTGCTTGCAGATGTACTTGAGCCCGGCGTTGCGCATCAGCGCTCCGGGCAGCAAACCGGCTTCAGTCAGAATCTGAAACCCGTTGCAGATGCCCAGAACCAGCCCGCCGCCCGCGGCAAACTTCTGCACGGCCTGCATGACCGGAGAAAAGCGCGCAATGGCGCCGGTGCGCAGGTAATCGCCGTAGGCAAACCCGCCCGGAACCAGAACCGCATCCACGCCCTGGAGGTCCTCCGAGTCGTGCCAAAGAAAGGTAACCGGTTGATGGGCCACTTCGGCAATCACGTTGTATGTATCGTGATCGCAATTGGAACCGGGAAAGACCAGAACCCCGAATTTCATGCCTCTAGGTTATCAGCTTCGGGCGCAGGAATTGGCGGGTATTCCGCCCCGGGGAAACCAGGCAGGCATAGGACGGCGCAAGCCGAGACCTGGAAAGATTCGGATGTCAGGCTGAAACGGGAATGCTTCCTGCTTCTGACAGGCAGGAGGCAACCATCTCGCGCACTGCCCAGCCGGCGATCAGCAGGCTCGGCGCGAGGGTCGGTTCGCACTGGCCGAGGGTGGCGAGCGTGGAATAGCGCACCTGCTGGCCGGGCTGCGCGGCGTGGGAGATCACGGCGCAGGGCAAATCCACGGGGAGCCCTTCATTCAGCCATTCCTCGGCCAGCAGATGAAGGTCGCGGCCGGGCATGTAGACCACGCGGGTGGCGTCTTCCCGTTCCGGCAGAGGCGATTGGTGGTGCGACTGCGCGTGATGGCCCGTAGAAAAAATCACCTTCGACGCACGGTCCCGGCTGGTCAGGGAACATCCGATGGCCGCCGCGGCTGCAAAGGCGGCGGTAACTCCGGAGACGACCTGGAAAGGAATGCTCGCTTCCTTGAGCGCGGCCATCTCCTCAGCCGCCCGGCTGAAGATGAGCGGGTCGCCGCTCTTGAGGCGCACCACGCTGCGCTGCGCGCGCGCGTGCACGATCATCAGCGCGTTGATCTCGTCCTGGGTAATGGTCTTTGTGCCGCAGCGCTTGCCTACGTTCACGATCTCCGCGCAGGGCGAGGCCAGGTCAAGAATGGCCTGCGGAACCAGGTCGTCGTGCAGCAGGACATCGGCCGTTTGGATCAGGCGCAGAGCCTTGACGGTGAGCAGATCGGGGTCGCCGGGCCCAGCTCCCACCAGCGAAACCATCTCTGCTTCAGCGTTGGCAGATACTTCAGCCTCTTCCCACGGTTGACCGTCAGGATCATCGTCAGCATCCGTGAATACCGCATTAGAGCTTTCCGCATTCTCGTCTTCAAGCGGCGCAAAGGCCAATTGGCGCGAGGGGCAGTCTTCTGAGGCGCAGACCGGGCGCTGAGCCAGTTGATGCAGGAGCGCTTTGCGGGCTTCTCCCGGCGGATGGGAGGCAAGCACCTCACGGCGCAGTTGGCCCAGATTCTGAAGCCACGCGCCCAGGTCCTCGGGCAGTTGCTCATCGATCTCGCGGCGCAGGCGCTGCGCAACGGCAGGACTTTCTCCGCCTGTCGAGATGGCAATCTGCAGGTCGCCGCGGCTCACCACCGCGCCGAAATAGAAGTCGCAATGGGGAATGTCGTCCACGCTGTTGCACAGGATGCCGCGCTCCACCGCACCCTTATAAACGGCGGCATTCACCGCAGGCGCATCGGTGGCCGCAATCACCAGAAAGTTGCCGTCCAGGTCTGTGGCAGCAAAGCCGCGCTCGATCCATTCAAGCTTGCCCTCGGCAGCCAACTGCCGCACCTCGGGCCGTGCCTCGGGCGCCACCACGCGCAGGCTGAGTCCGGATTTCAGCAGGCTGCCGATCTTGTCCAGCGCCACGTTGCCCGCGCCCACCAGAAGGCAGCGGCGGCCATCGAGCTTGAGAAAGATCGGCAGCATGCTCATGGTTTTCCTATTCGCCCACGCCGTGCGGCACGCGACCCGCGGGCAGATCGCGCTCCACGGCCTCCAGCTCTTCACCGGCCAGGTAGTTGCGCAGTTCGTCGTTGGTGTGGCGGCCGAACCACGCGCGCAGGTTCTCCTGCTCCACGCGGCCGGCCAGATAGCGGCGCAGCAAGCGCTCAATGGCCTCAGGAACCAGCGGGGCAGGGCAGCGGTAGCCAACCGGGCGGGAGATGGCGGCGTGTTTGCCCACCGCTCCTCCGAGGCAGAAGTAGTAAGCGTCAGTCAGCTTGCCGTCGTGCTTGATCTTTTTGCCCTCGATGCCGATATCGGCAATCCAGTGCTGGCCGCAACCGTTGGGGCAGCCGGTCACGTTGAGCCGGAGCTGCTGGTCGAATTCAGGCAGGCGCTCTTCCAGTTCGTCCACCAGCCAGCGGGTAAAGCCCTTGGTCTCAGTAATGGCCAGCTTGCAGAACTCCGTGCCGGTGCAGGCAACCGCACCGCGCCAGAAATTAGAGCCGTCCACCTGCAGGCCCAACTGGCCAAGCTCGCGCGCCAGTTCGACGGCCTTCTGGTTGGGAATGTCAATAAAGATAAGATTCTGCGCCACGGTGGTGCGCAGCGATCCGCTGCCAAAGCGCTCAGCCAGGTCCGCCGCCGCTTCCAACTGCTCGCCGGTCAGCCGTCCGCGCAGCACCGAAGCGCCCACGTAGCTCAAACCCTTCTGGCGCTGCGGGTGAATGCCTGTGTGGTCGCGGAAGACGTCGTCCGGCACATTCTCCGGCGCGCCGGGCAGCAGCTTGAAGTCCAGCCGCGACAGCAACTCAGCCAGAAATTTTTCCGCCGTCCAGCCTTCCTTCAGGAAGAGGTACTTCATCCGCGCGCGCTCCCGGCTCTCGCGCAGGCCCTGCTGTTCGCGGAAGAGTTCTGCTGCGGCGCGAACCACGCGAACCACCTGCTCCGGCAGGATGAACACATCCAGGCGCGTGGCCAGGTGTGGCTCTCTCGACAGCCCTCCGCCCACGCGCAACGAGAAGCCCACCTGGCCATTCAGCTTTGTCGCCGTCAGCGCAATGTCGTTGATCTCAGGGTGCGAGCACCATGCAGGGCAGCCTGTAATCGAGATCTTGAATTTGCGCGGCAGGTTATAGAACTCCGGATGTGCCGTCAGCAGTTCCGCAAGCTCAATGGCCAGCTCCGAGCCGTCGATCAGCTCATCGGCCGCAACTCCTGCAAGCGGGCAACCGGTCACGTTGCGCACCACGTCGCCGCAGGTCCCCTTGGGCGACAGTCCGATAGCGGTCAGCGCATCCACCACCTCAGGCAGCGATTCGATGGTGAGCCAGTGAAGCTGGATCGCCTGGCGGACGGTGATATCGGCCAGGTTTCGCGCATATTTCCGCGTGAGGCCGCCGATGGCGCGAAGCTGGCTGGCCGTCAGAATTCCGTTGGGAACTCCGATGCGCATCATGAAGTAGTCCGAGGTTACGCCCTCGCCGCCCTTGCCGCCGGTGGCGCCCACGCCGTCGCCTTGCGTGTAGATGCCCCACCATTTGAAGTACAGCGACGCCCACTCCGGCAACACGCTGGAACGGCCCTCGCGGGCAAAGGCTCGCACCTCGTCAAAGGCCTCCCACGGGTTCTTCTCGCGCTTCAGGCGCTCGGCGCGCTGGGCCTTGGTCTCTTTAACTTCAACTGGCTGTGTCATTTGTCCCTTTTTCTTTGAAAATGGAAAGCCCGCGGCAGCAAGGCTGTATCGCGGGCATTTGGAAACCTTGGATTTCAGTCGGACTCGTCAGACCCAGGTCACCTGCGCGCGCTTGACAGCGTAGTGCAGCGACAACAGGGCATCAATTCCATGTCAAGATGATAGCTGCGGAATTGGCGAAAAAGCAAATACTCCTTCGGACCATCCGCCTGTGTGGGCACTGGCGCCGATCGTCCAACTTCATTGGAGAGAGATGGATTCAAGGCTCGGCCCAGGATCGCCACGCGTTGAAAAGCTGAGCACATTTCTTGCGCCCGTCCGGTCAAGCAACGCCTGAATCCAGATCATGCCTGTGCCGCTGCCCGTGGAAGGGAAGGCAATGCCGGTTGCAACCTGCCCGTTCACGCGCAACTCTGCAAACCGCGGAGCTTTGTCCGGATTGCTGTATACGATCTGAATCTGCGCCATGCGCGCCCGCGACGCCACATGATTGAAACTGACTGGCCGGTCCCGGATCACCGGAACGCCGACTCTCTCGATCGACTTTCCGCCCGCGCCGGCTGCCGTATAGTGCGTTCGTTTTCCCTCGCTGCCGCGAACTGCGAGTAGCAGCGCGTCTCCCGCCGGAACCACAGCGGAATAGGAAGAAGGGAATGCGCCGAGCTCCTTTCCTGTCCAGAGATCGGTAGCCGTGGCAGAGGAATCAGCCAGCCCGAGATCGCGCCAATTCACCTGAATCGTAGCTGCATTGCCGCTCCGGTTGAGCAACAACACAGCACGCTGCCCGGCCTTCGACAGCATCCTGGACCACACATCGAGTCCGGCCGCCGGCTCCGCGACCTTCACCGCCTGAATCCCGAGCGCATCCTGATCGACTGCAATCACCGCGGAGTTCGTCAACGTGGCGCGCGTCGCATCGCTCAGCGTGGTCAGGTCTGCGCCCACCAGCAGCGGCGCTCCCGAAATCGCCCACAGGCCCATGTGTACGCGGTTCTCGGCATCGGTCAATCCCGGCATTCCCAGCACCATCATGTCCGGATCGTTGTAGAAGCCCGTGTGCTCGGCCTCGGGATGAATCCCCTTGTCGAAGTTTTTGAGGACGCCGGGAAAGCTGGCCTTGCGCCCGCTGTTGATGGAGTGGGCCACGATGGGAGCGACAATATCGCCGCTGGTCCGCCAGATGTCTGCCTCCACGCCGCCGATGTTCGGCGCCCAGGTCCAGGGGCTGTTGTTTCCCCAATCGCAGATGGAATAGTAGAGGCGATGCCCCGTGATGGCCTCCGCCCGTGCGATGGCCCGCGCAATCTCAGCATATTGAACTGCCGGGTCCAGGTTCTCCTTGTTCCCGCCGCACCAGTCCACCTTCACATAATCGAATCCCCACCGCGCAAACTGCAGAAAATCCTGCTCGTAATGGCCTTCGCTGCCTTCAAACGGGTAGCCGGGCCCCAGGTCCGGACCCACGGTGCCGCAGCCGTTCAGCCCGGCGTCGGTATAGATTCCGGCTTTCAGTCCCAGCCCGTGGATGTACCGCACGATGTTGCTCATGTCTGCGGCGCGCTCGCCCGGCTTGAGCGCCGGCCAGGCCTTCGCATCGACCACGATGTTGCCCAGTTCGTCGCGCTTTCCCAGCCACCAGCCCTCGTCGATATTGATGTACTGATAGCCGACCTTGTGCATTCCGGTCGAGATCATGGCCCTGGCCTGAGCCGCGACCACATCGGAGTCCACGGTGTTCGAGAAGCTGTTCCACGAGGACCAGCCCATGGGAGGCAGAGGCACGGCAATCTGCCGGGGCGCGCTCTGCGCATTCAGGTTTTCAGCTCCGCACAGAATCATGCATGTGAGCGCAAAAGCGGACACAGCCGCTGCCAATATCGGGGTCTTGTATCCAGGCTTGCCCATCGGTTCTCCTCGCTACAGCATTTTCGGAATTGAGGTAGACCGAAGCCATGCGCTCAAGTGGCTTTTTCCTTAAGAAAAAGCCACCTGCTACGATTCTCAAAAGCCTACGTGTATTCCTAAAATGCTTTATCCCGCACAACTTCGGCTTCGTCGGAAGCGGCACCCATTATTCATGGCGCGCCGGTCCTTCCGCAACCGGCGAGCGAATTCAGCAAAACCGCTGGAGGCGCGGGTGTATGCTTGCCTCGCGACAATAGACTATCGGGAAGGAGACACTTATGGATCGTCGAAACTTTCTAGCCGGCAGCGCCAGCGCAGCCGTGACTGCCTCATGGGGGCAGGGGCGCAACGGGATGCAGGGAATCGTCGCAGGGGCCGTCCAAACCAACCCGGCATTGGGAACTCCGGCCGGTTTCAGCTCTGCGGTCAGCCATCATCGCTTCGGCGTCAATTACACGCCTTCGCACAACTGGTGGTTCTGCTGGAACGACTGGAATGCGGACTTCATCAAGCGGGACCTCGACGCCATCTCCGCGCTGGGCGCCGATCATCTGCGGCTCATGCTCATCTGGCCTTTTTTCCAACCCAACCTGAGCTGGGTGAGCCCGGCGCATCTTGACCGTCTGAGCCAGCTCCTTACTCTGATGGCGGAGCACAACCTGGATGCGGTGATTACGGTTTTTACCGGCCAGCTGAGCGGATGGTATTTTCTGCCGCCCTTCAACAAGCCTGACCCTGCGCTCTACACCGACCCCACACTCTGGAAGGCGGAGGAGTTGATGGTCAGGGAACTGGCGCGCACCATGAATGCGCACCGCAACATCATCGGATTCGACTTCGGCAACGAGATGAATACCTGCTGGAAGTCGGAAACGGCCGTCGGCGATGCCTGGATGGCGAAGATGTTTGAGCTGATGAACTCCGCGTATCCGGGCGGCATCCACGTCAACGGAGTCGATCATCGTCCCTGGTTCGATCCGACAACCTTTTCCGCGCGCGCCCTGGCCGCCAATCCCTTTCCGGTGGTGCATGCGTACCCTCCCTTTACGCATGCGCTCAAGTATGGAGGCCCCATGGACCCGCCAAGCACCCGGCTGCTTGTGATCATGGCGGCGCTGGCCCGGGCGTATGCAGGCAACGCTCAAAAGCCGATCTGGGTTGGGGAATTCAACACTTGCATCGTGTCGCTGACGGAGAAGGAACAGGCGGATTGGCTGGAGACCGCCGTCACCGCCGGCATTGAATCCGGCATCAGCTGGTTTACGTATTGGGATACTCACGACCTGGATCGCAAGTTCACGTTCAACCCGATTGAATACACGCTTGGCCTGCTCACCAACGATGGAAAGATGAAGGAGCGGGGAAGAGTCTTCAAGCGCATCGCCGATGCGTATCGCGGCAAGCCGGTAAAATTTCCAACCGTAGCTCCGCCTCCGCCACCGGCGGTGCAGAACATGGACACAACCTGGAAATGGCTGCTGGATTACCTGGAATGGAAGCCGAAGAGCGTGTAAATCCGCGCGGGAGCCGTGCAGCTCATCCGTGAGTTGCACAGCGCTGAGGACTTATTATTCAGCCCGCAGCTCCGCCAGAATCCGTTCCACCGCAACCGCGGCGGCCTTCTCGCCTTCCGCGGAGAGGCTCATCCGGATGGGCTGATGGGGATCGATGGTGATGGCGTAGAGAACGATCTCGTGCTCTCCGCCCTGGATATAAAACACGTCCAGCAGGTCTTTCATGCCGACATCGTGGGCGGTGAGCGTGGGCGGGTAGTCGCGCGCAAAGCGAGGCTCCACGCGGCTGACCGTGCCCAGGGGATTGCCGTCGGCTGCCGCATCCACCAGGATGATGCGGCCGGCGTTCTCCAGCGGCTCCAGCAGCGTAAAGCCGCCTGTGCCGCCGTCCAGGCACTCCACACCGGCCGGCAGTGTGTGTGTTTCCAGTGCCCTTACTACGTAAACGCCGATGCCTTCATCGCCCATGAGGACGTTGCCCAGCCCCAGCACCAGCGTCTTGTCGTTTCCAGTAGTCTCTGCGCTATTTACCACGCTTCTCCCGATCGAACTTCCATCCGCCGATGATCGAGGATACCGTACCGCGTCCCTCGATGTAGTCGTGATAGAAAGCAAGATACACGTGGACGATGACAAACGTGACAAAGAACCACAGGAACAGGTGGTGCCAGAACCGCACGCCGAATTCGCCGCCCATCAGCGGAACGATCCAGGTAAACATCCGCGGCAGCCACGAACTGCTCATGCTGGAGTAGAGCGCGAAGCCGGTGATGGTCTGGAAGGCAAAGGCCAGAAAAGTGCCAAAGTAGATCACGCCTGCCAGCGCGTTGTGTCCTGTTGAAATGGGCCCGTGCAGCTTGGTTTCAAGCACGTCGGCCTTGATGACGTCGACGATCTCCTGCTGTTGCGACTTCTTGAACGGGAAGAAGGCGTCCCAGTGAGAGTACTTGTTGCCGACAAAGCCCCAGTAAAGCCGCGCCAGGAAGTTGAACACGTAAATAAATGCAGCCAGGAAGTGGATGAACCGCACCCAGCCGAACCAGTACTGCTGGTAGGCTTCCGACGCGTAGTACATGCGGATCGGAGACCCGATCATGTAGCCGGTGACGCACAGAGCCACCAGCGCCACTGCGTTGATCCAGTGGTAAACGCGTACCGGCAGTTCCCACACATAGATCCGCCGATACTCCACCGGAGGATTGCCATTTGCCGTAATCGCATTGCCTGCGCTAACGCCCGCAGCAGTGTTTGGATTGCTCATAGCCGTCACTCGAAGGAAACCTGGTGAAGGTGCCGTCCCTGCGGATCGTACAGATGCACGGCGCAGGCCAGGCACGGGTCAAAGGAATGGATGGTGCGGATGATCTCGACCGGTTCATCGAGTTTCGCAACCGGGGTGCCGATCAGCGCCTGCTCAAACGACGAGCGCTGCTGCTTGGCATCGCGCGGCGATCCGTTCCAGGTGGTCGGCACAACCAGTTGATAGTTCGCGATGGCGCCATCGTGAATCTTGATGTAGTGCGCAAGCGCGCCGCGGGGAGCCTCGGTCAGGCCAACTCCCTCCGCATCCTTGGGCCAGCTCTTCGGCTCCCAGAACTCGCCGTTGAATGTCGAGACCTCGTTGATCTTCACGCGCTCCATCAACTCGCCGAAGAACTCCTTGAGCCAGCCCATTGCCAGCGCCGCATCCAGGCCGCGAGCCGCGGTCCGGCCCAGTGTGGAGAACAGGGCCGTCACCGGCACATTGAGCTTGCCCAGTGTGTCCTTGACCAAGTCCTGCACATCCGTGCGTCCGGAGGCATAAGCCACGATCAGCCTCGACAGCGGACCCACCTCCATCGCATTTTCCTTCCAGCGCGGAGTTTTCAGGAACGAATACTTCTGATGTCCTTCCAGCGTCGCAAAGGGAGGCTTGGGTCCGGTGTAGTTCAGCTTGGTCTCGCCGTCCCAGGGATGGATGCCGACGCTGTCCCCCCCTTCGTAGCTGTACCAGGAGCTTGCAATGTACTCCTTGATCTCCTGCGAGTCGCGTGCGTTGACCGGATGCACCGTGCTGAGGTCGCGGTTGAGCACCACGCCGCGCGGATACTTGAATGACTCAGGCTGGCTGTAGCCCTTGGTGGGGAACTCGCCATAGCTAAGGTAGTTCGTCAACCCGCCGCCCCACTGCGCCCAGTCCTTGTAGAAGCCGGCCACGGTAAGCAGGTCGGGAATGTACACCTGGTTGATGAACTCATCGGCCTGGCTGATCAGCCGCGAGACCAGGTTGAGCCGCTCGGAGTTGATGGCGGCCACTTCGTTGATGTCGATGGAGCAGGGAACGCCGCCCACAAGATAGTTCGGATGCGGGTTCTTGCCGCCGAACACCGTGTGGATCTTGACGATCTCCTTCTGCCACTGCAGCGCGTCAAGATAATGCGCCACGGCGATCAGGTTCACCTCCGGCGGCAGCTTGTAGGCCGGATGGCCCCAATAGCCGTTGGCGAAGATGCCCAGTCCGTTGGCCGCGAAGGTCTTGATCTTGTTCTGCACATCGGTGAAATACGCCGGTGTATTCTTGTCCCACTTTGAGAACGTTTGCGCCAACTCCGCGGCCTTCTTGGGGTCGGCCTTCAGCGCGTTCACGATGTCCACCCAGTCCAGCGCGTGCAGGTGATAGAAGTGGATGACGTGGTCCTGCACGTACTGCGTGGTCATCATGATATTGCGGATGAGCTCGGCAGTGGGAGGCACACTGACCCCCAGTGCGCTTTCCACGGCGCGCACACTGGTCAGTGCATGCACGGTGGTGCACACGCCGCAGACGCGCTCGGTAATGGCCCAGGCGTCGCGGGGATCGCGGCCGATGAGAATCTTTTCCAGGCCGCGCACCATGGTGCCAGAGCTGAATGCGTCGGTGATGACGCCATTTTCCACAACTGCCTCAATCCGCAGGTGGCCTTCAATGCGAGTTACGGGATCAACGACGACGCGTGCCATAGTTTCTCACGACTCCTTCTGGTCTTCAGCGTGAACTTCAGCGATTACCTTGCGCTTGCGAATGTTGGTCACCACGGCGTGGGCCGCAACTCCGGCCAGCGTGGCGATTCCGACCACCTTGCCCACCGTATCGGCCGTGCTCTCGATGCCAAAGCCCGGGAACGAGGCCAGATGCTGATAGAACGGACCGTTGTCCCAGAAGCCTTCTTCGCTGCAGCCGATGCATCCGTGGCCCGACTGAATCGGGTAACTGGTGCCTTCGTTCCACTTCACCACCGAGCAGGCGTTGTAGGTTACCGGTCCGCGGCAGCCCATCTTGTAAAGGCAATACCCCTTGCGCGCGTTTTCGTCGTCAAAGGACTCGACAAACAGCCCGGCGTCGTAGTTGGGCCGGCGATAGCAGGTGTCGTGAACGCGGCGTCCGTAGAACTCCTTGGGCCGGCCCTGGCTGTCCAGCTCCGGAACCTGTCCGAGTACCAGCAGGTGGGTCACAACGGCCATCATCACGTCGGCAATCGGCGGGCAGCCCGGTACGTTGATTACCGGCTTGTCCACCAGCTTGTGAATCGGCGTGGCTCCGGTCGGATTCGGCTTGGCCGCCTGAACGCAGCCGTTGGACGCGCAACTGCCCCACGCCACCACCGCCGCCGCATCCTTGGCCACCGTTTGCAGAATAGATTCCGCGGTCTTGCCGCCGATCATGCAGTAGACGCCGTCTGCTCCCGTGGGAACCGCGCCTTCCACCAGCACGATGTACTTGCCCTTGTTCTTTGTAATCGTGTCGGTAAGGCACTTTTCCGCCTGGAACCCCGAGGCCGCCATCAGCGTCTCGGTGTAGTTCAAATCCAGCACACCCAGCAGCGCATCCACCACGATGGGGTGCGACGCCCGGATAAACGACTCGCTGCAGCAGGTGCACTCCTGGAAGTGCAGCCACACAACGGCCGGTTTTTCTTTCTTCTCGAAAGCCGAGACCACCTGGGCTGCGCCGGTTTGACCCAGACCAGCCGCCGCTGCGGCCGCAGCGCAGAACTGTAGAAAGTCTCTGCGGCTGTAGCCCTTCTGCTCCATCGAATTCCAAATCGAAAGACCCATACCTACCTCGCTCCGTGTGCAGGTACCGGCAGGAACCCTGGGGGAGGAGGAGGGATGGTATGAATGTCCCCCGGGGCTTCGCCGACTGACGTATGCGAAACTACGCACCGGAAACAACAGGTCGCTGTGCGCTACGTCACATATGTAGAAAAGGCATTTTTGTGCCTTACAGGGCTGTCCGATCAAGCTGTGGGTCACACAATCCAGCCTGATCCAGCCTGCGAGGACCTGTTTAATAATCTGGATTGTGCTGGTTGCAGTCCGAATGGGCCTGCGGGTGGGATGTTCAGATTGCTCTGCCTGGGCAAATGGAGACCTCCTGGACAAAACCCCTAAACCATCGAAAATGCGTTCCAGATCACAAACCGCAGGTTTTCTCTCTGCGCGAGCCGGTTGTGCAAACCTCTTTTATTTGGAGATAAACCTGCTTTCCCGGGAACCCGGAGCCCGGCCTCCGGAGGGCTGGCGGCGATGCCCACGGCGCGGCAGTTTCCAGGTGACGATCCGCTGGAACTCTCCTATTGACATTCTGTAGGAAGGCGGTCACACTCATATAGTCATTCGATAGGACTGCGCAAATGAGTTCCAAACAGACAAATCTCCTGCAAGGCACTCTCGATCTCCTCATTCTCAACGCGCTCGGACCGGGTGAACTGCATGGCCTGGGTATTTCGCGGCGCATTGAGCAAATCACCCAGGGCACATTTCAGGTAAAGCCCGGCTCGCTGTTTCCCGCGCTTTACCGCATGGAGGAAGCCGGTTGGCTGAGTTCCTTTTGGGGAGAATCTGAAAACAACCGCCGCGCCAAGTTTTACCGGCTTACCAATGCGGGAAAAAGCCAGCTTGAAGTTGAAACCGAGCAATGGACGAGGGTAGCCCTGGCCATGACCAACGCCTTGCGGGCCACGTAGGAGGAGAATCCATGAAATGTTGGTCCCGTATGAAGAGTCTCTTGCGCAATCTTTTCCGTAGGCAGCAGGTCGAAAGCCAGCTCGACGACGAAGTGCGCGCCTACGTGGATCTGCTGACGGACGAAAAGATTGCCGCCGGCATCTCCGCCTCCGAGGCGCACCGCACAGGCCGAGGCCGGCGGCGTCGAGCAGGTGAAGCAGGCGGTGCGCGATCGCCGCGCCGGCGCGCATCTGGAGCTTCTCTGGCAGGATGCGCGCTTCGGCCTGCGCCAACTGCTGCGCAATCCCGGATTCACCGCGACGGCCATCCTCACGCTGGCGCTTTCCATCGGCGCCAACACCGCCATCTTTTCCATCGTCAATGCGCTCATGCTGCGCAGCTTGCCTTATCTGCATCCGGAGCGCATGGGCACCATCTACACGCGGATCAACGGCTCCAGGCCCTCCGATGAGCGGCACCATGTGAACGGCGAGCAATGGGAGCTGCTGCGCGACAATGTCCCCGCGTTGATCTCCGCTGTCTCCGGGATACGGACCTCCGGCGTAAATGTCGAGGCGGGTTCAAGCGTCGAGTACGTGCAGGACGCGCGCATCTCAGCCCACTACTTCGACGTACTCTCTATTGAGCCCGCGATGGGCCGCAAATTCTCCCCAGACGAGGACCGGCCTCACGGTCCCCAGGCCGTCATCCTCAGCAATGGCTTGTGGCGCAGTCTCTTTGCCGCGGACCCCGGAATTCTGGGCCGCGCCATTCTGCTCAAAGGCACGCCCTACACCGTCGTCGGCGTCCTGCCTGCAAATGCGACCACTCCCTCGAATGCCGACATCTATACAGCGCTGCAGCCCGCCCATGACGGCGAAGGAGCGGGAACCAACTATGAGGCCATCACCCGCCTGCGCGACGGCGCCACCTGGCAGGAGGCGGATGCCGAGATCAACCGGGCCTGGCTGAAGCGTGCCCATCTCTACGAACTCCAGAACGACCCACGCGCGCAGGTCAGTTACTACTCCGTGCCGCTGCAGAAGGGGCAGTCGGCAAAGCTGCGTCCGCAGGCTTTGGCGCTGATGCTGGCGGCGGGATTCATCCTGCTGATCGCCTGCGCCAACCTTGCGGGGTTGACTTTGGTGCGCATGATGCGGCGCACTCCTGAAGTGGCCACACGGCTGGCGCTGGGCGCCTCGCGCTGGCAAATCCAGAGGCAGTTCTGGATTGAAAACCTGCTGCTGGCGCTGGCCGGCGGCGCTGCCGGCGTCGGCATGGGCTTTCTCGCCCTGCGCGGCCTTCTGCTGCTCTTGCCCGAGCATTTTCTGCCCATCGCACGGGTTCCGCTGGACGGCCGCGTGCTGGCCTTTACGCTGGCTCTATCTCTGTTGACCAGCATTCTGTTCGGAATGCTCCCAGCGCTGGCCACGCGCAAGGTGGACCTGCGCTCGTCGCTGGCCAGCCGCACCCTGGCCGGAGCCGGAAGCCAGCGCCTGCGCCAGGCGCTCATCGCCGGCGAGGTGGCCCTTACCGTGGTGCTGCTGGCCGCTTCGGGCCTGCTCATCCGCACTCTCATCCATTTGGAGACGCTGCCGCCGGGCTTCAATCCCAACGGGGTGATGACCGCCCGGGCCTCGCTGGACGATCTCCGTTATCACGACCCGGTAGCCTTCATGCAGTTGCTGGACCAGAGCACAGCTGCCATGCGGCAGATTCCCGGCGTCGAGAGTGCGGCCGTGGGCCTCAGCCTGCCCTATGAGCGCTCCCTGCTGATGGGAGGCATTGCCCTCAGCGACGGCCAGGAAGCCGGGCAAATGGCTACGGGAGACGAAATCTACGTCACCACCGATTATTTCGCCGCGTTGCAGATCCCGCTCCTGGCCGGCCGCGACTTCACCCAGTCAGACGGCGCGGCTACAGGGCACGTTGCCATCGTCAACCAGACCTTTGTGCGCAAATACTTTCATGGCGCCAATCCGGTTGGCCGTCACCTGATGAAGGACACGACGATAGTCGGCGTGGTGGCCGACGTGGCTATGGCGCCGGGCATCGACGCGGTTGCGCCTCTTACCGGCGAGGAAACGATGTATGTTCCCGCCGCGCAGATTCCGGGCAGGGAACTCGCCATGGTACACGTCTGGTTCCAGCCTAGTTGGATTGTGCGGACCGGCGGCCCCGTCGCAGGCTTGACTGCGCAGATGCAGCGCGCGCTGGCCGGCGCCGCTCCCAACCTGCCTTTCTCAGGCTTCTACAGCATGCGCGACCTGCAAGCGAAGACCCTGGCCACGCAGCGCGTGGAAGTGGCGCTTCTCGGCGCCATGGCGGCTCTGGCTCTGCTGCTCAGCGCGGTTGGAATCTTCGCCCTCGTGGCCAGCATCGTCAGCCAGAAGACGCGCGAAATCGGCATCCGCATCGCTCTGGGATCCTCGATTCGTCAAGCCATGATTCCGGTCGGAGCCCCGGGCGTGCGAGCCTCGGCGTTGGGGCTCATCCTGGGTTTATTCGTATGCGCGGGAGCTTTGCGGGCCATGCGCAGCGTGCTGTATGGAGTGGGTGTCTACGACTCGTCCACCATTCTGGCCGTGGTTCTGCTGCTGGCCGCCGTAACCGCCATTGCTACCGCTGTACCCACTTTGCGCATTGCCGGCATCGATCCCGCAAAGACACTCCGCGAGGAATAAGGCTGAGCGGATTTTCAATTCGCGCTTGAGGCCCACATAAAAAACGGTGATGGCCGAACCATTGTTCGGCCATCACCGTTTTTATTTCGATTGCCGGGATTCTACCTGCCTCTGTAGCTGCCGCGCGCTCCCATTCCGCCGCGCGCTCCCATGGCATACCCATAGCCGCCCATTCGCGGCGCGGCCATCCTGGGTCCATACCCTCGAGCCATTACACGGGGCGCAACCATCCTGGCGCCATAGCCATACGCTGGACGGCCATACCCATAGCCGTAGCCATAGCCCAGTACGCGCGGCGCAATCACCACCGGCGGTGCATATATCATCGGCGGAGGGTAGGCCACCGGGGGCGCATAGGCCATAGCCGGTGGGGGCGCTGGCTGATCCTGCGGCGCGTACTGCTGCTGTGCATACCCCATATCCGGTGCGGGTTGCTGGTCCTGCGTCGGCGCAGGAGGCTCAGCGTACGCATCGCCGCCGCGCGGAACCAAACCGTAAGGATCGCGTTGCGGCGCCTGTGTCGTGGGAACGGCCAGGTCGTCCATCACCTTCAGCGTCAGTTGTGTCTCTTCCTTCAAGGTGGGCCGCGGTCCGCGCATCGGCAGCATCAGCAGATCCACAGGCCAAAGCACGGGAATCGACCACATGACAACATCGCGCACCGCATGGCCTTTGCCCAGAATGCGTCCCTGATTGTCCACCTTGTAGCCCGGTACATCCACCACCCGGGCATTGACTGGAACCACGGTGTCAGGCTCGATGACCATATGGTCAAACTTCAACTCCATCCAGCCTTTGCCCACAAAGTGGCCCGGGTCCCTGTAGTCTTCAAACCTGCCTACGAGATAGCTGTTGTACGGAAGCACATTCCGTCCGTAACGCTCGGAGTGCCCCACCTGGCATAGAACCGGATCGCCAACCGCCGTGGTCCGGGACGAGAGTTTGGGCTCGGCTGTGGTGCATGAAATCAAGGAGCCGGCCGGAATGAGGCGTTCTCCGGAGTCCGCAAACAGCGGCGGCGCCAACAGGACAGAGAGAAGCAAGAGCGAACTGAGTTTCATGGACAGCCTCCAGGTACACAACCTTCAGATTGAAGCCATAAATTCCCGCGACACCGGCTTTGAGCAAGCTGGCGTCCAAGTGGTGAGGCACAGATAACTGGGCAAACACAGAGCTGAAGGGAATGTTGCGGCAGAACGAAATATATTTTCAGGATTGCAGTTACGTTTGTTCGGAAACTGGAAACAGGTGGCTGGACTTGCAGTGTTAGCAACATGCGCGCAGCGGCGCGGCGCTTGTTCAGGTGCCGACCACCCGGCGGAGTTGTTCTCTTACACTAAAGAGAGGAGGGGGCTATGAGCGATGGCCGCGAGGAGCGCGAAGAACGCGAAAAGCGCATTGAGCAGGAAGAGCGCGAGGATCGCGAGGACCGGATCGACCATGACCGCATCGACCAGTGGGAGCCAGAGCGGGACGACAGTTGAACTGCAGCGTCGGTTTACGCATCCCTCTGAATTCTCACTCAGCGCACAGGCAATTCCAATTCAGTCGTGCGGAATCTCCAGAGCGCCGGTCAGACTGGACACGCGCTCAACTCCATGGCTGCGGCACCAGGATTCAAGCCCCCTCGCCAGCCGTTCGGCGGCTCGCGGATCGGCGTAGCTGGCTGTGCCCACCTGCACGGCGGTGGCGCCGGCCAGCAGGAATTCCACGGCATCTTCCGCGGTCACAATGCCGCCCATGCCCAGAATGGGGATTTTCACGGCGTTTGCCGTTTCGTAAACCATGCGCAGCGCGATGGGCTTGATGGCCGGCCCGGACAAGCCTCCGGTCACGTTGGTGAGGTGCGGGCGGCGCGACTCAGCGTCGATGGACATGGCCAGAAACGTGTTGGTCAAGCTCAAGGCGTCAGCGCCGGCGTCGGCGGCGACGCGGGCCATGTGCGCGATGGAGGTTACGTTGGGCGAGAGCTTGACGATGAGCGGCCGCTGGGAAGCCGCCTTGGCCCGGCTCACCAGGTATTCCAGCGAGCCGGAATCGGAGCCGAAGGCCATGCCGCCAGCATGGACATTGGGGCAGGAGACATTCAGCTCGTAGGCGGCGATACCCTCGGCATGATTGAGCCGCTCGATGACCTGAATGTACTCGCCCACCGTGTAGCCGAAGACGTTGACGATGACCTGGCAGCGCGGGTAGCGCTTCATGGGCGGCAGCTTTTGTTTCAGGTACTCTTCGACGCCGATATTCTGCAGCCCGATGGCATTGAGCATGCCCGCGGCGGTTTGCACAATACGCGGCGCGGCGTGGCCGGCCATCGGTTCCAGCGAGATGCCCTTGGTGACGAACCCGCCAACCCGCTCCAGCGAGACGATCTCTTCAAATTCGATGCCATAGCCAAAGGTGCCGCTGGCGGCAATGACGGGATTGACCAGTTCCAGGCCAGCCAGCCGGACTTTCATGTCGGGTTTCACGCGCGGGAATCTTTCTTTTTGGCCGTATGGGCCATGGATTTTGCTACTGTTCGCTGCCGGTCTGGGCTGGCTTGATGGCCTTGACTGGCTTCAGCGCTTCAGTCAGCACGCGCCCCACTGAGGCCGACGGCTGATTGACGCCGGCAAGAGAGGCCAGCGTGGCCGCCAGATCGACCGGGGCCACACGTTCATGATACTCGCCCGGCACAAACGGCGCTCCGTAAAAGGCCAGCGGCACATGCCGGTCGTAGGACCAGGGACTGAAGTGATTGGTTCCAGAAAAAGCACTGGTTCCGGACATCTGATAGGCGTCCAGCACCATCATCACAGACCAGTTTCCATGCTCGGTATAGCTATGCGCCAGCTCGCGGCCCCACTCCGACGCGGGCAGCTGTCCGTTGGCCAGTTCGAGCCGCGTGTACACATGCTCCACATGGGGGGAGGGCTGCAGCCGATGCTGCAGGGGAAGCGGGCCGTCTGGTTGCGGCTCCTGGGTGGCCACGGCCGCAGGCAACAGCGCGGCCACTGCGTCTTCGGCAGATTTTTCGTCCACGCCAATCCTCTTGAATGCCCGGCTGTCCAGCACGATGTAAGGCAGGTCGGGTTCGGGCAGCAGGTACTCCACATGCTTGCCGGGCGAATAGCGGTCATTCAACCCCGCCTGCAACTTCGTGTAGACCGTCTCCATGTTGACCACAGCCGAGTGGATGCCGAGTTTGGCGGCTTCTCCGGGAACCGGGGCTACGCCATGGTCGGCGGTCAGGGCCAGCCAGACGTTGTTGAGGCCCACAGACTGGTCGAGCCAGGAAAAGAAACCGTCCAGATCGCGGTCCAGGCTCAGGATCATCTGCTGCTCGGAGTCCGAGTCGGGGCCGAACTGATGGCCCTGAATGTCGTTGGCTGAAAGCGAAACCACCAGCAGGTCGGTGACGCCGTTCTGGCCCAGCTTTTCTCCGTCGATGAGCGCCTTGGCAAAGTCCAGTTCGTAGCGGTTGGCTGCCGGCGTTCTCCCCACCAGTTCAAAGAACTCCGTTGTGCCCTCCACCTTGGCTTCGCGTGCGGCCTCGGCAATGCGGCCGCTGGCATTGAAGGCGCGCGCCCACTGCGGCAAATGCTCCATGTAATAAGTTGAAGTGGTGAACTGGCCGCTGGCGTTGTCAACCCAGAAGGCGCTATTGGCGGCCTGGCCGGTGGGTAGAATGGCAGCGCGGTCTTTGAGCGAGATGCCGAAGACCCGGGCCCGGCCCTGGGTAGCCAGCCGCAGCTCATCGCCCAGCGTGGTGGCGCGCAGATTGCGCGGCGAGGCGCCGATGAGGAACCTGGGCGCATCGGCTGGCGCGCCGGGCTGGTTGGCGGGGATGGAAGCCGCGGGCAAATCGACCAGTTGGTAGCGTTCGTCCTCGACCGCCGTGACCTTGTGCTCGAACGAGCGGGAGGCGTCCCAGAACTCGTTGGAATCGATACCGTGCCCATCCGAGTAAGCTCCCGTCCCGATGGTTGCGTGGCCCGGAGCGGTCTTGGTGTTGGCGTAGTCGAAATAGCAATCGGTAAACCAGGCGCCCTGGTCCATGAAGAGACGGAAGCCGCGCCCCTTGAACTCGCTGCGATCGCGGTTCAGGTAGTCGCCGCGAAACTGGTCGATGATCACAACGACGATGAGTTTGGGCCGGCCGGCATAGACTTGGGCCGGCAGAGCAGCCGGAAGAAAGAGGGCAAGCAGGAAAACGGCGAACGCGCAGATTTGTGCGGAAGGGAATCGTGACTGCGATGGCATGGAACGATTTTATCGAACCAATGGTTACAGTTTGTTGTATGGAATTGATTTCGCTGCATTATCCGCCGGATTGCGCCCTAAAAACAACGGGCGGCCTGCTGCAGGCCGCCCGCTTCTTTCAGGATGGGATGGATTACACGGTAACCGTATCCTGGGCGCTGATTTTGACCGGGGTCAGCCAGCCAAAGCGATCCGGCTTGAGCCCGTTGGCGATACCGAAAAATTCATCGGCAATTTTCCTGGTAATTTCGCCGGGCTTGCCGTCGCCAACGAGTATGCGGTCCACCGAGCGGATGGGCGCAACTTCTGCCGCGGTGCCGGTGAAGAAGACTTCGTCGGCGATGTAAAGCATCTCGCGCAGAAGGGACTGCTCGATGACCGTGTATCCCAAGTGGCGGGCAATGGTCAGGACGCTGTCGCGGGTGATGCCGGAGAGCGCGGAACTGGCCAGGGGCGGCGTGTAGAGCACGCCGTTGCGGACCACGAAGATGTTCTCGCCGGAGCCCTCGCTGACCAGGCCGTTTACGTCCAGGGCGATGCCTTCCTGATAGCCGTTGACCTCAGCTTCCATGTGGATGAGCTGGGAATTCATATAGTTGGCGCCGGCTTTGGCCAGCGAAGGCAGGGTGTTGGGGGCCAGCCGGCTCCAACTGGAAACGCACACATCCGCGCCGCCCTGGCCGGCAATGTACTTGCCCCAGGGGAAGTTGGCAATGTAGACCTCAACCGGCGAGCCTTTGGGGCTGACGCCGATTTCGCCATAGCCGCGGAGAATGATGGGGCGGATGTAGCAGGGCGAAACCTCATTGGCTTCAACCAAATCCACTACGCCGGCGCACAGCTCTTCCAGAGTGAAGGGCAGCTCCATGCGGTAGATCTTGGCCGAGTCCATCAGCCGCTGCATGTGTTCCGGCAGGCGGAATACGGCCGAGCCGTGTGGCTGTTTATAGCAGCGGACTCCCTCAAAAACACTTGAGCCGTAATGGATTACGTGGCTCATGACGTGGAGTGTGGCCTGCTCCCAGGGAATGAGATTGCCGTTGTGCCAGATCTTGGAAGTTTTTTGAATAGGCATGGGGATTGAAAGCTCCTTCAGATGTGCCGCTCGCGCATATCCATCAGGTTACCGCGAACCGGGGAAGCGTGTCACGGCAGGGTGTGTGTGCGCAAGCCGGGGGTTCCCGGATTGACACTCCCAGGGGCAGGAGAGCCTTGACTTGTTCATAGGTCTCTTAAACCGCCGTTTCTGCCGCCGCGCCCACCTGAAGCGCCTGCTCGTAGATATCCAGCAAGAGGCGAAGGTTGGCGTTGGGACGATAGAGAGCTTCATAGGTCCGGCGCGCCTCAAGGCGCAGACTGAGCTCTAAACTGGCGTTAGAGGTCAGGCGGCGCACAGCCTCTGCCAGCGCGGCGGCATTGCCCGGTTCCACCAGAAGGCCGTTGCCGCCCTCCTCGATCAATGTCTGTAACGATCCGATGCGGCTGGCAACGATGGGCAATCCGGTGCCGAACGCCTCCGGCACCACCATGGGCAAGCCTTCATACCAAAGGGAAGGAATCAGCAGCACGCGCGCCTGCTGCATCAATCGCCGCACTTCCGCCGGGTTTTGTTGGCCGAGATACTCGAGTTTTCCGGGAATCTGCGCATCTTCCACCCTTGATTGCAGCGGCCCGCTCCCGGCAATCTTCAAAGGAATTCCCAAACCGCCGCCATGCAGAGCCGCATCCAGCAGTGTTTCAATGCCTTTTTCCTCGGAGAGCCGGCCGATGTAGAGCGCGTATCCTCCGGCGCCATCACCCAGGCCGGGATCGGCGGCTGCGTTTGGCTTCACAACAATCTGATCTTGCGGAATGCCCATCTCGGAGGTAAAGAGGCCGCGTGCGAACTCCGTCAAGGCGATGAAGCGGGTAACGCGGCTCGTCCAGGTGTTCCTCAAGCGATGCCCGCAAATCATGGCGGCAATGGCCGCCGAACCGAGCCTGCTGTCCCGGTAGCAACCGTGGAGTATAGCGGGCAGTGGGAAGCTGAGGCCCAGGCACTCAGTACAAACCTTGCCTTGCCGGAACAGCAGAGCGTTGGCGCACATGAGGCGGTAGTTGTGCAGGGTCTGTACCACGGGGACCCGCGCGCTGCGGCAGGCGTCGTACACGGAAGGCGTCAGTGCCGGAAAGAAATTATGTACATGAACGACATCCGGCCGGAACTGGCGGATGCGCTCGGCCACCTGTTTCCGCGCCGGGAGCGAATACGGAACCAGCAGCGCGGTCTTGAGCTTTTGCGCGATGGTGCCAATCGCGTCGTTATCTGCTTCCAGCAAGTCCACGGTTAAACCGGCCTCGCGCAGCATGGCAGTTTCCTGCTGGACAACCGTGTCTTCACCGCCTGGGACCTGATAGCGATTATGCAGCAGAAGGACTCTCAATTTAGCTCCGTGGTATGAGGATATCCTAGTGTTCTGCCGCTTTTGCGGGTGATCGGGCAGTATGGCATAATCGGAGCATTGGCGCGGCCATTCCACTCATCTGGCCTATCAGCCGGGTTATTTCTTCCAGATTCAACCACCTGCCGCTCAAGCGCGCGAAACCACGGCTATTGCTCTTCCCGATTCATTCGGATTGCCATGCTTCGCCAGCCGCGCGAGTATTGCAGGTTGTAGCCTGTGCTCAACAGTAACACCGATCTGCTTGTTACTAGTATCCAGGCGTTTGTCTGAAACAGAGGCCTTCGCATTGTGGCCGAGTTAGATGGAACGCCGGAACGGGGAATATAGATGAAGATCACGGTAGTTACACCGTCTTACAATCAGGGCAAATATCTTGAAGCGACGATCGAGAGTGTACTCAGCCAGGGCATTCCGGATATCGAGTACATCGTCATGGATGGTGGATCGACAGATGGGTCGGTTGAGATCATCAAAAAATATGCCAGGCACTTAACCTACTGGCAATCCGGGAAAGACGGCGGGCAAACCATGGCCATCTGCGCCGGCTTTGAGCGCGCAACCGGGGAAATCTTATGCTGGATCAACTCCGATGACCGGTACGAACCCGGAGCGCTCGCCTTGGCAAAAAGGGAGTTTGAGACAGATCCCCGGCTCCAGCTTCTGTACGGAGATTACATTCTTTCGTATCCCGAGGGACGCGAGGTTCCCAAGCCGAAAATTTCGTTCAATTTCAATATCTGCCTGCACGCATATCTCATGATTCCCCAGCCATCCTCGTTCTGGCGCGCTTCTCTGTATAAACGTGTCGGCGGCCTCAATCCGGAATTCCAATACGCATTCGATTATGACTTCTTCCTGCGGGCAGGATACGCGCTCCGCAATGAGCCGGGAAGCATCAGGCATGTCAGGGAGTTTCTGTCGAAGTTTCGCGTACATGACGAAAGTAAGTCCGTCTCCCAGATTCCGCAATTCAGAGCCGAAATGCAGCGCATCAAACAACCCTTCAAAAGAAGCAGATATAGTCTCCTTCGCAAGATCCGGTCCTATTTCGAGTTGGCGCGCGCAGTTTGGCGCTTCTGGGCAGAGAGAAGAATCTTTGTTTACCGTAAAGAGCAAGGCAAGGCTTGATGGGCGATCCTTCAAATTGACCTATTGCAGAATCATGGTATACGCTGACCAGACAAGGACTGTAAAAAATGTTGCAGGGAAGATCGAAATCCTGAATCACGCCCTGTGCAGTTAGGAAAGGGATCAAGCGAATGAGTTCAGATATCAAGTGTCTAGTCAAAAAACTAATCGTTATTATGAAATACTGCCGCCTTAAGCAACCTGACAAATCCAGCAAGGCCACTAATGTTATAGGATTGCTCTTGGCGCTTCCACGGGTGGTAACTGCCTTGCGGCATTCGAAATCTCAATTGGGGCAGGACCTGTTTGCTTTATGTGAACTGGGCTTCAAGGAAAATGGATATTTTGTTGAGTTTGGAGCGACGAACGGCGTCAATTTAAGCAATTCATGCCTTCTGGAAAAGCAATTCGGCTGGACAGGCATTGTTGCCGAGCCCGCCTTACGCTGGCACAAGGATTTGACAAATAATCGCAAGTGCCATATCGAAACAGATTGCGTTTGGCGCGAATCGAATTCTGTTTTATCTTTCAACGAGACAGGTTCGGGAGAATACTCGACGATTGAATCTTATAGCTCTGCGGAGGTTCATAAAGAATTAAGAAAGAACGGAAAGACATATAACATCAATACTATCTCTCTGGAAGACATGCTCGCCAAGTACAATGCTCCCAGGGAAATCGACTATCTTTCCATCGACACAGAAGGTAGCGAATATGAAATATTAAGTAACTTTAATTTCGATAAGTATAAATTCAGAACAATTACCTGCGAACATAACTTCACCCCGGATAGAGAGAAAATATTCTCTTTACTGACCTCCAACGGCTATGTCCGAAAGCTGGAGGGATGCTCACGCTTCGACGATTGGTATGTAAGAGCCGTATAGGCTTTTGCCGATTTTCCTGCTCGGATTTACTCTACTCATGAGGGCATGCCTGTACTGAGCAGAGATAGTCAAGATATGCAACCTTAATCAAGCGGCACCGCAAACGGTGCCGCAGACGAAGGGTTGGCGTAGGCACCTCCGTCAGACCGGCTGCAAGCGCCGCTCCGCGTCCGGATTGCGACGGCAATCTTCAACGAATTGAATGCCATGGGAATCGAGCACATGGCGATTTCAAGGTATGCGAATTATCTCGATGCGATCTCTTCCGATTTGGATTTTGTGGTAGGCAAGACCGCTCAGTAGTGCTTGCCTGTAGTCACGCAACAAGCAGCAGTCCGCTGCAATGCACCCTTGATCAGGCGGTGGATCAATGCACGGGTCGAACTCTGGACATTCTGGCGAAGCGCACAGCAATGCGGCTCCGCCTGGACTGAAAAGTGCATTTCACGGGTGTGGCTGCTGCCGTTCTATGACCAAAGTGCGATTGCGGGGCTGTCCTCTTCGTGCTAATATCCCCTTAAAGATCGCGGCAACACTCAACGCGGAGTCTTGCTAGTGGATGCTTTCGAACCAGTCGTGACCGGAGTGCTTCCTCGCATTCGATTCTTGTCATAACCTGAAAAGGGCCGCTCCGGTAGCGGTTTGGTGCAGAATAAGATATGGACAATTTAGAGATCACACGATTCAACATATTAGGCGTGCAGGTTGCTGCTACTAACATGCAATCGGTTATCCGCATGGTCCATTCCTGGATCAAGCGCGGCGACAGAGGACGCATGGTGACCTTCAGCAACGTGCATATGCTGGTGGAAGGAACCAGAGATCCGGAATTTTTCAAGCTGTTGCAGAAGTCTGATCTGAATTGCCCAGACGGCATGCCCCTGGTTTGGTATGGAAGGAGCAAGACCGGCAAGAAGTTACAACGCGTGTGCGGACCTGAGTTTCTGCCTGCATTCTGCGCGGCAAGCGCGGATTTGAACCTGCGTCACTTCTTTTATGGAGGAGGCGATGGAGTCGCGATCAGGGCCGTTGAAGAGCTTCAGCAACTACATCCCGGTATGCAGATTGCAGGAACGTACACTCCGCCCTTCCGCCCTCTGACACCCGAAGAGGATGAAGAGGTGGTGCGTACCATTAATGAGTCCAAGCCCGACGTGGTCTGGGTCAGCCTGGGCTGCCCGAAGCAGGAGATCTGGATTGACGAGCACAGGAACAAACTGGACGTGCCTGTGCTTCTGGCTGTGGGTTTAGCCGTCGATATTATGGCAGGCACCAAAAAGCGCGCGCCGCAAGTTATGCGTGGTATGGGTCTGGAATGGTTTTACCGTCTTTGCCAGGAGCCTCGGCGGCTATGGAGCCGATATCTGGTCTATAACAGCATTTTTGTATATCATCTGGCGATCCTGTTAACCAACAAGCTATTTCTCAGAGAGAGAATTAACTTATAACTGGCGTATAAATCCCCAGCTTCATCGCTGTGTTTGTGCAAGACTGCCTTGCTTCTCATCCGGCAAGGTTCAGGGTTGTTCCTGGACCTGGCCGGAGAGGAAGCCATCGTAAAGGCGTGCTGGAATCGCACAGGAACGCCTGCGCGAGCGCGCTCCTGGTCTTTAATTCGTCAGCACAGCCCGATAGCGGACCTTGTTCTTTTTTACCTTCTCGATGGCTTCATTGGCCTTGGCCATGGGGAAGGACTCGGTTTGCGCCTTCACTCCGTGGCGCGCGGCTACGTCCAGCATCTCTCGGATGCGGTAAGGGCTGCCGGTGGGGTTGCCGCTGATGGAGCGCAGGCCGGAGATGAGTGGAAATGCGTTTACTGTGACCGGAGAGGGCGGAACACCCACAAAGCACAGAGTGCCGGTGGGACGCAGCGCCTGCATGAAGGTGCCCCAGTCCTGGTCGGCGTTCACGGTACTCAGGATAAAGTCCAGTGTCCCGGCGGCTTCCTTCAAAGCCTTGGATTCGCGGCTGTTGACAAAGTTGTGCGCGCCCAGTGCGCGGGCCTCGTCTTCTTTCGCGGCAGATGTGGAGAAGGCGGTAACCTCCGCGCCGAAGACCCTGGCGAACTGAATGGCGATGTGCCCAAGCCCGCCGATGCCCACGATGCCGACCCGCGAAGAGGGGTTGATGCCGTGGGTGCGCAGGGGGTTATAGACCGTGATGCCGCCGCACAGCAGAGGCGCGGCGTGTTCGCTGTTGAGAGCTTCGGGGATGGGTATCACAAAGCGCGCATTGGCCCGGACCGAGTCCGCGTAGCCGCCATGGCGATGGACGCAGGTGCCCTCTGCATCCGGGCAAAGATTCTCCATGCCGCGCATGCACCACTCGCAGATGCCGCAGGAGTTGGATTGCCAGCCCAGGCCCACGCGCTGGCCAATCTGGAAAGAAGTCACTTGAGGGCCGACAGCTGCAACCGCGCCGATAATCTCGTGGCCGGGAATGAACGGATACTGGCTGATGCCCCAGTCGTTCGAGATGAGGTGAAGATCGCTGTGGCAGATGCCGCAGTGGGTAATGGCGATCTCAACATCTTGCGGACCTAATTTGCCCGGATCGTAGTGAAAGGGCAAAAGTTCTGCCCCGGCTGCGTGCGCTGCAAGTCCTTGAATTTGGGCCATGATCTTTCTGGAATCCTCGTCTGGGGGATTGCTAAGGTGCCGGCTGGATCAACAACGGGCCAGAATGGAAAATGCCTGAAGTATTTCTTCGCCATTCCTAGTTTAAACCGCCGCCGGGTTCCATGCGCAGGTTGAGAACCTGGAAGCCGTTCAAAACTCTTCCGGCAGGCGCCTGGGCCGCCAGTTCGGCAGACTCGCCATTCAAATTGACATCCTGTGCGGTGCGCATCGGTTCGAGTGCATTGGCGACTGAAAGAGGTAGACTTGCGAGCGTCTGGCCGTCCATCCCTACCTGGGTTTCAGGCACCAGCAGGCACACGTAGATGTTGTCTGCGGAGTGCTGGCGGCGAGCCTCGGCCAGCAGCGTCATTCGATCGGCAGGGCGGTTGTTCAAGCGCGGCTGGTTAAGAGCGCGGTCCAGCGTTGCGGCGTCAGAGACCAGCAGACACAGATTTCCAGAGCCAAGACCGGCCGGTAAGTTGATGGGAATACGGATGTTACGTGCCGGTTATTGCCACGGGCGGATGGTCGCTTCCACCATGACCGTCTCGTCGGCGTGGACCTGGTCTCCTGAAACCAGGCGGGCTGCCACCAGTTCCCCTGCAGGCGCCGCGGAATGGCCTGGACGTGGAGATCGATGGTGCGCACCACGCCCTACCGCGCTCCATTCGGGTAAAGCTGCGCGAAGCGCTGGCTGGTGAGCAAGGTGGTTTGAATAGGCGCAGCCATGGTATCGCCGGCTGAAACCCACAGGTCGAGCGGGGTGGGCGAGTATCCGTCCAACTGGATGCTGCCGGTGAGGCGATAGCTGGTTTCTACGGTACTTTCGTTACTCTCTAGCAGCGCGTCGTAGAGCTTAGCCATGAATCGGCATCATTCGCTGTGCCTTGCGCGATCAGAGGAGAAGGGAACAAGGCAGCCAGGGGCACCATGCCCAGCTTGAGGACAAGCGCAGCCAGGCGCGTTCTGGTTTCCTTCAGGCAGGTTTCCACGTCTATTAAAGTACAGCTTTTGTTGCTGCGGCCGGCTACTGGACTCAAGCTGCCGTATAAATGCAGCCAGAGTTGAGCGGGTTGCATTCGGACCGGACGTCTGGCTGACGGGAGCTGTTCCGGGCTGCAAGCTGGCATCTGTCTTTCGATTGCTCTTATCCCGTATGCTGTTGAGCACAGAGGTTGTCATGAATACGCTGCGCCCACCCCTCCTTGCATCGCGCCGTGTTTCCGCGGCAGGTTTGCTGTTTCTTGTCTTGTCCCTGATGGCTGCGCCGCTGATCCAGGCTCAAAATCAGCCGCAGCCCCAGCCGCATGGCCAGCAGCCCCAGCAGCCCGACCAGGCTGCACCGGACTCGGGCGGCCCCGGCGCTGACTCCGGGGTGATTGCCCTGCCCAGGAAGAAGGAAGCGCCCGATGAGGCGCCGCCGCCCGCTCCGGCCGCGCCCAGGATCAAGAACCCGGAGGGGATGGGCGACGTTTCTCTGCGCATCGATGTTCCCGAAGTCAACGTGGACGTAGGTGTGCTGGTGGAAAAGACGCACCAGTTTGTGCCCGGCCTCAAGCCCGACAACTTCCGCATCTATGAGGACGGCGTGGAGCAGAAGGTGGTTGGTTTCAAGCGCGTTGAGGCGCCGATTACGGCCCTGATGCTGTGCGAGTTTGCCGCCAACAGCTACAGCTTCATTTACGACATGCGCAATGCTGCCTTCGCCTTTGCCGAGCAGTTGCGCCCCCAAGACTACGTGGCCCTGATGACCTTCGACCTGCGCACGCAGATCGTTTCCGACTTTACCCAGGACAAGCGCCAGCTCCAGGCGGCCATCTATTCCCTGCAGATTCCCGATTTCAGAGAGACCGATGTCTTCGATGCTCTGTACGAGGGGATTGACCGGCTGGACCGCATCGAGGGACGCAAGTACATCATTCTCATCGCTTCCGGGCGCGACACCATGTCAAGGCTCAACTTCGACAAGATATTGAAGAGGGTCAAGGACAGCAAAGACATCACCATTTTCACCGTCTCTACCGGTGGCTTCATGCGGGCTGTGACCGAAGGCCACGGCGGCTTTGGGGGGCAAATGCGGGACATGGATTACCTGCAGGCCGACAACGAGATGAGGACCTTTGCCAGCGCAACCGGCGGCATGAGCTTCTTTCCGCGCTTTACCGGAGAGATGCCGGATATTTTCGGTCAAATCAACACGAGCATCCGCTCCAAGTACCAACTGGTCTACCACCCGATCAACGCCAAGCAGGACGGCACATTCCGCAAGCTGCGCGTGATGCTGGTGGACCCGGAAGGCCAGCCGCTGCGCATTCAGGACGAGAAGCACAAGCCGCTCAAATACGACATCATTGCCCGCGATGGCTATCGCGCCAAGCAGGAAGTGGAGTAACGGAGCAGGGAACATGCAATGGCTTGCGGTTGGATGAAAACAGCCGCAGGCAGGCTGGCGCTTCCGCGGCGTGTTCGCCTAATCTGTCCAGCGAAGTTACTGCATTCTCGTGCCTTTTCCATTGCCAACAACTTGTCCAGGTACGGCTACGAGACCCGTACCTCGCGTTCAACGCTTGGTTCCGAAGCGGGTGCGAGCGGCTTTCTGCAAGCCTGCACGTGCAGAATGCGGGATGGATGTTTCCAATTAGGGCCACCGCACATAAGCCTGTGACTCGTGTCACGATGCGGCCAAACATATGGAATCTAAGATGGATATCCGTAAGGCCCCTTTACTCACGAGACCGCGCTTCTTCACGGCCCCGCCGGCATCCGGGGACAAGTACAACTTTTCGAGGTGAAGAATGACTTTTGTTCCGGTAATGTTTTCGGTCTGGGGCGCATTGCTTCTTTTGTTTATCGCTCTCAAACTGTATGCAGCGAGACTGGCCCGTGACGAAGATGACCAGATCATGCTGAACGATTCGTCCAGCAACATGAAGACCGAACAGGCGGAAATCGTGGCGAGAGTCGGCAAGGTTGAGCCCTTGCAGCGCATTGCCCTGGGCCTGGTGGGCGCCATGACGATTTTTATCATTGGCTACTACATTCTCGACATCATCCACCAGTTCAATTAAGCCACTGATTCCAGGCTGAAAAACAGAAACACCCCAGTGACGAATTTTGCGTCGCTGGGGTGTTTGTTCTTGCCCCCCCGGCGAAGGAAACCCAGCGCCGGTGATTGAGTCGTTTTACAGGGCTCGTGCCGGTTGCCGGGGTGGAGGAAAAGACACCCTGTACGAGCATGGCATGGGCCCGAAAGGGTAAATTCCTCCTGGCCTATACGCTGAGTTGGTGGTAAATGTCCCAGACGTAATACGCGATAACGACCACCGTCATCGCTCCTACCAGCCACATGAATATGCGTACGTAAGGCTCAATCTTCTTGACTTTTTCTATGATGGCGGCCTGTTCGTTCTTCACATTATCGAACGAATCGTCCAGAATGACCTGATCATCTTCGTCGCGGGTCAGACGGCTGCGATACACAAAGAGGGCGGCCAGCAGAACTACCAAAACGCCCCAAATCGTCCACATCACCGGAACAAATGTCATACACCACCTCCAAGCGACACCGTTGCCCCCTATACAGGGGAGACCTTGAAGAGAACGGGGTCTAGCCTGTAGCGAGTCCTTATGGTTGATCATCATAGCCCCGAATGGGTGCTGTTGTGCGATTAATTTTCAAGTGTCCTATCTATTGATATCAAGCCATTGCGGACTCCTGGCCTCCGGCCTACACCGCTCCATGCCGTTTGCAAGGGGGGAGTCAATCCAGCGACTTTTCGACCCTGGGTTGCATCTAATGAGATGAAGTGGAGGCGGGGGCTTGTGTCCCCTGCTGTTGAGCGGTAGAGTTGAGATATCGCAAGCAATTCACCACTTGGGAGAAAACATGGCCACAGCAACCACAGCACCCGCACAGGAAACTGAAAAGAAAGCGCCCCTCCACCTCACTCCTCAGGCCATAGCCAAGGTGCGTGAGATCATGGCAACCCAGGATCCACTTCCCTCCGGGCTGCGTATCGGCGTCGTAGGCGGAGGCTGTTCCGGTTTCCAGTACTCCATGGCCTTCGAAAACCAGAGCGGCATGATGGACAAGGTCTTCAGTTTCGATGACTTGAAGGTGTTTGTGGACGCCACGTCGCTGATGTATCTGAACGGATGCATCGTGGACTACGTGGAGACGCTGGAAGCTGCCGGCTTCAAGTTCGAGAATCCCCAGGTGAAGTCGACCTGCGGCTGCGGCTCCTCGTTCAGCGTTTAAGATTCACCCGGTAAGACCGAGCGGTTTACCGCAGCCAGGTTCACACGAAAGGCCCGACCCCTTGTGGGTTCGGGCCTTTCTGCGTTTGCGTGCAAAAGACGAGTGACGTGTAGCTCGACTTACTGCTGTGGCGAGATGGGCGTACTGCCTCCGGGATTGCTGCCGCCTGTGCTGCCGCCGAATCCCGAGCCGCCGCCAATGCCCGAGCCGCCAATGCCAGTGCCGCCGCCAATGCCGGTGGTGCCGCCGAAACCCGGGGTGCTGCTGCCGGCCGGTTGACCGTTGATGCCATTGCTGCTGCCCTGCATCATCATCTGTTCCTGCAAGGGGTCGTAGGTGAACTCCCACTCGTTGTAGTGGTTCTTCTTTTTATAGACCAGGATGGACTGCCTGGGACTGGTGGGAGAGAAGCCGATGATGCCGCCGCCGCCAAAGCTTTGCCCGGTCAGGCCGCTGCCGGAGGTTGGGTTGCCATTGGCATCCGTGCCGGTGGTGGAGGTTGTGCCGGGGGTAGTGGCGGTGGTATCGGTAGAGTTCGTGAGGGAACTCGAACCGGAGAGCCCATTATTGGTCGATGTGCCGTTGAGGCCGTTACCGCCGGTGGGCCCGATGCCGGCCAGTGTGGAGCCGGCCAGGGGCTGCCCAAAAAATCCCATGGCCGTGGGGGTCTTGTTCTGGCCGAAGCGGATGGGCTTCCACTCGTCCTTGCCGGAGGTGGGGTCGATGTACTTCTTGCGCAGGAAGCGTATGTTGTTGGTTTTGACCAGGGCGTCGATGTTGGGCGGATAGGAGCCGAACTTCTTGTAATAGAGCTTGATGGCGCGGATGAACTGCTTGCCGCGCTGCATGGTCTCGACATCGCGGTCGCGCTGAATCGATTTCTTGATCAGGGGCGCGGCAACGGACATGGAGATGACAAGAATCGCCAGCATGCACATGACCGCCAGCAGTAGGTAGCCCTCTTCAGAGGGGCGGCAGCGGCGGCGGATTGAAATGGGCTTCAACATCCAGCTTCTTACTTTTGCCTGAATAACCTGGCTTATCTTGCGGAAACCGGTCTTCGCGGCAGGCTGAAAATACGATTAAAAACCAAACAACTGGCTGCTAATTCGCCTGCAAGGGCAGGGTTTGGGTGTTGTTATACGACAGGTCGGTGACCTGAACGCTGCCCTGCTGGATGTTGCCCACCTTGTAGCGATGGTCGACAATCTGGCCGGTTCGCGCCAGGAATATATCGTCTCCATGGACGAAGAAGGCTTGCAGGGACTTGTCATTGGCCCTGGTGTAGCCAAAGTATTTGAGGTCGATGGCCGGCGGCTTGGGAGGTCCGGGCGGCGCAGACGCCGGAGCATTTATGCCACCCGCCTGTTCGGCCCGCGCGCTTTTGGCGGGGGATTCGATCGCCTGTATGGGCGCGGAATCGGCGGAGAAGATATTTCTTCCGGTGCCGGCGTACTCCACATCCTCGCTTTGGGCCAGCTTGTCGAAGTGCAGAGTAGGGTCAAGGCTGGCGTTGGACAGCTTTTGCGCGTCCTGCCCGGCAGCCGAGGCGGGCGTTCCTGCCGCGGGACGGGCCTGCGGCCCGGTGGTGGGGTGGGGAACCGCAGCCGGAGGCGGTGACGTGGAGGGCGAGGCAAACATGTCGTAGATCTGCCAGCCTCCAAAGCCGAGGATGAAAGTAAACAGCACGGCGACCAGGATCACCTGGCCTTTTTTTTCTGTTCCCAGACGCAAGGCCATGGCTACTCGCCCTCCTTGCCGGCAGAGTTGCTGGTGGTGGCTGTTTCACCCGGCTGGGGCGTGGGCGGCAACCCGCTGGCCGCGGCATCGGCCGGACGCAACCATGTGGAAACGCGCAGCCGCAAATTGACCAGGCCGCCCTGCTGGCCGGTCAGAGCCATGGCCCGGATCACAAAAAAGGTCTGGTCGCGCTCCAGGCTGTTCACAAAGCGCATGATGGCGGGATAGTCGCCGCTGATGCCCGCATCCATTGAGATTTCAGTCAGATCGGAGCCGGGCAGTCCCTGCGTGTACTGTACGCGGGAGAGACGTACGCCGGACTTAACCTGGAGTTCGCCGATGCGGGTTGCGATCGAGGAGTAGTTGGGCGGAACGCGTTTGCCATAGAAAGCCTGCATCTGGGTGCGGGAGTTTTCCACCCGCTTGTCCAGGCCGCGCAGAGGAGCGGTCTGCAGTTCCAGCGCCGTCAGTTCAACCTGCTTACCGGCCAATGCGTCGCTGGAACTGCCGTTGGTGGCGGCCCAGTCCAGGCCGAAGCGGATGGCCAGTCCAGTCACCAGCACCAGCATGACGGCGAACCCGGCATAGTGCCAGGTGAGCGGAGAGGTCAGGCGTTCACGCCACAGGGAAACCTTGCGTTGGCTCATGACCGTCCTCCGTTTCCTGGATTGGGCTTGGGGCTGGGGGCCGGTGGCCGGGACACTCCGGTATAGGGTGGCCGGCCAGAACGATTGGCGGCTTCAGGAACCGGATGTGTCTCCAGAGGCATGTCTTTGGAATTATCGTTTGCCGCAGCCGGCGTCTGCTGTGCGCTCTTATCGGCTTTACGTTCTTCCGGCGAGGCCGGGTTGTACTCGGCCAGCAGATCGAAATTGACCCGGTTTGAAGCGCTGATGGGCTCCAGGCGCTCATTGGGGCCTCCGCTGGTTTCAGCATTTTCACCAACGATACGGGGCAAAATAAAGTACCGCGAGTGTTCCAGATTCTTTACCAGCTCAACAGCCCGGTCGCGAGGGCCGATGACGCGCAAATGCAGGGTGATGTGGCCGTCCTTGGCGCGAACCGGCTCAATGGTTGAGACCTGCACGCCGCCCGGCAGCACGGTTTCCAGATCTTCCATGGCCAGGGTCCAGGAGAAGGTCTTTTCACCGAAAAGCCGGTTGAGCTCGGCGATATGCACCAGCAACTGCGCATTGTCCGGCTGGCGCATCAGGTTCTGGTATCTTTGCTGCTCCTGGGTGATACGGGCAATCTGGCCGTCGAGCGAGTGGTCGCGGGCGCGAGCTTGTTCGGCCTTCTGGTGGAAGGCGCGCAGACCCAGGCCCAGGCAGCAGGCCAAGAGGGCCAGCACCCCCATGGCGATGCGCAGGCGCTTGGTGGCCGGTCCCAGGTCAGCAAACGGGCGGGTGGCGAGATTGAGTGTGATTCTCATGCGCTTAACGTGCCCCTAACAGCGCGCCGGTTACGCCGGCGATGCTGGTATTGCCGAGCGCCGTCACGGCTCCGGTTTCAGGCCGCGGCGCCAGATCGACGACGGTCAATTCAGGGTCGTCGATCCAGCGGGCGAATTCGCTGCCTTCAAAGTTGCCGGCATAATGCAATTTCATCGCGCGAACGCCCAGTTTGTCTTCATAATAGGCTGCGGCCACGGCAATGCCGCGCTGTATCTCCTGGAGGCGCAAGCCAGGCTCCTCTGGCAGGTCGAGGATGCGATACAGCAGCAGGTCGTTGCCGTTGACGATCAATGTAGTGAGCGCCAGAGCGCTCAGGTTGGCGGCCAGCACGGCCTCCATGGAATCGATCGCTTCAAGCGAGGCCAGGCTGGAGGTAAGAACCGCGCCGGGTTCGTAGCCGGCAGCGCGAACCGCGGACTCGTACTCGGCCAGAATGGGGCTGGGCAGCACGGAAGCCAGAACCTTGCACTCGGTTTTGCTCTGTGCCAGTACCTGGTAGCTGAGCCCGGCGTGCTCCACCTCAAAGGGGACCATCTTGCGCAGGCGGAAGCGCAGTACAGACAAGGCTTCAGCTTCCTTGCCGGGGAGAGTATCAAAGTCCAATACAAAGACGCGGACCACCGTATCGGGCAACACCAGGGTCACGGAGCGGGTGCGCGGCGAAACCTGGCCGAGGGCCGAGCGGATGGCGTTGACAACGGCCTCAGCCGTGCGCAGGTTGGGCTCGCCGATGCTGGGCACCAGTGCTCCGGACGGCAGCGGGACAAATGCGTAGACGGGCGGCTGGCCGGGGCCCGGCGAAGCGGCCGCCAGCACCCCTTCCGGCGCAACCTCTACCGCAACCGGTGGACGCGCACCGGGCTGGGAGCCGAGTTTTGCTTTGCTCAGGATCGAACTCACTAGCGGGAAGCCTCAATAAACGTGACTTTGTTAATTTCCTTCAGCGTGGTCAGGCCGCGGCGGACCCGATCAAGCGCCGATTCGCGCAGAAAGCTCATGCCTTCCTTCTGCGCCAGCCTGCGAATTTCAGAGGTGGGTTTCTTTTCCAGAATGATTTCACGGATGGAGTCGGTCAGGTCCAGCAACTCGTGAATCGCCGTCCGGCCGCGGTAGCCGGTGCCGCCGCACTCCATGCAGCCGGCGCCCTCGCGGAAGCCGAAGCCCTGCCACTCCGCGGGGTTCAGGCCGCTTGCCCGCAGGTCATCGTCGCTGTAGTAGACGGTGTGCGCGCAGAAATCGCAATTGGTGCGCACCAGCCGCTGCGCCAGGATGCAGTTGAGCGCGGAGACGAAGTTGTACACTTCGACGCCCATGTTCACAAAGCGGCCCAGCACGTCCACCACGTTGTTGGCGTGGACGGTGGTAAACACCAAATGCCCGGTCAACGCAGAGTTGATGGCGATCTGTGCCGTCTCATTGTCGCGGATTTCGCCCACCAGTATCTTGTCAGGGTCGTGGCGCAGGATGGAGCGCAGGCCGCGGGCAAAGGTGAGGCCTTTTTTCTCGTTGACCGGAATCTGCGTGATGCCGCGAATCTGGTACTCCACCGGGTCCTCAATGGTGATGATCTTGTCCTCGTCGCTTTTGATCTCGTTGAGGGCGGCGTAGAGGGTGGTGGTTTTTCCGGAGCCGGTGGGGCCGGTGACCAGCACCATGCCGTAGGGCTCGCGGATGTAGCGGCGGAATCGTTTCAGGTCGGCGTCGGCAAAACCAACCACATCGAGGGTCAGGTTGTGGAACTTCTCGCTCATTGACTCCTTGTCCAGCACGCGGAGCACGGCGTTCTCGCCATGAATCGTGGGCATGATGGACACGCGGAAGTCGATCAGACGCGTCTTGTAGCGCACCCGGAAGCGGCCGTCCTGCGGTACGCGGCGCTCGGCAATATCCAGCTCGCTCATGATCTTGATGCGCGACAGGATGGTGGCGTGGTGCTCGCGGGCGATGGGCGCCATGGCTGGCTGCAGCACGCCGTCGATGCGGTACTTGACCACCACGGAATCGTCATTGGTTTCAATGTGAATATCGGAGGCGCGCCGTTCCAGAGCGGTGAAGATGGTGGTATCCACAAGCCGGATGATGGGGCTGATGTCCTCTTCGCTGGTCAGCTTCTCAATGGAGATGTTCTCGTCCTGGTTGTCGTCGCCGGTGAGCACGTCGAAGGTGAGGCCTTCGCTGGCCTCGTCCAGCACGCGCTGCGACTGTTCGGTCTTCTTCAGCAGGTCAGTGATCTGCGAGAGCGTGGCCACGCGCGCAATAATGCGGCTGGCCAGCAGGCCGGAGATCTCGTCCAGCACCATCAGCCGCGAGGGGTCGCTGACCGCGATCACCAGCGCGTCCTGCTGCTGCTCAATGGGCACAAAGTTGTAGCGGAACATCAGCTCCACGGGGACTGTGCGCAGCAGTTCGTGCTGGATTTTGAAGTTCTTCAGGTCAACAAACTCGGCGTGATAGCGGCGCGCCAGTTGTTCCGCCTGGGCGCGTTCGTCCGTGCCCGCGGCCAGCGGGACGGTGGGCAAGGGAAGCGTAATGAGATTTGCATCAGCCATGCCGGATTACCCTCCTGCTGCTCCGCCGGCCTGGCCCAGCGAGAAGATGGGCAGGTACAGCGAGATGAGAATGAAGACCACAACTACGCCCATGAAGATGAGGATGGCGGGCTCGATCAGCGCCAGCGACGCGGTCAGCGCCGTGGCCACGTCTTCCTCAAAGAATTCGGCAACCGAGTTGAGCATTTGCGGCAAGGCGCCGGTCTGTTCGCCGACGGTGATCATCTCCGATGCCAGATCGGGAAAGACGCCGGTCCGGGTCAGCGACTCGGCCAGGCTCTTGCCCTCGCGCACGGTGCCGATGGAAGAGAAAACCGCCCGCGAGACGCGCCGCGACGAGATGGAGCGGGCCGCCGTCTCCAGCGACGGAATCAGCGGCAGGCCGCCGGTGAGCAGCGTGGAGAGGGTGCGCGCAAACAGCGCTACCTGATATTTCAGCCAGATGTTTCCAAACACCGGCAGTCCTACGCGGATGGTGTCCACCAGGTCCCGGCCGCGCTCGGTGATAGAGAAGCGGTAACCTCCGGCGCCAATTCCCACCACAATCAGGAACAGCCAGAGGAAGTTGTGGTTGAGCCATTTGCCGAAGGACATCAGCGCGACGGTCATGCCCGGCAGCTTGGAGCCCATCTGGTCGTAAAGTACGGCAAACTGCGGCACCACCACGGCCAGCAGAAAGACCATCAGGCCGATCACCAGCGTCATCAACAGCGCCGGATAGATAAGCGAGGCGGTGAGCTTCTTGCGGAAGGTGAGCGAAACCTTCTGGAAGCTGACGTAGCGCTCCAGCACCTCCTGCAGGTTTCCGGAGCGTTCGCCGGCCAACAGGGTGGTGGTGTACATGATGGGAAATCCGGACTGCGCCTCAAAGGCGGAGGAAAGCGCCTCGCCGGTCTTCACGCGGGTTGAAACATCGTCCAACTGGGCGGCGAACTGGGCGTTTTTCTGGATCTTGCCCAGCATCTGCAGCGAGCCCAGAATGGGCAACCCGGCGCGGACCAGGGTGAGGAACTGCTGGTTGAAGATGAGAAACGGTTCCAGCTTGACCTTGCCGCGCTTAAGACCGCCAAAGCCGCTCTTGGCGCGGATGGAGAAGACGTTATAGCCAGCATGGGTAAAGCGGGCGCGCAGCTCCTCGGCGGTGGCGGCGGTCTGCACCTGCTCCTGCACGCGTCCACGTTCATCGGCCAATTTGATGACGAACTCTGCCATGCTTACGCTTGCCGGCGGTTGGGACCGGCCTTTCCAGGGATATTTTCTCAGGATTCAGGGTACCAGCTTTGGCTTGCCTGATCTCGTAACGGATAGACGCGATTGGGGGATGCAACGCTCGCAGGTGAGCGTGGGGCTGAGTCCGACGAAATAGCTGGCAGAAGCCGTGGCGAGACGGTAGAGTGAGAAGTCCATGGGGGATCGATGCGATTTGTAGTGTCTACGCTCCTGCTTCTCATGCTGCCTGGCGGCATTGCTGCTCAAACCACGCCAGCTCTCCACCTGTCAGACTATGTTGGCACTTACGCCGACGCTCCCGGCCATACTCTTGAAATTGTGGCCGGCGACGGGTTGTTCGCTGTTGTCGATGAAGCCAAGTACAGGCTGCGGCCCTCGGGCGTGGATCAGTTCACCACCATCAGCGGTCAAACGATCCCGTTTCCCCGCGATGCGCAGGGCAAGGTGACCGGGTACGTACAGGATGGGAAGTTCCATCCCCGCGTATCCACTGCCGTTACACCCGAGTCGGCAGCGCTGGCCCGGCCGCGGCCCGTTGGCCAGGACTTGCCTTCAGACTATCGCTACCATCCGCCCGCCGATCTGCGGGACGGAATCGCCGTGGGAGACATTGCACACTCCGAGCTGGGAACCGCGACCGCAGATGCCATTGTGCACGGCATTCTGGACGGTACATACAAGGATGTGCACAGCGTGCTCCTCTACCAGCACGGGAAACTTGTGCTGGAGGAGTATTTTTACGGCTACAGCGCACAGAGGACCCATCAGCTTCGCTCGGCAACCAAGTCGGTTGTGAGCACACTTGCCGGAATTGCCATCGACCAGGGCGCCATCCCCGGAGTCAGCGAGCCAGTTCTGCCCCGGTTGAGCTACAGCAGTTATGACCACCCGGACCTGCGCAAGGTGGCGATTACACTCGATAACTTTCTCTCCATGAGTTCGGGCCTGGACTGCAATGACCACAGCTCGAATTCCCCGGGCCGTGAAATGGTGCTTGACGACCAGCCCGATTGGGTCAAGGCCACGCTCGATCTGCCCATGATCAACGACCCAGGAAGCAAGGCGTACTACTGCTCGGGCGGCGTTGCGGTGGTTGGCCGGGTTGTTGAGAACGCCGTTCACATGCGGCTTCCGGAGTTTGCGCAGGCAAACCTGTTTGGGCCACTGGGAATCAAACGCGCGGACTGGGTGTGGAACTACGACCTGACGAATGCCAACAAGGAATATGCTCAAATCCATCTGCGCCCGCGCGACATGCTGAAGCTGGGAATCCTTTTCGCGCAGGATGGCCGCTGGCACGGGCGTCAGGTGGTCTCCTCTGCATGGGCGCATACGGCGCTCGCAGAGCATAGCCACGTAGACAATGTCAGCTACGGCTATTTCTGGTGGCGTCCCTGGTTGAACGTGGAAACACCTGCCGGTGCGCAACATGTTAACTTAGTTTCCGCGCAGGGCAATGGCGGACAGAAGATTTACCTTGTGCCGCAATACGATCTGGTTGCCGTATTCACTGCGGGGGGTTATAACGCGGAGTCCACGCCACCCAACAGCATTATGGCGAAGATCATTTTGCCGGCATTGATGGCAGCTTACAGCCACGGTCATGCGGTGTTGCCGGCGCAATGAACTGCGGTCACCGGGAACGCCTTTCGAGCTTTGCGTCCATGAGCAGTTGTGCCGGTCCTGTTCTGCCCGTCTGCCGGACCTGTATCCTGATTGCATTCTGTTTTGTCACTGTGGTTGAAAGGATAACCGGTGCAGGCAATGGACTTTGCGATGCAGGGACGGCGGGTTGGCGCGGGAATCTGCGGATGGGCGGTGCCCGGCTTGCGCCGGCACTGGCGCTTGACCGGCGCCTTGCTGCTGGCCGTTGCGACCGTGGGCGTGGCGCTGCATACGGGCTTGCCCGGCAGCCGTTCGGCCGCGGTCGCCGTTCCTTATCCGCATGAGGTTGCGCAGGTCAGCTTTGCGGTGGCCGGAGATGTAATTCCGCATGAGCCGGTGCGCGCCGAAGCTGCCGCGGACGGGGATGGCGCAGCGGGCTGGGCAGCCCTGTTCAGCGACGTGAGCGACGTCTTCCGCGGCGTGGACTTAGGCTTCGTCAACATGGAGACGCCGGTGGCTCCCGCGCACTCAAAGGGGTCAAAGCCGTTCATGTTCGACGCGCCGGTGGCGCTGATCGATGGCCTGAAGGCCAGCGGCATCAAGATCGTCTCCTTCGCCAACAATCACGTCATGGATCAGGGTTGGCCCGGGTTTGCCGAGACGCGCGAACATTTGCGCGGCGAGGGAATGTTGTTTGCCGGCTCGGGCGATACGGCCGCGCAGGGCTGGCAGCCGGTCATTACCGAGGCCAACGGCATCAAGGTGGGCTGGCTGGGGATGACGCGCTGGCTCAACGGCAATCGCAACCCGGACAAGGACGACCAGCCGCACGTGAACTTCTTCCCTTATCCGGGCGAGTCGGGCGGCGCGCCGGGGATGGATGAAGCGGGCGTGCTGGTGGCCGTGAAACAGGCGCGCGCACAGTGCGACCTGCTGGTGGTTTCCATTCACTGGGGCATTGAGTACGCGCCTGCGCCGAGGCCGGAAGATGTGCTGACGGCGCACAAAATTCTGGACGCCGGGGCGTCAGTGATTGTGGGCCACCACCCGCATGTGCTGCAGCCGGTGGAGACCTATCTCACCGCAGACGGGCGCAATACCGTCATCTTTTACTCGCTGGGAAATTTTCTGTCCAACCAGTCGCGTACCTATGTGGACGATCTGATGCCGGACAAGGACGGCGACCCGCGCGACGCGCTGATCGGCTTGTTTGCGGCCGTGCGCAAGGACTACGGGCCGGCCGGGGTGCGCGTCGAATTGGGCCATGTGGGGATTCTGCCGGTGTGGGGCGAGAACAACCGCAACGAGCTCGCCGCCGGGCACACCAAAACCACGGTGATTCGCCCGGTGTTGATGGACCGCGAGATGCCGCGCCTGCAGGCACAGTTGGATGAGTTGAACAAAACGAACGCAGCCGCGTCCCCGCTCACCGCCGCGCAGAAGCAGCAGTTCATTCTGGTGACAAACCAGCTCAAGCTGCTGGACGATCGCCGCAGGTTGCTGCTGGCGCGCACCGGCGATGAGTATCTGGCTGACCCGCCGAAACTGCCGGCAAAGCCGTAATCCGCCTTCCCTGCAGATCGCCTGCGCAGGCCTTTGAAAATTGCGAATCACCAGGATTGTGGAGGTCCAAATGAGGCTGAAGTCTGCGTGGTTGCAGGCTGTGCGCATTCACTGGGCGCTGAACCGATTGTGGTAGTTTAGGTACGGGAGTACTGGAAAGCCATGCCTTCAATTACGTCGTTTATCAAGCACCATTATCGTCATTTCAATGCCGCAGCGCTGGTGGATGCGGCCAATGCGTATAGCGCTCACCTGGACGGCGGCGGAAAGATGTTTGTCACCATCGGCGGCGCCATGAGCACTGCGGAACTCGGTCTTTCGCTGGCCGAGATGATCCGCCAGGACAAGATTCACGGCATCTGCTGCACCGGCGCCAATCTTGAAGAAGACGTCTTCAACCTGGTTGCCCATGATTTTTACGAGCGCGTCCCCGGATACCGCGATCTGACTCCCGCCGACGAAGCCAAACTGCTGGCCCGCCATATGAACCGCGTTACGGACACCTGCATTCCTGAGATGGAGGCGATGCGCCGCATTGAGAACGAGGTGCTGAAGGAGTGGGTGCGCGCCGACCAGAATGGCGAGCGCTTCTTCCCGCACCAGTTCATGTACAAGATTCTGCTCTCCGGCGACCTCAAGAAGTCTTACCAGATCGACCCCAAAGACAGTTGGCTGCTTGCTGCGGCGGAAAAGAACCTGCCCATGTTCGTCCCCGGATGGGAAGACTCGACCCTGGGCAACATGTATGCAGGCCACTGCATCTCGGGCGACGTAAAAAGCATTCACACCGTGCGCACCGGCATCGAGTACATGATGGAGCTGGCCGAGTGGTACACCGAAACTACCGCCAAAACTCCGCTGGGATTCTTTCAGATTGCCGGCGGCATCTCCGGCGACTTTCCCATCTGCGTGGTGCCCATGCTGCATCAGGACCTGCAGCGCGAGCATGTGCCGCTCTGGGCCTACTTCTGCCAGATATCGGATTCCACCACCAGCTACGGCTCCTACTCCGGCGCCGTGCCCAACGAGAAGATCACCTGGGGCAAGCTCGGCGAGGACACGCCCAAGTTCATCATCGAGTCCGATGCCTCCATCGTCGTGCCGCTGATCTTTGCCTGCGTGCTCGGCTGGTAGTTCAGGCTGCACCATCTTCAACCGCAAAAACGCCATGCATTGCAAGTCCGGCTACGAGGACTTGCAATGCATGGCGTTTCTGTAATGCGGAAAGGCTGAAGGGTGCCCAGGTCTCGCGTTTGAGACCTGGAATCGACAACTCTGAACCCTTTTCACGGAGTGCACAATCTATCCCGGCGTTAGTTCTTCTGGATCACTGAGAATGGCCCGGCCATCTTTGCTCCATCGCCGGCAAACGCTGCCTGAGCCAGTTCAGGAAGCCTGATCTCCCAATCCGGTGAGGGAAGCTCCGGCATGGGTTTGGCCCGGAACAGCTTCTTACACTGCGCCGCCGTCCATCGCGCCCAGGTCTTTGACTTCTTGCGCCGCGCGCTGTCGGTCGAGATACCCGTGCCCGCATACATCTGCCGGTAGAGTTTGGAGAGAAACATGAATGCGACTCTGGCGCGCAGGTTGGGCGTGCACGCCGACCGTTGCCAGATCGATTTCCAATCATAGAACCGGTCCCACACCTTCTGCGTACGCTCCCGAATCTCATCGGAGCTCATGCTGGGATGCGGCGTGAACATCTTGGGCCGCACTTCGGTGGGGATCAGCCAGTACCTGGTAATCGGCACATCGCCCACCATGGTGGGATTCTGCGCTTGTTCCTTCTCCCAGCGCCCAAAGTCCACAGTGCCTGGAAACGGAGTCATCATCACAAACTGGGCAAACGTGACGCCTGCCTTGATCGCCATCTCCACGGTGGCGTCGAAGGTCGAAGGCTTGTCGGTCGGCAGACCGAAGATGAACGAGCCCAGCACATGCACTCCGTGCGCCTTGAATGTCTGCAACTGTTTGGCCAGCGCCTCGCCGGAATAGTTCCAGTCCTTGTAGACCGCCTTGAGCCCTTCCGGTGTCACCGCTTCCACACCCACCAGGGCGCCCTTGATATTGGCCCTCCGCATGGCATCTAGAAACACGCCGTCCTCACCCGCCTCCATGGTCATCTGGGTGTAGAACACCATGTCCCTGGGCAGCTTGGCCAGCTCATCCATCAGCTGGAAGCGCTCGTTGCGAATTGCCGTCAGCTCTTCCAGTTTGGCCGTATTATTTTGCTCTCTGGCCAGACGCAGATCGGTAAACGTCACAGGATAGAAGTTGTCGTCGGCCAGCGCAATGAAGCGGAACCCCAGCCGCCGCAGCGCCACAATCTCATCCACAACGCTTTGGAACTTCCTCTGCCGGGGCTTCTGTCCATCCGTCCGCCATACGCTGCAAAAGGAACAGTGCTTGGGGCATCCGCGAATGGTCTGCACCGAGGCCCACATATATTTTTCAGGATTCATCAGATCCCAGCGCGCGGCCAGGAACTGGTCGCCTTCAATCCGCCCGCCTTCGTAGATGCGCTCCGGCTTACCGGCCATGCAATCGGTTACCGCTTTGCCCCAGGCCACGTCGCCATCTCCGGTTACCACCGCGTGCGCTTCGCCGCGTTCGAAAGCCTCTTCAGGAAACAGCGTGGCGTGAATGCCACCATACACAACCCATGCTCCGCGGCTGCGGGCCATCTTGCCCACCGCATACCCGCGCAGGGCATTGCCAGTGTGCACGCTGATGCCCACAATGTCGCCCGGCTGAATCGTCTCCGGCGCAATCTGCTCCAGCGACTCATCCACCAGAATCGGATCGCCCGCAACCTTGGGTGTCGCCGCTGCCAGCACGAATAACCATCGCGGTGTGATGACCGCGGTTCCAAAAGAATTGTCGCTTGGATTGACTAGATGAACGCTCAACGATTCCTACCTTTCCTCGTGCGAGTACTGGCGGCCTCAGTGAGCGTCTTCGTTTGCGATCATTTGCCGGACCGTTTCCAGCAATATTGCCGATCACGAATCTTCCCGCCGGACATTTTCGGACATGGTACAAACTTGCTCGTGACGCTTGGTGAGCAATATTGACCACATTTTGGCCGGATTAGATTAAATCTTCGTCATTTGGAGAAGTGGAGAGTTCGTTTGTGTCCCGTTCGGAACAGACACCCTCCCATTTTCCGGCCCACACAATCATCTCATGCCGCCTTGCTGTGCTGCCCAATCCGCACCATCTATTTGCATCCTGCTGTGGGACAATGGTCGCAAGGGAAAACTCCGGGATAGCGGCGCCGCAATGGCCGGACCGCATTGATAGTCGGGAAGGACATCATGCAACGCAGAGACTTGTTGAAGATTGCAGGAGTGGGAATCACCGCGGCGGCAGCGCCCGTAGCAGCCGCGCATGCAGCAGCCGGCATGGGGCAGGCAGGCCAGTCGGCAGGCCAGGCCGCGGGCCAAATCGCAGGATTGCTGAGTGTCCGCCAGTTCGGCGCCAGGGGCGACGGCGCGGCAATCGACTCGCCAGCCATCAATCGCGCTATTGAAGCCGCGGCCGCCGCCGGCGGAGGCACGGTGCTGTTTCCCGCTGGTGTGTACCTGAGCTTCTCCATCCGCCTCAAGAGCAAGGTCGGCTTGTTTCTTGACCAGGGCGCAGTCCTTCTCGCCGCGCCGTCCGATGGCGTCACAGGCGGTTACGATGCCGCCGAGCCGCAGGGCGTATGGGAGCCCTATCAGGACTTCGGCCACAACCACTGGCACAACTCGCTGCTCTGGGGCGAGGATCTTGATGGTATCTCCATCACCGGTCCCGGCATGATCTGGGGCAAGGGCCTGGCCCGCAGTTCGAAGACCGAGCACGGAGCCGCCGACTCCGGGCAGTCCGGCATCGGCAACAAGACCATCGCGCTCAAGAACTGCCGCAACGTGCTGCTCCGAGATTTCAAAATCCTTCAGGGAGGATGGTTCGGCATCCTTGCCACCGGGGTGGACAACCTCACCATCGACAACCTGCTCATCGATACCAACCGCGACGGCATGGACATCGATTGCTGCCGCAACGTCCATGTCTCCAACTGCACCGTCAACTCGCCTTTTGACGACGGCATCTGTCCCAAGAGTTCCTTTGCGCTCGGCTACGCGCGGCCCACGGAGAACGTCACCATCACCAACTGCTACGTCACCGGCGGCTACATAGTCGGCTCGGTGATCGACGGAACCTGGAAGCCCCTCACCGAGCGCCGCGTCACCACCGGCCGCATCAAAATGGGCACCGAATCCAACGGCGGCTTCCGCAATATCACCATCTCCAACTGCGTATTCGAGAGCTGCCAGGGCTTTGCCATAGAAACCGAAGACGGCGCGCTGGTTGAAGACATCACCTTCACCGGCATCACCATGCGCGACATCCGCTCTGCCCCGCTGTTTCTGCGCCTCGGCACGCGCATGCGCGGTCCCAGCGATGCCAAGCCCGGGGTGCTGCGCCGCGTCATCCTCAGCAACATCACCAGCTCCGGCGCATCGCAGTTGCCTTCCATCCTCAGCGGCGTTCCCGGCCACTCCATTGAAGACATCAAAATCAGCGATGTCTTCCTGGAGCAGGTTGGAGGCGCCGGCGCGGAGATGGCGGCCTTGCAGCCCGAAGAAAAGGTTGCGGGGTATCCTGACCCGCACATGTTCGGCGATCTGCCCGCCACCGGCTTCTTCGTCCGCCACGTGCGCAACCTGGAGATGAGCAACGTCGAAATCGTCACGCGCGCAACTGATGCCCGTCCCGCCTTCTGGCTTCAGGATGTCGAGGGCGCTGACTTCTTCCGCGTGCGTGTGCCGCAGGGCGCGGCGCCCACCTTCGATCTCAGGCAGGTCAAAGAGTTTCGCAGCTTTGGCAGCCGCCAACTCGCCGATCTGTCTCTGGACACCGTGGACCAGCGCAAAGTGTAGGAGAATTCAGGCGCCGGGCTGGCGGCGGATGCATCATCAATTCCGAATCCAGCCCGGCACCATGAAATGTTTGTCGCGGAAGAGGGACAGGCAGACCCGGACAACCTCTGGGTCCAGCAGGGTTCCGGCATCTTTTTCAATCTGCTGCAACACCAGATGCAGCTTGATGCCCGGCCGATAGGGCCGGTACGATGCCATGGCCTCGACAATGTCCGCCACAGCCAGCACCTTGGCTTCGGGCAGCATCTCATCTGCTTTCAGGCCCCTGGGATAGCCCGTTCCATCCAGCTTCTCGTGATGCTGGCGCACGATCTCCGCAATCGGCCAGGCGAACGGAATGTCTTTCAGAATGGTGTAGCCGATCTCGGAATGCTGGTTGATCATGGCCTTCTCTGCCGCGTTGAGCTGGCCCGGCTTGGTCAGGATTTCAGCAGGGATGGAAATCTTCCCGATGTCATGAACCTGCGCCGCCACCCTCAATCCCTGTAATCGCCCCTCGGTCCAGCCCATCTCCCTGCCGATGGCGACCGCGATATCCGCCACCCGGTTTTGGTGGCCTGCGGTGTAGGGGTCGCGCATCTCCATCGCCAGGACGATAGGCGCCACCATGGCCGACAACGCCGTGGTCAATTGCCGTTCTGCCTTGGCCGAGTGTTCCCTTTCGGCCTCAAGCAGCAGTTCCTGTTCGATGGTATGCATGCCGTGGCCAATCTGCTCGGCAAGGTATTGGAATACATCGATCGCTACCGGTTCAAATGCATTGGGGCGTGAGGCGTAAACCACCAATGCGCCGCGCGGACCGCCGTTCGTGTCAAAATAAATCGACACACTGGAGCGTATTCCGTATTTGCGTCCCAGATTGAGCCATGGTCTGTAGACTGTCGAGAGTTCTGTGTCCTCCACAAGATGCACTTGGCGGGTGCGTATGCAGATGCCCGTCGGGCCTCGGCCGTTTGGCTCATCTTCCGACCAGCTCAAATGCAAACCATCCATATAGCTCGTGGCG
>Ga0302320_10001687_pt1 | contig 52797 bp, 32 predicted proteins | sample Bog_T0_3_FD_202130 | JGI IMG/M metagenome (GOLD analysis project Ga0302320, IMG submission 202130) | Peat permafrost microbial communities from Stordalen Mire near Abisko, Sweden - Bog_T0_3 | ecosystem: Environmental > Terrestrial > Soil > Wetlands > Peat | place: Sweden: Abisko, Stordalen Mire...
TCCGGAGGTTTACGAGGGGCCTGTGCCTGTGGAGCCGCAGGTAGCGATCGATCACGATGCCCCGACCGACTGGGACGAGGAGGAAGCACGCCGCCGGCGAGCCGCCGAGGTCGAGGAGATCATCGCCCAGGAACAGCCAGGTCTGGAGCAGCCTGGCCAGGCGAATGAGGATTCAGAAGGAACTGGCACGCAGACGATGACCACTGGCGAGGGTCCGCAGGCGGTGGTGCTGAAGATTCGCCGCCGCAAGTTTCAGCGCGCGTTGCAGAAGGGCGAAACGGAGATAACGCGACGCCTGTTTCGCACCGGGGAGAGCGAGTACCTGCTGAATGGCAAGCTCTGCCGGCTGCGCGATATTCAGGACATCTTCATGGGCACGGGCCTGGGACCGGAGAGCTACGCCATCATCGGACAGGAGCGGATTGGCCAGTTGCTCAGCTCCAAGCCGCACGACCGGCGGGCCATTATCGAGGAGGCGGCGGGAATTACGCGTTTCAAGACCAGGAAACGGCTGGCCGAACTGCGTCTGGAAAGCGCCAAGCAAAACCTGGCGCGCGTGAATGACATCTTCGAGGAAGTCACGCGGCAGATGAACAGCCTGAAGCGGCAGGCGTCCAGGGCGGAGCGCTTCGGCGCCGTGCGCGGCGAGCTGCGCGACCGGATGCTCGTGGTGCTGGCCAGCCGTATGGCGATGATGGACGCCGAGCGGGCAAGGCTGACGCAGGAGATAGCCGGCCTGACGGAGCAGATCAACGGCTCGGCGGCGGGGATTGAGGAGCAGGAAGGCAGCCAGCACGCGCTTACCGAGCGGGGCTACCAGTTGGACGGCGAGGGCCAGGAGGCTCAGAATCGTGCCAACACGGCAGCCGTGGAAGTGGAGCGGGCAGCGGCGCGGAAGCACGCCAACGTGGAGCGCGTGAGCGAGCTGGAGACGCGCATTGCAGTCACCGGCGCCGAGCTGGAGCAGACTCGTACGCAGTTAAGCGGCATTGTGGAGGAGCGGGCACAGCAGCATAGCTTTCTGGCGACGGCTGCTGAAGAGGCACATGCCTTTCGCCAGCAGGTGGAGACCCGCCAGCAGGAGGCGCGCAAGGCGGCCGAAGAGGTTTTCACAGCGGAGCGGGAATTGGAAACCAGCCGCCGCCAGGATATTCACCTGTTGACCCTGGCCGGCAACGCCCGCAACCACACGACTCATGACGAGGAGAGCCTGGCGGCCCTGGAGCGCGAGGCGGAGCGGCTGGAAACCGAAATGGGACAGGCGCGGCAGGAGCTTGAAAACCTGGGCACGCAGAGCAGCGAGGCGCGGCAGCGATTCGATTCCGCGGCGGAGACGCTCAAACGGCTGGAGGGCGAGATTGCGACACTGCGCGAGGCGCTTCAAACCCGCCGTGCCGAAGAAAATGCACTGCGGACGCACGCCAACCAACTGCGCGGCGAACAGGCTAAGGTGGCTGGCCGCCGCGATGCTCTGCAATCGCTGATTCGCAACCACGGCTACTCCTCCGAAACGGTGCGCCGGCTGCTGCAGCCGGGCGCGCTGGCAGAGGGCATGGCGCCGGTGGGGACACTAGCCGATTTTCTCGAAGTGAGCGGCGCGTACGAGGCTGTGGTGGATGAGTTTCTGCGCGAGGAGTTGAATTATGTGGTGGTGAAGAGTTGGGTGGCTGCTGAGGAGGGCGTCAAGCTGCTCAAGTCCGGCGTGGATGGACGCGCCACTTTCCTGATCCACCCTGCTGATCAGGGCGGACTTTTTGAGGAGAGCGACGACACAATTCGCGGCGCCGGCATCTCCCCGCTCAAGGATTCGATCCGCGCGCTGACCGGCTTTGGACGGTCGCTGGAGACGATTCTGCCCAAGCTCAAGCACAGCTACGTGATTGAGGACGTCCTGGAGGCGCGACGGCTGGCTGCGCAGTATCCTTACGCCTATTTCCTGACGCCAGGGGGTGAGTGCTTCCACAACGCGACGGTAACCGGCGGCAAGCCTGCCAGCGAGGGTCCTCTGGCGTTGAAGCGTGAACTGCGCGAAGCCGAGAGCCGCCTGGCCAAACTGGAAAGCGGATTAACCCAGGCGGAGTCGGAAGCTGCCGCGCTGACTCAGGCAATCGAAGAGCTGGCCGCGCAATTGGAGGCGCGCAGCGAAGAGCGGCGGCTGGCCGAGCGCGACACCGCCGACCTGGGCGCGGCGCTCAAACAGATGGAGTCTGAGACGCAACGCGTGGAACGGCGGCGAGAGGAGTGGACGGCGCAAGCTGCTCGTAATAAGGATGCGCGTGAAGCCAAGCAGAGCGCCATCGGCGAAAAACGCGAGGAGATGCTTCGCCTGGAGGCCGAGCATCGGACGGTTGAAGCGGCTCTGGATGAGATGCAGGCGAAGGTGGTTTTATTGCGGCAGAAGCGCGAGAGCTTGCAGCAGGAAGCGGCACAGGTGACCGCCGAGCTGGCTGGGTTGGAGGAGCGCCGGCGCGGGGCTGAGGCAGCTTATCAGCGCATTGACCAGCTTCATGCCGACCTGGTGCGCCGGGTTCAGTCCGTAGACCAGCAGCGGATCGCGGCCAGTGCGGAGCGAGAGCAGCGCATCAAAGAGAACACTGAACTGGCCCAGCGCGAGCAGGATCTGGCAACCGAGCGCACCGTGGCGCTGGCCAAGGCGCAGACGCTCATGGCCCAGGCACAGGCCCTGCGCGTGCAACTGGCAACCATGGAGACGGAACTCAAGGGCGGGCGATCCGCACTCGACCGATTGCGCGAAGACCGCGCCAGCCGCTCAAGCGAAGTGGCCAAGCTGGGCGCCGACCTCGAACATTTGGAGGCAAGCTGTCTGGCCGAGGTGAACCTGGAGGCCGCCGCGCTGCGCGCCGATGTGCTGATCGAACGCATGGCCGGTGAGGCGCTGGCCGCTGAAGAAGAGATTTGCCGCGGGTTGCGCCAGCGCATCGAGCAGATGGGCCCGGTGAACATGATGGCCCTGGAAGAGTACAAGGAGACCGCGGAACGGCACGGCTTCCTGGAAACGCAGCGCGCGGACTTGATGGAGTCGATTGAGAACACTCAGCAGACCATCAAGGAAATCGATCTGATCTCGCGCACCAAATTTGACGAGGCCTTTGCCTGCATCAACGAGAATTTCGCCCAGGTCTTCTCGCGGCTCTTCCAGGGCGGCCAGGCCTTCCTGCGCCTCACGGACGTGGAGAACCAGTTGGAAAGCGGCCTGGACATCGTAGCCTCGCCGCCCGGTAAAAAGCTGCAGAATGTGCTGCTGCTCTCCGGCGGTGAAAAGTCGCTGACCGCGCTGGCCCTGCTGGTGGCCATCTTCCAGTTCAAGCCCAGCCCCTTCTGCGCGCTCGACGAAGTGGACGCGGCGCTGGATGAGACCAACGTCGGCCGCTTCTCCGATCTGATGCGCTCCCTGAGCAGGGAAACGCAGTTCCTGGTGGTCACTCACTCCAAACGCATGATGCAGTCAGCCGACATGATCTACGGCGTGACCATGCAGGAGCAGGGCGTCTCCAAGGTGGTCAGTATGCGCCTGGGTGGCCGCGAGCAGCAGAGGGCAACGGCGTAGCTCCCTTTCAACAGGTTGCAGGCAATCTTGTGAAGGCGCCTGTCCACGGTGTGAGAAATGGGCCGCCCGCTCCAATCATCCGGCCTTCTGGCTGGATATTGTTCTCCTGATTTAGAAGTTGGGCATCTGGTGGTCTACAATGACCATGTTGGGGTCAAATGGTCATTCTTATGATCTGAAGCAGGCCAGGATGGTTCATCTCATCCTAATCTAAGCGCATTTCGGCTGTTTGCCATTCCAGCTTTGATTACGGCTCAGGTGTGGAATGAATCACCAGCGTGGAAACTGAATTCCGGGAAGAAGCGGAGAACGAGGCGCCATGGGACTGAACGGATTTGATGTTGCCGTGATCGTGCTTTACCTGGCCTGCGTCACTGCCTTCGGAATGCACTTCCGCAAGAAGCAGAACACCATCAAGGGCTACTTTCTGGCGGGAAATACGATTCCGTGGTGGGCCATCTCGCTCTCCATCGTTGCCGCCGAGACCAGTACTTTGACCATCATCAGCGTGCCCGGCATGGCCTACAAGCAGGATTTTCGCTTCCTGCAACTGGTGATCGGATACATGATCGGGCGCGTCATCATCAGCCTGCTGCTGATTCCTCATTATTTTCGCGGCGACTTGGTCACGGCCTATCAACTGATTGAGCGCCGCTTCGGCCAGAGGCTGCGGGGGCTGACCGCCGGCCTGTTTCTGCTGACGCGCGCCGCCGCCGATGGCGTTCGCGTCTTCGCGATTGCGATTGTGGTGGGCATCGCGCTCTCCGGGCTTCTACGCGGATACAGCGACCTGGCCCGCGATGTGGCGGCCATCGCCATCGTCCTTATCCTCACCTTGGTCTACACCTTCAAAGGCGGCATGTCCACCGTGATCTGGATGGACGTCATTCAGTTGTCGGTTTACATAGCGGGAACCGTGATTGGCCTATTCACCATCGTGCACTTGGTTCCGGGCGGGTGGCACGCGGCCTACGGCATGGCCGCGGAGGCGGGCAAGTTCCACGTCTTCCAGTTCGGCTGGAACTTCTACGCAAAATACACCTTCTGGTCCGGAGTGATCGGCGGAGCTTTTCTGACTACGGCCAGTCACGGCACAGATCAGTTGATCGTGATGCGGTTGCTTGCGTCGCGCAACGAACGCAACGCCAAGAAGGCGCTGATAGTCAGCGGCGTCCTGGTGCTTTTTCAGTTTGCGCTCTTCTTGCTGATCGGCGCGCTGCTCTTTTCGTTCTATAAGCTGCTCCAGCCGGCCGCGACCTTCGGACGCATGGATGCCATCTATCCCACTTTCGTGGTCAACTCTATGCCGCACGGCATCAGCGGGCTGCTGGTCTCGGCGATTCTGGCCGCGGCCATGTCCAGCCTGAGCGCCTCGCTCTATTCGCTTTCTTCCACCACCATCATCGATTTTTACTCCCGCTTCAATCCCGGAGCCAGCGAGAAACGCAAGATGTTTCTCTCCCGCATGGCAACCATCGGCTGGGGAGTGGTGCTGTTTGCGCTGGCGATTATGTGGAGGCAAAGCAGCCAGAATGTGTTGGAGAACGGCCTGCTCATCGCTTCGGTGGCCTATGGATCGCTGCTCGGAGTCTTTATGCTGGGCGTTCTTACGCGCCGCGCCTCGGAGAGCGGAGCCATGGTTGGAATGGTGTGCGGATTTGCTTTGAACATATTCCTGTGGCAGTTTCCGGTGTGGCATGGGCAAAAGGTTCCGTACACCTGGTATGTGCCCCTGGGAAGCATTGTCACGTTTGGCATTGGCTATGGCGCTAGCTTTTTTCTGCGCCGGAGCATGCCGGTTGAACCCGTATCAGGAGTAAGAAGTCAGGAGCATCCGTGATGTTAAGTGAACTGGAAACGGAGCGGCAAAACCGCGCTTCCACCGATCTGGATAAAATGAGCGCGCTGGAAATTGCCACCCTGATGAACCGCCAGGATGCCAAAGTGCTGCGCGCTGTCCGCAAGGCGCTCCCGGCCATTGCCAGGGCGATCGATGTGGTCCGCGACCGGCTTGCCGCCGGTGGCCGACTGATCTACGTCGGCAGCGGCACCAGCGGCAGAATCGGCGCGCTGGACGCCTCTGAGTGCCCGCCCACCTTCGGCATTGATCCAGCCATGATCCAGTACGTAATCGCCGGGGGGGAACACGCGCTGGCCAACGCCACCGAGGCCAGCGAGGATTCGCCCCAGCTGGGTACAAAAGACATGGCTGCCCGCAAGCCCGGCAAAAAGGATGTCGTGGTCGGCCTGGCCGCCAGCGGACGTACCCCCTACACCGTTGCCGCCTTGAAATACGCCGCAAAAAAAGGCGCTGCGACCATCGCCATCATCTGCAACGCAGGCTCGGAGTTGGCCGGCGTCGCCGAGATTGCCATTGTGGCCGAGGTTGGCGCCGAGGTATTAACCGGATCGACTCGTCTCAAGGCCGGCACGGCGCAAAAGCTCATCTGCAATATGCTGACCACCGGCGCGCTGGCCCGCCTGGGATATGTCTACGGCAACCTGATGGTCAACCTGCAACTCAAGAATGAAAAACTGATCGAGCGGGGAATTTCCATCGTTCGACGTGTTGCCAAAGTAAATCGAACCGTTGCGCTGGCTACCCTGGAGGCAGCCGACATGAAGGTTTCAGTGGCGCTGGTGATGCTGTGCGCCAAGGTTTCCAAACCAGAGGCCATCCGGCGTCTCAAGCGCTCTCAGGGCAGCATTCGAGGGGCAATTGAAGGCTAGAAGTTTGTCGACATAGACATAAAAAGGACGGTCGCGTCAGCCATCCAGCAGGAAATTGGCCTCCGTAGGCCGAGGCAAAACAGGCTCAAATAAAACGAAATTGTTTCACAGAAAAAAACATTGATTCTTTATACGATTGAGCGTATTGGGCGGCTTTGGTCAGCATGATGATTATTTTGCTTGACAGCCATCCAATATATCGATTACGATTTTTGCGAATCGGTATAGTGCTGTTAAGTGTGGCTTTTACCCGGTTTTCTGGCTGGCCGTATGGCTACGCTGTTGTTGTAGATAGGCCATGGACAGCTCTTGGCCGCTACGTGTTAACGATGGGCAACATTTGGAGGAGGACGCAACAATGAACATACACAGTTTTTTGGGAAATGGGTTTTTGCGCAAGCTTTGCGCGAGCCAAGTGCGGGCGCTTGGGATGTTGCTGGCGTTCGCAGTGCTGCTGGGCGCTTCATCCGCGGTAGCTCAAACAATCACAGCGACCGTGCGTGGCACGGTCACAGACCCCGCGGGAGCCGTCGTCTCGGGAGCCAACGTCACTGCCAGGAATGTGGACACAGGCGTCAAGACAGCCACAGTTACTGACCAGAACGGCGCATACTCAATCCGGTTCTTGCCCGTCGGCCCCTACACCGTCACCGCGACACGAGCGGGCTTTGAAACTTCGTCGTTTGGCCCAGTCGTTCTGCAAATCGACCAGATTGCGAAAATTGATATCAGCCTGAAGGTCGGAGCGGTTGCGACCACGGTGAATGTAACCACGGAAACGTCTCCCGAACTGCAAACCGAGAGCGCCACGCTGGGAACTTCGGTCAGCTCTGAATCGCTGCAAGGCCTCCCTCTGAGCGGGTTGAACTTCCAATCCGCGGCCATGTTTGTGCCTGGCGCGGTCAATCCTTCGTATGCCTCCATGGGCGGTTCCAGCGGCACCGAGCGCGAAACCAGCGCAGCCACCCAGCCGTCCTTCAACGGCAATCGCCAGCAGGGAAACAACTATATTCTGGATGGCATCGAAATCAACGAAACCATGAACAACCTGGCCGGCTATAACCCGGCCCCGGACGCGCTGCAAGAGATGCGCATCATTACCGTGAATGCCGACGCCGAATACGGGGACGTGAACGGCGGCGAAATGATCATGGTCACCAAAGCCGGAACGAACAAATTTCACGGCAGCGTTTATGAATTGTATGAAGACCAGCAACTGACCGCCAACCTGTGGAGCAACAACTATTCAGGCATCCCCAAGGGGAAATTTGCCCAGAGCCAGTTTGGCGCCACGATCGGCGGACCAATCAAGAGGAACAAGCTCTTCTTCTTTGGGGATGTTGAAGGTTTCAGGAACCATGCCGCCGGCACGGGCTCGGCGAGCGTGCCAACCACTCTCATGCGTACAGGCGATTTCTCCGAACTTGTTCCCGATAAGGCCATAATCCTCTATAACTCGGGGATAACCAGCCAGAATCTCACAGGTGGAACCACGGGTGCCACGCCATATGTAAGTGGTAATCCTGGGGGACTTTATCCTGGCAGCGGCGCCTCCTGCCCTAATGCCGTAGCAACCTACGGAAGTACAGGTGCCGGAGTAAACTGCATCCCGGTCGTCAATCCCGTCGCGAAGTTCCTGTTTGCGCACCCGGCTATCTATCCGGCGCCGAATTGGCCCGCTACCTCCCTTCCGGATGCCGGCAACTACCATGGGACATCCGCAACGGCCATTACCAACAATCAGGGCGATGTTCGCGTCGACTATAAGCTCGATGACAAGGACACGCTGATGTCCCGCTACTCCATGGGCGAAGGCTCCGACGCCACGACGAAGGCTGTTCTTCCCATCACTTTTCCGGCGGGCAATGACTATCCCACGAAGAGCATTGTGGTCAACTGGGTACACGTGTTTCCACACGCTATGGTCAATGAGTTCCGGGGAGGATTCACGCGGGTTCACTGGGTTACGGGCGCACCCGTGGACACCACGGGCCTGTTTGGCATGACCGGTGATCCGACGGTGGGCATTCCGTTTGCCAACCAGCCTTTCGCGGGCTTCAGTCAGATGAGCATTTCTACCTCGGAAAGCAACATTGGAACCGCGGCTCTTGCCCTCGTCTTTGTTGAAAACAACTTCGATTACGGCGACAACTTTACCTGGCAGCACGGAAAACACCTCACCAAATTCGGTGTTCAGGTGATGCGGTATCAGCAAAATTTCTATTATCCCGGCAACTATGGGGCATTGGGAATATTTGGATATAACGGCACTTTCACCGCCGCGGTAGGACATCCTAGTACAAAAGGTTATGGATTTGCGGACCTCGTTCTGGATCAGGGTGTATATTCAGAAATCGGCGGAGTGGCCGGTCCCGTTGGACAGCGTCAGTATCGTGATGCGTATTATGTTCAGGACGATTGGAAGATGCGCAACAACCTCACCGTCAACCTTGGCGCGCGCTATGGATATGACCAGCCGATCTACGAGGTGAACAACAAGGAACTCAACATCAACATTACCAACCCCTCTGCATGTACCGGAACCCCTAACCCGTGCCTTGAGTATGCGGGGGTAAATGGCATCAGCCGAGCCACTTACAATCCGTTTTACGGCGAGTTCATGCCGCGCCTGGGATTTTCCTGGCAGGTAAAGCCGAAGCTCGTGGTCCGTGGCGGATACGGAATTACCGACTATTTTGAAGGCACCGGCGATAACCTGAGACCAACTCAGAATCCGCCGTTCCTGCACCAGTTTGCATACAGTCCTTTGGGTCTAGCCGCGACCAATCCCGGTATCCCGGTCCCGGTAGAGAATGGCTTTAACACTTCCGCGGGATCTCTGTCTACGGTCAACAATGCCTACGTTGCATGGGACCCGCACCTGCGCCCAACCTTCGTTGAGCAGTACAACCTGACAGCCCAATATCTCCTCTCTGCTCACACCAGCGTTCAAGTGGGCTATGTGGGAGAAGTTGGCCAGCATCTGATCGTTCCCGTACAGGGCGACACGTACTCGGCGGTAGGCGGCGGATCGGCAGCCACCGAGCCATTCTTCGGACTGGTGGGGCATGGCGGTTCGGTCAAGATCACGAATTCCGAGGGCATCGAGAATTACAATGCCATGCAGGTCGTTCTCAAGCGCCAGCAAAGCAACGGGTTGCAATATACCGTGAACTACACCTGGTCGAAGGCCATGACCAACAACTCCGGCTTCTACGGCATTACGGACGTCACCACCGTCAGCGCTTACTGGCAGAATCCGAATAATCCCAGGGCGGACTACGCTCCTTCTGGCTTCGACACCCGTCAGGCAGCGAACGGAACCATTGCTTACCAATTGCCTTTTGGCCGCGGAAAGCAGTTTGGAGGCAACACGAACCGGGGTGTCGATGAAGTTATCGGCGGCTGGCGTGTTTCTGGAGATGCCATTCTCTACTCCGGCTTCCCGGAAAACGTTACCGGCCCGAATAACGCCAATCTGAATGCACCCACAGCACGCGCCAATCGCTATGGGAAGATGAAGATTGTAGGTCGTAATAACAACAATTGGTGGGGGACCGACCCTTCGGCCGCACCCTGCGCGGGTTTACCGGCGACTTATAACACGTCGTGCGCCTACGGCTATGAAATAGCTGCGGCAACAGGAACTCCGGCGCCCGCTGGGCTGGGAACCTCGGCTCCCAACACAGAGCGTGCCCCAGGCTATCGCATCGTCGACCTGTCACTCTTCAAGACGTTACCACTCTTTAAGGGAGAGAAGCTGGAGTTCCGCATGGATGCCTTCAATGCATTCAACATGGCCAGCTACGCTCAGCCTTCTCTGAACACTGCCAACTACTCTGGATCAATCGGATCGAATCCTGCCAGCCCGACGAGCATTACCTATGCCACGGGCAACACTTGGGGGAAAATCGTCGGCACAAATTCCCCGGCCCGGCAATTCCAATTCGCGCTTCATTACCGGTTCTGATTCGGGAACCTTTTCGTATCTCCAACCAGAGCGGCGCCGGCTTCGGCTGGCGCCGTTCTGCTATCAAGGACATATCACAATTAATAGGATGAAACCATAACGCGACGCAGCGTATGGTGTGGTGAAATAAATGCTCCGTCTATCTTGTTCACTTGATCGCCTGCTGATCTCAGCCATTGGTTCCTGCGTTGCTTTTTGTTTTGGACTTGGTGTCTTCCTGGCGCCGCAAACAGCTTTGCTTGCACAGGAAGCTACGCGTACTACCTCCGTGCCGACCGAGGCTCCAAAATTAGCCCTGATTCCCATGCCGCGTGAAATCCGCGAAGCCGGAGATATTTCGCTGGCGCAGGGCATTGGAATCCAGGCAGAAGGCAAAGATTCTGAGGATAGATTCGCTGCCGAAGATCTGGTCAATGCTCTCAAGGAACGCGGCATCAACGCGCGCGCCGGCAGGATGGGCAAGATCAGGATCGTGCTTCTTCGCTTGAATACGAAGAAGGCCGCGGATATTCTTTCCCGCGGCCATGTCAACTTCGATCCAGCTATGCGCGACGAAGGCTACGTCCTCATTACCGATAAAGACATTACCTACGACATTGCAACCACGGGCGCGGGAATCTATTACGGAGCGCAGACCATCAAGCAGTTAATTATTGGTAATGGAACTCATGCAGTTTTGCATGGAGTTGTGGCGCGTGACTGGCCGGCCATGAAGTATCGCGGATTGAGCGACGATCTCTCGCGCGGCCCCGTTCCCACGCTGGAGTTCCAGAAGCATCAGATCCGCGTGCTTTCCCAGTACAAGGTGAATGTTTACTCTCCCTACTTTGAGAACACCTTTGCGTTTGCGTCCAATCCTCTTCCCGCGCTTCCCGGCGGAGCGATGACTCGCGCAGATGCGGAAGAGCTGGTGCGCTACGCGAGTCAGTATCACGTCACCATCATTCCCGAGCAGGAGGCTTTTGGGCACCTCCATCGCGTTCTGATGTACGACACGTATTCCCAGTTAGCGGAGACGCCGCATGGTTCCGTGCTGGCTCCGGGCCAGCCTGGATCGCAGGAGTTGATCCGGCAATGGTTCACGGAGATGGCTTCGATTTTTCCCGGACCATTTCTTCATATCGGCGCGGACGAAACCTTCGAGTTGGGAAGAGGGCAGACCAAAGAGCGCGTGACTCAGCAAGGGCTGGGCGCTGTCTACGTGGACTTTCTCAAACAGATTCATGCGGAACTAACTCCTCTTCATCGAAAGCTGCTGTTCTGGGGCGATATAGCCATGGACAGCCCGCAACTGGTCAAGACGCTGCCCAAGGATATGATTGCCGTCGCATGGGAATACAACCCGAATCCCAACGGTTACGACAAATGGCTATTGCCGTATGTGGATGCTGGAATGGAGACCTGGGTGTCTCCGGGAATTAATAACTGGCGGGTAGTCTATCCGAATTACAACGCCGGCCTCGATAACATTCAGAGATTTGTCAGCGATGGGCAGCGGGTTGGTTCCACCGGCGTGTTGAATACTGTGTGGAATGACCTCGGCGAAGGGCTATTCAATCTGGATTGGTATGGCGCGCTCTTTGGAGCGGCAGCAGGATGGCAATCGGGAACAAGTGACATTCCTCAATTTCAAAAGAGCTACGGTCAGGCATTCCACGGGGATTCAACGGGCAAAATAAACCAGGCGCAGGTGGAACTGATGGCCGCGCAAACAACTTTAAAAGATGCGGGACTCGGCTCCGCCACCGATAACTTGTTCTGGGTTGATCCGTGGAGCGCGGACGGGCAGCAGCTTTCCGCTAAATTGCTTCCGGTAGCTCACGCGCTGCGCGTGCACGCCGAGCAGGCTATTATTCTCGTCGAACAGGCTCGCGGCGCGGCTGCCTTGCGCGAACCGGATGCGCTGGATGCCATGGAGATGGGCGCGCGGCGCATCGACTTCATCGGTTACAAATTTCAGGTTGCGCAGGAAATTGCCGACGGATACCGGAGCGCTTATCTGGCGCAAAATGATCCTGCCACCCGGCGGTCCGTCGGTCGTTTGATAGGCGCGATTACGGGCGTAAACGGCCAATGCCAGGATCTGCGCGAGGGATATGGGTTGAGCCGCGAACTATTTCACCGTGCATGGCTCCAGGAGAATCGTCCTTATTGGCTGGATAACGTCATGGCGCGTTACGATCTCAGTATGCAATTGTGGATTCAACGCGCCAATCGTTTCAGTGACGCAAGCTCGCAATTTCGTCAGACACACATTCTTCCCAAACCGGAAGAAGTAGGGTTGCCGGCGCTGCCCAGCGCAGCCGCTCCAGCCAATACGAACTTCCCTGGAATCAAGAAGGATAACTGAAAAGTATTTGCTTGAATGACACATGGGAGAAGCAAGATGAAGATGAGTAGTAACGCTGCACTTTCACAGCTTCGATGCCTGTTGGTTCTGTGCGCCACGCTCTGGGGCGTTGTTGCGTTTGCGCAGCAGCCGGTTGCCAAGCCGGACTATGTTGTTTCCATGCCGGTGATTAATATGTACTCCGCCGCTTCTGCTGATAGTGACGTTGTCTCGCAGGCGCTCTATGGTTCAGGCGTGCTTTCACTGGAAAAGAAAAATGGATGGGTCCATATTCGCACCGGGGATGATTACACGGGTTGGGTGGCTGCTGCCGGAATCACGCCGCTGCAAGGCAGTTATGCTCCAGATGGAAAGGCGGTTCGTGTCGCGCAACTGAGCGCGAACCTTTATCGCGAGCCCAGTGTAACTAAACACGCTCCGGTCTTGAATTTGCCTTGGGAAGCGCGGCTGGAATTAATTCCTGGCTTTGCGGACAAGGGCGGACGCTGGCTCCATGTAAAGCTCGTGAATGGTCAGACGGCATACATCGAGCAGGGCAACGTAAGCGCAGATTTCACTCCGCTTACCATCGATCAGTCCATTCAACTCGCGCGCAGGTTTCTTGGCGTCACTTACACATGGGGCGGAGTCTCCAGTTATGGTTTTGATTGCTCCGGCTTCACGCAAATGCTGGTTCGTCAACGCGGGTTTATCATGCCTCGGGATGCAGACGTGCAGGCAGGTTGGAGCGGAGTAGTTGCGGTGGAGCGCAAGGACTTGCAGCCGGGCGACCTGCTGTTTTTTGGCGCGAGCCTCGCGAAGATTTCCCATACAGGCATGTACATCGGCAACGGCGAGTTTATTCACGACACAACCAACACACACCCAGGGGTTCAGATCAGCAAGCTGGACGATATGCCCTGGACTCATCTGTTGGTGGCAGCGCGGAGAGTGAAATGATGAATCGGCGAGATTTATTCAAAGCAGCGGGCGCTGTAGGAGTGGGCGCGGCAATGCCCACGACTTTCTATGCCGCGAACGTCCCGGCAACAAGCGGCAATGCCGTCGTCAAGGTGGAGTTGAAGCGCCTGATGCTGCGGCACACCTGGACGACCACGATGTCCTCCAGCGCCTATCGCGACACGGTTCACGTTCAGTATCAGCGCGACGGCATCACCGGATACGGCGAGGGCGCGCCGATCGTGCGCTACTTGGAGTATCCGGAGCAAGCCAAGCAGTCCATCGATGCAATTATCGACAAGATTGCCGTTGGCGATCCCCGAAAATTCGACAAGTTCCTTGCCGAGGTGCGCCGCTTGCTTGGCGACCATCAGCATGCGGCCATGGCCGCAGTCGATATCGCGGTATGCGACTGGCTTGGCAAGAAACTCGGCATTCCGCTGTATCAGTATTTCGGACTTGCCCCCGCCGACGCTCCCGTGACAACTTTTTCGATTGGCATCGACACGCCGGAGATTACCCGGCAGAAGACGCGCGAGGCGGACGACTTTCCTGTTCTCAAGGTGAAGGTCGGGCTGAAGAATGACGAGGAGACCATCGAGGCCGTGCGCAGCGTTACGAAAAAACCGTTGCGCGTGGATGCCAATGAGGGATGGACCGACAAGGAAGAAGCTATCCGCAAGATCAACTGGCTGGAGACGCAGGGCGTGGAGTTAATCGAGCAGCCAATGCCAGCGCACATGTTTGAAGAGATAAAGTATGTGCGCAGCAAAGTGCACATCCCCATCATCGCTGACGAAGCCTGCACTGAGGCGGCTATGATTCCCCGGCTCAAGGAAGCATACGACGGAATTAATGTGAAGCTGGATAAATCCGGCGGCGTCATGGAAGCCTATCGATGGATCAAGTTTGCCCGCGCAATGAATATGAAGGTAATGCTGGGCTGCATGGTCTCAAGTTCGTGCACAGTTACAGCCGCGGCTCATCTGGCGGCGCTCGTGGATTATCCCGATCTGGATGGGAATCTTCTGATTTCCAACGACCCATACGAAGGCGTAAAGGTTGTAAAAGGGAAGTTGATTTTGCCGTCGGGACCGGGCCTGGGGCTGAAGTTAGTGGCATCGTAGGCTCATCCGGCGATGCGCGAATACCTCTGGAAGCTTGCCATCATTGAGTAAGTAGGATGCCTGAAATTGTTCAGGCAAGGGAGTTTCAAGTGAAAAATGCACGCACAATTTGCCGGCTTGCCTTGATTCTGTTGATCATCTCCGCGGCATTCAGCGGCCTGAAAGCTCAGGATGCATCGCCCTCTGGCAACGCGACGGTTATCACTCGCGGAGCGGACTTTGCCAATATCGACGCGCTCATGAACGCGGCGGTTGCGCGCGGGTCGATTCCCGGAGGCGTTGTGCTGATTGGGCACAACGGCAGAGTGGTTTATCGCAAAGCCTACGGCATGCGCTCGCTGGAGCCGGGCAGGGAAGCGATGACCGTGGACACTATCTTCGATCTTGCTTCGTTGACAAAGTGCATTGCCACGGCGACTTCAGTGATGAAGCTGGTGCAGGAAGGGAAGATTCGACTGAATGATCCGGTGACAGCCTACTTGCCGGAGTTCGCCAAAAATGGGAAGAGCGACATTACGGTTCGCGAACTGCTCACGCATTTTTCCGGGCTGACGGAGGACCTCGATCTCAAAACTGTGTGGAAGGGGCGCGATACCGCCTACCAGATGGTCATGGATCAGAAGCCCGCATTTCCTCCCGGTTCGCGCTTTCTTTATAGCGATATTAACTTTGAAACGCTTGGATTTATAGTCGAGAAAGTCTCCGGCATGAGTCTGGATGAATATGCCGCCAAAAATATCTATGAGCCTCTGGAAATGAAAGACACGCGCTTTCTACCGCCCGCCACTTGGCTTCCGCGCATTGCGCCGACGGAGTACGACGAAAGCAAACACATGCTGCGCGGCGTGGTGCATGATCCGACCGCGCGCCGAATGGGCGGAGTCGCGGGACACGCCGGATTGTTCTCCACCGCCGATGATCTTGCAATCTACGCGCAGGATATACTCACCGGATTTCATGTGCTAACACCTTTGACCGTAGAGAAGATGACCACTCCGCAGCAGCCGCCCACATCTACTGTGCTGCGCGGCCTGGGCTGGGACATCGATTCGCCGTATTCCTCCAATCGTGGAGAGCTTTTCCCGATAGGCTCCTTCGGGCATACGGGGTTCACTGGTACGTCGTTATGGATCGATCCATTTTCAGATAGTTATGTGATTCTGCTGACCAACGCAGTGCATCCGAACGGCCATAGCTCCTCAATTGTTTCGCTGCGCGCGCGGGTTGCCACCGCGGCAGCCGCGAGCCTTGGACTTTCAGTTACTGGCAATAACAAACTGCGTATGCCGCGCAATACCGGCTACAACGAAACCATGCCGTCGACGCGCCATCTGTCCGCTCGCAATGGCACGGCTCGCACCGGCATCGATATGCTGGAGGCCCACAATTATGCCGAGCTCCGTGAAGCGGGCACAGCATCAACCAAGGTTGCGCTGGTCACAAACCAAACCGGCGTGGACTCGCAAGGCAAGCGCACCATTGATGTGCTGGCCAAGGCGTCGGGTATCCAGGTTGTCGCTATTTTCAGTCCCGAGCACGGCGTCACCGGAAGCGCGGACACGACTAATATTGGCGATTCCAAGGACGCGCCAACTGGAATTCCTGTCTACAGTGTTTATGGAAATTCCAGCGCCAAGCGCCATCCATCGCTGGATGTGTTGAAGACGGCGGATGTAATCGTCTACGACATTCAGGACATTGGCACGCGCTTTTACACCTACGAAACGACGCTTGGCTACTTCCTGGAGGCAGCGGCCCAGACAGGGCAAAAAATCTTTGTCCTCGACCGCCCCAATCCTATCAACGGCACCTATGTCCAAGGTCCCATCAGCGATAAGGGACGCGAAAACTTTATCAACTACGGGCAGATTCCCATTCGCCATGGCATGACCATTGGCGAACTGGCGCGTTTTTATAACTCCGAGCGCGGCATCAATTCCAAGCTGAAGGTAATCCCCATGGAGGGCTGGCAGCGCGGCGACTGGCTGGATTCAACTGGGATTCTATGGGTAAATCCTTCGCCTAACATGCGTAACCTGACCGAAGCAATTCTCTATCCGGGGCTCGGAATCCTGGAAGCAACCAATGTATCGCTGGGGCGCGGCACCGACACTCCCTTCGAACTGCTGGGCGCCCCGTGGATTCAACCCCGGGAGCTGGCCGCCTATCTGAATGCGCGGTCTCTAAGCGGTGTTCGCTTTGTGCCGACAGAATTCACTCCCAACGCCAGCGTGTATGCACAGAAGAAATGCGGAGGCGTGAACATCATCGTCACCGACAGGAACGCGCTCGACTCTCCCGAACTTGGCATTGAGATTGCATCCGCGCTTCACTCCCTTTATCCGCAGCAGTTCGAAATGAAGAACCTTGATAACTTGATGCTGAACAAAGCCACGCTGGATGCAATCACCGCTGGGCAGGACCCACGCCGCGTGGGTTTGGATTGGGTCGAGGCAATTGAGCTGTTCAAGCCCATCCGGGCCAAGTACCTGTTGTACTGAAGCAGGTTCACTTACCACGGCGCGAAGGATGATTCAGTTATGGAAAAGAAGTGGGTAACAGTGATGGGCAGCTTTGTGGCGGATCTGGCCTTCCGCACCGGCCGCATTCCCGCCTGGGGCGAGACGCTCATGGGCCAGTCGTTCATGCTCGGTCCAGGCGGCAAGGGCTCCAACCAGGCGGTAGCCGCGGCGCGCGCCGGCGGCCGGGTGAGCTTCATCTCCAAGCTGGGGCAGGACCCGTTCGGCGATATGGCGCGCAATCTCTATAAAACAGAAGGCATCGACACCCGGTTCCTCTTCACTACGGCGAGCGCCACCGGCGCGGCCACCATCATCATCGATGCCGAGAAGGGCGAGAACGCCATCATCGTCGTGCCCGGCGCTTGCTTTGAATTGACTGCAGCCGAGGTCGATCAGGCCCGCGAGTTGATTGCCGCCTCCAGCGTCTTTATCGCCCAGTTGGAACTCTCGCTGCCTGTTGTCGAACACGGGCTGGCGCTGGCGCACGCGCTTGGCGTACCCACCATCCTCAATCCCGCGCCTGCCGCGCCGCTGCCTGAGAGCATCTACCAAACCATCGACTACATCACGCCCAATGAGACTGAGGCCGCCGCGCTCACCGGCATACCGGTCGCCACCATCGCCGACGCCGAGAGAGCCGCCGACGCATTCCTTGCCCGCGGCGTGCCGAACGCCATTATTACGCTTGGCGCGCAGGGCGCATTCGTTAAGAATGCCCGCCTCAAGGCGCATGTTCCCGCCGTCAATGCCGGCACGGTTGTCGAAACCACCGGAGCGGGCGACGCCTTCAATGGCGGCTTCGCTGTCGCACTGTCGGAGGGCATGGACCTGGTGGAGGCCGCCCGCTTCGGCTGCGCCGCCGCCGGAATCTCCATCACGCGCCCCGGCACCGCGCCCTCCATGCCCACCCGTGCGGAGATCGACGCCCTGCGCAAATAGGGACCGAATCTCGCAGGAAAAATGCCCTGCGCCGCCTGCCCTTGCCCGCGCAAAACGTATCCCTTTGGCTGCGCGGAAGTCGTATAAAATGAAAAGTGACCCAAAGGAGATATACCTATGAAAGACAATCCCATTGCGAATGTGCGCGTTGCGATCCTGGCCACAAATGGTTTCGAGCAATCCGAATTGACCGGCCCGCGTCAAGCACTGAAGGAGGCCGGTGCCCAAACGACTTTGATCGCCCCGAAATCAGGAAAACTTCAGGCGATGAAGCACGATGTGAAAGCGGATTACTTCGATGTAGATTTAACGCTCGACAAAGCGAACCCTAATGATTTTGACGCAGTCATGCTTCCCGGGGGCGCATTGAATGCCGATGCTCTGCGAGCGGATCAAAAGGCGCAAGAGTTCATTCGCCAGATTGACAAAGCGGAGAAACCCATCGCGGTCATCTGTCACGGTTCGTGGCTTCTGGTCTCGGCGGGACTGACGAAAGGGAGAACATTAACCAGCTATCACACGATTCAGGATGACATTCGCAATTCCGGCGGCCAATGGGTAGACCAGGAAGTGGTCCGAGACCGCAACTGGATCAGTAGTCGGCAGCCTTCTGATCTGCCCGCCTTCAACCGGGAGATGATTGCGCTTTTCGGTGAGAAAAAAGCAGGTGCGCCTAACTCCTGAGTGCAGTGGCTCCTACCTGGTATATCGGGCCGGTAAGATGTTCTGAGGTGAGAAGAGCTTCATATGAATGACTTTCAAGTGCAAGAATGGGAAGTCTGGCACACCTACACCACCTACTTGGATTGTCCGGGACTCAATCTGCTTACGGGCGCCTCGAAGCTCGTGGAATCAGAAGTTGCCGAATGTGTCGTATCGAGCACCGGGAAGACCTTCTGGCGAAGCGGTGAGCAGGTCGCTCAAGGCATTACGCACGTCAGCGTGGACTCCCAAACTGGAGCGGGCTCCTTCACACTTGTTGCGGATGACAAATCGATGGGAACACCCAAAGGATTTGCTCTAGAAGCTTGGGGACAGGCGGCGCAATTCTTTATCGGTGAGCTTCATGTGCTTGGGGAGGAACACTCGTTCGCGGACGAATATATCCGCGCGTATCTCGGTAAGATCGTTGTAAAAGCGACAGAAGGCGACAGATCGACCTCAGAATTGAATCTGTACCCCATCCTGGTGATTTACCAATCAGGGGTTCTCATCTTGGAACTAAGGATGATCGGCCCCTCCGGGTCGATTCCCCTCTCCGACTTCATTCAGTACGCTGTCAATCTGCCTCGGATGAAACTCTCAACAGCGCTCGTAAACCCCGGCTTGGCGCGGAATGCGACAGCCGCCTATTACCGGTCGACAAGAATCCCGTTTCTTCGACGGTGCAAGTATGCATGGTCTCAAGCCTTGCACAACCTAGCAATTGAACAACTAACGACGCAGGTTCAAGACGAGGCCTTCTCCTTTCGCCTTTCGCCGTGGAGCGGGGAATGTGATTCGCTTCGTTCAGTAGCCATCTCGATATTTCATACGTGCTCATATTTGATTACTAGTCCCCGCGTTGGTATGAGATTCTTGTTGTTAGGCTCCAAAGTTCCACCAAATCTAGGTGAGTTTTGGTCTGGACGTCCGCACATTCACTTGATTCGTTTCCAAGACCAGCGAGAAACCGCAGCCGAGAACAACGAGACACATGCGGCTTCCTTGTCCTCGATTCTTTCCCGGACGCCTGGACATGCGAATGCCCTACTAAACGATCTGCGCTTATTCGAGGACTACAGTGCGTTTGTCGCAGAAACAGCCTCTCTATGGGTGTGGTCATTACGAGGTCTAAAGCAAGAGCGCAACCGTGAAGATCCAAACCGCGGCAACTTCATTTATGAGCGGCAGGCTCTGATGGAACTCCTCGAATACGGTTACATGCTGCACCGGGGTCTCTACCATCGCGCAGAAAAACTTCAGTCTACAGGCCAGGTAATGAATGTAAGACGGTATGTGCTTCAGCTTCGATTGCGAATGCGGGAGGTAAGCCATTCCGGAGAGATCCGTAATCTGCTCGAATCGGGCTGGAGCGAGCTAGGTCTTTCAACTCTCGTAAGTGATATCAAAGATGCCTTGGCCCTACGAGAAGCTGAAATGCGTTCGGTCGATACCATGCGAGCAACCCGAGTTGGCTGGGCGATTGCCATTGTCTTTGGAATTGTAGCGATTCCTGCACTTGCGGACCAGATAATCATTCCGGCTTGGCACATTCTCAAGTTGCACGCAGTTGCCGACTCGGACCAAATGAAATTGTTGGCTGGTGGCGCTGCAACCGTCTGCATTCTCGCAGTTCTGTCGATTGCCCTGTGGGTGTTATCGATGCGCGACCGTCGCCTGTGAACATGTCAGGCGACCATCGCATTCGGTACACATTAGGATCAGCAAGCAAGAAGTTGAAGCCACTCTCAGATTAGTAATGAAAAACGCCGCAGCGTTATCCAGCCAGCCGGGCACCCCATTCTTGCCGTTTTGCGAAAGGTCGGAGAAACGACGATGCTCAACCCGCCACTCCCGCCTGAAAACCGCCAGCACGCAGCCGAACCCTAATCCCTAACCCCTAACCCCTAACCCCTGACCCCTGTCTCTGCATAAATCTCCCTCCAGAGACAATCATTGGATACAGCATCGCGGCAATTGCAAATCGACGCCACATAAAAAAGCCGCAACTCCTAGTAAATCATAGGGTTGCAGAGAGTAAGTTAGCTGTTAACCAGGCGGCAGTGAAAAACCTTTTCCAGAAACACTGCGAATGGTGTTACTTTAGTGGTGTTGATTGACGGCTAAGGAATTACCCCTTTGTAACGCCGATTTCAGCTGTGTCGTTGTAGGTGTTTGCCGGTGGGATAGTCCATATGTCGCCCAGATTGAATACGGAGGGAAAGCATATGTTTTCGAGAGTTTCGAAGTTGATGAGCCATTTTGCCGCCCTGGCAATTCTGGCGTTGGTGCCGGTTGCCCTGTTAGCCCAGGTTACTCCTGCCGCGCAAGGGAATCCTCGGGGCGATAATGCATCGAAGTGGGACATCTTTTTGGGCTACAGTTACCTGTCGCCCCTTGGAACAGTGACCACTACCAGCACGTCCGCGTTCCCGAACGTGACGGCCTCCTATGATCCCGTCAATGTCGGCGAGATCGTCAGCATATCGTATTTCTTCAATCGCTATGTTGGTTTGCAAGCGGAAACCGGCATACATGAGTGGGGGTCATCGGGTACAAATCCTGCGGGGGGAACAGGGACGCATGGCAACAACGACGGCTTTACGACCGCGGCCGGCGGTGCGGTTTTGCGTTATCCCACGGGCGCCTTCACGCCGTTTGCTCATATGCTTTTTGGTGATGCGATGGTTGACGGCCCGATTCACAACCCCGCTACCTGGGGCGCCGCCTTCACTATCGGCGGCGGCATGGATTACAGGGTGAGCCATCATTTTTCGATTCGTTTTTTCCAGATCGACTCTGAGTACATGAGAATAAACTTCGGCTCAAGCGTTACGGGGCCGACCAGCATCAATGCTGCGCGCGTGAGCGCCGGCGCGGTCTTCAATTTTGGCTCGTTCACAACCCCGCCGCCGGTGACACTGTCGTGCGCGGCGAGTCCGGCTTCGATCTTCCCCGGCGATCCGGTTACGGTGACGGCGACGGCGGGCAACCTGAACCCTAAGCTGAACGCGGTTTATACATGGAGCGGCAGCGGAGTGTCAGGCACTGGGACGACGGCCACGGTGGCCACCGGCTCGCTGACCCCGGGCTCTTACACGGTGAAGTGCGGCGTCAAGGAAGGCAAATCCGGCAAGGAAGGCCTCAAGCCCGGGGAATCCGCTGACGCCTCGGCCAGCTTTACGGTAAAGGCCTTCGAGCCGCCGACCATTAGTTGCTCGGCCAGCCCCGACACCGTCAAGCCGGGCGAGACCAGCACCGTTACCGCGGCCGGTGTGAGCCCGCAGAACCGTCCATTGACCTACAGCTACTCGGCTTCGACCGGGGCCATCAGCGGCACTGGCGCATCGGCCACCTTTGATTCGACCGGAGCGTCGACCGGGGCGGCGGCCATCACCTGCAACGTAAGCGACGACAAGGGCCAGAAGGCAACCGCGAATGCCAGCGTGACCATCACGGCGCCGCCACCGGTTCAACCCGTGGAAACCGCCGCCGCCGTGGAGATAAAGCAACTCGAGACTCGCCTCGCGCTGCATAGTGTATTTTTCCAGACGGATCAGCCCAGGATCGAAAAACCCAATGGCGGCCTGTTGGCCAGCCAGGATAAAACTCTGACCACCCTGGCGACGGACTTCAAGAGGTACCTGGAATTAAAGCCGGATGCCTACTTGACCCTGACCGGACATGCGGATGTTCGCGGATCAGTCGAATACAACCAGGCGCTTTCCGAACGCCGTGTCACTCGCACAAAACTGTTCCTGGTTGGACAGGGTGTTCCCGAAGCCAAGATTAAAACGAACGGGCTTGGCAAGGAGCAAAACCTCACCGCCGCCCAGGTGAAAGAGATGGTCGAACAGAATCCTGACTTGAGCGCCGCGGAGCGGGGGAAGGTTCTCCACGACCTGGGCGTAATTGTCTGGGCCCAAAACCGCCGTGTAGACGTCACCCTGAGCACCACGGGCCAGCAATCTGTGCGCTTGTATCCCTTCAACGCTGCCGATTCCCTGACTCTTATCGACCAAAGGAATCTGACGCAGAAGAAGAAGGTCACGGTGGGTGCGGTTCAGAAGCCCGTTCCGCCCGTGAACAAGAAACCCGTTCCGCCCGTGAAGAAGTAGGCCATTTGGCCTTTTCAGGCGGAAAAGCCGCTCGTCCGGCCCCCCATCAGTAACGGTGTGGGGCCGGAGACCGCCAGAGCTTGCCTATTTTCTATAGCCACTCACCTGTACAGAAAAGTGTCGCTGGCGGTTTACCAAATGTGAAGAAGTACCACTTTTACTCCACCCTTGACACATAGGCCATGAGCTAGCCACTCCCCCTGTGCTGGGGGTCATTGTTATTAAAAGACCATGCCATTGTAAGCAATAAATGCGAATATGCATCAATCGCTTTTCCCAGGTTTACCGCCTTTATGTGTCTTTCTCATTCCGGAAATCCAGCCGGAAATCTAGCCGGAAACCTTGCGGATATAATATTTCCACCTTAATTCCCTTCACACCCCCGTTTCGTGATAGCATCCTGAGCAGTACTGACCACATTGCAATGAAGCATTTTTGGTCTTGACGGCGCGTCGTTAGTTTGTGCCCCAACAGGAATGCTTTTTCAGCTTTCACAAAGGCCTGGCTAGAACCATGGATACAGTCTCCCTGGGAAAGATCGGCAAATACGAGATCATCAAGGTCCTCGGCCGCGGAGGCATGGGTGAGGTCCTTCTTGCCAGGGACGAAGATCTTGACCGCAAAGTAGCCATCAAGAGGCCTTTCAGATCTGCCGAAGATGAGGGCTTGGCGCGCTTCCAGGTCGAAGCCAAGGCAGCCACTCTGAAGCACCCCAATATTCCGGCCGTCTACGAGATGGGTGAGCAGGACGGCTTGCCGTATATTGCCATGGAGTACGTGGAGGGCGAAACTCTAGACAGGCTCATCACTTCCGGCACAGATCTCGATCTGATCGACAAGCTCAGCATTATTGAACAAATTTGTTTAGCTATAGGCTATGCCCACGAGAAAGGAATCATCCATCGGGATATAAAACCTGCCAACATCATCGTACAAAAAGATGGAGTGGCGAAAATAATCGACTTCGGGATCGCTAAGATCCAGGAGGCGGGCGTAACTAAAGGGCTTACGCAAACCAGACAGGTAATAGGGTCGTTGCACTATATTGCGCCCGAGAGATTCAAAGGCGTGCCAATCGATGGCCGTGCCGACATCTTTTCCACAGGAGTCACCCTTTATAAGCTGCTCACTGGAAAGGAACCTTTTACCGGAGGCGAAACAACAGCCGCTTATAAGATCGTAAACGAAGCCCACAATTCGCTTGCGACCTATCTTCATGATTACCCTCCAGTGCTCGACGAAATCATCAATAAATCACTTGCCAAGAACCCCAGTGACCGATACGCGACTGGCGAGGATTTTGCCGATGCTCTGCAAGAAGTTATCGAAGATCTGAAGCATAACCGCGTTTCTCAGCTCTTTAATGACGCCGAGCGATTGACTACGGAAAAGCGCTTTACGCCCGCGCTCGAGCTTCTTGACGAAGCCATCAAGCTGGATCCGGCAAATACTCAGGTAAGAAAACTTCGCAAGTTCGTGCGGGAGCATCAGGAACGCCTCAGGCGCATGGAGCGGATCCGCGAATGCTCAATCCGCGCGGAAGAAGCTCTTTTGTCTGAAGACTTTGAGCAAGCGCTCAGTTTACTGAAAGAGGCGTACAACTACGATTCAACCTCTGAGGAAATCACACAGAAAATTCAATCTGTAGAGGAGCAAAAGCGCCGCTACGAGAAGAGCGCTCATGCCCTGGCGGATGCGGAGGCAGCCAGAAACAGGGGCGATATCACTGGTGCGCTACGGATCGTGACGAAGGCTCTTGAGGAGGACCCCGGCAACAAAAGGCTTCTCCCGCTAAACGAAATTCTGGTCAAACAGGCCAAGATTGAAGCCCAACGCGGCAAACTTCTCGAAATACTGGAAAAGGCGAGTGATGAGCTTGCAGCGCGAAAGTTCTCGGCTGTGGACACACTCCTTGACCAAGCCAGCAGCATAGATCCTTCAGATTTAACCGTCGATAAGCTACGCCGGGAATTGGCCAAGGCCAGGGAGCAGGAGCAACGTCGAAGCATCATCGACGACATTCAGACACAAGTAACGGTATTGTTGAGAGCCGAAAATTACGAACAGGCAACGCAGTTGCTCGCTCGCAATATCGAACAATTCCCGAATGAGATGGTTCTTCAGCGTTTGAGAGCTGAGGTGGATAACGAAGCGAGCAAGTCCGAGGCGAGTCGCTTTGTAGAAGGCGTTATCTCTCAAGCCAAAGAACTTTTCACGCGCTCCCCGCTGGAAGGTTTGGAGGTTCTGCAAAAGGCATTGGACCAGTTGCCCGGCAACGAGCGGCTGATTTCCTACGAACGGTCCCTGCGCCAGCAGTTAGACTCCCAGCGCGGGGAACAGGTGCATGCTGACACGCTGCACAGAGCGCGGGTCATGGTGACGGGGAAGCAATTCGACAAAGCTGTTGGGATTCTCGAGTCTTTTCAACTTGAGTATGGCCATCACGCCGACATCGACGAGCTCCTGGCTTTTGCACAGGACAAACGGGCGAACCTGCAACGCAAGGAGATTGTTGATCGATGCACTACAGATGGGCGTGCCCTGCTTCGCGCTGGACGCCTGGATGAAGCCATTCACTTGCTGGAGTACGGCATTGATCAGACCGGGGAATCAACTTTATCCAGGCTTCTCGTAGAGGCTCGAGAACAGCAGACTACTTTAACCCGCAAGAACGATATTCTGATGAAGCGTGTCGAACTTGCGCGGGAACGCGGCGAGCTTGACGAAGCGATCGGATTGCTGCAAGAGCAACTTGCTGAAATACCCGGGAATGCGCCGGCGCAGGAACTCCTAACTGCTTTGCTGGCAGAGCGGGAACTGAAGCAGGCAACCAGCAATGCCATCCATGCTGCTCAGGAAGCGGCGCAACGGCAGGACTTTAACGCCGGGCTGGAGTCACTACAGGCAGTTCTGCGCGCCTATGGGGAATCCCCCCAACTCAACATCGCAATTCAGGAGATTCAATCCGAACGCGCCCGCTGTGCTCAATCCATGGTCGGGCAATCCATCGAGTCGGCGCGTGCTGCCCTGCTGCAACACGACCCTAAAGGTGCGCTGGAGGTTTTGACAAGCACAACGCATTTGGTTGAGTTCGCCGATGCGAAGCAGCAAGCGGACTGGCAGCGCATCGCAAAATCGGTCAAATTGGATGTGCAACTGCCTGGCATCGCAATCGCCACGCCTCGCAGACTGCCCATTTGGGCCATCGCTGCGGCATTCGTGGCAGTGATTGCGATTGCCGCTTTTGCCGTATGGAAGATGCAAACATCAAAGCCGACTCTTGTGGCCCATACTGCCCATATCAAGATTGCAAAAGCTCCACCGGGCGCCGCCGTTTCAATCGATAGCGGGCCCTCTTCACCGACCGATGACAACGGCAATTTCACCCAGGAGGTACAGCCTGGGAAGCACCAGATTCAGGTCACAAAAGAGGGCTACGAGTCTTTCACCGACAATCTTGCAGTCAATGCGGGAGAATGGTCTACCGATAATGTTACGCTGGCCAAAATCCCGTCCGCCGGAACCGCCGGAAGACTCTCTCCACAGGGCAATGTATCTGTGTTCAAGCTCGAAGTGGATGGCGCGAACCTGGGACTGCGCAGGGCTGGAGAGTCGATACCCCTGGAGCAAGGCACACACAAAGTCAAATACACGGCGCAAGACAATTCGGACTCTGTTGAGCACACGATTCAGATTGCGGCGAACAAGAATGTTGCGGATAATTTTACACTCAAACCGAAGCCTGCTCCGCAGCCAACACCTGGCGCAACTGTCGGCCAATTGAGCATCCAGACGACCCCGGGAGCGCAAATCGCGATCGATGGCCACGGTATAGGTTCCGCTGATGCAGGCGGCAATTACCTGGTTCAAGGATTAACCCCTGGAAAGCATGCGGCTTACATTGCAAAGGATCAATTTCAGCCCGCGAACAACCAGGTCACTATCGTCGCAGGTCAGACGCAGTCGCTTTACGCGCAGCTAACGCCAGTCCCGACCACGCCAATCCAGCCTGCGACTGTTCTCTCGCCGAAAGGCTCCCTGTATGCCAACCCAAATTCCATCGAACGCGGGCAATCTGTCACCCTCAACTGGTCTGTTGAAAACGCTTCGTCGGTCTCTATCAGCGAGATTGGCGCTGTCGCTCTTCAAGGCAGAACAATAGCCACTCCAAATAAATCCACTACGTACGAATTGGTTGCAAATGGATCAATTCGGCTTGCACAGCAGTACGTGGAAGTTCATGAGCCAAAAACGGTACCACAACCTCAACCCGTCATCCCTAACCCCAAGCCTATCGTTCCTACTCCGATTCAGCCTACGCAGACCCTGCCGGACCGGGCGGCCCTCGAGCAAGCCCTTGCCCCCTATAAGAGCGTGTTTGCGCAAGCCTCAGGCGGTAATTGCAAGGCTGCCTTCAGCAGTGCATACGGAGGCAAGTTGAAGGATTTAGCAGGATGGTGCGGCTCTGCTAAGAGCTTTGAGGTAAAAGAGCAGGGCTGCCAGGTGGGTGGTTCACCTGATACGCCAACCTTAACCTGCAATGAGGCCAGAATTATCCATCCGAAGGACGGTGATCCACAGACGTCTTCCAGTTCGAAGGTCTTCCACTTTACGAAGAACTCGAGCGGAGCCTGGATAGTCTCCGGCTGGTAAGTTGTCCTCTCGCTTCAGCCGGGCAGGAGGCCTTGCCTAAGAGCGATTATGCCGTATTATCAATTATTTACAGAGTTCCAGGCGTGCGAAAATGGTTCCCAGACAAGCCGGAAATGCTTCGTCAGCTCATTCCAGAGAGCGTATTGATTTGCACATTTATTTTACTTGACACGATTTTCGTCATGGTGCTATCGTGCTGTTTCTAGTAGAGTAAATCTTTTTCTGATGCGTATTAAAGATTTCAGAAGTGGCTGACCTGCCACCATGAAATCTGAAATGCTGCACGGATGGAGCCGCCTAAATTGGCTCCAAATGGTAGTTATTTTCTGTTATTTGTGGTTGGTAGTTATGACTTTTTTCTACCCATTGCTTTTGGGTAAACACGCTGATAGCTTTTCTGATCCAATCTCTCTAACCAGTTTGGTGCGTGTCAAACTCGGATTGGGATTAACGACTTGTCCGTCTGGAGAATCTGATTATGAACCTGCTTCGTTCGTGTTGCCTGGCTGTCCTGCCTCAGTTGGATTTTTCGTTTTTCTCGCTGAAGTGCGGTAAAGAGCACCGTCCATCCGGATTCATGCGCCTGGCCGCCGTACTGGCCTTGTTGTGCCTCGGCTCCGCTGGGGCGTGGGCGGCGACCTGCACGGTGAACAATGCCAACAATTCGGGCGCCGGTTCGCTGCGGGCTTGCATTCTCTCTGCCGGTTCAGGCGACACGATCCAAATTACCGCGACGAGCACGATCACGCTGGCGAGCGCCCTGCCGGACATCACGCATAATCTGACGATCACGGGTCCCGGCGCCAATAAGCTCACCATCGACGGCGGCGGGAGTTACCAGATATTTAATATCACCGCCGGCACAGTGAGCATCTCGGGCCTCAAGCTCTCCAGCGGAATAAGTGCTGGGTCGGGAGCCGCTATCAGCCAAACCGCAGGCTCGCTCACGGTTACAGGATGCGAATTCGCCAACAACACATCCTCGGTTGAGGGCGGCGCAATCTATGCGGGTGGAAGCCTCACGGTGAGCAGCAGCACATTCACGGGTAACTCCAGCCAGAGTGGTGGCGCCATTAGAGCAACAGCTGGACTCACCCTCACAAACAGCACATTCTCCGGCAACTCCGCCACCAACACCGTCGGCCTAGGTGGAGCGGTTTATGCGACGGGGACGACCGCAATCACGAATAACACCTTCTCCGGGAACACGGTTGGGAGCAGCGGTGCTGGCGCAGCTATCGACCATATCAGCGGCACGGCCACGATCGCGAACAATATCTTCGACGGCAATTCCCCCTTGGCAGCGATCTTCAACAACGCCACGGCCAACGCCAGCTACAACGTCTTTTACAACAATGGCGGTGGAGATTGCCCCAGTTGCACCACGAACACCAACTCCGTGGATGCTTCGTCCAATCCGCTGGTGCTGCCGCTGACCTACTACGGCGGCACGACCAAGACCTTTTTGCCGCAGCCTTCCAGCCAGGCCCTCTGCGCCGGCTCGGCGCTTTCGGCCTCAGGGGCTGGTCTGACCCTCGACCAGCGCGGCTTTGCCATGAACCCCGCCTACAGCACCTGCGCCGGAGCGGTGGACGCCGGAGCGGTGCAGGCTAACTATGTTCAGGTGCAGGCCGGCGGCGATGCGGGCGCAGGCTCCGGAGATTGCCCCGGAGCAAGTTGCACACTGCGCGACGCCATCACCTTGGCCAACGGCAATGGTTACGGCGACATCGATTTTGCCTCCGGACTGAGCAACATCAACCTGGGAGGCTCCTCGCTTAGCCTGAGCGGAACCACAGGCATCAATATCATCGGCGGATTCGGGTCCGGTGCGGTTACTGTTAACGGCGGCGGACCGACAAGCAACTTCAGCGTGTTTACGGTGCCTTCGAGCGCTCAGGCATTGATCTACGGGCTGACCATCGCGAATGGCAACATCCTCACTAGCGGCGGCGGCATTTTGAATTCCGGCACGCTGCAAGTCGTGAACAGCACGATCTCCGGCAACTCCGCTGTCTTTGCCGGCGGCGGCATCTACAACAACGGCACATTTGCGATCGCCGAGAGCACGATTGCCAATAACTCCGTCACGAACACGACAACTAATTCAATAGGCGGCGGCATCTACAGCAGTAACGCGCTCCAGGTTGTCAACACCACCATTGCCGGGAACTCCGCCTCTGGACATACCGCAGATGACGGCGGCGGCATCTATGTGGACGGTGGAACGGCAACTTTGGCCAATACTATCGTGTCTGCGAACACCACTGCCCATGTCGCCAATGCCAATATTAGCGGCGCATTCACCGGCAACGGCAACGTGATCGGCGCCGCCACCAACGCCACCAATAACAAGGTCGGCGGCGCGGGCGCGCAGATTCTGCCGCTCAACGGATTGCCCTCCTACTTCCTGCCCGGAAGCAACGCCCCGGTGCTGCAGCTCAACGGCATCGGAGCAACGCTCCAGACGATCATCCCGTCGCCGGACAGCCCCGCCATCTGCGCGGGCTTGACCGCGAACATCATACCCGGCCTCACCACCGACGAGCGCGGCTATCCGCTGATACCGACAGGCGGCTACTGCGTGACTGGCACTGTCGACGCCGGCGCGGTGCAGACCAACTACACTTCTGCGAGCATTGTGCAGCAGCCCTCCACGAGCGTGCCCGTCAACACCAACATGGCGTCCCCGGAGATCATCCAGGTTCTTGAGACTGACACCCTGTTGAGCCCGCCCAATAATACCGACGGCGTGAACGGCATCTCCCTGTCGCTGGCGCTGAGCACCGATAACGCTCATTTGGTCAACGGCTCGGCGATCACCGCGGGCGCCGGCGCGACCGCCGGCGAGGCCACCTTCACCAGCCTTCAAGTGAGCGCGCCGGAGCAGAACGACACGCTCGTGCTGGGATTTATCACCCTGGGTTCCATTACGCTCGGGCCGTGGGCAAGCTCCAGCTTCAACGTGATCGGGCCGGCGGCGCATCTTGCTGTTACCGCTCCAGCAACGGCCACCGTGGGAGCGCCGTTCAGCATGACGGTGACGGCACAGGATACAGTCAACAACACCGCCCCCAGTTACACGGGGACGGTACACTTTACATCCAGCGATCTGGGCGCGGCCGGCGGCTTGGTGCTGCCGCCCGATTACACCTTTGTGCCCGCGGACAACGGGGTGCATACCTTTGTCAACGGCGTGACGCTGGTGACGGCAGGCAGCCAAACGGTGACAGCCACCGACACGGTGACTCCTGCGATTACCGGATTCGTGCCAGTGTCGGTCGGCCAGGCGACTCCAACGATCGCCATTACCGGAAACGGGACATCGAATGTGAATCAGTCGGTGACCTTTACGGCGACGGTGACGCCGCCGAACGGGACGGTCGCGTTGAGCGGTTCGGTCACGTTTACCATTACAGACAAGAACAGCAGTATCGTCAGTATCTGCACAAGTGCGGCGCCGGTGACCTGGAACTCCGGCCCCGGCAATGCGACGGCGACCTGCACGACGGCGGCGCTGACGGCAGGCTTATCGCCTTTCACGATCGGCGCGACATATAACGGGGACTCGAATTACAACACCAAGACCGCCACGTCAGTCTCACAGGCTGTCACCCCGATCACTCCCACGGTCCTCATCACCGGCAACGGCACAACAAACGTGAATGCGCCGGCAACCTTTACGGCGACCCTCAGCGGCGTCAGCTTTACGCCAACTGATGCGACCGGGACAGTAGGCTTTACCTCGAACGGTAATCCGATTGCCGGTTGTACTGCGATGATTGTGACCGCCCAGGTAGCGACCTGCACGACCTCCGCGCTGATTGGTGGTTCGGATACGATTGGAGCCACCTATAATGGCGACCTCAATTTCGCAACGGCTAGCGCGCCTACCGTCACCCAGACCGTCACCGCGCTCACACCCACGGTCACCATCACCGGCAACGGCACAACGAATGTCGATCAAGCGGTGAACCTGACGGCGACACTCAGTGGCGTCAGCTTTACGCCGCATCCTGCCACCGGAACAATCAAGTTCACGGTGGGTGGAGTTACAATCAGCAGTTGCGCTGCTCAGCCGGTGGCAGCCCAGGTGGCAACCTGCAACACTACATCTTCATTGCTGGTTGCCGGTGCGGATTCGATAGGAGCCGTTTATACATCAGGCGACACCAACTTCACCACGGCTACCGCATCTCCCGTCACCCAGACCGTTAATGCGCTCAACCCCACGATCAGCCTGACGCCCTCAGCTAATCCTGTGAACGTCGGCACATCGGTGACCTTTACCGCGCAGCTTTCCGGTACGCTTTCGCCGGTCATTCCCGCGGGGACGGTAACCTTCGCCATTAACGGGGTAGCAAACGCCGATTGCCCGGCGGTGACGGTGACAGCTGGCGGCAGCGCGACCTGCACGACGTCCTCGCTGCTTGTGCCTGCCGACACCATCACAGCGACATACAGCGGCGATACGAGTTATGTTGTTGCCGCCGCGGCCACGACCACCGAGACCGTGAATAAGGTCTCCGCTCTTACTGCGTTGGCAACCACTCTGGCAAACCCAGCCGTGAACCAGACGGTGACCCTCACAGCCACCGTAACTGCACCAACGGGCGTTGAAGTCAAGCCCACCGGAAGCGTGACATTTACGGAGGGAGCCACAGTTCTTTGTGCGGCTGCGGGAATCAATCCAGCGAATCAGCAAGCGACTTGCAGCTACGCCTTCACAAGCGTAACCGCCGGCGGCACGGTCACCGCGACCTACGGTAGCGATCAGAACTTTAATGCTGGTACTGTTGCAACCACTCTGGAGACCGTGTCGGCTTCGAGCACCACGACGACTCTTACGTCCACGCCGAACCCCTCCACCGTCAACCAGCCGGTGGCCTTCACGGCTACCGTGACGCCCACCTATACAGCGGGCGTGCCCGCGGCCCAGCCTACCGGAACGGTGACCTTCACGAATACAACCAATTCAACCACCTTGTGCACCGTGACGCTGAGCGGTGGGGTTGTGCCGGTTTGCAGCTACACCTTCATTACCAATGGATCCTACAGCGTAGTTGCAACCTATACCACCGGGGACTTGAACTTCACGGGCAGCGTTTCATCCACAACTAACCAGGTTGTTAACGCCGCGACTACCACAGTCGTTTTGACATCGCCGACGAATCCATCGGTTGTGAATCAGTCGGTGACGCTCACCGCAACCATCGACGCCTTCGGTGGGACGGCAACGGTACCCACAGGAACGATGACCTACACCGACACCTTGACCAGCACAATTCTGTGCACGACTACCTTGGTCGGCGGCAATGTTCCTGCCTGCAACTATGCATTCCTCACGCAGGGCACGCATACGGTTACCGCGGCTTACAGCGGCGATCCGAACTTCAAGTCCGCCACTTCCAACATCCTGAGCCAGGTCGTCAACGCTGCTTCGACCACGACGAGTCTTGTGTCATCGCCTAACCCCTCCAGCGTCAACCAATCGGTGGCCTTCACGGCTACCGTGACGCCGGCCTTCACCGCGGGAGCTACCAAGCCCACCGGGACGGTGGTCTTCACCAATACGACGACTTCAACTCAGTTGTGCTCCGTGGCGCTGAGCGGCGGAGTCGTGCCGGTGTGCAACTACACCTTCACTTCGCAGGGAAGCAACCATGTGGTTGCAACCTACACTACCGGCGACACGAACTTCTCGGGAAGCGCCTCAGGTTCAAACGCGGATATTCAAGTAGTCAGCACAACCCCAACAACGACGACGGTGTCTGGTAATCCATCCCCCTCGACTGTCAACGGCTCGGTGATATACACGGCAACTGTTACACCCAGCGTCACAGGCACCACAAACCCAACTGGCTCGGTGACATTCACTTATGCCGGCATTGGCGCCTTAGTAGGAACGAATGGACCTCTGTGCACGTCCGTGAGTGTGTCAGCTGCGACTCCTGCCATAGCTACATGTACGTCTAGCAGTTTGGCTCAAGCGGGAACGTACACCATCACGGCTGTGTACACCACTGGAGACGCGAACTTCGCATCAAGCACGGGGACAACATCACAGTCCGTCCTCAAAAACACGACCGCTCCAGGTGTGTCCGTGACCTCGCCAGGCGCTACGACTGTGAACGTGTCGGTAAATCTCACGGCAACTGTTACATTTTCCTCTGGTGCAACAGTGCCTACTGGGACAGTGACGTTGATTGACCAGACTGCCGGCACGACCGTATGCTCGAACGTGACAATCGCACCAGCCACGTCAACAACAACAACAGCGACCTGCTCTTATACGCCGCTGACTTCAGGTAATCACACGATCGTCGCTAATTACAGCGGCGACACCAACTATCCTGCTAGTACGTCTCTTGGATATACCCAGGCAGTCAGCCCGTCGACTACTTCGTTGGCCGTGACTTCCTCCTTGAATCCTGAGGTTACTCCAAATGCCGTTACTTTCACCGCAACCATAACACCAGCTCATCCAGGCGCTGCGATGCCTACGGGGACAGTCGCCTTCACCTCCACTGACGGCACAGTGACGGTAGCGTGCACTGCGGATGCTGTCGGTACGCCGGTTCTCAATCCCAGCACTACGCGCATCGCGACATGCACCGCGGCATTTCCCACAACACTGTACATAAGCGGTCAGACTATCACGGCTACGTACAACGGTTCAGGCTCAGATACAAACTTTACCTCCAGCGTAGGAACCCTTGCAGGCGGCGAGGTGGTGCAGAACTTCTTCATTGCGAATAAGGTTGTTGTGACACCGCTGACCACGACAGGGCCGGGAACCCCAGTTACTTCAACAAGTGGCACGTTGAACACAACGACTGGCGTTATTGCTCTTGCACCTGTGAGTTTGACTCTGACCCAGGGCTACCATACGGGCTCGAGCTTCACTCTCAATAATGGCACTGATCCGTTTTTCCCGGCTACGGTGGAAACGCTCGTAACATCCACGGGAGGGTTCCCTGATACATTGAACCTCGGCTGCGTGGTCACCAATACCTCTGGTACTGTCAGGGATCCATCCTGCACGGTGGCGGCGACGATGTCTGGGGCCACTGGTACCACGTTGGTCTACACACTGACCGCATCATCATCAGCGCCCATTGGAACCTATACCGTCACGCTGACGGGCATTGACAGCACGTCTCTTAATGATGTGCATTCAGAGGCGTTGACTCTCTATGTTGTGGGTCAGGCTAGCACCATGACCCTGGCGCAGGGAGCAGGCGAATCAGAAACAGCCACCTTCATGAGCGCGACAGGATTCACAGGCACAACTACTGCGCCCATTACTTATGCGTGCGGTACCGTATGGAATTTGACCACCCTCGCGGTGGTTCCATCCAGTCAATATACCGGGATGGTTTGCGAGGGCTCAGGCTGGACTCCAGTGTCGAGCACTCCGACAGCAACGGCTACGGTTAAGATCGCGCTCTCAGCCCAAACTGCCCAACTGGAAACCTCCAGTTCGGTTTCCCTGGCGGCGCTCCTGGGCATTCCGCTCTTTGCCCTGGCGGGATGGGTTAAGGGCAGAAAGTCGTCCCGGCGTAACTTCTTCCGGTTCCTCGGCCTGATCGTAGCGCTTGTGGCTGGCATCTCGTACGTAACCGGCTGCGGTGGCAGCTTTACTGCCCCACAGCAGTTGTCCAGTAGCGGACTCGGCACTGGAAGTTACCTTGTTCAGGTGATCGCCACAGACGCAGCTACACCAGCCCATCAGTACTATACGGTGGTTCCGCTGAGCGTGAGTACAAATCATTGAGTTCAAGTTTTGCAGATTGAATGGAGAATTTGTTTTGTTGTTTGGTTTAACGTCAATGTCCATGATTTTGCGCTGATTGCGCAGGGGAGAATTTGTGAAAGCCAAAGCATTGTTGCTCTTCATCTCGTTCGCATGCGCACCGGCGGTCTACTCGTTCGGGCAGGTCAATTGCCAAGCGTCGACCAAGTTGGTTTGCCAGCTTCCCATTTCCGCGCTAACCTTGGCGACCAATACCATCGGAAATGCGCCTGGCGTGTCGTCAATTACTGCTATCGGAATTGCCGATAACATTGCACTGCCAATTAACGCATCCATTGCCGCACAATTGACGCAGTTGCCCATCCCCAGCGCCACCGTTGGCGTCGTTTCCCTCAATAAAAAGGGAAGCGAGGTTGGAGTTCCCTTTGAGAATCTTGGCCCGATCCTTACCGATCGCCCGGATACCGTTGGCCAAGGGCATATCTTCATGGGCTTCAGCTACCAGCACTTCAATTTCAACGCTCTCGACGGGGTGAAATTTGCCTCGCTCCCCGTCGGCTTTACGTATACCCTCCCTTCTACCGGGCAGACATTCTACGGCGCTGAAGTCAACAATATCGGATTTAAACTCGACCAGTATGTCGGAATGGCCACATTCGGCATCACCAAGAAGACCGACATTTCCGTCATTGTGCCTATCAATTCAGTCTCGGTAGCGGTCTCAACGTCAAACTTTCAAGCCTACCTTTACAGCCCTACTTCTAGCAATTGCGTCGCAAACCCCGCTGTAACCGGCAATTGCTATGGCACGTTCTCATCACCGGGTACGGTCACAACAGCGGGTACGGCCAGCGGACTAGGGGACGTTTCCGTAGGCGTCAAACAGTTGCTTCTCGGAGGAGCGGGCAGCCGCGGCGCGATGGCGACTGGACTTACGATACGCTTTCCCTCCGGCGAAGCGCTCAGCTACCTTGGCTCAGGCGCATGGGGCGGCAATGTCTACGGCCTCTTTGAATACCGGGCTCGCTTGGCGCCGCATTTTAAGGTGGCCTACCAATGGAACGGCAACTCGCAGATTATGGATCTTCAGAACGCGCCCCATCTCCAGTTGCCGGGTGGGTTGCAATACGCTGGTGGCGTTGACTACAAGCTGGCACGGCCTTTGACCGTGTCAGTGGATGTGCTGGGGAGCCAATCTGTCAATACGCCGTCCTTCACCGTCGGTACAGCAACTCTGCTTGGAACGGCGCCACCAGTAGCCACTATCAACAATACGACGTTGCTGAACAACACCTATACGTCGGCCAACTTCAGCGGAGGCCTAAAGTGGTCTCCGGCGCCTCACTTACTTTTATATGGAAACGTCACAATGCAAATCAACAATGTAGGCCTGCGCAGCGATCCAGTGCCGTTGTTCGGCATCGCCTATAACTTCAAGGCGGCTAAGTAGAGGCTGACCGGGAAATGCCCTGAAAAGGGAGATGAACGGGCCAGGATTAGACAGTATTTATATCCCAACCACGACGGACGCGTAATGTGTCCATCGTGGTTGGGATTATTATGAGGCTGACTTGCCATCGTAATGCGTATGGATGAGTCGCCCGGATTTCCATCACAGTGAAGATTGCTTCAGCGCTGCTTCATCTCCGCAAGCTTCGCGGCAATATACTTGTTCAGCAAAGCGGGAACCTCGGCGTTTATGCGAGCCACCATCCGGTCCTCGTAATTCTTGGTCTGCACATCCATGGTTTTGACCAGGCGATCCTGGGCGGCGGCGATCTTTGCATCCATCCCGCCCACGCGATCATTAAAATCTTTCAGTCTTTCATCGAGTGCCGGTGTGAACTGACTGACCGCGTTCTACGCCTAAGCGCAAGTCCTGCACATCCTTGTGGGTCTGATTAAGTTCCCTGCCTTGCAAAATAAGACATACAGACAGAAACACGAGAAACGCAATATTCAGCACCAGAATGCCGCGTATGGTTTTCAGCTTATTCTCTAAAGCGTGCAGATTTTCTTCGTCTGTCGCGAGCTTCACTGATTGCGGCGGAAGAGTCTTGGGAGTGGTCCTGGGAGTGACGGAAACTCCGCGCGCGGCTTCGGTTGAGTAGCCCTGTCTTCCAACTGTCGTCGGCGCAACTGGTAGCGCGTGGGAAGGGAACGGGGCTGTCGGGTTGGAGATCACGCGAGTGTACTCATGCGGCGGTTCCGACGTGCCCACGTCGGACAGTGAAATAACGCGCGTGGGCTCATATCCCACGGGCGGTGCATAGGCCGCCTGTTCCAGCAGACGTATGCGGAGTTCCGGCCCTCCGGCGCCTAAACGGAGGATATCGCCGGATCGAATCGCGGCGCCCGCGCCGGCAGGATGGCCATTCAGGTAGGTTTCGCCACCGAAACTCTCGCCTCTTGCAAGAGTGACAGCGCCATTAGCCACTTGAAGTACCACATGTTCGCTGACTACTGCGGGATATCTTTCGGACGGTAAGTTAACGTCACAATTTGGGTCCTTCCCGATGCGAATGCGGGGATTACTCAAGACCCACTTGCTTGGTTCCCCGATAACAACGATCTCAATATCCATAACTTTCCCCATAGCTTTCAGTCGCTGTAGCGTCAGCCATCAATAAAGGCCTCGAAGTACCCTTTTATGAAGGCACTCCAAGCCGGTGACGCAGCCATCCAGGATTCCACCCGATGGAGCGCAACCCACGCAAGCAGATTACCACCGCGCGTATTGGTCTGAGAATTATCTTTTGAGGCTATTCTTTCTGCGACGGGGTAAGGCCGGCGCATGCCTCACGCCCCGTCTTGCAGGTTACTGTTGGCCTGTTTGATCTTTTGTACCAGCGAGTAGTGTGGCCTGACAGTGTTGTAGTGGACGCGCCAGCATTCGGCTAGCACACGCAGTTCCTTCATCGTGTAGAAGATCTCCCCATTCAAAAACTCATCGCGCAGCTTCGCGTTCTCCTGTTCAAGTTCCTTTAGCCGCCGTGCCTGATCCATCTGCAAACCACCGTACTCCTTGCGCTAACGGTAGTACGTCTGCTCCGTGATCGCTCCCTCTTTACACGCCTGCGCCGTCGTCTTCCCGCTAGCCACTGCAACCTGAACCTGACGAAGCAGACTCACAATCTGCTCCGCGTAGTCTTCTTCCCTCGTGTTATCAAAGGCTACTCTCATACCAGGTTCTCTAATCTCGCTGGTACAAAAAGTGCCGGGCACTCCATGACGAACAAGGCAGGGATGCCCGGTTTCAGGTTCCACGATCTCCGGCACGGCGCTATCACGTCCCTTGCGGGAAGAGGCACGGCAGACTCCATCATCATGGCGATTGCCGGACACGTCAGTCGCAAGATGCTGGAGTGGTATAGCCACGTCCGCATGGAAGCCAAGCGCACAACGATGGAAACCGTTGCCACAAGCAGCAGAATGGCGGGTTATGACACAAACCATGTCACAAACGCTCAGTCTTTGAACGTTCGTCCTGTCTAAATTATTGATATGATTGGTGGACCTGGTCGGGATCGAACCGACGACCTCTTCCATGCCATGGAAGCGCGCTCCCAAACTGCGCCACAGGCCCACAGGCTGCAAGGATGCAACTTGTCTATTGTCTCCGCTGGGGCAGGATTCGTCAATCCTTAGATCTGGAAACCGGTCCCGGCGGCTCTGAAAAGCCCCGCAACCAGCCCCACAACCTGTCCTGAGCGGAAATACTTGCGTGACCGGGAACACTTGAGGGGGCTTCCGGTGTCTAAGATAATAGGGGACGCGGGGCACTGGGTTTGGAAGCCAGTGTCCGACTCCCGCGCACTCCGTGCAGCATTGGCTTTCCGGCGGCGCTTTTTTAGCCGTTGGAGCGAGTGGCCGCAACTGAAACCGGGCTTTTTCCGGTGCATATCTGGCAGCAGCCAAATTTGCTTCTGATGCGGTATAGCATTTTCGGAATTAATGTAGACCAGAAGCACGATGCCAAGTGGCTTTTTCCTCACCGGGGTTCCCGCGGACAGGTTTTCGTCCGTGGGGTGGAAGTAAAAGCCACCTCTCACTGCTCTCAAAAAGTCTAAGTGTATTCCGAAAATGCTCTAAGGTGGGAGGACTTCTGATATGCAGGCGGACCTCACCATGGGCAATCTTGCCAGTGCGCTGATCTTTGAATCCGAGGAGGCAGCTCTGATTGCGGAGCTGCAGGCTGGTTCCGAGGAAGCTTTTGAGTCGCTGATCGCGCGCTACCACCAACCGATCTTCTCGCTGCTGGCGCGTGCCGTTCAGGACCGTGACGCCGCCGCCGACCTCACCCAGGATGTCTTCGTGAAGGTCTTCCGTGGAGTGGGCGGCTTTCACGGCGAGTCGTCACTGCGGACGTGGATTTATCGGATTGCCCTGCGCGAGGCTTCCAACCAGAGGCGCTGGTGGTCGCGGCACAGGCAGGCCGAGATACCTATCGAGCAGGAGATGGGCGAGAGCGAAAATGGCAAGCCCATGCTGCTGAAGGAGATGCTAGTGGACCCTGCGGAGTCGCCGTACGAACTGGCGTTGCATGCAGAGAACCGGACGCGCGTTGAGGAGGCCTTGAGACAGGTGCCCGAACCATTCCGGTCTACCCTCATCCTGCGTGACATCGATGGTTTTGTTTACGAGGAAGTTGCAGAGATGCAGGGCGTGAATCTGGGGACGGTCAAGTCGCGGCTGGTGCGTGGGCGTGCGGCCTTGAAAGCGATTCTGACGGCTCCGTCGCAGAGCGCGTGTCTTCCCGAGCGCGCGGGATATGAAATGCCCCTCGGAGAGGAGGCGCGATGAACGGCTGTAATGCAATGCAGACTAAGTTTACCGAGTACCTGGACGGCCGTCTGAGCGGACGCGAGATGCAGCGCGTCGCCGCCCATGTGGAGAGTTGCAGAGAGTGTGCCGGCGACTGGAAGTCTCTTGAGGAGATGCAGTCCTTGCTGGCCGCGCTGGGCCCTGTGCCTGAGCCCGAGAATCTATTGTTGCGCATTCGCGTGGCCATCAGCCACGAGCGGGCACGCCGGCGCCAGCCCCTCTTCCAGGCCTTGAATCTGGCCTGGAGAAACACTTTGGGACCCTTCCTGTTGCAGGCCGCCGCAGGTTTTGCCTCCGCTGTGCTTCTGTTGGGAACAGTCATCGTGCTGGCTGGCATGTTTACCCGGCCGGAGAACGCACAGGCTACCCCGAATGAGCCGTTGGGAGCTGCCACTGCTCCAAGATTCCTCTATCTATCCAGCGAGGTAGGCGGCAACCCCATCGGCGATGTCACCGACCCGGTCGTGATTGAGGCCTATGTCAACGGTGCGGGCCAAGTTTACGACTACCACATCGTCTCTGGCCCCACGGACAAGGCCACCCGCGCGCAGGTGGAGAATATGCTCCTATGGAGCCGCTTTGAGCCCGCGCGGCGCTTTGGCCAGCCGGTCAACGGACTCGCAGTGCTTTCCTTCTCCGGAGTCTCTGTACGCGGGTAGTTCGGACAAGTTTTCCACAGTGCGGCCCGCTGGCTTATGGGAGTTGCTGGCTGGGCTGGCAGAAATTTTTTATCTAAAATTATTACCGCGGCCCGTTGAGCCGGAGAGGTTTGAAACTGCGTGACTCTGTGCGCAAACAGCGGCAGAGAGCGCTGATTGTGCAGTAATTCGCGGTTACCGGCCACGCCGTGATAAGAACTTGCGACCTCTTGTTATTGTTATTTTATATACTCCCCGGAATTTCCGCCTTCTGTTCCCCTTTCACAGAAATACAAAATGAGTCTAGGCTATTGTTGCGCACTCTTGCGCCAGATTGAGGAGATCCCCCATGAAAAAGTCCCTGCGTGTTGCACTTGCCGTTGCCGTTTTCGCGTCCCTAGCTCCATTCGCTCTGGCTAACCCGGGTGGAGGTATGCCGCAGCCTCAGGTTTCCAGCGCATTCACCGTAGCCGTTGCTGCAATTCTCACTGTTCTTGGCCTCTAAAATCGGCGAGAATAGTAGCCGCGAGGCGGAATGAACCTTTCGGCGCTGGATTATGTTTTGTGGGTGGCCAATTTTCTCGGAGAGGCCGTCCTTTTCTCCATCCTCATCTGTCGGCACAGGTGGAGGGAGTTCCCTGTCTTCACCACGCTCATTGGCTTCGAAGCTGCCGTACCCGCAATGCAGTACCTGATATTTCTGCATGGCTATCACGTTTGGTATGCGCGGATCTACTGGACCTACGCTCTTCTCGATTTCCTCTTGCAATTGGGGGTGGTCTGGGAGATTGCGCGGATCGTTCTGCGGCCCACCGGGACTTGGGTCCGGGACGCCAAAAAGCAGTTCATCCTATGGGGCGCGGCCGGCATCCTGCTGGCCGCCGCGCTTCCGTTTCTGGTTACGCCTCCGGCCGCAAGCCTGCTTCATCGTTTGGAGGTGCGGGGAAATCTCTTTACCGCCTTGGTGGTCTGCGAGCTGATCGCCGTGGTGACGCGCACCTCGAAGAGTCTGGGCCTGGGCTGGCGCAACCATGTCATGGCGCTGGGCAACGGGTGGACGGCATGGGCGGTGGTTGCCATCCTTGTGGACGGGCTACACAGTTACTTCGGAGCTGAGCGCTACTTCCGGGAACTGGAGCACGTCCTGATGTTCGTCTACCTGGCTGCTCTCGGTTACTGGTCGGTTCAATTCTGGCTGGAGGAGCCTGCCCGGCAGCCTATTTCGCCCCAGTTGCGCGCCTATATCTTAGATTTGCACCAGAAAATTAAAAATGACCTTGACACGGTAAGCGCACAAAGGTAACATTTGCTCGATGACCTTTGCGCTTCCCTATCTCGTCTTTGGGGTCTTGCTCTGCATGTTCGCCGTAGCGGTGATCGCAGACCGGCGCTCGTCCCACAAGATGGCTCTTCTGGATTGGAGCGACCTCGTCGCCGGATTGCATCGGCTGGACATGGTTGAGTTATCTGCGGTGGCGACGGATTACCTGACCCCGCGCCGCGGCCAGATTGATCTGGACGCGAAAGAAATCTGGGAGTCCCTCGGAGGTTATGAAGGCTTGAAAAGGATGCGCGAGAATGCGGAGATTATGCTCGCGCTGGCCGCCTATGCGCAGCGCTGGAACTTCGAAGAGGCGGTCATCGTCACCGAGCGGATGAGGCTGGATGCGGCATCTTTGCGCCGCGCGGTCCGCCGTGTGGAAGTGGGCATGATTCCAGCCAGTTTATTGCATCGTTTCCAACTTACCCTCCCCCTCCATGCCCAGGAGGCGTCTTCGGCTTACTACCTGATGCGCCAGCGCCTCCTCGCCCTTTACGAAACCAGCCACGTGAGCCGCTATCCCACGCTCGCGGCTGTCCTGTAAACGTTAGTCAGTCAATTTCGGCGCGGCCAATCGTCTTGCCGCCGTGCCGCTCCCGTTTGACCCTGCCAATGCGTCTAGAATTAAACAGGGTTCTTCATGACATTCAGAGCATTCCCATCTTTTGCCGTTCTATCGGCCGCTGTTTTTTGCCTTTTCGCCGGCTTTTCGCCAGCCACGGCATTTGCCCAATCCTCCAGCAGCTCCGCCAACCCGTCCAAAGGAGAGCAGACTTCGTCTTCCTCGCCGGAATTTGTACGGGAAAAGGCCCCTTCTCTGGTAGATCCTGCCGGTCCCACCATCTCGCTGGTCAGCGCAGAGCCGGTCTTCCTCATGGCCGCGGCGCTGAATGCCTGCGGCTACGATGACGGATTGGAGGAGAGCGCCCCGGTCCGCAAGCGCGTCCGCGAAGAGGTGAACCAGGCGCTCGCCAACAGCGAGGACGCCCGCAACAAGCGCGACCATCTCTGCCTCTACATCGCCCAGCATCGCATGACCGGAGGTGCGCTTGACATTGCGCAGTACATCTCTCTGGCACTCTATCTAACCCCGCCGCCGGAACTGGAAACCTCGGTCGAGCTGACCGAGATGCCCCCTGACTCGACGCAGGTGGTGGAGATCGTCCCCCTCCTGCGCGACTTTGTCGCCGCCGTGGATCTGCACAGCATCTGGCTGGTGGTGCATCCCATCTACGATAAAGAGGCCGACCAACTGCATGATCCGCTCTCCAGGATGATCGTTTCCACCAATCTCTACCTCAAGATGCCTGCCGAGACCTATAACGGGAGGCGTTTCGTGGTGGTCATTGAGCCCATGCTCTCGCCGCGCACCATCAACGCCCGCATCTATGGAACCGACTATGTAGTGGTGGTTTCGCCGGTAAATGGAACGATCCGCATGAGCGATGTGCGGCACACTTACCTGCACTACATGATCGAGCCGCTGCTGTACCTCAGGAGCAACGCCCTGAGCCGCACGCAGCCCATCCTCAAGGAGGTGCGGGATGCTCCGATGGAGTTCCGCTACCGCTCTGACACCGTGGCCCTGACCGTGGAGTGCCTCATCAAGGCTATCGAGGCGCGCATTATGGATACCGGCATTCCCGTGTACAAGATTCCAGCCAATATCGACCGCTCGGATCTTCCGCGCTATGAGCGCGAGCGTCAGGCCTACCAGCAGAAGGTGGACGCCGTCCGCATTGCCACCATGCGCCACGATATGACGCAGGGATTCGTTCTCACCCAGTACTTTTATGAGCAGATGCTCCAGTTTGAAAAGGATCCTGTCAGCCTGAAGGACACCATGGGCGAGATGGTCTACAGCATGGATATAGAGCAGCAGATACACCGCGCCCGAAATCTCGACTTTGACAAGGAGGCCGACGGCGACGTACTCACGCGCAGTAAGCCGCGCAAGCTGACCGGCCTTGATCTGGCCGAGGCGCGCCTTGCCGCCGGGGACGTGGTTACAGCCAGCGCTATTGCCCGCCAGGCGCTCTCCACGAACTCCGATTCTTCCGATTCTTCCGATTCTCTGGTGGCGGTCGCCGTGAGCGCCCGCGCCGAGTTCATCCTCGCCAGGGTGGCTATCCTCACCGGACATCCCGATCAGGCCATCAAGGGATTCCAGCGAACACTGGCCACCAGCAAAGACATGCGCCTGCTTGCCTGGTCGCACATCTACCTGGGCAGGATGCTCGACCTGGATTGCAAGCGCGACGAGGCCTTGACCGAGTACAAAGAAGCAATGAAGACACGCGATGGGCAGTTGGATACACGGCTGTCTGCTGAGCGCGGCATCAAAGCAGCCTACGCCGTCAAGGGTCACAGTTGCGAGGAAGATGCCGACGACACCGGCTCGCCCGGTCCCGCGCCGGCCAAGCCCTCAACGGCCAGCCCTCAGCCGGATAAGCCCGAATCTTCATGGCCAAATGGGAGTGAAAAGCCCCAATAATCCGATTCGGACGACAAACCGATCCGCAGCCAGAGAGAAGCCTGGCAGTCTGACTAATATCGCCATTATCACCTTGACGGAATATCACTTGGAAGGTATATTTGAAGATGGTTTGGGAAGTTAAGGCCAGCGACGAATTTATCGAGTGGTATGACTCCTTGAATGAGCAAGAGGGAGTGAGCGTGGATTGTGCGGTCGATATGCTCGTCGAATATGGACCCACCCTCGGACGACCTTATGTGGATACGCTCAACGGTTCAGCGTTTCCAAATATGAAAGAGTTACGGGTCCAGCATCAGGGTCGGCCTTACCGCATACTGTTTGTTTTCGACCCGTGCCGGGACGCATACCTGATTCTGGGCGGCGACAAAACTGGAGACAAGGATTGGTACGTTGATGCGATTCGTCGTGCGGATGCGATTTATGCTCAACACCTTGATGAGATTGGAGAGTGAACGCCGTGGCGAAGAATTGGAAAGATATTCGGAAAACACATTCGCCTGAAGTCGAGGCGGAGATTGCGCGGAGAGTAAGGGAAGCTGCCGGTGTTATGACCCTCTATCAGCTCCGGGAAGCCCGGAGCTTAACCCAGGTCAATCTCGCAAAGGTTCTCAATATTAATCAGGGCGCCGTGTCGAAAATGGAAAAGCGTACCGATATGTATGTCTCGACTCTACGCAACTTCATTCAGGCCATGGGGGGGCAACTCCAGGTAAAAGCCATTTTTCCCGAAGGGGAGATCCAGATCGAACAATTTGAAAATGTGGCCGGCTCTCAGAATCTTCCTCTCGCATCAGGTTGAAACGAGGCGTCGGCAGTTATTTTCCCATTTTCCGCAGCCTGCAAAGCATTTCCCAGCAGCGCACATGGTTTTTCGACGGTATTTCTCTAGAATGAATTGACGATTTTCAAGTTGTATCGAGGCGCATGTGGAAGCTGTTCTTGCCGAACTGGAAGCAGCATTGGGACACAGTTTTGTACGCACCGAGCTACTGGTGCGCGCGCTGACCCATCGCTCTTTAGCCAACGAGCGGGCAACCAGCGAAAAGGCGCTCGCCGGCGGCAAGATCAAAGCCGCCAGTACGGGCGATAATGAGCGCCTGGAGTTCCTGGGCGACGCCGTGCTGGGACTGGTGGTCGCCGAAGCCCTGTTTCTGATTCACCCGGAGTGGCAGGAGGGCGAGCTGACCCGTGTCCGCGCCCAGTTGGTCAGCCGCCAGCATCTTGCCGAGGTTGCCGCGGCCATCAGCCTGGGCAGTCATTTGCGCCTCAGCCGTGGCGAGGACAAGGGCGGCAGCCTCAGGCGCAAGAGCACGGTGCTCTCCAATACCATGGAGGCTGTGCTGGGCGCGCTCTTCCTGGATGGCGGACTGGAGCCGGTCTCCGCCTTTACCCGTCGCTGGGTAATGGGAGAGGCCGCCGAGCAGTTGGCCGAACAGTTGCGATCCGGAGCCGCTTTGGGCAACTATAAATCGGCGTTGCAGGAGCACTTGCAGGCCACGCACACAGGCACTCCGGTCTACCGGGTCAAGAGCGAAAGCGGCCCCGATCACCACAAGCGCTTCCTGGTCGAGGTCCGGCTCAAAACAGCCGATACTGCACCAGGCAAGCAACTGGCGCGCGGTATGGGCAGCACCAAGAAACACGCCGAGCAGGATGCGGCGCGGCGTGCACTGGACCGGTTGAACGCAGTTGGGAAAAAAGACGTCGCCGAGACCCAGGTCCAGCCAGGGGGTAGCAAGGAAGGACAAGCAGAGCTATGAGCGCCTTCACCCCAGGGCCCGGTCCGTCCTCGCATTGGATTGCGCGGATGCGGCTTTATATGCCTACCGTGCCCGATGCTCTTGCCTCGCTGCTCAGGACGGTGGTGGTGGCGCTGTTTTTGCTCATCTTTGTGCTTCAGCCCTACCTCATCCCCTCCGAGAGCATGGAACGCACCCTGCTGGTGGGCGATTTTCTGCTGGTCAACAAACAGGTTTATGCCCCACCCGGCAGCCTGACCCATTATCTTTTGCCCTACCGCGATGTTGCGCGCGGAGATATTGTTGTCTTCCACCATCCCCAGCACCCTTATCTGGTCAAGCGTGTCGTGGGCCTGCCCGGCGACCGGCTGCGCATCAACAATGGCCGGGTCATTGTCAACGGCTTCGTCCTCTACGAGCCTTACGCAGCATTTGAGCCTGTGGCCGGCAACCTCTTCCGCGACGACTTTCCCGCCAGGGTTTATACCGATCCAGAGGTGGACCCGGTCTGGTGGAAGCAGATGCAGAGCCTTATCCGCGATGGCGAACTGGTGGTGCCCCAGGACGAGTACTTCGTGCTCGGCGACAACCGCAATCACAGCACGGATTCCCGCTATTGGGGCTTTGTCTCGCGGCAGCAGATCGTGGCCCGCCCACTAGTCATCTACTTCTCCCTCTCCCGGCCCTCCACCACCGATATTCAACAGGTTACGCTGCAAGCCAGAGATGATAGACTCGGACACGACAGGAAGCTCTCCGCAAGATTGACAGGATTTGCCCGCTGGAAGCGCATCTTCCGCGTGGTGCATTGAAGACAGAGAACAGAGAACAGATTGGATAACAGTGATTAGCGGTCAAGTGTCCGGGTTTTTTACTGATCTCTGATCTCTGTTCTCTGATCTCTGAAATGAGCGACAGCATGACCAAGAAAAAAATGCCGACTCCCAAGACGCCGCCCGAGCCCCCGCCCGTTGAACAGCGCGTGGAAGAGACGCCCTACGAGGCGGTGGCCAGCATCTGCTCCATCCTGGTCATTGGCCTGTTCATCCTTTACTTTCTTGGCCAGAACTTCGTCATTCCCTCCGGCTCCATGGAGAATACGCTGCTGGTCGGCGACCACCTGCTGGTGGACCGCATCACCCTCGCCCCGCCCGCCAAATGGATGCCGTTGGTCCGCTACCGCGAGCCCCGGAACGGTGACATCATAGTCTTCATCAAGCCGGTAGCGGAACCGGAGAAGGATGCGGAGGGAAATCCGCAGTACCTGATTCTGGTAAAGCGGCTGATTGGCGTGCCCGGCGACCGCATTCATCTGCGCGACGGCATCGTTTACATCAACGGCAAAGCTCAGAAATTGCCACCGGATGGGGATGACTCTCCCAGCAATCCGCGCGATGCGATTTTTTTAGATGAGTTTCCCTCTCTGCCTCCTCCAGACATCTCGCAGGTTCCTGACTCATGGTCCAAAGTCGACTTTCCTAATAACGTCGTAAACGGCGACCTGGTGGTTCCTCCCGGCAAGTACTTCATGATGGGCGACCACCGCCACAATAGCCTCGATTCGCGCTACTGGGGCTTTGTGCCCAGGGAAAACATCGTGGGTCGGCCAATCTTCAATTACTGGTCGTTTGTGACCCCGGATGATCAGTACGAACAACCCGGAATCGGCAACAGCCTGGCCTGGATGGGCCATATCGCACTGCACTTTTTTTCCGAAACCCGCTGGAACCGAACGCTGCATCGGGTGCGCTAGAGGCTAGATGAAGATGAAAGAAGCACCGCCGGAACAGCCCAGAGCCACTCAACACAAGGTGGGAGAGACGCCTTACGAAACGTTGGCAGGCTATTGCGTGTTTATCGTGATTTGGTTGTTTGCCACGACCCTCGTGGCCCAGAACATGGTCATTCCCTCCGGCTCGATGGAAAAGACGCTGCTGGTGGGCGATCACCTGATTGTGGACTACATCACACTCGCTCCTCCCACGAAGTGGATGCCGCTGGTCCACTATCGCGAGCCTCAGCGCAACGACATCATCGTTTTCCTCAAGCCAGTGCCGGATCTGGATGCGGAGGGAAATCCTCAGTACCCGAATCTGGTGAAGCGGCTGATCGGTCTTCCCGGCGACCATATCCGTTTGCACAACGGTATTGTAAGCATCAACGGCGTTGCCCAGGAGCAGCCACACGCTGAACCAACAACGCCGGGCAACCACCGGGAGTTTCTCGACGAGTTTCCCTCCGTTCCGCCGTCGACAGAGAGGGGCGCCACCGAGGCCTGGTCTGTGGATTTTCCCAATCACATTGAGAACGGCGATCTGGTCGTCCCTCCCGGAAAATACTTCATGATGGGCGACCACCGCCACAATAGCCTCGACTCGCGCTACTGGGGCTTTGTGCCCAGGGAGAACATCGTGGGCCGGCCAATCTTCAATTACTGGTCGTTTGTGACCCCGGACGATCAGGACGAACAGCCCGGAATCGGCAACAGCCTGGCCTGGATGGGCCACATCGCGCTGCACTTCTTCACCGAAACCCGCTGGAACCGAACTTTGCATCGGGTAAAATAACAGTTTTCAGTGATCAGCTATCAGCGAACAGTAAATGACCTTGGGCTACTGTAAACGGCAAATGTAAACTGATAACTGATATCTGCCATGAGTGACGACGCACAATCCCGGCAACAAAAGCGCAAACGGCATTGGCTCGCCCTGACAGCCCTGGCGGCCCTGTTGGTAATCCTGATTGTCCCCCCATTTCTGAGCGTGAGCCGCTACAAGAGCCGCATCACTCAGCTGATCTCAGCTTCGCTGGGACGCCCGGTTCGCCTCTCCTCGGTCGAGGTGCGCCTGTTGCCCACGCCGGGATTTCTCCTCTCCGACCTCACCGTTGAGGAAGACCCCGCCTATGGCGCCGAGCCGGTGCTCCACGCCAGCACGGTCACCGCCTCCATTCGTATGCTCTCGCTGTGGCGAGGGCGCTTGGAGATTGACACCATCAGCGTGGATGAGGCCAGTCTGAACCTGGTGCGCACCACACCCGGTCACTGGAACCTCGACTCTCTCCTGCGCACGGCTACTTCCCCGGCTCAATCGGATGCGGGCAACCCGGATCATCCTGCCAAGTTCGTAAAGCTGCCTTACCTCAAGGCCACACATTCGCGCATTAACATCAAGAACGGCGTAGAAAAACTGCCCTTTTCCCTGCTCAATGCCGAGATGTCCCTGGAACAGCAGAGTCCCGGCAACTGGCATGTCTGGCTGCGCGGTCAGCCCGCCCGCACGGACCTCAGTCTTGAACAGGGCGACACCGGCATCGTCCGTCTGGATGCAAACCTGCGCCAGGCTCCAGAGCTGAGCCAGATGCCGATGCACGTGGATCTGGATTGGCGCCAGGCGCAACTCGGCCAGCTCACCCGCCTGCTCCTTGGCTCTGACGCCGGCTGGCGTGGCGATCTCACCGGCGAACTTCACCTCGACGGCACCCCCGACGCGGCCCAGATCAAAACCCGGCTGCGCGCCACCGGCGTTCATCGATCTGAATTTGCCCCGGCCGCGCCGATGGACTTCGACGCCAATTGCAGCCTCCTTGCCCACTTCTCAGCGCGTGCCATCGACAATCTGCTCTGCGATTCTCCGCTCGGCTCGGGCCACATCCGCCTCACCGGCAACTTGCCCGGCGAAGGCGGCCAGCCTCGCCTCTCCGTCGAGCTGGATCGCATCTCCGTTGCTGCCGGCTTGGACGCATTGCGTACCGTGCGCAGTGATCTGGCTCCCGGCCTTGAAATTACCGGGTTGGCAAGCGGCAAAATCTCCTATGCTGCTGCTTCTGCGATCGACGACATCTCCGGAAAATCGGCTCACTTCGGCGATGTACGTTCCGCCAAGGCTCATGCGGCAATGCAAGGGCCGCTCTCCGGCAGCCTCACCATTCAGGGACTTCAAATCAGCGGTAATGGCTTCAGTCAGCCCCTCAGTGTTCCAAAAATCATTCTGGCGCCTGCAAATCAGCCCACTGGCACTGGCCAGGCATTGACGGCTACCGTGGCCATTCCCGTTGGCGCAGCCACTCCGCTTACGGTTTCCACGCGTCTTATGCTCTCCGGCTATCAGCTCACAATGCGCGGCCAGGCCTCCATCATCCGGGCTAGGGATTTGGCGCGCGTGGCCGGTATCAGCAATAGAATGGCCCTGGACGCGCTTGCCGGCGACCCAGTCTCCGTGGACATGGCTGCCAGCGGCCCCTGGATGCTACCAGTCCAGATGCTGCCTGTTCAGACAATTTCCTTGGGCGACCTCTCGCCCACAGCCGCCTCGCTCCCGTCCACAGCTCCAGCCGACAGCCTCACCGGTACAGTCACCCTGCGCAACGCCACCTGGAAGGCCGATTACCTGGTCAACCCCGTCATAATCTCCCAGGCCACGCTTCACCTGGATTCCGGCCAACTCCGCTGGGACCCGATCGTCTTCTCTTACGGTCCGGTGAAGGGAACAGCCAGCCTCGCCCTGCCTGCCGCCTGTAACGCTCCCCAGCCCTGCCCGCCGCGCTTCCAGCTCCAGTTTGGCGCGCTCGACTCCGCCGTACTCCAGGCCGCATTCCTTGGCGCGCGTGAGCGGGGCACCATGCTCTCCACGCTCATCCAGCGCCTTCGCTCCACGGCCACTCCCGCCTGGCCCAGTCTGGAGGGCACGGTCAAGGCCGAATCCCTCATCCTCGGCGCGGTCACGCTCCACAAGCCTCAGGCCACCTTGCAAACGCTTGCCAATGGAGCCTCCATCACCGCCTTCGACGCCGCCCTGCTCGGCGGCCGCATCCACGGAACCGGAACTTACCACGCAGCGGCTACCGCCAAAGACAAGCCCTCCTACGCCTTGGAAGCTCAGTTCGACAAGCTCAGCCCGCTGGCTCTCGGCCAGTTGCTCCGTCTGCGTTTCTCCGGCGGCACATTCGATGCCCACGGCAAAATCGAGCTTTCTGGCTACACCGCCGCCGATTTGACCGCTTCGGCCAAAGGCGCTCTCCACTTCGATTGGCTCCATGGGACCGTCACGGCAGCTAAAGGCGTCGTTCCCCCGGCCATGGCTCGCTTCGACCGCTGGACCGCTGATGCCGAAATTGCCAATGGAGCCCTCACGCTCAAAGAGAATCAAGTCAAGCGCGGCGCTCAAACTATGCCCGTCCAGGTCTCGGTTACTCTCGCCGACCCGCCCAAAGTCGCCTTCCCGGATACTAAACAGCCCCCTTCCAGGCGTTAGAGCCTTTTTCTGGTGAGTGTACGATGCTCCGTGCCCCATCCATTTCACGTTCTGTGTGAAATGGGTGGGATAGCACGAATCACGGGTGCTGGCTGCCCAATCCTTCGCGGAATGTGCCAAGGGTGGGAGTACAACTTAGTTTTAAACTGCCCCCTGATAATTTGCAGATAATTACGTCTATTTCCGCCACACTATTCCTATGACTAATCCAGGCATCACTCAACTCCGTATGGCCGTCGTGAAGGCTCTCACCCAGCCCTCCGCCCAGCGCCGCGCCGACCCCGTCATCGACGCCTCTCCCGGTCCCTCGCCTCTCGACCAACCCGCCATCGCCCTTTGCATGGCCGCCTACGAGCGTGCTCGTCTCTCCGCCCGCAGCCGCCACAAAAGCGAAGACGACTCCAGTGAGGCGGCCCTGGCCGCCTACAAGGCAGCTATGCCCGCCCTCATCAGCCGCCAGAACATCTCCGATTTCATCGCCTGTGTCGCCTATGCCAACCTGCGAGACCTGCTCTACGACCCGGAGACCGATCACCTGCTCGGCATCGCCCGCACCGCCCGTCTCCTGCACACCGCCCGCTCCGCACCCATACGGAAAACCTCCTCGGGCGTCCATCCTACCCGCTCCGCTCCGGCCTCGCCCGCAATTGCGCAAAACACCCTTGAATCGCCGCCTCCGGATCCGCAAGCCACTCAAAATTAATGAGTTAGCGCCTCAGATTGCGAAAAATGCAACAAATGTTTTCCCCAAATCACCCGAAAATAAGCCTGGGTGAATCCGATAACTAACCTATTTTCAACAATTTAACCAAGCCTATTGGGCGATCAAAGGGCGAAACCAAGGCGCGGGAATTCGACCGGCAGACGGTCAATCGTCATGGTATCGGGCGCTGTGCCCCGTTCATCGCGGCTTTATTGTTCAGTATCAGTACATACTTTACAGGTTGTTATCATGACATCCTTTACAAGTCAGGATCGGGTGATCGATTTTGAGTTGGGGGTTAAGGGATGCCGTGGAGGCTTGTGGGCGTGCGGGATCAGCGGGTGGAGTTTGTGGTTCGAGCCAGCCGGGGCGAGAGCCTGAGTAGCTTGTGCCGGGAGTACGAGATTAGCCGTCCGACGGGCTATCTCTGGCTGAGTCGCTTCGACGAG
>Ga0302320_10001688_pt1 | contig 52785 bp, 43 predicted proteins | sample Bog_T0_3_FD_202130 | JGI IMG/M metagenome (GOLD analysis project Ga0302320, IMG submission 202130) | Peat permafrost microbial communities from Stordalen Mire near Abisko, Sweden - Bog_T0_3 | ecosystem: Environmental > Terrestrial > Soil > Wetlands > Peat | place: Sweden: Abisko, Stordalen Mire...
ATATAAGAAGATCGCCGAGTCAGCGGTTCAGTCCAACGGCAGTGTATCCCTCAGAGAGCGGGCCCAACACCTCACCCATTTTGAACGCTTGCACGCCGCTCCCTGAGAGATACACTGCTTGGCGTTAAAATCGAAAAATATAGTAGATATTAACGGCAGAAATGATCTGGTGACATCAATTGCTTGGCACAAATCCGTTGGTGTTTGTAATGTTTTATTCTATATATATACGACCAATTATATCGTATATAATCGCAAAAAGGATGGGTGTCAAATTCTTATTCGGGAAATGTTCACATTCCTTCCCCCCACATGAAACTGCTAAGAACTTCAACTTTACTCCGCGGGCTGTGCTTTTCCAAATCGAGGCAAAAACCTCTCTCTGTTGTACCTTATCGTTCATTCGGAAAAAAGGCTGCCCGACAATCTTGCTCGCGAGGTACAACTCAATTCATCACCTGAGCCATCTACATTTGGCCTTGGTCCGGGAACTATGCGAATCAGGGCAGCACTTTCGCCGGCGCGGCTGATCGCTTGGAACCATGAATTGAGCTGATTGATAGTGGAACCAAATTTTTGTGACAGGCTGTGGAGTCCTCCCTGCTTCAAAAAACGCCCGGCCTTAAGGCTTCCCCGTCAGCCGTTCCGAAAGAAAATCTTCGTAAGCGTCAAGGTCATTCCATCGAACGGCTACGTTGACCACCCGGGCCTTGGGATCAATGACAGTAAACCCGTCATCGGTCACCCGGAGGTTCATTTTCTCCATCACGCATAAATCCTGATGCTGGGCAAGATAGACGGCCACGGTGTCAAACAGTGTGCTGCTGCGCTGATCGGCCAAGCCCGGCGACGACGCAGAATCGGCGGTGAGCCAGAGGCAATAGTTGGCAATAAGGAGGGTGGCGGTGCGATCCGTTGCGCGGCGGACCCGCCGGTATTTGTCGCCGTTCAACTGCACCAGACCGCAGGTGTCGAGCGGCGTGATTGTGATATCCCACGGAGCGGCAAACACGGCTTGCATCGCCTTGGGATCGGCCTTTACGTTCCATTCCGCGCAGGACTGTTTCGCGCCGCCGTAGCCCAGTCGCACACTGCCATCCATCCCCACGAACCGCGCATGCTGCGCGATGCGCGGCTCGCGCTTGAGTGCTTCCGCAATATTCGGTGCGGGACCGATGCCGATCAGCGTGACCGTTTGCGGCGAGCGCATGATCGTGTCAATCAGTGCCTGCACGCCGTCCGCGTCAATTTTTCCCGGATAAGAGTTGAGATCAAAATTCTTGACCCACGCCGCCTGACGCCCGTCACCCGATGGTGGAACGTCGAGGCCCACTCCGACGGGAACGTCACTCCGCCCGGCGAGTTCCAGAAATTTCGCCAGCAGCCGCGCGCGGTATTGCGGCTTGCCATAGTCTCCCACCACCAGCTTCAAATCGAGTTCCGGCGATTTGAGCAGCAAGGCGAGCGCCCAGGTGTCGTCAATGTCATCGCCGATGTCCGTGTCGAGAATAACTGGCGTTGGCCTGACGACCGGTGCATCGGCGGCGTGAATTGCCGGAGCGGAGCCTGCCAGGGCAAGCAGGCCGAGGAGACAAAATGTGGCAATGTTTGGTTGCACAATAAGTGTTAGTATCGAACCCTCTCAAGCCGTGTAATCAGTGTCAACGTGAATCGCGGGTAGCTTTAAACGCGGCGCCCGCCGCCGCTCGCCCGATGTAGTTTGTGCCGGCAAAAGTGGCGTTTTAAACCTGGCACAAAGCCGCTTAAACTTTTAGAAAGCGAAGGCGGCTAAAAACCAATATATGGCTCGGAATTACGCATGCGCGTCAGGCTATTTTGATTTGCTTTAGTGATGGCTCGACCAATCACGTTGGTGGCTTTGTGCGTACCGGTGGTACAACCCGCGACGAGCGTCAAAACGGCCAGAATGATATACTTCACAAAACAACCATATTCTCTGCCTGTTTAGTTTCTGGCTATCAGGTGTTCGCCGTATGTGCGCTCGCCAGGATTCCTGTTCGGTTTGTTGCCAGCGACAACCGTATGCCTGTTTCATGGTCTGGCTGTTTTTGTCCAGGACATCGCCCTGACGTCTCGCCGCGAAAGTTGCTTTGGATCTTAAATTATTGGGCGAAGCCCATCCTGCACTATGACCAGGAGGATTGCCCCGCAGTTCCTCTCCAATTAGGATCGTGGGACCGTCGAGCCGATAATCCAATGCTGGAACGGCAGCCATTCACGACAGCCAGCCGGCACCGCAATCAAGCTTCTGGTAACACCCCATAGCGAAGGACGGAAATATGCCATAGGGTTTCAAAACTTAATATGACAACATTATCAAAAACACTTTTGGCTGCTTCCGTGACTGGCCTGGTGGCGGGAAGCATCGTTGATTTCGGCGGATTTAACCTCAACCCGGCGTGGACGGTGGCGCTGCCTTTCGGGGCGGTTGCTTACGGCCTGTTTTTAATCTCTTTCATGCTGGAAAAAGAAGTGGCCAAGTTCGACGAGGACCAATCCAAAGAATTGCAGTTGATTCAAGACCATTTTACGCCGGTAGAGCCGAAACACATGCCAATTACCCGGCCGGCGATTATTCAATTCCCGACGCAGAAGTTCGGGCATTAGCCGAAGCTGCCGCCGGTAAACTTTTGCCTATAAGTATAAGAACGCAAAAACAAATCGAACAATGAAAACAAAAAATCTGCGCGTATGTTTCCTGTCAATCGTGGGAGGTGGATTGGTCGCAGGCTGTGTCGTTGAGCCAAATGGGCAGGTGGCGTTCCAGCCATTCGTAATTGCCCCGGCACCAGTGGTGGTGGCTCCTGCGCCCGTGTGGGTGCCCGACAGTTACACTTGGGACGGTTATGAATACGTCGGTATCGTTGGTGATCAGTATTATTATTTGGGACCGGGCGACGTTTGGCTGGTCTGCGATCCATTCCGGCTGGACCGCTTTCATGGATGGGAAGGCGGCCACCGTGATTGGCGAGACCATGCAGTCCGCAATGATCGTTTCAGAAGAGATGAACATGGGCATGTGCAGCCAAGGCATGACGGGCAGGGGGACCGGCATTGAAATGCAAAATGGTTTCGGAAAGTTGTCCTTCGGAAGTAGTTTGATACTGCCTGCGAGCAAATATCCAAATAGAACGCATTTAATCCATCAGAAAACTCCAGCTAACCCCGTAGCTCAATCTGATGGTGAACATATTGCCAGGCTTTTCGGCATGCCCCGTCCAAGTATTTTGTAGCACTTTTCGCGTCCATTCTTCAGGGCCAACGCCACCATGAATCAACCCGAACCTAAACGTATATTGTTGACGGGTGCCAGCGGATATGTCGGCGGGCGTTTGCTGGTCGAATTACAGAGGTGTGGCATGGCGGTTCGTTGTCTGGCGCGCCGCCCTGAGTTTCTTTTGCCAAAAATCGCGCCGGGAACCGAAGTAATGGCGGGCGACCTCTTGAACCGGGACGGTCTTGCGCTGGCCATGCGTGGCATGGAGACAGCTTATTATTTGGTGCATTCATTGGCAGCAAACGATTTCGAGGAGACGGATCGTTTGGCCGCCCGCAACTTTGCGGAAGCGGCGCGGGATGCAGGGGTTCAAAGAATCATTTATCTCGGCGGCCTCGGCGCCGGTAGCCAACTTTCGTCGCACTTGCGCAGCCGTCAGGAAGTGGGAAATATTCTACGTTCCACCGGTGTGCCAGTCATCGAGTTTCGCGCTTCAATCATCATCGGTTCCGGCAGCCTGTCCTTTGAAATGATTCGCGCGCTGGTCGAACGTCTGCCGATGATGATTGCGCCAAAATGGGTGGCTGTTCCCGCGCAGCCGCTGGCCATCAATGACCTGCTGCAATATCTCATCGCCGCGTGTGATTTAAGCGGAAGGGCAAGTCACATTTTTGAAATCGGCGGTCCCGACCGGGTTTCTTACGGTGATTTGATGAGTGAATATGCGCGGCAACGCGGTTTGCGACGGCTGCTGATCCGCGTCCCGCTGCTGACGCCGCGATTATCCAGCCTGTGGCTCGGCTTCGTGACGCCTCTTTATGCGCGCATCGGGCGCAAACTCATTGACAGCATTCGCAATCCAACTGTGTTGTGCGACGATTCCTCATTGAAGGCTTTTGCCATACGTCCAATGGGCGTGCGCGATGCGATTGCCAGCGCGTTGCGCAATGAAGACAAAGAGCTGGCGGCGACACGCTGGACGGATGCATTATCGTCGGGCGGCGCAACTCGCCAATGGGGCGGGACACGATTTGGCAACCGTCTGATTGATTCGCGCCGGGTGTACGTGAATGTTCCGCCCGCGCTGGCCTTTGAACCCGTCCGCCGGATCGGCGGCTCGACTGGCTGGTATTACGCCAACTGGCTTTGGCGTCTGCGCGGCTGGCTGGATTTGCTGGTCGGCGGCGTGGGAATGCGCCGCTCGCGCCGCGATCCTGAAAAACTCCAGACCGGGGACGTGGTGGATTGCTGGCGGGTTGAAGCACTGGAACCTGATCGGCGTCTGCGACTCGTGGCAGAAATGAAATTACCGGGACGCGCCTGGTTGGAATTTGAAGTGGTCGCGTGCGAAAACGGATCGGAGATCCGCCAGACCGCCAGTTTTGATCCAGCGGGATTTTTTGGATTGGCCTATTGGTATGCGGTCTATCCCCTCCACGAACTGGTGTTTGGCGGAATGTTGCGGCAGATTGCCAGGGCGGCCACAGTCCAAAAATAAACTTCGCAATGTGCTTCCCCAAAAAGTGCCCGATTATACAACAGCGCGGTGGCACTCAAAGCATTTGTTGCAGCCTGAGCAGTCGGCCGATTCCAAAAAGGTCAAAGATCAATATGGTATTAAAGTTGTGTGGTTTGCAGCGAATGGAGCGGGTGAAGGGAATCGAACCCACCACGCGATTGCAGCTCCGTGCATAAGTGTGCAGTCATGTGCAGCTTACGTAAGACCTATTTGGCTCAAACTGCATCAGGCTGCACACAATTGCATTTTCTTTGGCACCAATTGTCACTAAACTGTATGAGGATACGTGATGTGTCGAATCCTGTTTTCGACGCTCATCAATGCCGATAGTATTGGTCTGGCCAAACCTAGCTCACTCTATGAGGTCGCCCCATCCAAACCTCATCAAAGCCCGGAGAATAATTCGCACAAAGGAGACGGGCGTCCTGGAACCATTGCCAACGCCGGGCAAGCAGCGTCGCGTCAGTTAATTTGACCGAGAACGCGCATTGTGGCCAGGGTAGGTGCCACACCCGGAAATATCGTTTTCGCCGGCCAGCCGAATTGAATGCGGTATAGCGTTCCATGAGCCACTCCTCAAGCGAGCCCGCTTTGCAGGGCTGAACGGGCTCAAAGTTTCGACACATGGTTTGGTATTCAAATTTGTCGCCGCTATCCCCGTCTTCCACCTGCCCTTGGATGACTCCGTTCGGATCATGATGATAGTCAATCTCGCCATACCGATAAGGCAAACCGAAGGTTGGTGGGCCGAGTTTGGCGGCGAGACGGCTCGACAACCATTCTGCAAGAAAATGAATGCCGGTTTCGCTGCCGTGGCGGACATATGTCCGCACATTTAGAAAATCATGCGTCGCGATGGGAAGGAGAAACCAGGCGGCAACTTTGCCGCCGAGTCGTGGCCTCATCCCGCACATGGTAAAAGCGACGGTGCTTACAAAAGCACGACCCTTGAACAAATCGAGTTGAAAAGGAACATCGCGTTGCAGCGCCTCTGCATTCACTTCGAAGTGTATCATCAATACCTGATGCCAGCCCGCGACAAAGAGCGGCTCGCCACGCCGCGACAGCATACGCTCGCGTGCGGCCCTGCTTGGCTCGCAAGTAAGGCGAACATCAGATGTTCTTGAAATTGTTTCATTCATTCAATTCTGCGATTGATCCGCAAATCTTTCAGCGCCTCGCGTAAGAATGAAAAATGGAATACAAATCCTGATTCAACCAACCGTCGCGGGATGACGCGTCGGCTCTTGAGGATCAACTCCGTTTCGGTGCGCAAAGCGAATGCTCCGACTTCCAGCATCCACCTCGTGGCGGGCAAACCCACGGGCATGCCGACAATTTCGCGGAATGCTTTCATCATTTCGGCATTGGGAAGTGGATTGGGCGCGCAAATATTTACCGGCCCACGCAGTTCTTCGCGTGCAATCAACCATTCCACCACCCGACAAAAATCGGTTTGATGAATCCAGGAAACAAATTGCCGACCGTCGCCCATTTTTCCGCCGAGCCCGAACCGCGCCAACCGGCACAACATGGGAAACACGCTGTTTTTGTCGTTGCCCAAAACCATGGCCGCGCGCATTGCGACCTTCCGTGTGGCTGGCGTTGGCGCTTCACTCAATGCTTTTTCCCATTCCGTGGCGACCTGGACAGAAAACTCGTCCTTGGCTTCGCGTGTGCCGCAGATGTTTCCGGCTTCGTCCCACGCCGGGCCGAAAGTGTGCTGGTAGATCGTTGCCGTGCTGGCGTTGAGCCAGATCAGCGGTGGAGTTTTGCAACGGGCGATGGCCTCCCCGATCACACGGGTTGAATGCACACGCGATTCCAATATCAATACTCGGTTTTCTGCGTGGTAACGGCAATTCACCGAACGCCCGGTGAGATTAATCACCGCCGTGGCACCTTCCAATTCACTCTCCCAGTCACCAACTGTGCGCGCATCCCATTGTAGTTCGCGAACGCCATTAACCATCGGTTTCGGCGAACGTGTCAGATTTGTCACCGAATGGCCCAAACTCAGGAAGTGCGCGGCCAAAGTGCGACCGAGAAAGCCAGATCCACCCGCGGGAATAATCTTTTTCATCATTTTCTTTCCAGGCGTGGAAGCACACGCCATTCATGCTCGATGTTTTGCATCAACAGGGCGCAATCAAATTGGATTGTCCCGTTCGGAAACAGGCTGGGGTCGTCAAAAAAACTGGAACTCACCCATTGAATTTCCAGCGGCTCGACCTGCCACTTTGAGGTGTGAAGTTCCAAGCCGTCGCAGCAGTCTGGTTTGTCCGTGGCCGAATAACCCATCGCACCGCGGGAAAAAAACTCCGAAGCATCGGCCAAAGACGCAAAGATGGATGCGGCTGGCATTTTGGCCGCGCGGCGCGCATTTAATCCGACTGACGTGGTGCCATCCCGCGAACGCATCTGCAAATGGAATTCATCGTTATGCTCCTTTACTTCAAAAGTGGCTACGTGATGAACGCCGGGAAATAGCCGTCCACCGGCGAACGCTTGCAACGCTGAAGAGGTATCCCGGCGCGGTATATAAACCCCCTCGCGGACAATACCGCCGTCGTCCCATTCCACGGCAATTCGATGCGCCGCATTCTCGGACGTAAGACCGCAGACGGCAGGAAATCCCTGCGGTCGCATCTCTTTGAGCCGGATGAGGCAGATGCCAGCCATCGCCCAACCGTTCACCCGTTTGGATCGGAAGAAGGGCGGCAGCAATTGGCTGGCAACGTCCGGACGGACGCGAAAGTTAACCAACATCCGCCGGTCAATCATCCCGTGCATGCTCGATGTGATTGCTTTCATAAAAGAATTACGGCATTTCGAGAAATACGATTTTCCTGCCGGGTAATCGCCTGCCTGGTTTCACATTGCCCTTCTCGGTTTTGGTTAGCACTGCAGGTTTGTGACCTGCTCGAGTCTTTTTCGATCTCAGCCAAACCCAAAAATCATGAGCTGGGTTGGTCGTAGTCATTTGATTCCTCCTTTCAACGCTGCCCACACATAAACGACCGGCAGGTAGGCAAAAACGATATTGGTGGCGTGATAGCCGAGCCGCCAGAGGTTGTTCTTTAAATAGGGCCGCACATCGAAAATGAACGTGGCGGCGATCAGCCGAATCGTCCAAAACACTGCGAGAAAAGCGCACACTGCTCGCGCCAGCCCATCGCCGGCCGCCAGCGTGCCCGCGAACACGAACGTGATTAGCCCAAAGCTAACGAGGCAGAGGGCGATGAACGTATAGTAAACCCAGAACAGTTTCTGGATGAAGGGTGGCAGCACGGCAATATTCTGGCGCAGGTTGACAGCGCGCGGCATGAGCGCACCGGCGCAGAGCAGACCCAGGTGCATCAGGCCAGCCAGTTGAAGAAACAGGATCAGGTGGTTGTTCATGGTTTTTCTTTCAGGTTGCGCCGATGGCTTTGAGCATCGGCAGGATTACGTTGTGGATAAATGGCGGATGAAAGAGCCAGAATGCCGGGCCGGCGGTGACCGCCAGGGCGAATAATCTTCCGAGCAGGCCTTGGCCCAAGCCAATGCACCGGCCAAACGGGCTTCGCTCCAGGAGCATCCCTAATCCTTGAATTAAAAAATACGCGGTCGGCAATCCGTAGCCTCCGTGCGCGGGCAGTGAGATCACCAGTTCGTGAATCAAGCCCGACAAGCCAAACACTCCCAGTGTCGCGGCAATCGAGTTGGTCCGGCGACGCAACGGCCGATACGCAAAACGGAAGGCGAGCTCATTGAAAGCGGCATTCCAGCGTTTCCCCCAAAAGTCACTCAGTGAGGTTGCCGCCAGCGGGAACTGCATGAGCGGCGCTGCCTTCACGCCGGCCTGTCGCCAGATGAGCGACAAGATATGAAACAGACCAAAGTGAAGTATTAAAATCGCCCCACACATTCCCGTCCATCCTGCCACCAGGGGATGATCCGGAAGCAGAATCCGCGTGGCGCGGAAAAGTAGCGCAGCGCCCAGAATGGTTTTGGCAATGGCAAAAATCCATTCATTGCCTCGTGGTCTGGCGGGAATTTCTTCGCGGTTTAGAAAGGCGGGGTCCATACCCGGCCACGTCAACAGATACACGGCGACCCGCCATGTATTGTGAAATGAGGTGCCCCGGCTCGCGACGCGATAGGTCAGCCATTTGCATCCACCATAGAGGGCAAACGCCATCCCCCACATGAAAATCCAAGGCGCAACCCAATTTCTGAAAACTGCAGCGAACAGTGGCAAAACAACTAAAGGCAAATAATCCAGCCATAGACTTTGTTTTCTTGCCGCAATGCCGCTGATTTCACACGCGCCGCTTGCGCAATGGCGGTGGCGAGCCATCCAACGATAAATTCCATGAAAAATATTTTTAATCGCCGCGATTTGCGCCAGCTTTCTGATCGGCCAGGCCAATGGAAACGGACGGCTGATTTCAAGCAGCGCATCGACCCCACCCAGCAGAGTCCCGTCAGGTTTCAAAAGGCGCATTTCCGCCAGTAATTCGTTATCCGCCAGATCCAACTTTTGGCGGACCCAAGGTGTTTGCAGCGCCAGCAGCTCAAAATGGCGGGCGGCGAGCAAAACGCGGAAACGCTTGGCCAAGCCGGTGCAGAAGCGACAGTCCGCGTCATACAACACCCAGCCGACAACTTCCTTCACGTCTGTAATTTCAGTATTCACAGAAAAGCGTTTCCAAAAAAATTTAACTACCCACCAAATCCCAAGATTTTCAAAACCTTGTCTCCTAGTTTTACAAACTTGACGATGGAGCTGGTCGGCCACTGCCGGATCTGCACATACCAAGCCGACGTCGTTTCAAAGAAATCACGTAAATCACGCAGCCGCTGCTGCGTATAGATATCCGTAGCCTTATCTGCTTCGGCTTCGGCGATACATTCGTTCAGCACCAGGGTCGTCGGATCAATCTCGCGGCGTTTGCGTTCGTTCAGCACCACGCGAAATAATTCCCAGACGTCCTTCATGGACTCAAAATGATCGCGCTTTTCCCCCATGGTGTGGACCAGTTTGATGATGCCCCAGCTTTGGAGTTCTTTGAGGCTGGTGCTTACATTCGAACGGGCGACTCCCAGCGTTTCAACGATGTCATCCGCATTTAGTGGTTTGGGGGAGATGAAAAGCAGCGCATGCACTTGGGCCACCGTGCGGTTGATGCCCCAGCGCGTGCCCATTTCTCCCCAATGGAGAATGAACTTTTGCTGAACTGGAGTGAGTGCATTCATTTTCTGTTGATTCTGTCTATACAGAAAATACCAAATAAACAGTTTTCGTCAATATGTTTTTTGCGCCCGGTATCTTGGCCTTCGTTCGGCAGTCGGAATATTTGCTTTCTGGATTTACGGTTTCGTCAAAGCTGGAGGCGTGAGCACCAACCTTCAGGCCACGCTGGATCAGGCTCAATGTCCGTCGGGCTTAAGCGGATCGTTACAACGACGGAGTCGACCCTGACAAGCACAGGGGTCTGCTTTGCGGGTCTCCGTTTGGATTGTTTGGCCTTGTTCGCTGAACGTGCAATAAACGACACTTTTTGGCACTAAAGCGGCACTAAAATTCGAGACGATTGATTTAACCCCTGAAATGGAGCGGGTGAAGGGAATCGAACCTTCACCGCAAAATTCAGAGTCCGCACAAAATCAACCACTTCCAACACACGCCCCTGCGGACTATACACAAGGGCGCGCACAGATTCCAGACGCTACCAGTCCTGATCTGGCAAAGGTAGTCGCAGCCTGGGCAAAACTTTCTCCACCACTCAAGGCGGCAATTCTCGCCATCGTCAATTCATCGGAGGTCAACCGATGAACTTCAACCGACTCCAACAATTTCCCCGCGGCGTTCTGCCCGTCGTGAGGAGTCAAACGAAACCGGCAGAAATTGAAAGGAAAAAAACATGATCGCTAAACTGACGGTGTTCAAGGAGGTTCACAACTCCTGGGATGCCAACGACAAGCGCAAAGCCGGGGAAGCCTGGGATTTGCTTTGCCTGGACGTTTCCGAACCTGCGGAACACCGCATGGAGGAAATGCTCTATTACCGGCTCAAGCCCGAAGAACGGCAGGCTTTTTGGGGCAAGTCGGTCGGCAAGACCATCGAGGTCGGCATTTCCAAAATCCGCCACGGTGACAATGGCGGCAAGGCAACGCTGATCGGCAAAATCATAATCGCGAAATAAACGGGTTATGGCATACAGAAATCCTCAAGCGGATAGGCAATGGCGCGAGCCGTGGCGACGGTTTGAGGTCGGCACAGATTATTCGGTGATTCTCTCCAGGGTTCCCTGGGAGTTTTTCGGCACACCAACATTTGCGGGCAGAGTCCCCCGGCCTGGCGTATGCCAGTCCATTTTTGAAAATTGGAAGCGCAGAATCATCGAAGCATTTGACGTTCCTCAGAAAAACCTTCTCGTGGCACTGCGTGGCGAAGAAGGAGAATTGAAGGGGCGGTTCCACTATCACTATCTGTTGGGTGGAATCTTTTCGCGCAATGGTCACGCGGACGCGAAGCGGCTTGAATTCTTTTGGAAGCAAGTCTCGCATGGTGCCCGTGTTGAGGTTCGGCAATATGACCGGTCACGCTCTGGACCGGAATACGTGAGCAAGTGCCTGGGGGCAAACTCATACGAGGTGTCAAAATACGCCTTTGCCAACTCGGTGACGCTGTCAGCGTCTGTGGTGCGCTTGATCACGCATCTTGACGCCGTGGGTGACAGACGCCACAGGGCGGACACACGGAAGAACGGACAGGTGGCAAACGTCGGTGGGGCCATAAATGGTTCCTCATTTCCCCCGGCCAGTAGCCTTTGCGATGAGACTGTCTCGCAGCTTGTGGGCAAAAACGAGACTGGACGGCTTGCCCCTGATAGCAGGGATGTTGTCCCGATGGAACGTCTCGACAATCCACCGCGGATGCTGCGATAAAACGCCGGATTTCCACGGCCTGTGTCAAACTGAATGGATTCCTTGGCCGGTGGATCGGTGGGCGGGCGCGCCAGCGCCCGACCGCCGACCACCGGCTAAGGCTCCTTGTAGTTGAACCCTGCCCTGATGGGATTGCCGTAAATCACGCTGCTGGCAATCCTGGGTCAAACCGTGTCCAACGGACTTTCCACACTGAGTGCCTCGGCGTGCAAATAGCCCATGGTCGTTTCCAGCGACTGGTGTCCCATTGCGTTCTGAATGGCCCGCGGATTGTCCCCGCGGTTAAGACAATGTGTGGCATAGGCATGACGCAATTCATGGGGCAAGATGAATAATCCGGCTTTCTGGCAGGCTGTTCGGACCGCCCGCTGGACTTGAGCCTCGTGCAATCGCCAGCGCACGATCTTGCCTGTTCGCGGATCGAGACAAGTTTTATTTGCTGGAAAAAGCCAAGCCCAATGCCGGTCGAATTGCGCCGCCGGATACTTGCGCGCCAGTTGGTGCGGCAAGGCGACTGGCACTTGGTCCTGTTGGTCGCGCCGCCAGACCGCTTGCGCCGCCTGGAGTTGCTCGCGCAAGTCCTCCAGAGTCGAACAGGGAATGGCGACAACGCGGTCTTTGCCGCCCTTGGCCGCGCGGATGGTCAGTTGCGCGGCCTCAAGGTTGACGTCCTTGATCCGCAAGTTGAGGGGCTCGGTCACGCGCAGTCCGCAGCCGTAAAGCAGCCGCACAGCCAGGCTTGTGGCAAAGGCTGCGTCGCTCTGGATGGTCTTGAGCAACAGCCGGGTTTCCGCCGGCGTCGGGGCGTGGCGAATTTGAGCGGGGCGTCTGGCCCGCAGCGCCTGGACGTTTTTCAACTCCGCCCCCAGGGCCTCTTTGTAGAAAAAGACGATTGCATTAAAAGCTTGATTTTGGGTGGTGGAGGCGACATTTTTGCCAGCTAAAGCGGTTAGAAACCGTTCCAGTTTATGCTCACTTGGCAAATGCAACGGCAGCCCTTTGAGGAAGTCGCAATATCGCCTGAGCCAGGCACAGTACGTACGCTCCGTCGCGAGCGCAAGATGTTTGCGTCGAATTACTTCCGTAATTCGCCGCACTGCTTCATCCGCATTCATCCGGCCATTGTAATATACGAACAACTTGTTGTATATTAATTGTTGAACTAAACCGCTGCGCGGAAATGAGTTAGGTTAGATAGTTTCTAGTATTTTCCCGTATTGCCTGAAGGGTGGATAGTGGTTGTCTTATGACAACACTACGTCAGCAATACATCGAGGAACTGGTTCTGCGCGGATTGGCTGAGCGAACCCAGGAAGCATACATCCACCAAGTCTATCATCTGACCAAATACTATCGGCGGTCACCTGATACCCTGACTGAGGAAGAAGTCCACGCCTATTTGGTGCATCTGGCCATGGAGCGGAAGTGGGCGGCGAGTTCGATTAACCAAGCGGTCAACGCGTTTCGTTTTTTTTATCAACATGTGGCCCATCGGGACTTGGTGAAGTTACGTCAGGCCTTCCCCTTTGGGCGCAAGTCGGTTGTGCGGGCACAGGTCTTCAGCGTCGAACAACTGGAACAACTCTTCATGGTGGGCTGTGTACAGCCGCGGGATCGCGCCTTTTTGATGACGGTGTATGGTGGTGGGCTGCGGCTCAACGAAGCCTGTCATCTGCGAGTGAAGGATCTGCAGAGTAGCCGGCACCAAATCCGGGTGGTACAAGGCAAGGGAAGGAAGGATCGCTACACTTTATTGTCCCCCCGGTTACTTGCAGAGCTGCGACGCTATTGGCAGTTGTATCGACTAAAGGACTGGCTATTTCCGGCGCACCACGATGTGCAGCAGCCGATGATCGATGCGACGGGCCAACGGATCTTCTACCGGGCGGTGCAACGGGCGGGCCTGCCGCGTCAGGGTGGGATTCATAGTTTGCGGCATTCCTTTGCGACGCATCTCTTGGAAAGCGGCGTGGAGATCACGGTGGTGCAAAGGTTGTTGGGACACACGAGCCTGAACACCACCGCCGGTTACCTGCATGTGCGGCAGGAACGGCTTGGGCAGATTAAAAGTCCGCTCCAATTGCTGGATTTCAACCGGGTGGCGGGGAAGCAAAGGTAAGCCATGGACCGGCCCGCGGCTGGGCCGGGTCCGGCGACGGGCGGATTGACGTTGGCGGCGGTGTTGCACGCCGGCCTGCCATTATTTCGCCGCACGTATCGGCTGCCCCGGTATCAGTGGAAAATCCTGTCGGCGATCCAACAATGCCGCACCCCGGCGCTGGGCGGTCACCGCTATCAGTGTGGCCAATGCGGCCGGGAACATTTTGTGCCGCATGGCTGCGGCAACCGGCATTGTCCGCAATGTCAGGGCGCGCAGGCGGGTGACTGGCTGGACCGGCAGCGAGCGGTACTATTGCCGATTCCTTATTTTCATGTGGTGTTTACGCTGCCACACGCGTTGAACCCGCTGATCCAGCAGAACCGGCGGGCGCTTTATCAACTACTCTTCGAGACGGCGAGCCAGACGCTGCTGCAGTTTGGGCGGCAAAGATTTCAAGCCCAGATCGGCGTGACCGCCGTGCTGCACACCTGGGGACAGAAGTTGGGGGGGCACTACCACCTCCATTGTATTGTCACCGGCGGCGGCTGGGCCGAGCAGGGGTCGGGCTGGGTAAGTTCGGGCCGACATTATCTGTTTTCGGTCCGGGCGTTGAGCAAAGTGTTTGGCGGCAAGTTCCGGGCGGGACTCCACGCGCTCCACACGCACGGTAAATTGGAGTTCCACGGTGAAGTGGCCACGCTGGCCACGACCAAGGCCTGGGCAGCCTTTGGTTCCATGCTCCAAAGTCAGAAATGGGTGGTGTATGCCAAGCGCCCATTTGCCGGACCCGAACAGGTGCTGGCCTATTTGAGTCGGTACACCCACCGGGTGGCCATCAGCCACCGGCGGTTGGTCGCGTTGACGGAGACGGCGGTCACTTTTGGCTATAAGGATTACGCCGATGGTCACCGGCGCAAGACGCTGACGCTGACGTTGCCGGAGTTTGTCCGCCGCTTTTGTCTGCACCTGCTGCCGGAAAGGTTCGTGAAAATCCGGCATTACGGACTGCTGAGCAATCGCCAAAGACAGGAACGCATCGCCCGAGTCCGCGCTGCGCTGGGCGTCCCATCAGTTCCGCTGGTGATCCAGCAGCCGGTCCAGCCCACTGCCACCACTGAGACGCGTCAACGGTGCCCTTATTGTGGAGCCTTGGCCTTGATTTGGATTGAAGAAATCCCTCGCCCACACCTGCGTGAGCGAGCGCCCATCATAAATACGTCATGAAACCTGTGACCATCCATCAGGCTTGTGGCCAAAGTAAACGGACAGCTTTGCTGGCCGCACGCCGCTTTTGCAGCTCACACCCTAGCGGCCTCCGGAATAGGCAGAACCACCCACCGGCCAGTAGTTACAGCGGTGTTCACCAGTCATTCGTCGGTCATCTGGATGTCGACGCTCCTGCTTCAGGTCCAGCAAATCAGTGCATCAGACGGGCGATTGCGGCTTACTTTCTCATGTAGTAACAAGTCGCAGGTGCAGCGGTTCAGTACAACGGCAGTGTATCCCACATGAAGCTAATCACCCGACCAGGGTTTTTTCACGCTTGCTGGCCGCTTCATGCGGGATACACTGCTTAACGTTAGCCATAATGCGCGGCATCTTCGTAATCTTGATGTTTCTGGTTTGCGGATGTGCTTCAACGCACAAGTCCGTGTCTTCTCACCAGACGCTTCTTGATGAGGTGCTCACCAAGAGTGAGTATGCCGACGCTATTCGGCAGGCTGAGCGTGATTTGCCTGATGACCGCTGGGAGAGTTCAAAAGAGCATTATAATGTCTCGCGATCTATGCGGGAGAGCGCCGTCGCGTCAAAGATTTTGGCAGACATCAAGCCTACTGTAAGGGAGATGAGCGTATCGCAACTCATGCAGTCACTGAAAGTAGTTTCTTACCCAATGGGTATAATGACCAACGATTTTCCGGGAGTTCGTGGAGATGTTTATACCTGTGGAAACTTTATGATTACAAGAGAGATCAAGTCACGACCAAAAAGCGAGTTGGCAGTCCTGCCGAGTTTCGCAGACGAGCGAGTCGCGATTTGGACTGGACCGAATGGCCCACTGACTACGTTAGCAGCCTTTGTTGAATATGATATTTATGACAAGTAAGCTGATGGCTATCCAGATCGCCGGATCCGCCGCCGGATGGAATTCTCAGGTCGTCGACATGACTCAGGTTGTTCTGAACCGCATGTCCGGATCGGCTCGGCTCTGGGCGTTGGGTAACTAGCATCACCATGAAGGTAGAGTTGATAAATTTGGTTTTGCTAAATGGTCGCCACTGAAAGTGAGCTTACAAGCCCGGGTGTACTGACCTCTTTTTGCGTTTTTCTTAAAGCTGCTTATCCGCACCTTTGCGTTCCGCTTTTTCGGCGTGAAAAAAACTCCAACCCCATCGCCGTCGCCACAGTCAGCAGGGACGCCAAGCCGAGCGATCCGGGCTCAGGCACAGCCGTGATCTGCAGCCCCGCGTTCGCGACGTCATTATAAACCAGGGTTCCCAAGGTTAGATCCAGCGGATTCGTTGGATCGGTGGGGCTGTTTACGGTCACCTCCACATAGCCGTAGTGAATTCCGCCGACTCCGTCGAATCGGAAGCCCACGAATCCGGTGTTGCCGGCAAAGTTGCCGGTTATGGGATCGAGCGAATCATTATAATAGAGATCCCCGGTATCGATCGGCGACGAGAACAAACTGGCGGAAGATACGGTCGCCCCGGGCAGCAGCAAACTCACCGGTGGAAATCCGTCACCCGTTTGGGTGTCAATGACGGCTGCGTTGTCGCTCCCGAACAGAAATGTGATCTGGTCGAAGCCCACGGGCAATGTGGGATCGGGGACATACGCGGCTTGAAAGGTGAAGTCGATCGTTCCATTACCGTCAACGTCAAGGTTATAGGAATCGATGTTGGCTGCGTCCAAAGTGACACCAATGTTTCGGGTGATGATGGTCGCCAGGGCGGTTGACTCTTGCCCCATGATAAAAACCCAACTCAGCGCAGCGATCAAAGACACAATACGACTTTTGCCTCTGCCGAAGCGTGAACGGCCCAAACGCGGCGCCGTTTCGATTAGTAAGCGAGGTGACGAAAAATGAGCGGGGTTGCCGATAAGTCTTTGGCAATCCCATGTTTGAAGTGGATTTTTCATGGGTTTCACATCCTGTAACTAATGATATTCATTAGCTAATATTTGTCAATCAAATTTTAACTAAGTGGAGGCAATGACTTATTGGATGAGGTAAGAAACAATTCACGGGAAGAGCGGCGTTAATTTATGATGAAAACAGGCTGAAAGCCTTGGTTGACATGCGGATAGCCTGAAATATATGTTCATTGCAAGCAACGATATATACGGCCGATGTGCATAATGGCCTATTCAGTAGCTCGACACTTTTATGGAAATTCGACCATTCCATTTGAACGATGAGGCAGCGGTTATCTCGCTTTGGGACCGATGTGACCTGGTTCGACCTTGGAATGACCCAGTCAAAGATATTCGACGCAAGCTTGGTGTGAGACCAGACTTGTTTCTGGTTGGTCTGCTGGACGGCTGGGTTGTTGCATGCGTAATGGCTGGTTATGAAGGCCATCGCGGCTGGCTCAATTATCTGGCGGTTGCTCCTGAACATCAACGGCATGGTTTGGGGCGAGCCATGGTCGAGGAGGCGGAGCGGTTACTTCGTGCAGCAGGTTGTCCGAAAATCAATTTGCAAGTTCGCTCTTCCAATCATGAAGTCCTTGATTTCTACCGGCGTCTTGGTTATTCGATTGATGAGGTGGTGAGCATGGGGAAGAGGTTGGAGCATGATGATAAAACCAACAAAGCAACGTAAAGAGCCATGCCCGATGAGTTGGCTTGGAATGTCAGTTTGCTGGCCGCCCGCAATCGCTTGGCATGGCTCTGATTTGGTCGATAGGCGGCTTCACACGCTATGACGCTAAACGACATCGTTCAGCGGACAATCGAGTCGCAATTGAAGCAGGCGGATGTTGAGGCCTTCTGCGAACAAGAACGTATCTCGATTGAGACTTTTTGCGACGACTTTGCACGGTATGTTGCCGCCTGCTACGTAGACGATCATTTTAGTTACGAGTCTGCCGACGCCGCCATAGCGGGATTATTCTATCATTTTGACTATGGGGTCCCGAAGTTCGCAAGTTCCGTCTTCGAGTGTTTCGATGCAGCTGAGTATCGTTGCACACAAGGTTTCAATCCAGGCGAGATTGCTCGACCTTTGGTAAAGGAGATTTTATATGGCAAACAGGAGCCATCTGCCTAATTCGCCGGAGCCAAAGTGGATGGCGAAGTCCATTTTGAGGTTGAGGCTGCGAGTTCACCATGTCACAGTTCCTGCCCAGTTCAATTCAGCTTGAAGCTGACTATGCGCATGGAAAAACCGCCAGCCATTCCAAAGGTTCAAAAATCTCAAAACAGGTTGCCCGCCTGGTGTTGGCTGCTTGTTTCATTCCTCGTCGGCGGGTCATGCGTCTCATTAGCCGCTTTTGTCCTTGTGGTGGATGACAAGCTGGGTGGTCAAAATGAAGGAAGTCTGGTTTTTGGGGCGGTTTTAGGAGTTTGATGAATCAATTTTATCAAAAGTTCAGTCGTTAAACCAAACTAAAAACCCACAATCAATTAAGACTGTGGGTTTTGGAATGAGTCGCTTTTCCTATTACTTCGTCAGGTAATACTTGTTCGTATATTCCTTGACCATGCGATCGGTGGTGAAGCGGGGGACGAGGGTGGCCATGCTGCGGCGGACGCGTTTGAGCCAATCGCGGGGAATACCCTGGGCATCGCGGTTGAAGAACATGGGGATGATTTGTTCGGTCAGTGTCTGGTACAGGTTCGCGCTATCCACGCGGTCCTGTTCTTCCACGCTGGCGGGCTGCGAATCGCCGCTGATCCCGAATCCGTTGGTTCCGTCATAGCCTTCGCGCCACCAGCCGTCCAGGATGCTGAATCCGAGGCAGCCATGGCAGCTGGCTTTCATGCCGCTGGTGCCGCTGGCTTCCAGCGGACGCCGCGGGTTGTTCAACCAGATATCGCAACCGGCCACCATCTGGCGGGCCACGTGCGTATCATAGTTCTCCAGGAACACCAGGTAGCCAGCCAGCTCGCTGTGCTTGCTCAGATGGATGATCTGTTGGATGAATCGCTTACCGTCGTTGTCCCGCGGATGAGCTTTGCCGGCAAAAATGAACTGGACCGGACGCTTTGTGTCGTGCACGAGTTTGACGATATTTTCAAATTGCTGGAAAATCAGCGGTGCGCGTTTGTAGGTCGCAAAACGGCGGGCGAAACCGATGGTCAACGCGTCCGGATTGAGCAAATGATCGAACCGGATGTAATCGCCCGGCGAAACCCGCTGGCTCTGGAGCAACAGTCGGCGGCGTGCGAACTCGATCAATTCGCGGCGCACCTTGTAGCGCAACGCCCAGAGTTCCTCGTCCGAGACAAAGGCGGGGTCGGTCATCTTTTCCCAGAATTCGGTGTGGTTGAGGGCAGAGGCCCAGTCCGCACCGAATTTTTCCCGGAACAGTTTTGATTCGCCGTTATTGGTATCGGTGATTTTGTTGCGCCAGAACTGGCGGACGGATCCCTTCATCCAGCCCAGCAAATGAATGCCATTGGTGATGTGTCCGATTGGCACCTTGTCTTCGGGCACGCCGGGATAGAGCGACTGCCACATGTGGCGGCTGACCTGGCCGTGCAATTCGCTGACGCCATTCGCCGCGCGGGAAAGTTTCAAGGCGAGCACCGTCATGCAAAACGATTCCTGGGCGTTGGCGGGAACCACTCGGCCCAAGCCCAGCACCTCGGTGAACGGCAGGGGCAGGAGGGTCAAGTAGCGCTGAAAGACATAATTCATCAGGTCCGGCGTGAAACGATCGTGTCCCGCTTCCACCGGCGTATGGGTGGTGAACAGACATTCCTGCTTGGTCAACACTTCCGCCTCGGCGATGGTCTTGCCGGTCGCAAGCTTCTCGCGAATCAATTCAAGGGTAAGGAAGGCTGCGTGGCCCTCGTTCATGTGGAAGGTGGAAGGCGCGAGACCCAGGCGGCGCAACAGGCGGACGCCGCCGATGCCCAGCAGCATTTCCTGCATGATGCGCGTGGTGCTGTCGCCCCCGTAAACGCGCGTGGTCAGGTCGCGATAAAGCTGTTCGTTCTGGGGGAGGTTGGTGTCCAGGAGATAAACGGGCACGCGGCCGACATTGACGCGCCACACTTGAAAATCGACCGAGGTCATGCCGATTTCCACACTGCAAATCAGTCGCTCGCCAGCGGAGTCATTCAAGGGTTCAAGCGGGACGTTATGAGGATCGACAGGATTGTAGAATTCGGTCTGCCAGTTGTTGGCATCGATCGCCTGCTGAAAATAGCCTTCCCGGTAAAACAGGCCGACGCCGACAAAGCCCAGTCCCAGGTCGCTGGCGGACTTGGCATGATCGCCGGCGAGCACGCCTAGGCCGCCGGCTGAAATCGGGAGCGATTCGTGGAATCCGAATTCAGCGGAAAAATAAGCCACCGGATTTTCGTGCAATTTTGCGGCGTTTTTGTGGCACCAGGTATTCGGCTCCTGCAAATAGGTTTCAAAGGTTTTGAGGACGGAGCGGACTCTTTCCGCGAAGCCGGGTTCCTGCAAATGAACGCGCAATTCATATTCCGAGACTTCACGCAGCACGGCCACGGGGTTGTGGAACATGTTCTGCCAGCCGCGGGGCGTGAGTTTGTAGAATAAATCCTGGGCCTCCTGATCCCAGCACCACCACAAATTGCGGGACAACTTGTGCAATCCCGCCACCAGTTCATTCAACTCGGTACCCGTCAAAGGTTTTGTCATAGATGAAATAATAATCGAAACACGCCGCCGGGTTTTGGCAACGTCCTCAGGAAGCTAAATTTTAAACCCCGCCACCGCAAATAAAAAAACTTTCCGGGACATCGCATGTGGATGCGATGGTGCGTTTCCCGAGTCCATCGAGGCAGGCACCTCACCCGTGGTGTTGGTGGCCGAGAAAGTGGGGCGCGAGTCTCTCGCGCCCAAGACCCCATTCTTGGGGTGCTTCAGGGCTCGGGTCGATGATCGACAGCCGGACTCCCTACCCACCAAATCAAAGAATTGCTTTATTATTCGGGGGCTGAGGCACTTTGTGAAGCCTCAGTCACATCAAAATTTAGGATTGTCATCAGCCATTACTCAGGTATTATGCCTGTTCCCTGTCGCTGGAAATATTCGGGGCGGGGAAATAACGGCCTTCAATTTTGTGTCCGTGTGGATGCGATGCGGCCATAACAACATTAAACCATAATCCCGTGTTCCGCGGGATGCTCCGGAAAGTTCCGGGGTTTTAACCAAAGGAAATATTGTGAGCAATGTTAGTACTGTCGGCGTAAAAGAATTGTTGGAAGCAGGCGTCCACTTTGGACACCAGACGAAGCGTTGGAATCCCAAGATGAAGCCCTTCATCTTCGACGCGCGTAACGGAATCCATATCATCGATTTGAGCAAAACCGAGGCCCAAATGCAGACGGCCTTGAATTTCCTCGCCACCACGGCACGCAAAGGCGGAAAAATTTTGTTTGTTGGCACCAAGAAGCAGGCTCAGCAGTGCGTCAAGGAAACTGCCAAGGAAACCGGTCAGATGTTCGTCACCGAACGCTGGCTCGGCGGCACCCTCACCAACTACGGCACCGTCAAATCCTCCATCAAACGTCTCAAGGAAATTGAGAAGTGGGAAGTCGACGGCACCCTCAGCAACTATGGCAAGCAGGAGCAGGCCATGATTCGCCGCGAAGGCGGTCGCCTCCACAAGTACTTTGATGGCTTGCGCGACATGGACAAGCTCCCCGCCGCCCTCTTCGTGGTCGACGTGAAGCGCGAACACAACGCCGTGGCTGAAGCCAAAAAGCTGAAAATCCCCATCGTCGCCCTCGTGGATACCAACAGCGATCCCGATGACGCGCAATATCCGATTGCCGCCAACGACGACGCCATTCGCTCCGTTCGCCTGATCATGACCGTGGTCGCCCAGACCATTACCCAGGCCCGCGCCGAATTTGAATCCAAGCGTGCCCGTGTGCCGGATGACGCCGCGCAGGGCGCCCAGGAAAAATTTGAATCCGCCGAAGCCGTTGAAATTGCCGCCGGTGACGATCCGTCAACTCCGGAAAGTTCCCCGGTGGCGGCTTGAGATCATAGACAACCGCTGGCTTTTCGCGGGGCGGCCGGGAGCCGTTCCCGCAAACCTTTAACTTTAAACTGATACCTATTTTATTATGGCAGAAGTGACTGCAGCAAATGTGGCCAAACTCCGCGAAATGACCGGAGTGGGCATGATGGAATGCAAAAAAGCCCTCGTCGAAGCGCAGGGCGATATTGACAAAGCCGTGGATAATCTCCGTAAATCAGGCGCGGCCAGTGCCGCGAAGAAAGCGACCCGCGAAGCGCGCGAGGGCATCATTGCCCAATTCATTTCCGCGGGCGGCAAGTCTGGCGTGCTGGTCGAGATCAACTGCGAAACTGATTTCGTTGCGCGCAATGAAGGTTTCCGCGCTTTCTGTGACGACATCGCCCGCAAGATCGCCAGCGATCCGAACGTCAATCTCGAAGCCGAGCGCGAAGCCGCAGTCGGCAAAATGGGTGAGAACATCAAAATCACCCGCAACGCCCGGCTGGAAGTCTCCGGCAACGGGTCGGTGGCGGCTTATATCCATACCGGCGGCAAAGTCGGCGTGCTGGTCGAAGTTGGCGCGGGCAAACCCGAGACCACCAGCAAGGATGAATTCAAGCAGTTGGTGAAGGACATCACTTTGCAGATCGCGGCGGGTTTCCCGCACGTCGTTTCTCGCGAAGAGGTTCCGGCCGCAGTCATTGCCAAGGAACGTGAAATCGCCGCCCAATCGGACCGTTTGAAGGGCAAGCCGGCCGCTGCGATGGAGAAAATCCTCGCTGGCGTGCTCGATAAGTTTTTCCAAACCTATTGCCTCGTGGACCAAGGGTTCGTCAAGCGCAACTCGGAAGTGAGCGTCAAGGAACACGTGGCGCAGGTAGGCAAACAGCTCGGTGACGAGATCGTCATCCGCCGGTTTGTCCGTTTCCAGGTGGGCGAAGTGACTGCTTGATATTCCAGTAAAGTAATTTTCAAGGGCATCCGGTAATTCCGGGTGCCTTTTTTTGTTTTTCGGGGACCGATTTCTCCCGGCAAAAGCAGGAGTTTTATTGATTTAGAAAACAAAATTGCCAACCAGTTGGATGGGAATCGCCCGCCCTCAGCCGAACGTCGGCCTCTCACCGATCTTCTCCCCAGGAGAAGGAGTCACGCTCACAGCGTTTTTGAATGTAGCCGCGGCTGGATAGGTGAAAGTGCTTGCGACGACCCGAAAACGTCAATAGTTGATCCCTTCTCCTTGGGGGAGAAGGCCAGGATGAGGGCGGTCAAAATCGTTTCCAACTTGTTGGCCATCTTGTTTGTTAATCAACCAAAATCCCGTTTCTGATTTGAGGGCAGTGTGCGGGCGGACAACCATCAAACACACCATGCAGGCAAACTTTTTCCAGCGAGCGCGCCATATTAGTTGAGAGAACGCTCCTTTCCATTTGAAATTAACTCATTAGCAGGGAATAATCTCACCATGTGTTCAAAAGTTTTAAGTATTTTATTTGTTTTGACGGTCTTGTTTTGCGGTATGGGCTTCAACCTGTCGGCGCAGGGCACGGCCTTCACTTATCAGGGGCGTTTGGCTGACGGCGGAACTGCCGCCAACGGCACTTACGATTTTCAGTTTTCCCTCTACAATGCGGCCACCAATGGCGCATTGGTCAGCGGTCCGGTCACCAGCTTTTCGGTGCCGGTCAATGGCGGCCTGTTCACCACCAATATTGATTTTGGCGGGGTTTTTACCGGCACCAATTATTGGCTCGCCATCGCCGTGCGAACCAACGGCAGCGCGAGCGGCTTCACCACCTTGCAGCCGCTTCAGTTCTTGCTCCCGGTGCCTTATGCCGTCTTCGCCAATTCTGCCAGCAGCCTGCTTGGCAACTTGCCGGCGACCCAGCTTTCCGGGACGGTCTCATCTGCCGTGATTTCGGGGGCTTACTCGGGGGGCGTCATTTTCAATAATTCGACCAATAGTTTCTCCGGCGCGTTTAGCGGCAACGGTGCCGGCCTGGCTAATTTAAACGGCTCGCAAATCACCTCGGGCACGGTGGCCGATGCCCGGCTGACCACGAATGTCGCCCTGCTGAACGGAACGCAAACGTTCGGCGGTGTTAATTCCTTCACCAATCGCTCCAACACATTCATCGGCAATTTCTTTGGCAATGGATTGGTTGGTTGGATTCCTGTCAGCGTGACATCCACCCAGGCCATGGCAAACGCCGGCTATCTTCTGTTGAGTTCGAATTTGACCACGGTCACCTTGCCGCCCACCAACGCGCTGTTGGTCGGCGATATCGTGCGGATTTCCGGCGGCGGGGCGGGTGGCTGGCTGGTGGCTCAGAATACCAACGAATCCATTTTGGGAAACTTCTCCGGTTACAGCCAGACCAGTTGGTTGCCCTCCAGCGTTGGCACCGGAAACTGGATTTCCCTGGCGTCCTCGGCCAGCGGCGGTTTGATGGCGGCGGTCGCAAGCGCCTCCGGCGCAATTTACATCTCAAAAGATTATGGTTTCTCGTGGTCTCAATCGTCGCCGGGGAACACGGTGTTCCGTTGCGTGGCTTCTTCCGCGGACGGTTCCCGGTTGATCGCCGGCCAGGCAAGCAGTGGAACATTTTATTATTCAACTAATTACGGCGGTACCTGGACTGCGGGTACGTCTGCCAGCGCCAATTGGTATTCGATTGCCATGTCGTCCAGCGGACTGAATGCGGTCGCCGTTTCGAATCCGGGCGGCATTTACACTTCGGCAAACGGCGGGGCGACCTGGCAATTGCAGTCCAGCGGATTACCCGCTTCAGCCAATTGGTTCGGTGCGGCTTCTTCCGCTGGCGCTTCCACCCTGGTAGCCGTCAACTACGCTGGAGGGGTCTACATTTCGACCAACGCCGGGGCCAATTGGACATCGCAAACCGTTGGTAGCGGAGGGCTCTCTTGGCGCAGTGTGACTTCATCGGCTGACGGCACCAAGTTCGCCGCCGCAGCTTATGGCGGTGGCATCTACACTTCCGTGAATTCCGGTCTGAGCTGGCAGGCGTCCGGCGCTCCGGTTGCGAATTATGAGGGTGTGGTCTCCTCCTCAGACGGTTCGAGGTTGGCCGCCGTCGTGGACCCGGGGTCGATCTATACTTCCATTAATTTTGGTTCCAACTGGAATACCTCATCGGTTCCCTCGTCGGTATGGTCTTCCATTTGCGGCTCCGCCGACGGCAGTCACCTGACCGCCGGAGTTTATGGTGGAAATATTTATTATACTTCCTCCAGTGCCCTCACGTCGACGACGGTGGGCACCAATGGCTACCTCTCCGGGCCTCAGTTTTCCGCCCTCGAACTTCAATATCTCGGCAAAGGACAGTTCATGCCCATCAGTTCTTCCGGCACGTTTTGGGCCAACTGAGATTTATGGCAGGGTCGGGCGATTCCAAATGCCAGTGCGCGTTGGTTAAGCCCACTTTATTTTGTTCCCGGTAACGACACAGATGGTGTGAGAAAAACTGATTAAAAATTTGACGATCTCTTCATTAAGCAGAATCTTAAAAGCGTTCTGCTTTTGAAAACGATGCTGTTTTTCCAGGTTGCCGCATGCCGCCGATGGCTCCCACTCTTGGCGCTTCTCTTTTCATTTATTCTCTCCGCTGCCGCCAAACCTTATGGGGTCGACGTCGTGCCCCAAACCGGGGCTTTTCTGGACGACACCTTGCCCGAAATCGCCCCCTCTATCTCTGGTAATTGGACCGCCATCAACGCTTTTACCAATCTTCTGTTCACGAATTCCGTCGGTCTCACCCATGTGCCTGATTCCGATTTGCTTTGTGTTTGGGAGCGCGAAGGCCGCGTGTGGTTTTTTCAGAATTCCCCCGGCACCACGGAAAAGAAACTGGTTCTCGATATCCATGATCAATGTCAGGGTTGGGATGATTCCGGTTTGTTGGGCGTCGCTTTCCATCCCGGTTTTGCCACCAATCATCTGATGTTCGTGTATTACACCTGGGTCAAGCCCGGCACCGTGGTCGGTGACCCTTACACCCGTCCGAATCCGGTGCTCCCCAACACGTATCACGACCGCCTCGAGCGCTACACACTTGACGTTAACAACATCGCCCAGCCGGATTCGGTGAAAGTCTTCGTGGATCTTACCAACCAGACCGTGTGGCATCATGGTGGCGGCATATTCTTTCACCCCGTCAACGGCCTGCTTTACTGGACGGATGGCGACAACTCAGTGGCTGACAACGACCAGTTCATCAACAAAAGCCTTTATTCGGGCGTCTTCCGGATTGATGTCGATCGCCGCGGCGGCAACTTCAGTCATCCGCCCCCGCGCCAACCTTTGAATGGCTACACGGCCAATTATTATATTCCGAACGACAACCCGTTCGTGGGCCAGTCGAATGTTCTGGAGGAATTCTTTTGTCTGGGCCTGCGCAGTCCACATCGCATGACGATTGACCCGGTCACCGGCCGGATTTTCATCGGAGACGTCGGCGAAAGTTCGCGCGAGGAAATCGATTCCATTAATCCCGGTGAATCCGGCCTGAATTTCCAGTGGAATTATTGCGAGGGCAATTTGGGGACGATGAAGTCGCCATATATCGGCATTAGTCGCGGCCCGGTCCTTGATTATCCCCACACCGATGGCCGGGCGGTGATCGGCGGCTATGTGTACCGCGGCAAGCAATTCGCCACCGACCTGGGCGGAAAATATATTTTCGGCGACAACGTCTTTCGAACCATTTGGGCCCTCGACGAAACTGCCACGCCGCCCAAGAAAACCCTCTTGTGTGTTATGCCCAAGGGCACCGGACCGAATTCCGGCACCGATTACACCGGTTTGTCTTCGTTCGGCACGGATGCGGACGGGGAAATTTATTTCTGCCAGATGAGCAGCCAGGGTGGAAGTATTTACCGCCTGCAGCGCGGTGGCCCGCCGCCACCCAAAAAGGCCATGCCCCAACTCCTCTCGGAGACAGGGGTGTTTACTGACGCCGCCACCATGCAGCCGGCAGACTTTCTGATGCCTTACGGCGTCAATTCTCCCCTCTGGTCGGATGGCGCCGTGAAAAAGCGCTGGGTGGCTTTGCCGAAGAATCTGAAGATCGATTTCTCCGTGGATGGGGAGTGGAAGTTTCCCGAGGGCACCGTTTTTGTAAAACATTTCTCCCTGCCCGTGGATGACACTGACCCCACGGTTTTGCGCCGGCTCGAGACCCGCTTACTCATCCGCGATTCCAGCGGAGGCATTTACGGAGCCAGCTACAAATGGCGTTCGGATAATTCCGATGCCGATCTCGTGATGGCAGGCACCAATGAAATCATCAACATCAAGACCGCCACCGGCATCCGCCAGCAAAAATGGTTTTATCCCGGGCGCCAGGATTGCCTGACCTGCCACACTCCGGTTTCCGGCGGTGTCCTCGGCATAAAAACCAGCCAGCTCAACGGTGATTACACCTATTCCAGTGGCATTACCGACAACCAGCTCCGGACCTGGAATCATCTCGGCTGGTTCAGCCAGCCACTGAGGGATAGCAGATTTCGGCAAATGCCGCGACTCGTTTCCATCAGTGACACCCATGCGCCGCTCCGGTCGCGCGTGCGCTCTTACTTGGATGCCAACTGTTCCCAATGCCACCGACCAGGCGGCGTCGAGGCCTTTTTTGACGCCCGTTACGAGACCCAGTTGCCACAACAAAACATCATCAATGGTCCGGTCGGCAATTTGTTGGGCACTCCCGGAGCTCGCATTGTCGTCCCGGCCAACTTGGATAAATCCCTTTTGTATCACCGCATTGGTATGGTGGGCGAAAACCAAATGCCCCCCATCGCCAAAAATGTGGTGGACACGAATGCCGTTGCCGTCTTCGCCCAGTGGATCCTGTCCCTGCCGATCCGCTCAGCGCCGTTGCCTCCGGGCTGGATGAATCGTGACATCGGCGATGTTGGCATGAGCGGCGATGCGAGCTTCCTCAACGGCCGTTTTAACCTGCTCGCCTCCGGGACCGATATCTGGGGTTATGCCGATGCCTTTCACTTTGTTTACCGTCCCCTCAACGGCAACGGCCAGATCATCGCCCGGGTCACCTCGATGCAATACACCGATCCCTGGTGCAAGGCGGGCGTGATGATGCGCGAAGGTCTTGGTTCGGACGCGAAGGATGTGCTGATGGCTTTGAGCGGGCAGGGGGGATCCACGATGCAATGGCGCCCCATTAGCGGCGACCGAACATCCGGCAGTGTGGATGGTCCGCCGGCCAAACTGCCGTACTGGGTCAAGCTCACCCGTGTAGGCGATGTTTTCACCGGCTACGTCTCCGGGGATGGCGCGGATTGGCGGATGGTCTCCACCGCCACCGTGCCCATGAACAAGAGCCTGCTGGTGGGGCTCGCCATCACCGCCCACAACAACACCGTTTTGAATTCAACGTTGTTTGAGCAGGTCGCCTTCAAGACCGGTATCCCGCGAAAAGCCTCCAGCCTTGACGGACAGTCCGCCTGGTCTGGTTTCTTCGGTTCTCCCAAGAATTAAAACGGAAGGGACGGGGAAGCAAGGCTTGTTGCCGGCTTGGCTATTTGCCGGATGAAAACTTTCTCCAGAGTTGGAAACCGGGCAGGAACGCCAGCCAGACTAGCGCCATGGTGAACGGGTTCAGCTCAGTCCCCCTCGGGGGACTGTTCCTCTTCTTTTCCACTATCGTTTTTTCGTTCATGTTAACACTCCATTTATCATTGAAGTGTCAACCGCTTTTAGGCTTAAATCAGTCTCATGAACTGGTCGTTAGAACGACGAAACCAACTTCGCAGATTAGTGCCCCGCGGCGACTAGACGCCGTTGAAACCATTCCCATTTGGTTCTATCCACCGGGTCTGTCAACTTAAAGTCGTGCGACTCAAAATAATACTCCTTTGTCTTCAATTGCATACATCGCCAAGGCTAGTACCTCCGCCTCACTCAATCGCTATTCAACATTTTGTCTGCACGAGAGTAGCGCCAGAAAATAACGGAGAGAGCAGCCAAGTGCGCTGACATCAAAGGAGGCGCGACATTTCCCGGTTTGGAAGCTTGTGAATTATCCGGCTGGATCCTTGTCAAGGCCGTGAACAATTGCCCAACAACTATTTGGAGGTGGAAGCATTGCGCTACGATGACCGGACTGTTCGGGGCACTGCCCCTGGCGGGATGAGGGGAGTAGACCCCATTGAAGCTCATGCCATGCGGTGTTATGGTGCCATTATGACTACTAAAGCGAAACCTCCGGGGAAGGCGCTTGGCTCGGTAATCGCGCTGGCCGCCAGTGTTACCGTGATCTATATACTGAGCATTCTGTTCACTCTGCCGTTCGGATGGATTTCAGGTTTACTTTTGTCATCCATGGGGGTAACGGTTTGGATGGTGATCCGAATTCTGAAAGATCCTTATTCAACGGACCAAACGTTCGACGACTGTTTTTACCAGGATCGGCCTGACATACGCCGCAATGCCAAAAAGTGATTTCCTCAATCACTTGTCCGATCCCCGAACGTCGAACAGCGATGGCAGTTCGCCAACTGCCATTACCAGTGTCGGCTTCAGTCGGTCGATCAGCGACAGGTAGCGGGCATCCTGGTATCTGCGGCAGGCGTACTCGTAGGCGTTGATGCCGGGAATGTCCAGGAGCTTGGCATACCCGGTATCGCCCGGGGCCGTTGAGGAAAGCAGGATTAGTGAAATCCCGGCGTCAAAAGGTTTCTTCATCGCCATATTCTGGTAGTCATAAAGATCGACGCCGCGGTGCCACATCACCTCGGCAACACTGACCATGATGGCCAGCGAAGCAATCTGGTCCTCGGGCTTCTGATCAGCGCCCCAGAGACGGTCGTCGCGCAGGCAGGTGGGAGCGGAGAGGTTGAAACAGTCCATGAAGCCGCCGGTGGGCTTCTCTTTGCTGCCGCCCAGGCCATAGAGACTGCCGTTAACCATGTCTTGATCATCGATCGTTACACCGGAAATGAAGATCCCGTAAAGGCAGACCATGCCCCATCGGCTGTGGCCAGTATACATGTACTTGGCTTTTTTTAGATGTTCTGCCAGTGGGCGGATCAAATCCTGTTCGATATGGGTGCGATCCCCGGCCGTGATCGTCGGAAGATCGTAAATCAGGTCGTATCCCGAGCATGACTTGGTGAGGAACATGCCGGCATCGCCCCCGTCGAATCCATAGGCCTCAAAGTGATCATACCCATTTGGGTCTGGCGCGGTGCTGCCTTGGCTGCGACCGTAGGCCTCGGCCAGGGCCAGAAGGAGTTGCTTTGCAAAGGCGGCGTACTGCTGGTTCCCGGTCAGCGCATACAAAATCCCGAGATTCGAGATATCCGCGCTTTTTTGTTGCAGGGCGGTATTGAACTTCCACTCCCACATCCACTTGCCTTGAGGATCTTGGTAACCCCGCATGAACGCGGGAAAGGTCCAGTCCCCGTTGGTCTCCAGGGTGTGTGCGGGCACGTCCAAGGCTTGAGTGATCCGCTTGTCTCCCCAAACCCGGAGTTGGTTAAAAGTAGCTGTCAGTTCAGGACTCCGCTTAAGTAGCTCTTTGTAACGAATGATCTCTTCCTGGTCCCATATGTTACGGGGATGTTCCAAGGTCAACCTGGGCTTCCCGGAAACCTGGGATGGTTCTGGAGTTGGTATCTGAGCCGGCAGCCAGCTCACGTTGCAGAAGGCCAAGAGCATCGGCAGCAAGGCAATCGCAAGACGTCGCAACATCGAGACTCCCTGGGGCCAGGGGGCCTGTTGAATTAAATTGGGATTTCTCATTTGGCTTTTAGCCCGCGAACAGCCTGGGGTGTTTTCAGGATTTTGACTGCCCTCTGCATGCTTGCAAGCGTTTTTCATCCTATTTTAGATTCCAGTGAAAAGATCGCTTTGCGGGAGAGGGTGCTGGACGCCCGATATTCGGTTGAGGACAAGCAACAAATGAAGCAAAGCCCATGACTAAAATGCATCGCAAAACGGGAATGTCTCACGGACGACGCAGTTCCGAATCTGACCAATAAAACCAAGACTTCAAGGCAGACTCAAGCGGAAAAACAAGTTTCCCATTGCCGGGGCGAATGTGGCGCTGTTGGTGTTCCCCAAGTTAAGGATCGGGCCTCCGTAAGCGACCCAATTGGCGGAACTTACATTCGCGTTGGTTTGCAGAATTACGCCTGCCGAGGCCGGCCAGAATAAGGTCACGCTGTCTCCTCCATTGTTGACAATGGAAAGCGGCGGAATCGGTGTTTGCACGGTTAATCCATCAAGCACAGTCCGCTGCAAATCGGGACCGCCATTGTCCACGAGTTGAATTGAGAGGAGCGTCTGAGTCGCGAATGCCGAAGGCAGCGCGATTTCCTGCATGTCCAGTCGGCCCGGATTGCCCCAATTATCGTCCAAACAGTCAAAAACGTTAAAGGTATTGGACGAGGTCACGACGTTTTCCCAGGGTCCCCCGTTATAGTCGCGGATATTGACGCCGCCCACCAGGAAATTGGTATAAACCGTGCCCGCCGAACCGGTGAATACGAACCAAGCATAGGCCGTCGGCGGGGGTTGTCCCTCCCACGTGTTGATCAGGGAAAAAACATTGGTAACACCGTAAACATTCACGTTGGCCGTCATGCTGACCACCCCCGGGTTCCCTCCCGCCGCAATATCTGCGTGCCAGGCTTCGTTACCGAGGGCGTTCGAAGCAATGTTAAATGGAACTCCGCCCAGGGAGACCACACCCACCGGCGCTCCCGGCAAGCGAACGGCCGTTGGCTCGGTTGGAACCGTCGTGATCCCGGCCCAGGTAAAATTAGCCGAGTTGGTAATGTTCACTGGATAAAAAGCCCCGGTCAGGGGCGGTGCTACTAGAACCGATGAGGATGTGAGGGAGAAATGATTGAAAGATACGGAAGTCGCGTCTTGCGATCCATCGTTGTTTTGCAGTACGAATTCAATCCCGATCAGTGGCGAGGACCTGGTCTCCGAGTAAAGTTCAATGCCATTGAAATACCCGGTTACCGTGCTGCCGGTTCGGCTGAGCGTGAAAGTGCCTGCATTGGTGGACAAAGGTATCAGGCCTTGCGCGGCACTACCGTCCCACACGTGGGCATTCCAACCGGCTGGACTGTTAAGCGAATCATAAGAGTTATCAAAGGAATCAAAGTAAACCGAGCCGTCTTCATAGTAGGTATGCAGTTCTACTTGATCCAGCCCGGGACCCGGCACTACGGCATTGGAGAAGGTGATCTGGATGGAAAAATCGTTCGAAATCAGACCGCCGAACGAGGCGAAATTCAGCCGTACATAATCAGCCTGCAATCCCCCGGGATTACTGGCTGAAGTCTTGGCTAACCGGACATTCGCCTGGGAGACGCTATTCGTATAAAGGCCCGGGGTGGACTGAATGACACTCCAATAGGCAGGGTTTAGACCACTTGAAAAAGTATCGGTGAAAGTTCCCGCCTGAATTACCGCATTGGCAAACAGGAAACAGCAGAAGACCAGGATTTTCAATTTCATTTTGCCATGCCAGAATGGAAGCCCTCTCTATCTTACTAGTTTCTGAGGTCGGCGGAACAGAGATAGCGATGCCAAGCCGGCAAAAACAAGGGCGGAAGGTAGCGTGGCAGGTTCAGGTACTGCTATTACCGAAAAATCGTCAACGATGAACTTGTTGTCATTGATGCCGGATTGCGGGCTTTCCTGAATTTCGAGGCGATAGACATCTCCATCCCCAAGAAAGCTTGCATTGACAAGATTGACTCCCGTTCCCTGAGAAACGGTGCCATTGAAAATGCCATTGAAGGTTTTTTTATACACGAAGCTTGAGGTCGTCAAGTCTTCCACGGATATGTCGAGCGCCGTTGCGGAGGTGTCAATCCCATAATAAGACTCACCCCAGTAGGACATCCAGCCTTCCCACGCGAAGGACAGGTCGTATGATTTACCAGACTGGGTGGAGAAGTTTTGATATAAATCCGCGTTGTTACCATTGTATCCTTCACCGTCGGTATTGACGCTATATTGGCCGTCAATAACTGGGTAAGCTCCCGGCGATACATGCACGGTGGCAGCGTGCCCGGGGGCAATCGTCCAGCCTGGAATTTGCGAGCCGGTCAGGGCGGTGGCACTTCCGTCGTAATAAATTGCGGACGAACCCCAATTAGGTTCGCTTTCGAAATTTCCGTTGACCAGAAGATTTTGTCCCAACGAAGGGAATGCCAATGCCAAAGGGGTAAGCGCCAAAACTGTTAGAGATGCTTTCATAAGGGTTAAGGGTGTTTTCTTCCGCCTGACTGCCAGTTATGGTAACTGATTCTCGCCGCGTAATGCAAGAAAAATTTAATCGGAACTTATTCGTAACCTACGCAAAGCTAATTTGATTAACTTAATTCGTGAACGAGAGGATTTTGCAAAAGGGCGGACCGGGCTCGTTTTTGCAAATTCGAGGTATCGCCCAGAATCTTTAATGTCTTGGCAGTCTGCATGCCGACTGAAAATGTGTTTTTGCGTCAGCGCCAGCATCGAGCGTTGCATGGTCTGGCTGGTGAGCTCATCGTATCAGAGATCCTCACCTAGACTGGTCAGATCCAGCGCCGCATCCGGTTCCCGATATTTCAAGAAGCCCTCTTCTAACGTAGGCTTGAAACGATGAAACTTTAGCTTTGCATGACTATAGAATGTCATCCGCAGCGCCGAGTATTTATCTACGCCCGCTGGATTGTCCGTTTTTCTTTGGTTCGAAATAGATGAAAGCCTCTGTTTTTGTGGATCTAATTGATGTCAATAATATCGGCTTGTGAAATTGAGCTGGGAAATCGGTTCCTAAAGCAGGCAGCCCGATGGTGACAAAAGGCACTTGACTGCAACATCCTCTGGCGGTATGGTTTGTGCACTATAACCAACGAGGATGATATGAAATCAAAAACGCTTTCACGGTCCTATCTTTTGTCGGGATTCTTACTGCTTGGCTGTAATGTTCATGCGGGCGCACTCGATAACTGGCACTGGCGCAATCCGTTGCCAACCGGCAATCCTGAACCTGGCCAGCAGCAACTGCTTGGCATTGTTTTCGCCGATGGAAAATTCCTGGCCGTAGGTATTTCCGGGGTCGTTTCAATCTCATCTGACAGCACCAATTGGACGCAAAGTGCCACTGCAACCACCTACAATCTGCATGGCATTATTTACGCCAATGGACAGTTCGTCGCGGTGGGGGATGGCGGTATCATCGAAACTTCGCCCGACGGCACAAACTGGATTTTGAGTAACTCAGGCACGGGGAGTTCGCTGGGGTCTGTTGCTTTCAGCAATGGCAAGTATGTAGCCATGGGCGGCAATGTAGTCCTCACCTCTTCAGATGCAATTAATTGGACTCCTGCCATTTCCGGTCTTAGTGGGGGCAGCGTGGCAGGCGGGACCAATGGTTTTGTGGCCGTCGCAGGAACTGATCTGGCTTACTATTCGCCGGATGGCCTGAATTGGACGAACCAGACTCTGACGGCTCCAAACGGTGGTTATTTATTATATACCAACATCTACAGCGACGTCGTTGGCTTCGCCAATGGCGTTTTCTTGATTGCTGCTCAGCGTTACGAAAGCCAGACGTCGGAAGACTGTATCATCTTCTCTTCGACTAACGGCGTAAATTGGGTGACCAATAGTATTCAAAATGTCTACACTGGTTTTGGGGGATTTACCTACAACTATTTTCTGGCGGGTGGAGGCAATTTGATCCTCGGGGGCACTGCGGATTATGACTGCTTCTTACAGTTTTCTTCTGACGGTATCAATTGGTCCCAAACCAACGATATCCCGACAACGTATGGATACGACCAAGGCTACGCTGGCGCGTTTGGGAATGGCTCTTACGTCATCGTGGGCCCTTCGTCATCGATTTTCACTTCTCCGGACAGGTTGACATGGACCAACCGTGACTTGCCGCCGGTTCCTCCTGCTGGTCCCACCAACAACTTCACTAGCATCAGCTTTAGCAACGGAATCTATGCGGTTGTGGCGGCTAACTCCTTGGCCCGATCCTCGGACGGCCTTACCTACACGAACATTGCTTCTTCCCCGGCGCTGGTCTCAATCATCGCCAACACGTCTGGTTTTGTCGGCGTTGGTCCCGACGGCAACATTTAAGTTTCCAGCGACGGACTTTCCTGGACCCCGAGAAATTCCGCCACCTTGAACAATTTAAACGGGATCGCCGCGGGCAACAACCAGCTGGTGGCAGTGGGTGATAGCGGAACGATCCAGTCCTCACCTGTCGGCACCATCTGGACCAGCCGGACTTCCGGAACATCGCTCGCGCTCGATGGCGCCACTTATGGCAATGGATTGTTTGTTGCGGTCGGGCAACTTGGCACCGTGCTGACCTCACCGGATGGTGTCAATTGGTCGGCCAATATTCCGGCCAGTTGAGTAATCTTGTGTCGGTGGCTTACGGTTCGGCTGCTTTTGCCGCGGTGGGCTCCGGCGGAACCATCCTGACTTCCTTGGATGGCACCAATTGGACACAGCAAAACTCCGGAACTGCGAGCGGATTGACAAGCATTGCCTTTGGAAACGTCTATTATCTGACGGTTGGAGCCGACGAAACGGCGCTGACTTCTCCGGATGGAGTGAATGGGACCTCCCGTAATATTGCTGCAACCGGCGGCCAAAATCTGCTCGGTTGTGCCTTCCTTAACAGCCGCTTTGACGTAGTGGGTTCGTGAGGAACTATTCTTGAATCCGACGCCGTGCCGCCGCTCTTTGATTTGCAAATCAATCCCGGTTCCGGTCAAAACAGTTTGACCGTGTTTTCTCCTTCCGGGAGTTCTTTCCACCTCCAGTCTTGCACCAATCTAGCCGTGCCAGTTTGGGAGGATGTCGCCGTTTTCAACAACGCCGCTGCCATTACCAAGTGGACGAACAGTTCCACTGGCTGGAACCGTCAGTTTTTCCGGGCGATTTCCCAGTAGTTGGACGGATCAGATTGGTCTCGCCCAGCTGCGAGAAATTCTTTTGGTGGCTCCTAACCTGAAAGGAATTGCGACCGCCAAAGCGGAGTCTTTAAACCCGAACCGGGGTGAACCCGAAAATCAACTTGCAAATACAAGGAGTTGGAGGAAGATAATGCAAAGGGCCCAAATTGGTCATGACAAGGAAACCAATTGGGAAATCCTGGTATATGACAGCGTCAATTTTCATTACTCGCGCGCGGGCCAGTTGGCCCATTTTGCAGTCCCGTAACTTTTCCTCCGATAATGGCTTCACCCTCATTGAATTGCTCGTGGTCATCGCCATCATCGCGATCTTGGCCGCGATGCTTCTCCCCGCGCTCGCCTCCGCCAAGGCGAAGTCCCAGGGGATCGCCTGCATGAGCAACCAGCGCCAGTTAGCCCTGGCTTGGCACATGTATGCTGATGACAATAATGACAATTTGGTTCTCTCGAGTGACAACGGCCAGGGCGCTCCCTATGTGGCTGCCGATACCGGCGCCAACACCGCCAATAATTGGGCGTGGACGTGGTCGAAAATGGACTTTAATGGCAATAATGCCTTTAACACCGACCCTCATGCAGATATCATGCTGCGCCCGCTGTGGCAGTATGACAAAAGCTCGCCCATTTATAAATGCCCGGGCGACACTTCCACCGTAAAACTCAACGGAGTTGTCGTTCCCCGCGTCCGCTCCATCTCCATGAATTTTTATCTGGGTGGCTATGGTAACCGGACTCCGCCAGCCGGCGGCGTTGGACCCGATGGCGTCAATTGGGGCCAGTTTTATGTACCTTATTATGCAAAAACCACCGCTCTGATTCTGGGTACCTCGCCGGGCCCGGCCAATACCTTTGTTTTCATTGACGAGCGGCAGGATGTTATTAACTGGGGCAATTTTGGCACAGACATGGCGGGTTACCCAACGCCAATCAAACCCAACGGTGATCCGCTCGACTACACGTGGTATTATGACGTTCCGGCCAGTTATCATCACCGGTCCGCCGGCCTGTAGTTTGCCGATGGCCATGCGGAAGTTCATCACTGGCAGGTGGCCAGCACGACGCCGCCAATCAATACCATGGCGCAGTGGGGCACGTGGCTTGTGCCACGCAGTGTGGATGTCGCCTGGATGCAGGACGTCACGGCCCGACCACATTAAGTGGGAGAGCGTAGACCACCAAGGCGTTTGGAAAGGTGCAAAGGTCAAGCAAGCGCCCTCTATGCCCGGTAAAAACCATGCTTTGGCCGGAAAATGGGCTTGCTTGCAGCCGCTTTTGTGTCCGCAATAGACGCCGGATGGATACTTCAGCGTTGCCAGGCAAACCAAACCGCGCCCCGGTGGAGGTGGAAAATATTAGACCCAAATCGACTTCTCCGTCAAAGAACCAGCCAAGGTGGGCCAAGGTGCTTTGCTGGCTGGGTGGCGCAACCAGCTTGTTCTACGTGCTCTCGCGGTTTCTGCCTTGTACGCCGCCCGATGAGTATCCCAACCTTGATGCCATAGACATCGCCTGGACGCAGGCATTGCACATGGCGTTCCGGCAGCATTTGCAATTTGGTCGCGACGTGGTCTTTACATACGGACCCTGGGGCTTTATCAGCCGCGGCTATCAACCCTTAACGCATTTGGTTTCCCTGCTGCTTTGGCTTGGATTGTCCGGCGTGTTTTGGGTGGCTGGCTCGCGATTGGCTGGGCATTTTTCCGGCCATCGGGTAATCTCGTGGCTTTGGTTGATCGCCTTCACGGCTTTTGCCAGCATCCCGGTCGGGGATGATTTCAACTTGCGAGTCGTGGCGTGGTCAATGTTGCTTTTGGTCACGCACTTTTTTGTCGAGGAAAACTCATTCACTCCAGTCCAGATCGCCCTGGTCATATCACTGGCATTGCTGAGCCTGACAAAATTTACCGGCTTCATCTTTGCCGTGGTGGTGATTGCAGCCATGGCGGTCGACGACCTGACCCGACGGCGATTCCCCTGGAGCCTTCCGGTTTTCGGGGTGGGAATTCTCTGTTTTTGGGTGGCCGCAGGGCAGGGGCTAAGTTCTTTCATACCCTATCTGACTAACTCATGGCGGCTTACCTCCGGGTACACGGACGCAATGATGAGGTACCGAATCGGCGAGAAACTGGACGAAATGTGGTTTCTATTGCTGGCGATTGCCAACTTCAGAGTGATCGCCGCCGTCGCCTGGGGCCGTTTCAAACTCCGCAGTGCGCTCGTTTTATTCAGCCTGGGTGCCATTCTATTTCTGCTTTTCAAGGGAAATTATGTGCGCCCGGACCGTCATGAAATCAGCGCGGCGAACGGTCTTGTCCTCGTCGCACTTACCGGGCTCGCGGTGGCGTGGCGCGGAAAAAATCGCTGGCTGGGACTGGCTGGTGCCGTCGTGCTGGTGGCTTGTGTTGTTTTTGGCGCGCTCGTGTTCGACCGATGGTTCCCGCACAATAAATTGTCAAACCAGATGGCCGCAAGCTTCGGATTTCACAGTTTATCGGCCCCCATCCGGACTACCTTTACTGATTCGCTACAGCAACATTTTGACGTGGACAACACCGCCGAAAAAGAACAACTAACTTTACCCAGGGTTTCCGGCGGAACGGACGTTTATCCGTGGGACGTAAGGCCCTTGTTGGCAAATGGCATTGCTTACCAACCGAGACCGATATTGCAAAGTTACTGCGCTTACACGCCTGAACTTGCTGAAATGGATGCCGCTTTTTTCCGGTCCTCGAATGCTCCCCAAAATCTGTTCTTTGGGCTGAACCCAATCGACGGTCAGTATCCCGCGATGGCGGACGGCCGGTCCTGGCTGGAATGGTTGACCCGCTATAATCTCGGCAGTATTCCTGGTACCAATACCACGTTGCAACTTTTGACCCGCTGCGCCTCGCCGCGCGATTATCACCTGGAACCTCTGACCAATGTTACGAGTCAATGGGGAGATACGGTCGCTGTGCCGGACGCTGGCGGTCAACCGGTGTGGGTTGAGATGGACATAACCAAATCTTCCAAGGGGAAGATCATTTCTGCCCTCTATAAGCCTTCGGTTCTGCTGCTGAAAGTCTCCCTTCGCGACGGCAGCCAGAGCGTGTTTCGCATCATTCCCGGGATGGCCCACAGCGGTTTCTTATTGTCCCCATTCATAGGAAACGACCTGTCCTTCGGCTGGCTCATTTCCAAGGATTCGCAACAGCGGTTGGCGGGCTTGGAAGTTTCAACGATGAACGTCTCCGTTGACGCCTCGTCCGGGCCGAAATCCGATTACAACGCTTCCTTCCAAGTTCGGTTTTACCGATTGATATACTAGCATCCGCCAGGCATTTGCGAGTTCGGCTTTTTCATCCGTAAATACGAATTGTAAAACAGCAAGCGCCTGACTGCCATGATCAATAAATTTGGAACATTCCAGAGAATTGTTTGCGAATAGTGGCAAACGTCAGCGAATTGCTCTCTTTGCCAGTGAAAAGTGAGGTGGAACCTGAGAAATATCTTGCAATCTTGCTTTGCATTAATATATAATAATTTATGTAATTCTAACTAATTATTGGTAATCAATCAAATAGGAAGGTTCGGTCAAATTGAACAATTAAAATCCGACTCAACTACCGTTCATACACGGCTAAAGGAAAGCATCAGAAATGAAAACAAAAACCATATCCCTTATTCAGGATCATAAGTTCATTGCCTGCCTTTGCACCGTCCTTTTGCTTCCGGCCGCAACCGCGCAAGCTGGAGGAAACCTTGTAGTTAACGGCGGCTTTGAGAGTCCGGCGATCTCGCCACCTTATCAACTAGACGTCGTTCCGACGGGTTGGACAGGCGATGGCGATCTTACGGTGCAAGGCTACGCCGGAGCCGTTAACAGCGGGGACGGAAATCAGTGGTTTGATCTTAACCCTGACGTCAGCGCGGGCACTGGTATCTCACAGGTTATCACCTTCACACCGGGTGATAGTTACACCTTTTCATTCCTTTATAACGGTGGCGGCGGTGGCACGACAACTGCGATCAACTACTCGATCGGCACAGACGTATCCGGCTCCGTCTCAACCGCTACATTGAATGTTTATGGTGGCAGCCCGTGGGCCACTTTTTCGACCACCTTTGCCGCCTCCAGCGCCAATGAGACGCTGGATTTTCTACCCAATGGTGTTTATTCTGGAGGCTTCATCGACGCAGTTCAGATTACGCCTGCCGTTGTGCCCGAACCCACAAATCTGGCCTGGGCTGGGCTGGGCGGTCTAGCCTCGCTGATGTTTGGCCTTCGCCGAAAGTAGGCTGTTTTGATTTTCATCTCCCCGCTTCGGGAAACTGGAGCGGGGTTTTTGTTTTCTGGTCGTCGACGACCATCGCAACTCGCCAAAAATTAAAACCGGCACCAGGTTCCCCTGGTGCCGGAGTGTTCGCTTTTCTATGAAGAGCCGCTAATAGAGCATTTTAAATAAAGTGGTAGCCATTGTGGGCGTGCCATGATATGGTTTGCCCATGCGAACCATATCTTTGGATCTGCGGGAACGAATTCTGGCTTCTTACGATCAAAAGGAAGGGACCAGAGAGGAAATTGCCCACCGCTTTCGAGTATCGCTGGGTATGGTCAAGAAACTCCTGCAACGTCGGCGACAGGGCGGCGACATCGGCCCGCGCTATCATCGTTGCGGGCTCAAGCCGGGCAAAGTCGCCGCTCAGAGCCACACCTTTCGACAACTCCTCAGCCGCAAGCCGGATCTTACTTTGGAGGAACTGCGGCGGGCCACGTCCTTGGATTGTACGCTGCCAGCGATTCATTACGTACTGGAGAAAATGGGGCTGACATATAAAAAAAGACACTCCGGGCCAGCGAACAAGACCGGCCCGACATTGTCCGGGCGCGCCGGAACTGGCGCCGCCACCAACCGTCGTTCGACCCGGCCCGACTGATTTTTCTGGATGAATCCAGTGCCAAGACCAATCTAACCCGGCTGCGTGGGCGGGCGCAGCGAGGCCAGCGGGTGCATGGCTCGGCCCCGCACGGGCACTGGAACAGCACCACGATCATCGGCGCGATGCGCCTGGACGGTTCCACCGCCTGCATGGCCATTGAAGGCGCGACCGATGCCGAAGTGTTCGCCGCCTATGTCAGGGAGGTATTGTGTCCGATCCTGCGCCCGGGAGATCTAGTCGTAATGGACAATCTGTCCGTGCACAAAAGCGAGCCTACTTTGGCGTTGATCCGGCAGAACGGAGCGGATGTACGCTTTTTGCCCGCCTACTCTCCGGACCTCAACCCGATTGAACAGATGTGGAGCAAAGTAAAAAACACGCTACGAAGCCTGGAGGCGCGAACTCGGGAGTCGCTTCTGGAAGCCATCGGCCATGCTCTGGCTGGCATCACATACCAAGATACACTCAACTGGTTTGCGCATTGCGGCTACAACTTTATTTAATATGCTCTAATCAGACGAATTCGTTGATCAGATTCTCCAGGTATTCCTGACGCCCGCTGACGTTCGGCTCGACTTCACCCCTCTTGAGAATGTACGCCTCGATCTCTTTGAGAGTAGCTTTGCCGGATTCGATCTTGGCGCCAATACCGGTATCCCAAGACGCATAGCGTTCCTTCACAAATTCGGTCAGTCGTCCGTCTTTCCGGATCGCCGCCGCAATTTTAAGGCCACGCGCAAACGCGTCCATCCCGCCGATGTGGGCATAGAACAAATCGATGGGTTCGAAGCTTTCGCGTCGGACTTTCGCGTCAAAATTAACGCCTCCCGTAGTTAGCCCGCCATATTTCAAGATGGTCAGCATCGTGTAGGTCGTCAGGTAAATGTTGGTCGGGAATTGGTCGGTGTCCCAGCCGAGCAGTTCGTCCCCAGTGTTCGCATCAATTGAACCCAGCGCCTTCGCTGACCCCGCCACTTCCAGCTCATGCTGCATGCTATGACCCGCCAGGGTGGCGTGGTTTGTTTCAATGTTCAGTTTAAAGTGAGGCAGCAAATCGTATTCACGCAAAAAATTCAGGCAGGCTGCCGCTTCTGAATCATATTGATGTTTGGTGGGTTCTTTCGGCTTCGGTTCAATGTAAAACTGACCCTTGAAACCGATCTGCTTCTTGTGCGCCACTGCCAGGTGCAGGAAGCGGGCGAGATGTTCCTGCTCGCGTTTCATATCGGTGTTGAGCAGGGTCATGTAACCCTCGCGTCCACCCCAGAACGTATATCCTGCGCCCCCAAGTTCATGCGTGACTTCCATCGCCTTTTTCACCTGCGCCGCGGCGAAGGCAAAGACATCTGCGTTGCAGCTAGTGCTGGCCCCGTGCACAAAGCGCGGATTTGAGAACAAATTGGCTGTCCCCCATAGCAGTCGAATGCCGGTGCGCTTCTGTTCTTCCTTAAGCACCTTGGCCACGGCATCAAAATTCTTGTTCGATTCACCAAGCGTTTTGCCTTCAGGCGCCACGTCGCGGTCGTGCCACGCGTAAAACGGTGCCCCAAGCTTGTCCATGAACTCAAACGCCACCCGCGCCCGTTTTTGGGCGTTGGCAATTGAGTTGCTGCCGTCATCCCAGGGACGTTGCATCGTCCCGGCGCCGAACGGATCCGAGCCAGTGCCGCGGAAGGTGTGCCAATAAACCACGGCAAACCGCAAATGTTCGCGCATCGTTTTACCTTCGACAATTTCTTCGGCGTTATAATGTTTGAAGGCCAGCGGGTTCTTCGAGCCGGGGCCCTCATATTTGATGTGTGTGATGTTTTTGAATGCAGTGCTCATAAATGTTTTCTGGTCTGTTTCTAGTGCCCGGTTTTTCCCCCGCAATGGCTGGCGTCCTTGGCGCGTTTTTTTTGGTTTATGTATTTTGTGTTATCCCGAAACGTTTCTGTAGTACGAAAGCAATGATGCCGCGCAGCCGTGGTAGCGGCGCCGGTCCGCTGGCGATCACGCGCGTCGCGGCATGCGTGAAGGATCGCCGCTCGATTTCCCGGTTGATGATCGGACCGACATCTTCCCAAAGCCGCGTGACTTCGCCCACCACCACAATCAAGTCCGGGGCCAGCCCAGTCACCAACATGGCGATGCCTGCGCCGAGATGAAGCGCCATTTCGTCAACCGCTTCCGTCGCCACGGGATTTCCGTGTTCCGCCAGCGCCATCAGGTCGTCAAAGTTGTCAGGGCAGGCGACGGAACGTTTTCCGGAACCATTGCCATTCTTGAGCGCAGTTTTCTCGCGGTAATATCGCAGGGCAGCGGAATTGGAGGCATAAACCTCCCAGCAGCCGTGATTGCCGCACGCACATTTGGGCCCGCCATCGCCCAAGGTGACATGCCCGAATTCGCCCGCCAACCCCGACGGTCCGCGGACCAGTTGGCCGTTCAAAATCATGCCAACCCCGATACCCTCCGAGACAGCCACCGCGATAATGTTCCGCATGCTTTCCGGGTGCTTCCCAAACCAATACTCCGATAGCGCACACGCGTTGGCCTCGTTCTCCAGTTCCACCCCCAGGCCTGTCGAGCTTTCCAGTTGTTGTTTTAAATCCTCGCGTTTCCAGCCCAGGTTGGGCGCGAACACAAAGCGTTGGGTGGAGAGATCAATGCGGCCCGGCAGGCTCAACCCAATGCCCTCATAACACATTTCCGGGCGTAACTTTTTCAAATCTTGGATCCGCTGGCTGATTTGTCCGACGAATTCATCTGGCGAAGCCGGTGTCTTGAAAGTTTCCTGCACCAGAAAACGGCCCGAAAGATCGGCCAGCGCCATGTTTGTGGTAAACGGCCGCACGTTGATCCCAAAAATGCCCGAGCGCGTGGAGTTTAGGTGAAGGAATGTCGGCTTGCGGCCGCGGGGCAGGTTGTTGACCGCACCCTCGGTCACCCAGCGCTCCGAGATCAATTCCTCGGTGATCGCGGAAACGGTGCTGCGCTGCAAGCCCGTCTGGCGCGACAGGTCCGCGCGCGAAATCGGCTGGTGCTTGCGAATCAGGTTCAACACGATCCGCCGGTTGATATCCCGGGCGGTCTCACTCGTGGCGACTTGAAAAGTAGGCAATTCAATCTTGCGCATGGCGATGGACGAGCCGTCCATATGTATATTGTTGTTGTCGACAACAATATCATGCCAACTGCCCCTGTCAACGGTCGAATGGCAATTTTGGATCTGGCAGCGGATTGATGTTGGAAACCGATACTTACGCCGCCGTCTACTGGCAGAACGATTCCGGTCACAAACTTCGCGGCCGGCGAGCACAGGTAAGTTGCCGCCAGGCCGATATCTTCCGCCCTGCCAAAACTGTTCATGGGCGTGCGGCTGAGGATCTTTTCGGAGCGTTCCGGGTCGCCCTTCAGGGCCCGCTGCATCATGTCCGATTGAATCCAGCCCGGCGCAATGGCATTCACCCGCACGCCGTGAGGCGAGACCTCCGTAGCCAGCGAACGAACCAGTCCCAGATGAGCCGACTTTGCCGCCGAATAGGCGCTCACGAGTGGAATGCCAAACAACGAGGCCATCGACGCGGTAAACAGGATGTTCCCGTGTTTGCGTTTCATCATGCCCGGCAACACCATGCGACTCAGGCTGAAAGCCGCCGTAACGTGGGTTTGAAACACCGCCATGAACTCCGCCGTCGTCGTCTGCACGGCTGGCTTTTTCAGGTGGATGCCGGCGTTGTTCACCAGGATGGAAATCGCACCGACGCGCTTTTCGAGGCCTCGAATAAAATCATCCCCTTCCGGGAGTTGGGTGATGTCGCAGGCTTCGTATGACGCCGCTTTTCCTAGTTGCTTCGCCACCTGCCGCAGTACGTCTTCCCGGCGTCCAACCAGGACTACCTTTGCCCCAACTTGGACAAAACTTTTCGCGATTCCCAAGCCCAAACCGCTGCCTCCTCCGGTAATCAACGTGGTTTCGCCCTTGAGTGAAAATGGATTCAGCATACCAAATCGTTGTCTGAACCCGGACCGTTTCAAGGATAAAATTCGAAATTGTTCTGTCCTCAAACAAATGCGGTGAATAATCTTTGCCAACACCATCTAAATAATGAAAGCGACAAAATCCCATTACCCGATCAAGGCTTTGGGTCTGTTTTGGCTGAGCCTCGTCGTCCTTGACTCCGCATCTGCTCAAATGGCCCGAAGCCCGTTCAACCGCCGTTGCCTCGTGGTTTCAACGTGGCCGGATTTCGAGACAGCGAGTCCGATCACCAGCGGATGATGGAGCTGCTGAATATCAAATCGCTCCGGCGGGGCAGGGATGGGAGTAACACCAATTCACCGTATTATGCCAATTACGATGAATCAAAGGCCAACCCCTTTCCGGATTTGCCTGATCCGCTGTTATTGAAAAGCGGCGAAAAAGTCACCACCGCCGCCCAGTGGTGGGAACAACGGCGCCCGGAAATTGTCGAGGACTTTGACCGGGAAATGTATGGCCGTGTGCCCGCCAACCTGCCCAAGGTGGTATGGCAGCAGACCAGCCAGACCAACGAACTCAGGGGTTCCATCCCTGTGCTCCTCCGCAAATTCACCGGCTCCGTTGACAACCAATCGGACACTAACATCTCCGTTAACATCGAGTTAACGTTGGCCACGCCGGCCCGGCAAACGGCGCCTGTTCCCGTGATTCTCCAATTGACCTTTGATTTCAGCGCCTTTGGTCGCTTTCGCGGCCCTCCCCGCGACAGTTTATTTGCGGGCGCAACGGCTTGGCAGCAGCAGGTTCTGACAAAGGGTTGGGGCTATGCCACGATCATTCCCACCAGTGTGCAGGCGGATAATGGCAACGGCCTGGCTCGCGGCATCATCGGTCTGGCAAACCACGGCGAGCATCGCCAGCCGGATGATTGGGGCGCCTTGCGAGCCTGGGCCTGGGGCGCGAGCCGCGCCTTGGATTATTTTGAGACCGACCCCCGTGTCGACGCCCATCGCGTCGGCATTGAAGGGCATTCGCGGTATGGCAAAGCCGCGCTCGTTGCCATGGCCTATGATCGGCGTTTTGCCATTGCCTATATTAGTTCATCCGGTGAAGTCGGTGCCAAATTATCCCGCCGCAACTGGGGTGAAACCGTGGAAAATATTGCCGGCAGCGGTGAGTCTCATTGGATGGCAGGCAATTTCCTGAAATACGCCGGCCCGCTGAACTGGAATCACCTCCCTGTGGACGCCCATGAGTTGATCGCCCTCTGTGCTCCGCGTCCGGTCTTCATCGGGGGCGGCGCCACGCAGGGGGACGGTTGGGTTGATGCGCGGGGCATGTTCATGGCCGCTGCGGCCGCCGGGCCGGTTTATCAGTTGCTGGGCGCCAAAGACCTTGGGACGACCAACTTTCCCCCCACCGGCACCGCCTTGGTTAGTGGCGACCTTGCTTTTCGCCAGCACACCGAAGGCCACACCGATGCGCCCAATTGGCCGGTATTCCTCGACTGGGCCGGGCATTTCTTCAATCAGGGCGATCACCGGAATTAGTAAAGTGCTTCAAGAAACACGATGGCCATTCTGGGCGAGGTTCGACATATATCTGGGGCTGGATGGGTGGACGCACTTCTGATCTTTTATAGATGATCCGTGGTTGGCGAGTTGCAATGGTTTGCGCCAATCCGAAAGCGTGAAACCCTAACCCCTCGCCCCAACGGGAGAAAGGGCAGGGTGAGGTGGGCCTACCAATTCAGTCCTTCCTTTTGGCTTAAACCCCGGGCAATCACCCGTAACAATCCGCCAGACGACCAAGTCCTTACTACCGCCCGTTCATCTTCCGGTAGCGGCGAATCAATTGATTCGTGGAGTTGTCATGTTTCAATTTTGGCGGGCTCGTACTTTCCAGCTCTGGAATGATTCGCTGGGCCAGCACTTTTCCCAGTTCCACGCCCCATTGATCAAAGGAATCGATGTCCCAGATCGCGCCCTGGGTGAAGACGCTGTGCTCATAGAGAGCAACGAGTTTTCCCAGGATCGCCGGCGTCAGCTGCTCCGCGAGGATCGTGTTGGACGGGCGGTTGCCTTCAAATACGCGATGGGGCACCAGTGCTTCCGCCGTGCCTTCGGCCTTCACTTCTTCCGCTGTTTTTCCGAACGCGAGCGCTTCCGCTTGCGCAAAAACATTCGCCATCAGGATGTCATGATGCCGTCCCAGCGGTGTCAGGGCGTGGCCGAAGGCAATGAAGTCGCACGGGATCAGCCGCGTCCCTTGGTGAATCAATTGATAAAAGGAATGCTGGCCGTTGGTGCCGGGTTCGCCCCAGTAGACTGGGCAGGTCTGGTATCCCACTGTCTTGCCACCCAGCGTCACGTGTTTCCCGTTGCTCTCCATCGTCAACTGTTGCAGGTAGGCCGGGAACCGCTTTAAATACTGTTCGTAAGGCAGCACTGCAGTGGTTTCCGCCCCCAAGAAATTCGTATTCCAGACGCCCAGCAGTCCCATCAACACCGGCAGGTTTTTCTCAAACGGCGCGCTGCGGAAATGCTCGTCCATCTCATGAAAGCCGTCCAGCATCGCTCGAAAATGCTCCGGACCAACAGCCAGCAATGTCGAAAGGCCGATCGCCGAGTCCATGGAATACCGTCCGCCCACCCAGTCCCAGAAACCAAACATGTTCGCCGTATCAATGCCGAACGCGGAAACCTTTTCCGCATTGGTCGACACCGCCACAAAATGCTTCGCTACCGCGGCCGCATTGCCGCCCAAACCGGCCAGCAGCCATTCCCGGGCGCTTTGCGCATTCGTCATGGTCTCCAGCGTGGTGAATGTCTTCGACGAGATAATGAACAGCGTCTCCGCCGGATCCAGGTCGCGAGTCGCCTCGTGAAAATCAATTCCATCCACGTTGGACACGAAGCGAAACACCAGTTCGCGCCGGCTATAATGTTTCAAGGCTTCGTAAGCCATCACCGGGCCAAGGTCTGAACCGCCTATGCCCACATTGACAATATTCCGGATCGGCTTGCCGGAATGGCCCTTCCATTCGCCACTGCGCACCCGGCCGGCAAATGCCGTCATCTTGTCCAACACCGCGTGCACTTCCGTCACCACATTCTTGCCGTCCGTCACGATCTGTTCATCCCGCGGCGCGCGCAGGGCCACGTGGAGCACCGCGCGGTTTTCCGTGACGTTGATTTTTTCGCCGCCAAACATCGCGTTCAGCTTGGCACGCAGCCCGCACTCGTCGGCGAGCTGCAAGAGCAGTTTTAAAGTCTTCTCCGTGATCCGGTTCTTGGAATAATCCAGGAACAACCCGGCGGCTTCGGTGGAAAAACGTTGTCCCCGCTTCGGGTCATCCGCAAAAAGTTTGCGGAGATGCAGCTTTTGAATTTGTTTGTGGTGGGCGGCCAGGGCTTTCCAGGCTGGTCGCTGGTTCAAGAATTTGGTTTTTGATTTCATATTAAGTTTGGTGCTTTGGTAGGCTCGCCATTCGACCGCGAAAATCTCCTTTGGTTCATCGCGGATCGTACCGTCCGGTTTAAATCGTTTGTTTCATGGTTTGCTCCCGCTGACATGACTCGTGTCGTTCCACAATTGCATGGCGGGTTCGCTCAACTCGTGGCCGTAGGTCAATATGCTTAGGCTGGCGGTGCTGAGCAAAAACCAGTTTCCCGCCACCGGCTCCAACCCAAGCCAGCGGGCGGCGAACATCCGCAGGAAATGGCCACTCGAAAAAATCAGCACTTCCCCCTCAATCCTGCGCAATCGCCCCTGCACACGGTCGGCACGTGCTGCCACCTCGGCTGGCGATTCGCCGCCGGGGCAGCCGTCGCGAAAAATTTCCCAACCCGGTCTCCTCGCCAGGATTTCCTCCCGGCGCAATCCTTCGTAATCCCCGTAATTCCATTCCACCAAGTCTGCATCCGTCTGGGCGATGGCCCCAAAGCCGGCCAATTCGCAGGTCTTGGCCGCGCGTTGCAGCGGGCTCGTAAACACCTTGGCAAACTTCATTCCGCGCAACCGCTCGCCCAGATTTCGAGCATTCTTCTGCCCGTTCTCCGTCAAAGGTAAATCGGTCAAGCCGGTATGTTGTCCGGACAGGCTCCAGGCTGTTTCCCCGTGGCGGGCGATGTACACGTGAGGCAGGCGTTGCGTCATGATGCAAAAAGTTCTCTCTTGCTTACTTTCGTTCTTCGATCGTTTTCGTCGCGATCCCGTCCTTCATCGGTCCAAAATCCCCCTCCTCGCATCCCGCCACAAACCCCTCCGTCACCGTTTTCAATTCCTCCCAACGCACCCGGATTTGAGCGGCTTCCACCGGTGAAATCTGGTTGTCCGCCGTCGCCATGGCAATCACATGCAGCAAATCGGCAAATTCCTGGACGATTTGGTTCGTCGCCGGAATCATGTAGTGCGGGTGCGGCGCGTTCTTCGGGTTGAGGATGAAAAAGCCGCCTGCCCGCTGGCAGAGCCACTGGATTAATCGCTGGTCGCCGGTGCTCTGGTACAACGCCTCCACCCGGTCAAGCGGGTTTTCCACCCCGCCATCGTTCGCCGAAGGCTGCGCCCATTTGTAGATCATTGAGGTGGACAGCTGTAGATCGGCCGAAACTTCCTTGGCGTTTTTTTTGTCCAGGACCTCACGCAGCAGTTCGTATGATTCCATATTGCGACGATGCCAAAGCTTGGAATTTTGGCAAGTGCGAACCGGCAGCCGGCTGTCGTCTTCAGCGATTACTATTGTCCATTAGGTGGACCCGCCGCTGCTGCGGAGCCCAAGGCTCTTAGCTTTGCCTGGGCATCCTCATCACCCCGGTTGGCAACCTTCGTCAGCCACTTCACGCCCTCCGCTAGATTTTGAGGCACCCCGGTGCCGCTACAATAGGCAAGCCCCAAGGCCTTCTCTATGTCATTGCAATCTTGGTCCGCACCCTGGTCCGAGAGCTTCGTCAGCCACTTGATTCCTTCAGGCGTATTGATCGGCACCCCCTGGCCGGAAAAATATATTCCCGCCAGAAATTTCTCGGCGTCCGTATCATTCTGTTCAGCTGCCTTCGTCATCCATCGAATCGCCTCATCGATATTCTTCTCGACCCCTTCACCCCGGTAGTAAATGGCCCCGAGGGTTTTTTGCGCGCTCACGTCACCCAGCTCGGCCGCTCTTTGCAACCAATATGCGAAGGATGCGGAATCCTTCGCCACTCCTTCGCCGGCGGCATATCGACCGGCTAGTTCACGGTAATTGCCCAGATTGTGCTGCCCATTCCTAAACACAGGCGGGAACAGCAAAACGGCCATTGCGACCATACTGCCGGCCAGCTGGAGGGCTTGCTGCTTGGTCGCGGCCCGTCGGCTCGCCAGTTCCAGGGGCCGCCCAGCCATGAAGCCGAACAAGAGTCCAGATACCAGCCCCCCGGCATGAGCCGCGAGGTCAATATGAGGACCTTGCCCCTGCGACATGCTTTGCACGAATGAGTTGATTCCGGAGATCACGTTATAGAGCACAAACACGGCACCAAACTTTATCAAATTGTTCCGGATTTCCCGCGGCATGGCCTCGTGCTGACGGACGCTATAACCCAGTAACGCGCCGTAAACTCCAAAAATGGCTCCGGAAGCTCCTACAGAAACAAGTTGCGGCTGAAAATAAATTGACGTCAGGCTGCCCACCAAACCGCAACCCAAATAGACCGCCAGAAAAAACCAGTTTCCCAGCAGTTTCTCCACAGTGCGGCCGGCTTGCCACAGGGCCAACATGTTAAAGAGTATATGGAAAAAGCCGCCGTGGACGAAACAGCAGGTGAGAAGTCGCCACCATTGCTGGCCCGTCACCGTCAATGGTCCAAAATCTGCCCCCCAACGCAGCAGGAAATTGATTGAGGGATTCTGAAAGGCCCCGCTGTCGGAGACACCCATCCATAGGAACACGATCACATTAATCCCCAATATCACCGGCGTGACCCAAGCTCTTGGAGTCGCGTCAGAAAGCCTTTGGGCAAATTCCGCTTGCTCTGCCTTGCCGCGCTCATGAACCGGAATCCCGAGATTTTGCAGCACCTGAACGAGCTCGGTTGTTAACTTTTCTTTGAAGGGTGAAAAAATCAACTTTTCAGACATTTCGGTTGGATACCCTCCTCCTGCAATCGTTGTCGAACCAACCTCTGCCGCTGAACTTCGCTGGATTTCAAATCGAACTTGCGTGATACCGGCCTCGACTCGGGTAAGCTCGTTGATCTCGATTGTCCGTTGGAAACGCCCCACTCGCCAGGCAACCGCGGCGGGTATGCCGCTCGCGATGATTAATGCAGCTGGTACCATGCATTCCGGTGTAAATATCTGGGGTAACCGGCTGCCAAGGATTGCATTGGCGAGCGCCAGCAATAACCCGGCGCCAACCAAGGAAATGATAAAAAGTAAAACACTGACGGCGAAACTTGCCCGCTTGCGCAGCACGATCGCTCCGGCTCCCGCGTAAATATTCCCAATTGTCAATCCTCCGCGCGTGCTGGCAACCGTGCGGTAACCACTGCGTTTTCGCGCATCCAACTGAGACACCAGAAAGTTGCCATCGCAAGATATCTCTGTTGGTTTCACTGCGATTTGCGGCGATTCACCGAGTGATGTTATTTTTGGTGGAACCGCCTGCCAGTCCGTTGGCGGTGCGTTTGAAGCTGACAACGGCGGCGGCAATCCATTGGCGGGAGCGGTGGAACTCTGCGGCAAAATCGTCCGGTCAATCGTCTGCGAACATTGGGGGCAATAATTCTCAGGCCATTCCCCGCCGCATTTTGCACAGGTAAACATATTCATTCAGTGATTCCTTCTTTGGCTTGTTGAGACTTCTTAAATTACACGTTCAGTAGAAGGAATGCCCGGTTGGCATGATTGAATCCTGGCTTGGAAGAAAAATTGAATCCCCCCCCTTCATCCCTCTGATCATTGGTTGCCATTTAACGAACCGAAATTGCCCTTGTCAAGATTGACAATTTCTCGCTTCCTGCGCTGAATTATCATTTCATTTTTCCGGCTTTTTTGTTTGAATGAATTTAGTGAGGTCATCTACCCCCACTGATTCTATGAAATCAAACAAACCCTTAAGCAAAAACATTCACCTTATCCGCTGGGTCAATAAAATGGCCGCGCTCTGTCAGCCGGACCAAATCCACTGGGTTGACGGCTCCCAGCGGGAAAACGATGCTCTATGCGAAGAAATGGTTTCCACCGGCACGTTAACCCGCCTGAATCATAAATTATGGCCGGGTTGTTTCCTCGCCCGATCGGACGCCAGCGACGTCGCTCGCGTCGAGGAGCGAACCTTCATTTGTTCGCTGTCTCCGTCCGGCGCCGGCCCCACCAACAATTGGTCAGATCCCTACACCATGCGCAAAACCTTGCGCGGCTTGTTTACTGGTTGCATGGCCGGGCGGACCATGTACGTGCTGCCCTTCAGCATGGGGCCGATTGGTTCGCCGATGTCGCAGATTGGTCTGCAATTGACGGATTCGCCTTATGTCGTCGTAAACATGCGCATCATGGCCCGCATCGGTGTGAAAGTGTTCGAGCTGATTGATCACGATTTTCGCCGCGTCGTTCCCTGCATGCATTCTGTTGGCGCCCCGCTGGCACCGGGTAAAAAAGACGTTCCCTGGCCCTGTAATTCGGAAAAATACATTGTTCATTTTCCCGAAACGCGCGAGATCTGGAGCTACGGCTCCGGTTATGGCGGCAATGCCTTGCTCGGAAAAAAATGTTTCGCCCTGCGCATCGCCAGTGCCATGGCCCGGGACGAAGGCTGGCTTGCCGAACATATGCTCATTCTTGGCGTCGAAAATCCCAAGGGCGAAAAAACTTACATTGTCGCCGCCTTTCCCAGCGCCTGCGGCAAGACCAATTTTGCCATGATGATCCCGCCGCCCGCTTTTAAGCAAAAGGGTTGGAAAATCTGGA
>Ga0302320_10001689_pt1 | contig 52783 bp, 42 predicted proteins | sample Bog_T0_3_FD_202130 | JGI IMG/M metagenome (GOLD analysis project Ga0302320, IMG submission 202130) | Peat permafrost microbial communities from Stordalen Mire near Abisko, Sweden - Bog_T0_3 | ecosystem: Environmental > Terrestrial > Soil > Wetlands > Peat | place: Sweden: Abisko, Stordalen Mire...
CACAAGTCGGACCGCTTCTTGCTTGAACTCAAGCGTGTAACGACCACGCGTTCCCTGCCTCATCTTCGTTTCCCTTTCGCTATTAGAGCAGCTTGCTAAGGGATACGTTTTGCGGGGGCAAGGTCACGGGCACATCCCTGACAGATGGTTTTGGAGGTGCGGATCTCATGCTTCCAGTGTGCGCCTCCGAAGGGCAATTCTGCGCAAGGGCGTATTCCCGCATTCATCAATTTTCACTGCCGGATACGCTTCGACGTATTCCTCCCCGTTGCACCCGTAGTAGGCAACTGTGCGGCCCTCGAAATCTACGTCGTAGCGCACGACGCCTGCTCGCCATGAGCCTTCGAGGAACTCGGGAAAAGTGCTCTCACCCGCCTGGTCGGTGCGCAGCGCCGTAATGAGCGCCTCGCGGTTGAAAGTAGGCACGTCCGCACTGCCCGACACGAGGGGCGTACCCTGAATCACAACCGGTCCATATTGGGTCAGGAACAAACTCTGGCAAGCAGGGAGCGACCAGACATTGCGGGTGACTCCTGCCTGTCGCAGAGCCTCGGCCAGGTAAGGAAACCCTCCCACCCTGGGCCGGATCGCTGCCGCCCGCTGCATCGCCTGGTTCAGGTTTTCAGTCGCTTTGCTCATCATGACCCTCGAAATTTGCCCCTCAGCCTGAATCCTACAAAAGCTGTGATTGGTATATTGTCGCCGAGCTTTCGGATCTCGATATGGATTTCATCAAGTTGAGAGCCCGGGTCCCTCGCTTTTGGGGACCGGGGCGGTCGCGGAACTGGGCCTGGGATCCCGCATCCACTCGGGCAGTTGCCAGCCCCTTTGCCGGGCCGTCCACTCCGACTCGATTTCTACGGTTCCGCGCATGCCCGTTTGATAGTGACTCAAGCTTGAACCCTTCCAATCTTCCGGTTTGGCCGCCAGCCCCCGCCGCACGGGATTGCGATGGATGTAGCGCAGCTTTTCTACGAACTTATCGTGGGTGGAAACATTGAAATCGTAGTAATGCGCTTGCCAGAAGGGCCTTTCCCGGCTTCGGAGCGAGACCGACAGCTTGAGGGCCTGGATGGCTGTGGATAGAAGCGTGCGCCGGGGTTCGTTGATGAGGAGATGCACCTGCTCGGGCATTACGACTTAGCCGGCGATAGCGAAAAGGTAGCGGAGTCGGACACGCTCCAGTGCATCATTAAATAGATCCGTGGCTGCGGCCGACGTGAAATAGGGTCGGCGACGATAACAGCTGAAGGTGAGGAAGTGAAATTCCGCTGTCTTCTGATAACGGATTCGCTGGCCTTTCATCCGTGTTGAGGGTGCTCCGCTTTTGGTGGATCGGGGAAGGTGTGAGGCTTTCCTCCCCGATCCCCAAAGGCGAGGGATCGGGGGCACCCTCAGTGGGGTTCGGCTCCGTGATTGAGAACGTGGCCACCCGCCCTTTCATACGTGTTGAGGGTACTCCGCTTTTGGTGGATCGGGGAAGGTGTGAGGCTTTCCTCCCCGATCCCCAAAGGCGAGGGATCGGGGGCACCCGCAGCGGGATTTGGCTCCGCGATTGAGAACGTGGCCACCCGCCTCCCGACCCTTCCCCGACCGCGAGCCTGATCGGGTCAGGTTGAATGGCTTCGGCCGCGTCTACGAATGCGATTTTTGGGGGTCGGCGCGGGCGGTGAGGAAGCGCTCCATGAAGCCGGTGTCGAAGTCGCCGGCGCGGAAACCGGGATCGAGAAAGATCTCCTGGTGGAGCGAGATGGAGGTCTCAATTCCCTGCACCACGAACTGGCGGAGCGCGCGATCCATCTTGGCGATGGCTTCGCCGCGGTCGACGCCGTGCACGATGAGCTTGGCAATGAGGGAATCGTAGTAGGGAGGGACGACTCCTTCAGAGTATTGGGCGGTGTCGACGCGGACGCCGTTGCCGCCGGGAACATTGAATGCCGTGATCTGGCCGGCCGAGGGAGTGAATTTCCGTGGATGCTCGGCGTTGATGCGGCACTCGATGGCATGGCCGCGGATGGAAAGCTGTTCGGGCAGGATGGCGTCAAGAGTCTCGCCGGAGGCAATGCGGAGTTGAGCTTTCACCAGATCGACTCCGGTAATGGCTTCAGTCACTGGATGTTCGACCTGTATACGGGTGTTCATCTCGATAAAGTAGAGGCTACGGTCGCGATCCATGAGGAATTCGACGGTGCCGGCGTTCTGATATCCAATATGGCTGAGGCAATGGCAGAGAGTGGCGCCGATCTGCTCGCGGAGGGCGGGCGTGACCTGGAGGGATGGAGCCTCTTCGATGAGCTTTTGATGGCGGCGCTGGATGGAGCACTCGCGCTCGAAGAGCGAGGCGACGCTGCCGTGCTCGTCGGCCAGGATCTGAAACTCGATGTGGCGGGGGTCCTCGATGAACTTCTCCATGTAGAGCTCGCCGTTACCGAAGGCGTTGGCGGCCTCGGCGTGCGCGGCATGGAAGAGATGAGGGAGTTCCTCGGCGGTGCGGGCGATTCTCATGCCGCGGCCACCGCCGCCGGCCTTGGCTTTGAGGATGACGGGAAAGCCAACCCGGGAGGCCCACTCCTCTGCCTCTTCGACGGTGGCGATAATGCCGTCGGAGCCGGGCAGGATGGGCACTTTTGCGGCCTTCATGGTCTGGCGCGCCTTTTCCTTTTCGCCCATGAGCCGGGTGACCTCGGGCGGGGGACCGATGAACTTGATGTTGGAGGCGCGGCAGACTTCGGCGAAGTTGGCATTCTCGCTGAGCAGGCCGTAGCCGGGATGGATGGCGTCGACGTCGGCAATTTCAGCCGCGGAGATGACGGCAGGGACGTTGAGATAACTGTCGGCGGGCCGGGGCGGGCCGATGCAGATGGCTTCGTCGGCAAAACGGACGTGGAGGGAGTTGCGGTCGGCCTCGCTGTAGACAGCGACGGTGCGAATGCCCATCTCACGGCAGGCATTGAGGACACGCAGCGCAATTTCGCCACGATTGGCGACCAGGACTTTACGAAACATGGACGAACCTTAGGAGCGGAGTTAGCGGCGCTGGCGGAGTCAGCAAAGACTGGTCCGGGCCAGCTCCGAATGCTGCGACGACGGTTGACCGGTCATGCCGGGCGAATGGTGAAGAGGGGTTGGCCGAATTCGATGGGCTGACCATTGGACACCAGGCATTTGACGATTTCGCCCGAGGCGTCGGACTCGATTTCGTTCATCAGCTTCATGGCCTCCACGATGCAGATGACCTGGCCCTTGTCGACGTGATCGCCCGGGGAGACGAAGGCTGAAGCGCCAGGGGAAGGCGAACCGTAGAAGGTGCCGACGATGGGCGATTTGACGATGTGCAGGCCGGCGTCCGGATCGGAGGGCGCGGTCGCGGAGGCAGCGGCGGCGGCCTGGGCGGATGGGGCGGTAGTAGTTTGCCCGGCGTGGGGCGGCGGGGCTGACTGGAGCAGGCGGGCCAGATCGCCGAGGCCTGCCGAGGAAGCCTCCGGCTGACTGAACTTGAGGCGGATCTTGAGATCGCCGCGCTCCAGATCGAACTCAGCAACCTGGTATTGCTTCAGGAACTCGATCAATTGCTTCAGGTCTTCAATATCCTGTGGTTTCATTCTTTCCTTAACTTTCCCGCGAGCGGGCGGTTTCAAAGTTCGATCAGAGCCTTGGGCGCCGGAGTAAGAACCTGCGCTCCGGTGCGAGTTACGGCGACCATATCCTCGATGCGTACGCCGAACCGGCCGGCGAGATAGACACCTGGCTCAACAGTTACGACCATGCCGGGGAGCAGCCGGGTTGCCTGACCGGCTCCGACACGGGGCGGCTCGTGAATTTCGAGGCCGACGCCGTGCCCTGTGGAGTGGGAAAACGCCTCCGCCAACCCTTCCCTGCGCAAAACAGAGCGCGCTGCTTCGTCCACCTCCGCGCAGCTTATGCCCGGAGCGATTTGATCGACGGCGGCCTGCTGGGCTTCAAAGACCGCCTGGTATGTGTTCCGCTCACCGATGTTCGGCTTGCCGAGGAAGACGGTGCGCGTCATATCAGAGCAATAACCCTTGAGGATAACACCGAAGTCGAGGGTCAGGAAGCCTCTGCGGGGCAGCGGCTGGTTGGTGGCGCGGCCGTGAGGAAGCGCCGAGCGAGGGCCGGAGGCGACGATGGTGTCGAAAGACATGCCCTCGGCGCCGAGCAGACGGGCCTGGTGCTCGAGCTCCGCTGCCACGTCGGTTTCGGCTATGCCGGGGCGGATGAAGGCGAGCATGTGGTCGAAGAGCTCGCAACCGAGCAGGGCGGCCTGAGCCAGGATGGCCAGCTCATCGTCGTCCTTGATCATGCGCAGGGCTTCGACGAACGGAGCCGGCAAGGGAGAGAGCAAGCCGCGGCGCAGGCGGGCTGGCAGAGCGGCCTTGAGGCGGGCCAGATCGGCGACGGTGGTGCGGGCGGCATCGAAGCCGGCTGTCTCCACTCCATGCTGAGCAGCCATCCACTGGACGGCCGCGGCGGCGGGAAAGCCGGGAACAATCTCGACGCGGGCAGCCTGAACTTCCTCCTCGGCCTGGGCAGTGTAGCGGCCATCGGTAAACAGGCGGGCGGCGCGACGGGTGACGGCAAAAGCAGCGCTCGATCCTGTGAATCCACAGAGATAGCGCACATCGGGGAGATGGGTAACCAGTAGCCCGTGAAGGCCGGCGCGAGTCAGCTTGCGTCGCAGGGCGGCAATGCGGCGTAGGTGGTCCACCCGCCAAGGATATATCACCAAAGATGGCCGGCAGTTGGACCATCTTCGCTGGCAGCCGGGCTAGAGGGCGGACTGGACCGGCTTTTTCTGGCTGGGGTCGGCGTGCAGATCGGATTGGCGGTCCATCCACTCGTCGAGCCGGGAGCGCTTGAAGCGCCAGCGGTTGCCGAGTTTAAAGGCGGGGACAAAGCCCTCGGAGGCGTATTTGTAGAGGGTGTCGGGCGAGATGCCGAGATAATCGGAAGCCTGGCGGATATCCATGACCTCGCGTATCTCTGGGACCAAAAGGTTGGACCGGGCCGCGGCGCTGCGCATGGAAGCCTCCCAATTGTCCGGCAGGATGCCGGTAAGTTTGTATATAACCCGAATTTGCCCTTTAATTCAAGGGTTTTATGGGGGTTAAAGGAAATTCATAGGATCTGGGGTGGGGTTGGTCCGGTTATCGGACACAGAATCAGCGCCTTAGCCTGCCGGTTGTGTGTGGTGGGGCGAGTTGTCCAATGAGTAGGGCTATTGAACCGGATGGTGCGGGTTTGGGACGTCCAGGGGGCAGGGGGCAAGGGCCAGAGATCAGGGATCAAAGGTCAGGGATGAGGGTACGCTCATTCGGTGGGAGAACTCATCGCTCGAGCTAACGCGCCACCCGTTGATTCTGTGAATCCAGGGGCGTTAGCTCAGGACCTGAAGAAACACCGATCTGTGCGATCAGCGTCTCGATCTTCGGCTTGATGGCCATATATCGCCTGTAAAGTCCGAACTCCCGCCGCAGTACGTAGCGGTGTTCCAACTGAGGCATCTTAAGGATGTCGCGATAGAGCGTCTCTGTCCCGGGATCCGTCACGCCGTCCGCATCGAACACGAGCCCCATGGACCGCGCATGCTCCATTGCATGAACCATCAATAGTTTGACAGCGTCCGCATTGGGCTTCCACTCCGGGTGTCCGCTCCAGATCCTTTTGCGGGTCGACATGACGTAAAAATACCGCTCACTATCCCACGCACAGGCAATCGCAGCGTCGAGAGGGTAATCCTTATTCGTCGGGTGAATTTCGTTTCTTAAAGCAGCAAAGACCTTTACTTGCACAGGATTGCGCCGCATGCCTTCGGTGATCAGATCATGGGCGATCTGGAGCGGCGCATAGCACTCCATCGCTCTCTCTCCCAAATTATCCGCATAAAATCGAATGAACTCGTCGGCGTCGAGGTCGATGACCCTGAGCTTTTTCGCGGCCCGCAGGATGTTTTTTCTCTGTTCGATATTGATCCTGCTCATGACATCCGTATCGTCGGGCGCCTGAGAATAGGTATTTTGAATGCCGATCCTGAATCCGGCCCTTCGGAAGACCTCCAGAATCAGTCCCGCATCTTTTTTTCGAGGATGGCAGATCAGGTCGAAAGAAATGTACCTGGGAAGACGCGAGCCGATTTCCTCGAGCACTTCCGACTTCTCTGAGTCGCTTAAGGCATCGCTGATCCACGGGCCGCCGACGTGGGTCCAGTGAGGATGATGGCCAAGAACAAACCCCGCCCTGTTTTTGCTCGTCACATAGGAAAGGCGGCCTACAATCTCGCCGCGCCTGGTCACCTGTACGACTCTCAGTTCTTTTCGTCCACGCGCAATCTCTTGCCACCAGCCCTGATCAAAGACGGGCAAGGAAGGCTCCGGTTGAATCGCTACCGACAGGCGAGTTTGCGAACGGTCTGTAACAGCCCGAACCCCAGATGATGCGAACTGCTGATTCGCAGCCACAGCGAGTTTTACAGATAGTGTATCAATTCCGACAGAGCCCATTGGTCACCTACGAAAGGTAATCGAAGTTCGATATCTGCGGTTCAAAAAAGACCCGATATCGCGAAGAGCCCGCCCGGAACGCCATCATGATGTCACGAAACCTTGAACGATCGCGGAGCTGGATTGTTTGTAGTGCCTGGGGAAGCCCTACCGTTTCCAAGTGCTTCACAATGCTACCATAAGCGATTCCGTTTTCCGGTCAGATTTTCCGTGTTTTCCTGGGTACGAGAACTCCTGCATCGTTCTGGTGCACATGGGAAGACTCCGGCGGTCTCCGAGTGTGCAAAAGCGAGGCACCGGGGGGGCGCCCAACCGCAAATCGCCCTTCCCGCCCGGCCCGGTCCGGCGGGTCATCCCCTACCGTGCAAATGCATCTATTCATGTGGGCCGGGTCACAGGTAATTTATACTCATCTCCCGGGAGTGCCGATAAGCCGGATCGAGGGCGGCAAACGGTAAGGCAAGGAGAACCACCCATGAGTACAATTACGCCCATCCGGGATTCCGATCTGGAATTCGACAACGGCACATTCGACTCCGCGGCCTTCACCGCCAGGACGCTCTCCAACCGCCAATCGCTGGCCTCGGTCATCGACCACACCCTGCTGAAGGCCGAGGCCACTCGCAGCCAGGTCGAGACACTCTGCGAGGAGGCCGTCCGCTATCGCTTCGCCTGCGCCATGGTGAACCCCGCATGGGCATCGACGGCCGTCAGGATGGTCTCGGGAACGGGGATCCCGGTCGGCGCGGTCATCGGATTTCCGCTGGGCGCTTCGCTCACATCCACTCTTCGCCATGAGGCGGCGGCTCTCACCCGCCTGGGCGTTCGCGAGCTGGATATGGTCATTCCCATCGGCCTGGTCAAGAGCGCCCTTCATCACGCCGTCCAGCACACCATTCAATCGGTGGCCGGCGTGGCCCACCAGCACGGAGCTCTGCTCAAGGTGATTCTTGAAACCTGCCTTTTGACCATGGAAGAAAAACTCCGCGCCTCGGAGATCGCCATCCAGGCCGGGGCGGATTTCATCAAAACTTCGACGGGCTTCTCGACCGGCGGCGCAACGGCCAGCGACGTAGCCTTGATGCGGGGCGTGGCGGGCGCCCGCTGCGGGGTGAAGGCATCCGGGGGCATCCGCACCCTTGCCGACGTGCGCACCCTGCTCGAGGCCGGCGCCAACCGTATCGGCGCCTCCGCTTCGGTCTCCATCGTCCTCGAATTAGGTGCCGAATAGCCTCGGAGGCTGCATGCTCCATCTTCTAAAATTCAAGAGTGAACTCCGGCGCAATAGCTGAGGCCCAGAAACCGTCCAAGGAAAGGGAAAAGAGGCATCGCCTCACCCTGCCTGGGCTGGCCGTTAAAGATGGCCTGGTCCGCCATCCGTTCGATCTCGAATTCGGGGTCCGCACCAGCGGCCTGGTAGCTGGACGGAACCTCATCGCCGGACATCGCCACGACCGATGCTCAACGGCCTACTATGCCGTTGCCCCTTCCGTCTTTCGTTCCATGATTGTTCGCTGGCGCAGCTTGAGCCCAGCCGCGCCCATCGACCAGTTCAGTTTCATCGATTTCGGCGCTGGCATGGCGCGCGCAATGCTGCTGGCGTCGGGATACCCGTTTCGCCAGGTGCTGGGCGTCGAACTGCATCCGACTTTGGCGCGCATCGGCCGCCGCAACCTGACCCGATGGCGCGCCACGCAAAAGCCGCTCTCGCCCATGCGCATGATCCTGGGCGACGCGACGGAGTTCAAGCTGCCTGCCGGCCCCTGCGTAGCCTTTCTCTTTAATCCATTTACAGCTCCGGTCCTGCGCCTTTTGTTGCGAAACTGGGCGCGCTTCCTCTCCAATCGCCCAAACCAGCTCGACATTCTCTATGTGAACAATGAACAGGAGAGCGTTGTGGAGAAGCAACCCGGGTTCACACGCCTTTTCCAAGGCCAGGTTCGCCGATCCCGGATCGACAACCAGGCGGACCGCAAGATCCTTACCGGCCAACCAGACGGAGAGTACGCGGCCATGCCCTGGGAGGACTGTTCCATTCACAGGTGGGTGGGAATTTGACGATAAGGCTAAACAGAAGCAAAGTGTGGTTCTTTCAAGTTGACGGCGGTGAGAAAACCGCGAAAGCTGGTAATGCACGCCCGGTCCAATTTGGGAGATTGAGAAGGTGCGAGGATGACACAACCGCATTTGATCCTGGGAATTGGCGAGTTGTTGTGGGACCTTCTGCCCGGGGATACAAAGTCGCACAACCCAGCCGAGAGCGCTTCGCCGGTAGGGAGCCTGGGAGGCGCGCCAGCCAACTTCTCCGTGATGGCCGGCCGGCTCGGGAACCACTCCGCGATCCTGAGCCGAATTGGGCGCGATCCGCTGGGGCGCGTGGCCGTCGACCGGCTCGATCCCATGCCCGTCGACACAGGCTCGCTGCAGGTGGATGCGGCTCATGAGACAGGACGCGTTACCGTCAGCTTCGAGCAGGGCGAGCCGGGCTATGAAATTCATCAGCCGGCCGCCTGGGATTTTCTGGAACTTAGCGATGAATGGGTGCGGCTTGCCGAACGCGCCGGCGCCATTTGTTTCGGCACCCTGGCGCAGCGGAGCCCGCACTCGCGACAGACCATTCAGACACTCGCGGCGCAGGCGCCCGCATCCTGCATTCGCGTCTTCGACGTCAACCTGCGCGCCCCGTTTTATTCCACCGAAGTGATCGAAGAGTCACTCCAGTTGGCCACCGTGCTCAAGATGAACGAGCATGAGGCGCCGCTGGTGCTTGGTCTTCTGGGCCTTTCCACCGAGGCGCAGCCATCCCAACAACCTGCGGACGCACAGTCTCTGCGCTCCTCGGCCGAACGCCTGCTGTCCGAGTTCCCATCGCTCGATCTGGTCGCCATCACGCGCGGTGGCCGCGGCTCGCTGCTGGTCAAGCGCGAGGAGTGGAACGACCATCCTGGATTACCTATCCAACTCGCCGACCCTATCGGCGCCGGCGATGCGTTTACGGCGGCGATGACTCACTACCTGCTGCGCGGCGCCAACCTCGCCGCTGTCAACGAGGCGGGAAACCGATGGGGCGGATGGGTGGCGTCACAGCCGGGCGGCATGCCCGAATTGCCGGACTCTGTCCGCGATTCCATTACCAGAGAGATTGAGTCCGCAGAGATTGAGTCCGCGAGCTGAATGCCGCGCGCCCGATCGACCTCACCTGCTCAGGATCGGGGTCTTCCGGCAGTTGAGAATGCAGCTTCAGAAATTGGCACCGGGCGTGCCGTCCAGTTAGTATTGCGGGGTCATGAACAAGCACATTTTTGTGATCGTCATGTTCTTCGCCTGGACACTTCCCTTCCATCTTTCCGCCCAGCCTTCACTGACCATTCAGGTCGATCACCCTTCCGCCAAGGTCAGTCCCACCCTTTACGGCCTGATGACCGAGGAGATCAACTATTCCTACGATGGAGGCCTTTACGGCGAGTTGGTCAGCGACCGCACGATAGGCCGCGGATGGGGTAATCTCACCCACTGGCCCATGGTTGCCTACGGCAACTCGCGGGTAAATATTTCGGCCGACGAAACGACTGGTCCGAGCGCCGCGTTGACCTCCAGCCTGAAAGTGAGCGTGATAGCAGCCACCGATGCTTTCCCCGCGGGGGTCGAAAACGATGGCTACTGGGGGATTCCGGTCCGTCCGGACGCGGTCTACTCCGGCTCCTTCTATGCCAAGACCGACTCCGCCGGAGTCCCCGTCAGCGTAAGCCTGGTCAACGATCAAAGCGGGGCGGTTGCCGCCACAGCCACCGTCACAGGCCTTGCCGGCGAATGGAAGCAATACGCCTACACGCTCAAGACCGGCGTCGTCCCGGTATCGAAGAACAATCACCTCATTCTTACCATTCCGCGCCCGGCCACGGTCTGGTTCAGCCTGGTGTCGCTCTTTCCGCCCACGTATCGCGACCGCATTCATGGCAACCGCATCGACCTGATGGAAAAGCTTGCCGCCATGCACCCGAATTTCCTGCGCCTACCGGGCGGAAACTATCTTGAAGGCGACCACATCGCGGAGCGTTACGACTGGAAGAAGACCATTGGCCCGTGGGCCGATCGCCCGACTCATCCCAGCCCCTGGCATTACCGCTCCTCTGACGGCATGGGGCTGCTGGAATTTCTGGAGTGGTGCGAGGACCTGAAGATCGAGCCTGTCCTGGCCGTTTATGCCGGCTATTCGCTGCAGCAGGAACACGTGAGTCCCGGCGCCGATCTCGAACCCTATGTCCAGGACGCGCTGGATGAGATCGAGTACGTCACCGGTGGCGCGGATACGAAGTGGGGCGCCGAGCGGATCAAGGATGGCCACGCCGCACCCTTTCCGCTCCACTACATTGAAGTGGGCAACGAGGATGAATTTGACCGCTCGGGCTCCTACGAAGGCCGCTTCGCCCAGTTCTTCACGGCCATCAAGCAGCGCTATCCCAACCTGCAGATCATCGCCACGGCGCCTGTCAAAGGCACGCGGCCCGATGTACTCGACGAACACTTCTACATGTCTGCCGAGGAGTCTTTCTCCCAGGCACATCACTACGACAGCGCCGCACGCAATGGCCCCAAAATTTTTGTGGGCGAATGGGCTACTCGCGAAGGCGATCCCACGCCGAACCTCGAAGCCGCACTGGCCGACGCGGCCTGGATGACGGGTCTGGAACGTAACAGCGACCTGGTGATCATGGCCAGCTACGCGCCGCTCTTCGTCAACGTAAATCCGGGCGGCATGCAATGGGCCACGGACCTGATCGGCTACGATGCCCTCTCAAGCTACGGATCCCCGAGCTATTGGGCGCAGGTCATGTTCGGCAGCCATATCGGGACGGAAGTGGTTCCCGCGGCCCTTGACGATGCCGGCCCGCGCGTCTACGCGTCTGCAACCCGCGATGAGGCACATCGCAAGCTGTTCATCAAGATCGTCAACGCAACCTCAAACGCCCAGCCCCTTGCCATTAATCTCGAAGGCGCCGGAAAGATCGCGCCGCAGGCCATCCTGACCACGATGCACGGAAAAACTCCCAACGCTACCAACAGCATCAGCACTCCCCGTGAAGTTGTTCCATCCGAGCATACGGTCTCCATAGCCGGTGCCGGATTCTCCCAGACCTTCGCGCCTTTCTCCATCAACGTGCTGGAATTGACTTATTGAGGCGGCGCGCGGATGGGTGCCGCAAAATCCCGATCCGCGCGAGTCAATCGGGTCGCCGGGCTTCCGGTAGCAATGTCCCTTCAATTAAAGTGAGCATTGTGATCATCGACCTGGCCAGGCGCGCGCACGACCACAACTGGGAACTGGACCCGATTACGCGTTCCCTGCTGGACACCGATTTCTACAAGCTGCTGATGCTCCAATTCATCTGGAAGAATTTTCCAAGCATTCAGGCGACATTCACGCTCATCAACCGGACCTCTTCCGTGCTTCTTGGAGAGGCGATCGACATCGATCAATTGCGCGAGCAACTGGAGCATACCCGCAAACTGCGCTTCCGGAAGTCGGAGTTGCTGTGGCTGGCAGGCAACTCGTTTTATGGCCGGCGCGGCATTTTTGAGGCCGCCTTCCTCGACTGGCTGGAACATGATTTTCATCTTTCGGGCTACGAACTGTCCGTAGAAGACGGGCAACTGAATCTCCGCTTTCATGGGCTCTGGTCGGAAACTTCGATGTGGGAGATCTATGCGCTCTCAGAGATTGGCGAGCTGAAGACCCGGACCAGTTTGAAATCGCTCAGCGAACTCGAGCTGGACATTCTGTACGCGCGCGCCAAGGCCCGGCTGTGGGACAAGATGGCCCGCCTGCGCGGCGTTCCCGGGCTCAGCGTGAGCGATTTCGGCACTCGCCGCCGTCACAGTTTTCTGTGGCACGAATATGTGGTCAACGCCATGCGCGACACCATCGGCAGCAATTTTGCCGGTACCTCAAACGCCTTTCTGGCTTACAAGCACGATCTGGAAGCGATCGGCACCAACGGCCACGAGTTGCCCATGGCCATGGCCGCGATGGCCGCTGACGACGAACAACTCCGCAGCGCGCAGTATCGCCTGCTTGAACTATGGCAGCAGAGCTATCAAGGCGAGTTGCTGATTCTGCTTCCCGATACCTTCGGAACGACCCAGTTCCTGCGCGATGCTCCACCCTGGGTGGCAAACTGGACCGGCCTGCGCATCGACAGCAAGGACGCTTATGTGGCCGGCGACGAATACATAGCCTGGCTGGAGCGCCATCACCGCGATCCACGGCAAAAGCGCTTGATTGCCTCCGATGCGCTCGACGTCGAGCAGATCCTGGGGCTTCATGCTTACTTCAGCGGAAAGCTTCTGAACGGCGCATCGCCTGACGACTTTCATTCCGCCGAAGATTTTCTCGAAGCCGACCGCTGGGCGCCGGAACGCCGCGTTCGATTCAGCGCCGGATGGGGCACGCTGCTCACCAACGACTTTCGCAATTGCAATCCGCAGGGCGACGAGAATTTCAACCCCGTCAGCCTGGTTTGCAAATTGACCGACATAGAAGGCCGCCCGGCAGTCAAGCTCTCTGACAACTACTCCAAGGCCCTCGGAAATGCGGAGGAGACGGAGCGATACCGGCGCGTCTTCGGGCTGGCTGGAGTGGCGGACGCTCCAGTGCTGACATAAGGCGGCAGATGGAAGGCACTCGATCCGAGCGCCCATCCTTATTCGGCCACTACCGGGTTGATCAGCGAGCCCAGGCCATCAATCGTTACCGTCACCGTTTCGCCGGGCTTGAGCCAGCGCCTGGGAGTGCGGCCCATGCCCACGCCGGAGGGAGTGCCGGTGGAGACGATGTCGCCCGGCAGCAGCGGCGTGATGGACGAAAGATACTCGATCAAGTCGGGGATCTTGAAAAGCAGCTCGCTGGTGTTTGAGTTCTGCAGGACTTCGCCGTCGATCGAGAGCCCGATGGCAAGCTCGTGAGGGTCGGCGATCTCATCCGCGGTGACAATGGCCGGTCCCATGGGGCAGAAGGTCGGAAAGCTCTTGGCCAGGGACCACTGCGAAGTGGAGCGCTGGATGTCGCGGGCGCTGACGTCGTTGACGATGGTGTAGCCGTACACGTGATCGCGCCAGGCGGACGCCGGAATGCGATAGCCGCCTTTACTGATGACAAAGGCCAACTCGGCCTCATAGTCGGGTTCTTTGGAGTTTTTGGGCAGGACGATGGCTTCGCCAGGGCCGACGATCGAGGTTTGCAGCTTGAAAAAGACGACCGGAAATTCGGGAAAGGCCATTTTGGTCTCGATGGCATGCTCGCGGTAGTTGAGGCCGATGGCGAAGATGCGCGGAGGGTTCGAGAGCGGAGCGTGGAGGCGCACATCGCTGAGCCTGTGGCCGGGATAGGACCCGCGCTTGTCGACGGTGGTGATGCCGGCGGCGATGGCGGCAAGGGTGTCGGCGTGACTTGCGGAAAGATCGACCAGCAGGCCGGCTTCTTCAAGCAGTGCGCCCGGGCGAATGTTGCCGTCTGAGGCGGAAAAGGATACGAGCTTCATGTGCGTTCTCCAATCTTGGAATCGGTAATCGCGTGCGCGGTCTCAAGCCGCGGTCCAGCCGCCGTCGATGGTGAGCAGAGAGCCGGAGACGAATGCGGCTTCGTCGGAGGCCAGGTAGCGGACCGCGGAGGCCACTTCCTCTGGGCGTCCAAGGCGGCCGACCGGCTGGCGGGCGCGTAGCTCGGCGCGCATCTCTTCCTTGTTGTGGGAGTGGAACTTTTCGAGATAGGCCTCGACGAACGGGGTTTGGACGGTGCCGGGGCAGACGGCGTTCACCCGCAGGGTCTTGGGATATTCGACGGCCAATTGGCGGGTCATGGCGATGATTGCGCCCTTGGTGGTGCAGTAAGCGAAGCGCTGCTTGATGCCCACCAGGCCGGAGACGGAGGCGATGTTGACAATCGAACCCACGGCTTCATGGCGCTCACGCGCGGCGAGCAGCAAGGCCAGAAACGCGCGGGTCATCAAATAGACCGAACGGACATTCACGCTCATCAGCCGGTCGAAATCCTCCGGTTCGGTGGTTTCGATGGAGCCGACGTGGCCGATGCCCGCGTTGTTCACCAGAATGTCGAGAGAGTCGATCTGCGCCAGGGCTGCCGCAATGGATTCAGGGCTGGTGACGTCGAGGTTGATGGGCCTGGCATTGCCGATGATTGTCGCAAGTGCCTCGGCAGCAGGCAGGTTGATATCGGCGATCCAGACGAAGGCACCGGCGCGGGCCAGCTCTTTGGCGGTGGCTTCGCCGATGCCGCTGGCCGCCCCGGTGACGAGAGCGACGCGGTGGTCAAGACGGAATGGTTCGGTCATGATGATTCCCACGATTCCTGTTTGCCGGAAGTGGAAGTATAACTCGCAGCAAGCGACCTCCGGCCGCGGCAAATCTCGTCTGGGCGGGCAGCACAGTTTTTAACTAAAGATCTGTGGCCCACGCTTCCAATCCGGGAAGCCCGGCGGCGTGCTGGAAGGCGTTGTCATTGCTGACTAGAACCGCTCCCACGGCGATGGCGTGGGCTACGATCTGGGTATCGAGCGGCCCCAGGGAAAGTCCGAGCGCTTCCTGCCTTGCGCGAAACGCGCCGTATGCCATCGCTTCCTCGCTTCCCCAGGGGAGGATTCCGATTCGCCTTAGAAATGATTGGAGCGCATGACGGCGACGATCCCCTGCGCCGATACGTTCCAGTCCATACCAGAGTTCGCCCTCCGTGATGGAGGAGACGCAGGCGGATTCGTTCGGCGCGAGCGAAGTAAGGCGGCCGCGCGCCGCCGGCGACGCGCCTTTCAGAATGTAGCTGACCGTGTTGGTGTCAAGCATGTAGAGGCGCGTCACAACGGCTCGCGAACTTCGGCGACCCCCTGCTTGCGGTCAGCCATGAATTCCATTGGGAATTCTGCCCCGTCGAGTGCGGTAAAGATCTCTTCCCAGGTGGCCGGCGACGACGAAAGGACCAGGTCTCCGGTCTGCGCATCGCGGTGCACGTACACCTCGCTGGTTTTGAAGCGGAACTCTGCGGGGATACGGACAGCCTGGCTGCGGCCGGTCATAAATACCTTTGTTTTGAGCGGTTTCGACATAATTCGCCTCTGAGACATATCATGATACATATCTGGCTAAGAGTCAACGTTTCGGGTTGCTTTCTATGCACCATCCGCTTACTTGCGCGCGTCCGCCAGCACTTTCAGATAAGCCCGGGCGGTTTCGGTAATGGTTTCAGGTTTGCCGGCGTCGATGGCGGCAAGATTGACCAGGTCGCTGCCTACGCCGAGGGCGCGTGCGCCGGCGCGAATAAAGCTCTCGGCGGTTTGAAGCGTGACGCCGCCGGTGGGAATGAGCTTGAGGTGCGGGAATGGCGCCAGCAGCGACTTGAGGTAGCTTGCGCCCCCGACCGCCGAGCAGGGAAAGATTTTCACGTAATCGGCGCCGGCTTCCCAGGCGGTGATGGCTTCAGTAGGCGTGAGCGCGCCCGGGCAGCTTACCTTGCAATTGGATTTGGTTTTTTCGATGACTGCGTGATGCAGGCTGGGGCTAACGACAAACTCTGCGCCGGCATCGATGGTGGCCTGAGCCTGGTCGGCGGTAGTAACCGTGCCCGAGCCCAAAAGGAGGTCCTTCGGGCTGTACTCTTTTCGGAGCTGACTCAGCAGAACGATGGCTCCTGGAACGGTCATGGTGACTTCGACGACGGTTATGCCGCCTTCCACCATGGCTTCGACCACTGCGCGCCCCTGGGCAACGCTCTTGGCGCGGAGAACCGGGATGAGGCCGACGCGCTCGATGATTTGCTGGGTGGTTTCGGACATCTTGAGTACCTCGGACTGAGCGGGAGTTTCAAGTTCGAAGGGCGCTTTGTAGTGGTGAGGCGGACCATGGAGCACTAACGTGCGATGCGCGCCGAACCGCCCTTGATGATGCGTTCGACTTCAGCAAGCGTGGCCATGCTGGTGTCGCCGGGTGTGGTCATGGCCAGCGCGCCGTGGGCTACGCCGCAGCGGACGGACCACTCGATCCCCTTGCCGGCGAGAAGACCGTAGATGAGCCCGGAGGCGAAGCTGTCGCCGCCGCCGACGCGGTCGAGTATGTCGATGTCGCGCTGCGGGACGTGGACGATCTTGTCTTCATAGAGCGCAATCGCGCCCCAGGCGTTGCGGCTGGCCGTGTGCGCGGTGCGCAGGGTGCTGGCGATGAGCTTTAGATTGGGATAGGAGGCGGCCACTTCGCGCAGCATCTCTTCGTAGCCGGCGATGGGCAACTCGTCGAAGTCTTCCCCAACGCCTTTGATCTTGACCCCGAGCATGGCGGAGAAGTCTTCTTCGTTGCCGAGCAGCAGATCGACTTTGCGGACGATCTCGCGGTTGACTTCCTGGGCCTTGGCTTTGCCGCCGATGGACTTCCAAAGCGAGTCGCGGAAGTTGAGATCGTAGGAGACCGGCGTGGCCTGTGCGCGGGCCGCGTCCATGGCTTCGACGGCCACTTCAGCCGTGGATGCGGAGAGGGCCGCGAAGATGCCGCCGGTGTGGAACCACCTGGCGCCGTTTTGCGCGCCGAAGATGGAGAGCCAATCGAAGTCGCCGGCGTTTACCTGGCTAATGGCGGTGTGACCGCGGTCTGAGCAGCCTGCGGCGGCGCGGACGCCGAAGCCGCGCTCGGTGAAATTGAGGCCGTTGCGGACGTTGCGGCCAACGCCGTCGTACGGAATCCACTTTAAAAGAGACGTGTCGACGCCGCCCTGCAAGGTGAGGTCCTCAACCAGCCGGCCCACGGGGTTATCGGCCAGGGCGGTGGCGATCGCAGTGTGAAGATTGAAACAGCGGCGCAGGCCGCGAGCCACGTTGTATTCGCCGCCGCCCTCCCACACCTGGAACTGGCGGGCGGTGTGTATGCGGCCCTCGCCGGGATCGAGGCGAAGCATGACCTCGCCAAGGCTCAGGCAATCCCAGCGGCGCGGAGAGTCGGGAATAGAAAGCGCATTCATGGTCACCCAATAATTTATCGCATTGCGGCGCGAAGAGTCTGTGGTGGGGGCCCACTCGCGATGCGATTCGGTGCGAAAAGCGGTATGGGGGTCAGCAGCGTAAACTGCTGAGGTATTAAAAAGCCGGGTACGGCGGAAGTTCAATGGCACGAGGAGAGAGATGGCGGAGCGGCGGAAATTACGAATGGCGATGGTGGGCGGCGGCCCGGGCGCATTCATCGGGCCGGTGCATCGGATGGCGGCGGAATTGGACGGAAAGATTGAGATGGTTGCGGGCGCATTTTCGCAGTCGGCGGAGCGGTCGCGCGAGGCCGGAGTCACGTTCGGGATCGATCCGGGGCGAGCGTACGCAGGATACCGGGAGATGATTGACGCGGAAAGCAAGCGGGCCGATGGAATTGATTTCATCGTGATTGCGACACCCAATCATCTGCACCTGCCGGTAGCGCTGGCGGCGCTGGAGGCCGGGCTTCCAGTGATGAGCGACAAGCCGGCCACGGCTACTTATGAAGAGGTGTTGGATCTCGAGGCGGCGGTTGGGAAGTCAGGCTTGCCCTACGGGCTCACACACACTTACGCCGGGTATGGCATGGTCCGCGAGGCGCGGGCGATCTGCGCGGCCGGCAAGCTGGGCGCCATTCGCAAGGTTGCCGTTGAGTATTTTCAGGGTTGGCTGAGCAGGAACATCGAGACTACCGGACACAAGCAGGCTGAGTGGCGGTCGGACCCCAGCCGCAGCGGGCCGGGCGGGTCGATTGGCGACATCGGGACACATGCATTTCACCTGTTGGAGTACATCAGCGGATTGCAGGTTACCGCGATCAACGCGACGCTGCGCTCGGTGGTTCCCGGCCGCAGGCTGGACGACGACTGCAACGCATTTGTGCGCATGAGCAATGGCGCCGCGGGGACGCTGGCCTGTTCGCAGGTGGCGGCGGGCGAGCTGAACGAGATGCGGATGAGGATCTACGGGGAGAACGGTTCGATCGACTGGCGGCAGCAGGATCCGAACCGGCTGATCGTGAAGTGGCTCGATGGGCCGGAGGAGATTCACCATGCGGCGGCGGGCTATCTGAGCAAGGATGCGCTGGCCGTGGCGCGCGTCCCGTCCGGGCACCCGGAGGGTTACCTGGAGGCGTTCGCGGTCCTGTACCGGGAGTTTGCGGGGGCGCTGGCGGCGTGGAAGCAGGGAGACAAAAATCCATTGCCCGCGACGCTGCCCGGCATTCAAGCGGGCGTGAGAGGCATGCGCTTTATTGACCGGGTAATCGAGAGCAATCGAACCGAAAGCTGGGTTGAGTTCTAAGCTTTCAGCTTTCAGCTTTTAGCTCATTCTTGCTCTGCTTGTGGTTGCGGATTGTGCGGGGGCTTGAATTCAAGCGCGAACAGCAGGTCGAATTTCTGTTGCACAAAGGAGAAACAATGAGGACGATCAAGGGGCCGGGGATTTTTCTGGCGCAGTTTGCGGGGAGCGATGCGCCTTTCAATACCCTGGAAGGAATAGCTGGATGGGCCGCGGGGCTGGGGTTCATTGGAATTCAGATACCGAGCTGGGATGGACGGTTTTTCGATCTGAAGAAAGCTGCGGAGAGCCAGGCCTATTGCGATGAGATTCTGGGCGTGGCGGCCAAGGCCGGAGTGGCGATCACGGAGCTTTCGACGCACCTCCAAGGGCAGTTGGTGGCAAGCCATCCGGCATTCGATACGCTACTGGATGGGTTTGCTCCTGCCGAACTCCATGGAAACGTGAAGGAGCGGCAGAAGTGGGCAGCGCAGCAACTGGCGTGGGCGGCGAAGGCCAGCCGGAGACTGGGGCTCTCTGCGCACGCGACATTTTCGGGGGCGCTGGCGTGGCCTTTTTTCTATCCCTGGCCGCAGCGGCCGGCGGGGTTGATTGAGGAGGCTTTTGCGGAGTTGGGAAGGTTGTGGACCCCTATCCTGAATGCATTCGACGCCGAGGGCGTTGATGTATGTTACGAGCTGCACCCCGGCGAGGACTTGCACGACGGCGCGACCTTTGAAAGATTTCTTTCCGTGGTGGGCGACCATCCACGCGCTAACATCCTTTACGATCCGAGCCACATGATCTTGCAGCAACTGGATTATCTTGAGTTTCTCGATCTCTATCATCAGCGTGTTCGCGCCTTTCATGTCAAGGACGCGGAGTTTCATTCCAGCGGGCGCGCCGGTGTCTATGGCGGTTATCAGGATTGGATCGACAGGCCGGGACGTTTCCGTTCGCTGGGCGACGGGCAGATTGATTTTGGCCAGGTGTTCAGCAAGATGGCGCAATACGATTACCCCGGCTGGGCAGTGGTGGAGTGGGAGTGCTGCATCAAGCATCCGGAGGCGGGCGCGGCGGAGGGCGCTGTCTTTGTGCGCGACCATATCATTCGCGTGACCGATCGCGCCTTTGACGATTTTGCGGGAGCAGGCGCGGACCGGGAGCGCAATCGACGAATACTCGGACTGTGACCGGAAACGGATGCCGCGGCTTAGTCGAGTTCTATCGCCTCGGTGACGGGTGAAGCTAACTTGCCCGGCGCCGCGATGCCGTACTTAGTGTCCAGGAAATCCTGTAACTCATCGGGTAAGTGAGCGGCTAACTCCTGCCATGTGATTACCTTCAACCGGACTCGCATCGATGCGCTCTTTACCGCGGCCATGACGCGAAACCAATCTTCCCGCAAATCGGGCCGGCGCTCGTCGTGAATCACACAGAATTCGCAACCGGCGGAATATGCGGCCAGCACATTGCGAATCAACTGATAACCTGCGTAGGCGGGTTCTGTCAATGCCGGCACGACGGAGTCCACAACCGAGAATGAGTCCGGGTCGGTGACCACGCTTTCAAACTCCTGCGAGTAGTTTTCAGGGAACTCGCTGGTACGCCGAGGCCTCGACAACGGCAACTCGGCGCGCGGCAACAAGGAGCGGTCGAATACTTCATCGAAGTCGCGATAGGCTTCGACGATGGGTGCCGAGCGAGTTTGAAAATCGCTCTCGGTGAGTTTGGCTTCGACGAGAAGACAACCGAGCCGCATATCGACTTCGGTGCGATCAAAGCGCCCGTTCGCGAGCGGAACGCGCGCCTTCCAGCCGAAGACAGGTTCGGCCTCGGGCTCAACGCCGAGAGCGTTCCGGAAGGCGGGCGAGTCTCGAACGCCGGGCGTGCAGAAGACATTCATCAGCAGGGCGTCTGAGCTCATGGAAGAATCGAGCTCCCGCCAGCGCCGCGCAGGATCGAGCGCCGGCTTCGGCAATGCCCGCGCCGCCTGGGCATGAATCTTGTCGAAGCGGCGCATCCAATCGTGCCGTGCACAGAGGGCGGCGTAAGCGGGAGGGAAAAAGTTTCCGTGGCGTCCCTGGTCCGGTTCGTAGACGATGACGGGAGGGTTGCCGTAGCTTTCCACGTGCGCGTGGCCGGGGGCAATGCGTCGGTTGCGCATTCCGAGCTCGTGCCTCAGTTGGCTTGCATAGTAGCCCGAAAGCGCAGCCATGCCGGACAGTCTACACCGCTGCCATTCCGATACGCCTGCAGATCCATTGGCTCATTCCAGTCCACTTTTCAGCTATATCGGAGTATTCCCGTGAAGCGCTGCCGGCCCCACCGCAGGAGGTGGCGTGTCCCCGCCAAACCACGCGTAAAGCGCTACCCCGGCAAAGCAGACGACCGGCACTAAATAGGCCGTTTCGAGCGACGGCAACATTCCCATCACCTTGGTTAGCGCAGCCCCGCCCAGGATCGCCATAACCAAGAGCGAACCCGCTGTTTTGGTCCTGTCGCCCATCCCCTTGAGGCCCAACGCGAAGATGGTGGGAAACATGATGGACATGAAGAGGCTCGTGGTCAGCAGGCACCACACGCCCACCCAGCCGGGCCGGGTAACCGCAACCAGTCCCAGGAGGACGTTGATGACCGCGTAGACTCCCAGCATGGTCCGCGCCCTGAAGTGCTTCATCAGCCAGGCCGAGCTGAATCGTCCAACCGCGAATGCAGCCAGCGTGCCGGTGAGCATATAACCGGCCGGCCTCGATCCGACGCCGGTTACCGACCGCACATAGGCGATGAAGTAGCTCCAGGTTCCGACCTGTGCGCCTACATAAAGAAACTGCGCAACGATGGCCAGAACAAAATGCCTCTGAAACAGCGGCACGTGCCTGGCCGGACCCGCATCTTCTCTCGAAACATCCTCCGCGCCCACGGGCGGAAACCTGGTGATTGCCACCAGCACAGCCCACAGCAGAGCAATCGCGCCTATGACCAGATAAGGCGCCACGACGCGCAGCGTCTCGCCGTGCAGATATTTCTGGTAGGTCCCTGCCGCCTTCATCGATGCAACCTGCGCGTCGGTCAGATCGACGCCGGAGAAGATGAATACAGTCCCCAGCAATCCCGCCGTGATTGATCCGAGCGGATTGAATGCCTGGGAAAGATTCAGCCTTCGCTCGCTCGACGCCGACGGGCCCAACTGCGCGATAAACGGATTCGATGCAGTCTCAAGAAACGACAGCCCGCTGGCGATGACAAACAGCGCCGCCAGAAAGAACCAGTACTGGCCGGCCCGCGCCGCCGGCCAGAACATCCAGCATCCGCTACCCAGGAGGCAAAGGCCGGTCACGATGCCTGTCTTGTAGCCGAATTTGGTCATCAGCTGCCCGGCTGGAATCGCCAGGGTAAAGTAGCCGAGGTAAAACGCGATCTGCACCCACGCCGCGCTCGACCGCGTGATGGTGAACGACTTCATGAACTGCGGAATCAGGATGTCGTTCAGGTTGTTGGGAATCGCCCAGAGAAAAAACAGGAAGGTCACCACCACGAAAGGCAGCACTCTTCCAGCCGGGATCAGCGGCGCATTCAAGTCCTCGTGCGCCTGCCGACCTTCCTTATCCATCGAGCCAGCGTAGATCCCCAACGTTGTCCCTCCCTTTCGAAAGCCCAATATCCCCGGTGATGCCGGACCCACGTTCCGCCGTCGCGCGGCACGCAATTCTCGTGCACAGTTACCGGTGACTAAAAGCCCTCAACCTTTCTATAGAATTGCACGCCCGGTTGGCAAATCCGACGACCACCGTCGCCCTGCCGGATTGCCACTCCATCACGCCGATCCGTTTGACCGGCTGCTCATAGCACAGGCAATGACAGAGCCTCTTCGACTCATTACGTCTGACCGGCAATTGAAGCAGGACACCGACCTGGTCACCTGGCCTAATCGTCCTACAACCTGTTCCTAAGACCCGCTCATCGCGATACGGCCGCGATGAAAGGGGGCACAGACGCTGGGAATGAGTTTTTACAAAGAGCGCGTCCGCTACAGCACCCGCGCCAGCCACTTGCCGGTATGCGAATGCAGGTTGCCGGCAATCTCCTCCGGAGGGCCTTCGGCAACGATTTGCCCGCCACCCTCGCCGCCCTCCGGACCCAGGTCAATCACCCAGTCCGCGCTCTTGATCACATCGAGATTGTGCTCGATCACGATCAGCGATCCGCCGCCGTCGATGAGCTTGCGGAAGGCCGTGAGCAGCTTCGACACATCGTCAAAATGCAGTCCGGTGGTCGGCTCGTCGAGAATGTAGAGCACGCGGCTGGCCTGTGAGGGCTTGGCATTTGCATTTGCGGCCCGCACCTGAGAGAGGTGCGCGGCCAGCTTAACCCTCTGCGCCTCGCCGCCTGAGAGCGTGGTGGCCGATTGCCCCAGCCGCAAGTAGCCGAGGCCGATTTCGTCCAGCACCGCCAGCTTTTCCAAAAGCTTGGTTTGGCCGGCGAAGAATCGAAGCGCCTCCTTGACCGTCATCTGGAGCACTTCGTGAATGTTTTTTCCCTTGTACTGGACCTCGAGAATCCTGGCTTGGTAGCGGGTACCCCGGCAGTCTTCGCAGGGCAGTTCCACATCGGCCAGGAACTGCATCTCGACCGTCACAGTGCCGTCGCCTTCGCAGGTGTTGCACCTTCCCCCGGGCACGTTGAATGAAAAATGCCCGGGCGTCAGCGAAAGCCGCTTGGCCTCCGGCTGCGCCGCGAACAGCTCGCGCACCAGATCAAAGCCCTTGATGTACGTAATCGGATTCGAGCGCGGCGTTCGGCCGATCGGCGCCTGATCCACTAACACAACGTCATTGAGCCGCTCCACGCCGGCAAGCGAGGTGAACGTCGCGGAGGGGTCGCTGCCATCGGCCTGTCCCAGCGCACGCGCAACGGCTCGATAGAGCACCTGGTGCACCAGCGTCGATTTGCCCGAACCTGAAACGCCGGTGATGGCAACCAGCATTCCCAGCGGAATCTCGACATCCAGCCCATGCAGATTATTGGCCCGCGCTCCGCGCAACACGAGCCGCTCGCGTCCCGGCGGCCGCCTGCGCGTGGGCACGGGGATCGAAATCTTCCCGGAGAGATACCGTCCGGTGAGCGAATTGGGATTGGCCTCGATTTCGGCCAGGACGCCCTCGGCCAGCAGCTTGCCGCCAAACTCCCCTGCTCCAGGCCCCAGGTCGAGCAGATGATCGGCTGCGCGCAGCACGTCCGCGTCGTGCTCCACCACCAGGATGGTGTTGCCCAGGTCCCTGAGCTCCTCGAGAATCCTGATCAGGCGCGCCGTATCGCGGGTGTGCAATCCGATCGAAGGCTCGTCCAACACATAGAGCGCGCCGACCAGCCGCGAGCCGAGCGACGTAGCCAGTTGAATGCGCTGCGCCTCGCCGCCGGACAAGGTTGACGCCAGCCGGTCGAGGGAGAGATATTCCAGACCCACCGCATCCAGAAAATTGAGCCGCTGCCGGACCTCATGGAGAATGGGACCGGCGATTTCCTCCTGCATGGGCGACAGCGTCAGGCCGTCGAAAAATTCTTTCGCGTGCGCGATCGTCAGCGCCGCCGCCTGACAGATGTTTTTTCCATTCAGCCGCACCGAGCGCGCCTCGGCTCGCAAGCGCTGCCCGCGGCAATCGGGACACTCCGCGTAGCCGCGATACTTCGACAACATGACGCGAACATGCAGCTTGTATTTCTTCCGGTCCATCTGAACAAAAAATCCGTAGACGCCCTCGAAGCTCCCTTTGCCCCTCAACACAATCTCGCGGGCCTCCGCGGAGAGATCGTGCCACGCCACATCCATCGGCACGCCCAGCTCAGAGGCGCGCTTCTTCAGATCGGTAAACCAGGTTCGATACTTGGGGCGGTTCCAGGGATCGATGGCGCCATCGTTCAAACTCAGCCCTTTATCGGGGATGATCAGGTTCAGATCGTAGTCCACCGTATTGCCGAAACCCTGGCAGCGAGGGCAGGCCCCGAATGGATTGTTGAAGCTGAAGAGGCGCGGCTCCGGCTCTTTTGCCGGGCGATGACAGTTGGTGCACTCGAAGGCCCCGCTAAAGCGCAACCGCCGCCGCTCCGCATGTTCATCTCGCGGAGCTTCTTCAAAGATCGCTTCGCCGCCCTCGCGATAGGCCGTCTCCAACGCATCCACAATGCGCGAACGATTCTCCGCGCTTACCACGATGCGGTCGAGAAGCACAAAAACGGGAAGCGAAAAATCCAGATCGAGGAGCGACTCGGGCGTCGAAAACTCGACGATCTTACCCTGTTGCCACAAGCGGTTGAATCCACCGCCGCGCAACTCGCCAAGGCGCGCCTTCAACGTTTCGGTGTGCGGAGAATCGCCGCCGTTCGCTACCGGCCTGGTCTTGGCGGATTTCGCGCCGCGCGCCGGGCTCCTGGCCGTCTTCGCTGCCTTTGTCTCCGCCTCGGCCGGGGGCGTTGCCGTCGTCACCGGAAACAGTGCGTTGAGGCGCGTCCCTTCGCCCAGTGCGAGTATCACCGCAGCGGCCTCGTCTACCGAGTCACGCTTTACCAGTCCATCGCAATAGACGCAGTGCACCGTCCCGCAGCGCGCATAGAGCAGGCGCAGGTAATCGTAAATTTCCGTCGCCGTCGCCACGGTCGAGCGCGGATTGCGCGTGGTATTTTTCTGCTTGATGGCAATCGCCGGCGCGAGGCCGTCGATCTCGTCCACGTCCGGCTTCTCGATGCGCTCCAGAAACTGCCGCGCGTAGGAGGAAAGCGACTCCACGTAGCGCCGCTGCCCCTCGGCATAGATGGTGTCGAAGGCAAGCGAACTCTTCCCCGATCCCGACACGCCGCTGACCACGGTCAGCTTTCCGTGCGGAATCTCGCAGGAGATGTTCTTCAGGTTATGGGTCCGCGCGCCGCGGATGATAATGGAGTCGTTCAAAGGGGATGGCACCGGGAAGATTCCTTCCGGCCGCATCTCTGTCCTTTCAGTGAGTTCCGGGACGCAACCGGCCATTCTCTATTATAAGGTGCTCATCAAAACCCCACACACACGACCAGACCGAGCGGGATTCTTCAGTTTCGCTCGAAGCCGACCCGCCCGGGAAAAATCTTCACTCCATTATAAAAACGGCGTCCGCCGCCGCGAGCGCCTTGGTAACAAACGCACCAAGCCCTGTTATTCACAGTGTCGAGGGATACGGCCTGCTGGAACCGCTCTCACGCTGCCATCGCCGGAACTCGCGAACGGCTCGGCTTGGCCCGCTCATCCGGCTTCCTGTTGAGAATTCCAGCCAGGCCCATTAACGCCTCGGAAGCGCAGGCGGGACACTGAGAAGCACAGTTTCCGATGCAATTACAGTCCTCGCATAGATACGCGGCGGTCAACGGCATGTGTTGCATTGAGACGAGAGACCTGCTTTCATCTCGACGATCCCGCCGCGCCAAAAGAACGTTCATATCCTGCCCCCGTTCCCCTCGCCTCAGGAAGCCGAAATGGACCTACTCAAATTGAAGTGATGCATTTTTCAGTTCTGGAGTTGTCTAATTTGGTTCAGGCGGCGTCGGGTATCGCCCCACTCCGCATCCACCAACTCTGCAGCCCCCAAGGCTTTTTCAGAAGGTCTGCTCCGATCTGCGCCCCTGATTTCCTCCCCGACTCTAACTCGTCGAACCCATGGCAGGTGAGCCCCGCTAAACTGGAAGGTGAGCAAAGTCGTGCCAAATCTCCTTCATCGCGCCCTTTACGCCGCCTTGCTTCTGGCCAGCATATTCGCAGCCGGGCACGCCATCGCCCAGCAGTCCTCGTCCTCCACAGCTGGCGCCATCCCTCCCGGCGCCGAGCCGCCCGCTCAAGCTCCCCAGCCGGTCTCCGAGCAAGTTACCTCAGCGGAAGCCGCCATCTCCTCCTCCGACTGGAAGACCGCGCAAGCCAAACTCGACGCGTGGCTGGCCGCCAATCCCACCGACGCGCGCGCCCTTTTCGACGCTGGTTATGTGGCCGACGCCGAAGGCCGCCTTGACGATGCCGCAGCCCTTTACCGCCGTGCCATCGAAGCGGATCCAAACTCCTTCGAGGCCCATCTCTCGCTCGGCCTGCTGCTCGCCCGCCAGGACAAGCTCGACGAAGCCCGTCCCGAACTGGCGACCGCGGCCACTCTGGACCCAGGCGAAGCCGGACCGGCCCTGAAAGCTCGCGCCTGGCGCGCTCTGGCCCAGATCGACCGGCCCAAGCCGGGAGGAGACGCCGACCCAACGGAAGCTTCAAACGACCTGATCCAAGCTCTCAAGATCTCTCCGGAAACCGAGGCCGACACCCTTCTCGCCGCCAACCTCGCCGAAGACGCCGGCCAATACGAGACTGCCGAAGCCGCATATCGCCGCGTGCTGGCGAAGAACCCCAAATCCGAGCCGGCCACCACCGCTCTGGCTCACCTGCTTATCGCCCGCAAGCAATATCCCGACGCGGAAACCATGCTCCGCGCCGCCCTGGTCCAGTTTCCCGGCGATCCAGCCCTCACCGCGCAACTAGCCACCGTGCTTGCCGCCCAGGACAAGGCCGAAGCGATTCCGCTGCTGGAGAAACTCCACGACGCCCACCCCGCCGACCCCGCCGTCACTCGTATGCTGGCATCGGTTGAAGCCGACGCCGGGGACTACGCCGGCTCCGACAAGCTCTATGCCGGGCTGCTCGCCACCAGTCCCGAAGATGCCGAGCTTCTGGTCGACCACGCGGAGAATCTCGTCCACCAGCAGCTCTACGCCGAGGCCTATGCGGTCTTCGACAAGGCCACCCAGATCGATCCAGCGAGCGCCGGCGGCTGGAGCGGACTGGCTTTCACCGCCTCGAAGACCGGCCATCCCGAGGTTACGCTGCACGCTCTGGCCATGCGCTCGCGTTCCCTTCCAGAAAGCGCCACCACCTATTTCCTGTGGGCCATCTCCTACGACAAGCTCCGCCAGAACCAGCAGGCCATCGTGTATTATCAGCACTTCCTCGACGCCGCCGCAGGCAAGTTCCCGGATGAAGAGTGGCAGGCCAAACAGCGCCTCCAGATCCTGAAGAAGTAGCCCCGCATCTCGGCACATTGCGTGAGCAAAACAGAGCAGTCTAAAAAATAATTTCCTGCTCTATGCCCGCCGCTTCGGCCCCTCGCATCTTATCCCTTGCAGTTTGACTCAAGTTGGGCCTAGTATAAAAAAACCTTGAAGTTGAACCGCTTCGCGGAGGCACTCCATGCGGACCGTGGTTCTCACCGCCGTATTCCTCGGAATCTCTCTCAGCCTGGAATCGGCGCGCGCATCTTCTCTGGACGATAAAATTCCCGATCTACAAAGCATCCAGGCTCTCGAGGCCCGCGCCATTCAGGCCCAACCCCGCGAGCAATGCTTTTTATACGCCGAGCTGGTGCACCAAATGACAGAGATGAGCCTTCGGCAGTACGCCGCGGGCGACGTCGAAAGCGCGAGCGGCATGCTGAAGCGTATTCAGCAGTTGGCGCAGAAGATTCACCTCTCCGTGGCCAACAAAGACAAGCGCCTCAAAAATGCCGAGATTCTGCTCAGCCACACGGCGTTTCGTCTCAACGAAATGCTTCGCTCAAGCAATCTCGAAGACCAGTTGCTCGTCAAGCAGACACTCGCCCAAGTGAACCAGGCCCAGAACGAAGCTATGATCGGCGTCTTCCAGCGATAGCGGCGCCGCGCCCCCGCCTCTTCCTCCGCTTGAACTGTGCTTGCATAATAGAAGCATGCGTTTTGTCGTTTGGCTTTTCCTCTGCATTCTCCCCACCATATTTCTGTCTGCACAAAAGCAGCAGCGCGAACCGCTCACGGAAGCCCAGGTGGAACAGATTGCCGAAGCGGGCATTGACCCTCCCGGCCGAGTGGATCTCTATGTGAAATTCCTGAATGCACGCGCCGACACCATCAAGGGTCTAACCACTCGCGCCAAGGGCTCGGCACGCGACGAACGCCTGGTTGGCGAACTGCAGGACTTCGCTGCCCTGGTCGACGAGCTGGGCGACAACCTCGACGTCTACTCCGATCGCAAATCCGACATCCGCAAGAGTCTCAAGCCGCTCAACGATTCGATCCATCGCTGGCAAGCGATCCTGACCGCTCTGCCCAGCGAGCCGGCCTTCGAGTTGTCGCGCAAAGACGCACTCGAAGCAACCGGCGACCTGGCCGATCAAGCCAGGAAAATCACCACCGACCTGGACGCGTACTTTGACCAGCACAAGGACGAAAAAGGCCAGGACCGCGCCGAGCCTAGCGCGACGCCGACCCAACACTGATTGAGGCCGTCAATCGCCCGGCATCGAATGTCCACTGAAGTTCGTCTTCGTCCGATAATGACAACCGTGATCGGCAAGCCCGGCTTACTTGGCGTTCAGAGCTTTGGCCACATCGTCGGCGTTCGGCTTGGCTGCCAGCAAGTGATCAGCCACCCGGGTCCGTTCCTCGACGGTTAGCGTAGGCGCGGCAGCCAGAATACGACGCAGCGTCACCGCAACGTCGTCAATGTAATTCATAAGGCGTATAGCTTCTCCGGAAAGCGGCATGGGTTTCCTCTGTAATGGACTTTCAGCTCCATTGTAGGGCGCGGCCTTGGCCTCGCGGAAATCCGAGGTCAAACATTCTTGTCATCGTGATGCGAACCCGACAGCAGCCTTTCCTTTTATCTTCGCCTAATATTCGCTGTTGACGTATAATCTTTGAATGGACTTTCAGCTGGTCACGACATACAAGCCGCGCGGCGATCAGCCCCGCGCCATCGACGAGCTCATGCAAGGCCTGGCCTCAGGCGAGAAGCACCAGGTGCTGCTCGGCGTCACCGGCTCGGGCAAAACCTTCACCATGGCCAAGGTCATCGAGCAGTCCAACCGCCCGGCACTGATCCTGGCTCATAACAAGACCCTGGCTGCCCAGCTCTATCACGAGTTCAAGCAGTTCTTTCCCGGCAATGCGGTGGAGTACTTCGTGAGCTACTATGACTACTACCAGCCGGAAGCCTACATTCCCGCCGGGGATCTCTACATCGAGAAGGAAGCCACGATTAACGAGGAGCTTGACAAGCTTCGTCTCTCGGCGACGCGCTCGCTGTTCGAACGCCGCGACTCGATCATCGTCAGCTCGGTGAGCTGCATCTACGGCCTGGGCTCGCCTGAGGCTTATTACGGCATGCTGCTGCTGCTTGAAAAAGGTCAGCGCATCAGCCGCAAAGACATCACCCGCCGCCTGGTCGAAATCCTCTACGAGCGCAACGACACGGACTTTCGCCGCGGGACATTCAGAGTTCGCGGAGACGTGATCGAAGTGTTCCCCACCTACGACGAGACAGCCTACCGCATCGAGCTGTTCGGCGACGAAATCGAGTCCCTGGCCCAGATCGATCCCCTCTTCGGCACGGTCAAGCAGAAGTACTCCCGCCTGCCCATTTATCCCAAGAGCCATTACGTCGTCCAGCCCGAGCGCAAGGCTCAGGCCATCGATTCAATCGTCGCCGAGCTCAACGAGTGGGTACCGCAGCTTGAGGCCGAGGGCCGGATGGTCGAGGCGCAGCGCGTGCATCAGCGCACCCGCTTCGACCTTGAGATGATCAAGTCGATGGGCTATTGCCACGGGATCGAGAACTACTCGCGGCACTTCTCCGGCCGATTGCCAGGCGAGGCCCCGCCCACCCTGCTCGATTATTTCCCGCGCGATTTTCTGCTCTTTGTCGACGAGAGCCACGCGACCATTCCACAGGTCCATGGCATGTGGTACGGCGATCAGAGCCGCAAGCAGAACCTGGTCGACTATGGCTTCCGGCTTCCCTCGGCCCGCGATAACCGGCCTCTCAAGTTCGAGGAATTCGAAAACCGCGTTCACCAGACCATCTACGTCTCAGCCACCCCCGGTCCGTACGAGCTCACCCGCTCGGCCGGTGTAGTAGTCGAGCAGGTGATTCGGCCCACCGGCCTGGTGGACCCAGAAGTTGAGATCCGCCCTGTCAAAGGCCAGATCGATGACCTGCTTGGTGAAATTCGCGACCGGGCGAAGAAGAATGAGCGCGTCCTGGTGACCACGCTCACCAAGCGAATGGCCGAAGACCTGGCCGGGTATTACACCGAAGTCGGCGTCCGCTGCCGCTATATGCACTCCGAAATCGAGACCCTGGAACGAGTGAAGCTGCTTGCCGGCCTGCGCAAGGGCGAGTTCGACGTTCTGATCGGCATCAACCTGTTGCGCGAAGGCCTTGACCTGCCCGAGGTCTCGCTGGTCGCCATCCTCGACGCCGACAAGGAAGGGTTTCTGCGCAGCGCCGGTTCGCTCATCCAGACCATGGGCCGCGCCGCGAGACACTTGGAAGGCCGCGCCATCCTTTATGCCGACCGCATGACCGACTCCATGCGCCGGGCCATCGATGAGACCAATCGCCGCCGCGTCGTCCAGACCGCCTACAACGAAGAACACGGCATCACGCCCCAGTCCATCATCAACACCATGGACATGGGCCTGGCCCAGATTCTCAAGGCCGAATACGGCGACGTGGCCATCGATGAGGCCGAAAGCGTGCCCGAGTTCGGGTCGCGCGAACAACTGGACACCTATATCCTCAAGCTCGAAACGGACATGCGCGAAGCGGCCAAGAAGTTCGAATTCGAAAAAGCTGCCCGCCTGCGCGACAGCATCAAGGAACTACGCGATAAGGAATTCCTTTTCGGGTAGCAGAGCCTGGTTCGAATGCGACTTTTTTTGTGAAATCCTGGCAACAAATCCGCAGAAACCTTCATCCCACGGAAAGACAGCTAACATCCGGAAGGGGCGTAGAATCCCAGGAGAGGCTGATTGGGTAACGAGCGGATCTCTATAGAATGAGGAAAATCCTCCTGGTTGATGATGACCCGCTCCGGGCCTTTGTGCGGATGTCGGTGCTTCAAAAGCGCTTCCCCGATGTCCAGCGTGTATCGGACGCCGCGCAGACCCTCTGCCTTATTGAAGACCCCTCCTTCGCCGTGAGTTTGGCCCTCGTGATCTCCGATAACCGACTCTTCGGCCTCGACGTTTCGGACTTTGTCGGCGAGCTCCACACCCGCATGCCCGGCCTTCCGGTCCTCATCCTGGGCGGTGGAAGCGAGACCACCGGCGGCAGGGACGGTGTCCGGTTTCTCCCGCAATCCATCTCCAACGATGAGATGCTCATGGCGGCAAGCCAGCTCCTCGCCCAGCGGGCTCAGATGATGGCCTGAGCGCACCACGGCTTGACTGCCTGGGTGCCTCAGCGCGCGCTTCGTTCCGGAAATTCATCGTCCATCTTTGGTGTGAGCCAGATCACACCTGCAAAGCCTATGATGGATTGAGAATTATCTCGTCCACCCCGCGTGCGAGAATCATCCTGGAGTCATAAATGGCAGCATTCGGTAGTTTTGCACTTCTCATTGCATTGGCCTTGGCCGCCTATAATCTTCTGGCTGGAGCATTGGCGCTGAGGCTCATCGCGACCGGGCAGCCGGCGGCGGTCTCGCCCGAGCGCCTGGCCGATACGGCCCGACGCGCGGGGATCGCCGGATTCGTGGCCGTCACCGGCGCGGCCTTCGCCCTGCTTTGGTCCGTTTTCACCAACGACTTTTCACTCACCTACATCCTCGAACATTCGAATCGCGCCCTTCCCCTTCCGTACAAATTTGCTGCTCTCTGGAGCGGCCAGGAAGGTTCGCTTCTGCTCTGGGCCTGGCTGCTGGGGGCCTACGGTTTCGTACTTCGGCTTCGCCACAAGACCGACGTTAAGCTCTACGCCTATGCCGGAACCATCATGGCCGGGATCCAGGTCTTCTTCCTGCTCCTGCTCTGCTTTCCCGCTTCGCCGTTCGCGCTGATGAGAGGCGCCATCCCCGACGACGGCAACGGCCTCAATCCCTTGCTTCAGTATCCCGAGATGGTCATCCATCCCCCCATGCTTTACCTGGGCTACGTGGGCTTCTCGGTTCCCTTCGCCTTTGCTCTGGGCGCGCTGATCATGCGCTATCCCGGCGAAAAGTGGATCAAGATCACCCGCGTCTGGACCCTGGTGACCTGGCTCTTTCTCACCGGTGGCATCTTCCTCGGTATGCACTGGGCCTATGCTGTGCTGGGCTGGGGCGGGTACTGGGGCTGGGACCCGGTTGAAAACGCCAGCTTCATGCCCTGGCTCACTGGCACCGCCTTTCTTCACTCCGTGATGATGCAGGAACGGAAAGGCATGATGAAAAGCTGGAACGTGTGGCTCATCTTTTCCACCTTCCTGCTCACCTTGCTCGGCACCCTGCTGACCCGCGCCGGGCTGGTCAGTTCGGTACACGCTTTCGCCCAGTCCTCCATCGGAACCTGGTTCGTGGTTTTCATGGGGATCGTGCTCGCCGTTTGCATTTTCGCCTATGTGCTCAACAGCGCCCACTTGAAAACCGAACATCATCTTGAATCTCTCGTCAGCCGCGAGTCCAGCTTCCTGTTCAACAACCTGGTCCTTCTGACCGCCTGCTTCGTGATTCTGTGGGGCACGCTGTTTCCCATCCTGTCGGAGTACGTTGTGGGAAACAAGGTCACGGTCGGAGCGCCGTGGTATAACCGCGTCGCCGTTCCTATCGGGCTCTTCCTGTTGTTCCTCACCGGCGTGGGACCGCTGCTGCCGTGGCGGGCCACTTCGTTCAAGAACATCCGCCGCAACTTCATCTTGCCGGTGATCGCTCTCTGGGCCACCGTCATCGTATGCTTCGCCGTGGGCGTGAATCCCTGGGCTGGGGGACAATTCTCCTCCGGAAACTTCTTCGCCCTGGTGGCCTTCGCGCTCTCCGTCTCGGTCTTGACGGCGATTCTCTCTGAATTCATTCGCGGCGGCCAGGTCATCAGCCGCCAGACCGGCCGCAACCTGTTCGCCGCCACCTGGCTGCTGACGCGCCGCAACACCCGCCGCTACGGCGGTTACATCGTTCACATCGGCGTGGTCATTATCGTCATCGGCCTGGCCGGCGCGGCATTCAATAAGAACATCGAGAGCGAGCTCGGTCTTCACGACAAGATGGCCATCGGCCCTTACACGCTTGTGTGCACCGGCTTTACTCAGGACTCGAACGACAACTACGACTCCGAGTACGCCATGCTCGACGTCTACAAGGGCGGCCAAAAGCAGTTCCAGATGACGCCCGAAAAGCGCGTCTATCACGCCAGCCAGCAGCCGCAGACCATGGTAGCCATCCACTCCGTTCCCGAGTGGGACCTCTACGTGGTCTATGAAGGCAGCAACCCCGACACCGGCCAGCCCATCATCAAGGCATTCCTCAATCCGCTGGTCGGCTGGATCTGGTCCGGCCTTGTCGTCCTGGTCTTCGGGACACTTCTAGCACTTGTCCCCAGCCTCACCCCGGCCACTGCCAGTCTGCGCGTACCCGCGGCCCGCCCCATTACCCCCGAAGCAGCGCTGAAGGGAGGTCACTGATGGCTACTCAATCCCTCCGGCACAGACCTGCTGAACTCTGGATCAAGGGCGCCCAGGCTGGCCTGCTCGCCGTCGCGGTCTGTTTCTCGCTTGGAGCTACCGACGCCGGCTCGCGCTTTAACGATCTCGGCCACCGGCTCATGTGCACCTGCAGTTGCGCGCAGATGCTCGGCGAGTGCAACCACGTCGGCTGTCCGGAGTCTGGCCGCGAACGCATCGAGCTCAGCTCCGCGATCGCCGCCGGCCAAACCGATCAGCAGATTCTGAGCATGTTTGCAGCCAAGTACGGGGCCACCGTCCTGGCCGCCCCCACCACCCACGGATTCGACCTGGTAGCCTGGATCGCTCCTTTCGCCGTCTTCGCCGCCGCGCTGCTCGGAACCATCCTGCTGGCCCGAAGCTGGTCGGGAATCTCGGGCGTCAGGGCGCAGGCCGCGGCAGCCGAGACGCCCACCACCGATCCCGCTGAACTCGAGCGCCGCGAACGCATCCGCCGAGAAACCGGCGCCGATGGAGGTTTCTAATCATGACTGAGACACAAGGCCTCATCGCCGGCCTCCTGCTCCTGTTCGCCCTCTTGATCTACACGTTCTGGCCTGAAAACGTGTTTGCGAGCCAACGCCAGAAGACGCGGCTCGATTATCTGCTCGAGCACAAGGAACAGCTCTACGAGAATCTGCGCGACCTCAACTTCGAATTCAAGGCCGGCAAGTACCCCGAAGAGGATTTCCACTCGCAGCGCGCCATTCTTGAGAGCGAAACGGCTGCCCTGCTGGCCGAGATCGACTTCCTGCAGCAGAATTAGCGCGGGCCCGGTCCAGGCAACAAGGCACCAGCTTGCGCGAAGCGTGCGGGCTTCAGCCTGTACAGTGCCGGACCGGGTAAGCGGAGCCAAACCCATGAAGCAATGCAGATCCACCGGAAACCAGGCAGCAAAATCAAAGGATCACGACACGAAATGAAATCGATTCGCAATCTTCTCCAGGCCCTCGCCTTAAGCCTTCTGCTCACCAGTGCGTTTGCCCACGCCGCCCCCGTTTCCGGCACCGTAACCGACAAGACCACCGGCAAGCCCGCCGCAGGCGACGCGGTTGTCCTGGTCGACGTGCAGGCCGGCATGGGCGAAGTTGCCCACGCGACCACCGACGCGCATGGCCATTACACCCTCAACACCCCCGGGAGCGGTCCTTATCTCATTCGCGTGACCCATCAGGGCGCCGGCTACTTCATCGCTGCTCCGCAAGGCGGAGGGCCCGGTGACATCCCGGTCTACGACGTCTCAGCCAAAGTCAGCGGAGTTTTCATTGAGGCCGACGTGATCGAGGCCGAGGCCGAAAACGGCCAGCTCAAGATCAACGAGCGCTACTTCGTCCACAACACCGGCACGCCGCCTACAACGCAGTGGAGCCAGAAGTCCTTCGAGATTGTTCTGCCCCCCGACGCCACTGTAACCGACACCGGCGCCCAGCGCCCCAGCGGCCTGCCCACCTCCATCAAGCTGGACCCGGACGGTCCCAAGGGCCATTACGCGTTCAACTTCCCTATTCAGCCCGACGAAGGCGAGAAAGACACACTCTTCCAGATCAGCTACACGCTGCCCTACTCGAGCGGCAAGTACGCCTTCAAGTCCTCGGTCAGCTTGCCTGCCGACAACTTCGCCATCCTGATGCCCAAATCCATGAGCTTCGTCGCGGGCGCCGGCGCTGACTTCAAAACGGTCAACGAAGACCCCGGCGTCCAGACTTTCCTGCTCAAGAACGCCGTTCCCGAAAAGACCATCGAGTTCACCATCTCCGGCACCGGCTCCATCCCGCGCGAACAGCAAAACAGCGGAGCCACCCAACCGGCCGACAATAGCGGCCAGACCGCCGCAACTCCCAGTGGACCCGGAGGCGGCATCGGCACACCCATCAACACGCCTGACCCGCTCACAAAGTACAAGTGGTGGATCCTCGGCGGGCTCGCCCTGTTGCTTGTTGCGGCCGCCGCCTTCCTGCTCCGCAAGCCGGCTGGCGCGATTGACCAGGTTCAGGCACCCGTTCAGCCCGGATTCGCAGCCTACGCGGCTACTTCCGCAGCTGCCGCAACTCCGGCCTCACGGAGCATCGCACTTCTCCAGGTTCTTAAGGATGAGCTGTTCGCGATAGAAAGCGAGCGAATCAACGGCACGCTCTCTCAGGGCGACTACGCCGAGCAAAAGGCCGCGCTTGAAATCGTCCTCAAGCGAGCGTTGAGCAAACGGTGAGCAGAGGCACGACCGACACGCAGAGATTGTTTATACTGTTTGCCGACGATAAGTGCGCATGCATTTGGCCGCCAGGAGGCAGTGCCGGTGACGAGAATTTGCGTTCTTTGTGGTACAGTCCCGATGGCGGCGTCTGTTTGTTCGGGGATCCTTGAACGCATGCCACCTTGTGTCCAAGCGGTCTTACAGGGCCGCGGGTAACCGGGATAACCACTTGGTGTTTTCTTCTCGCAGCGTCTTTCGTGTCCAACTGACTGCATATCGGGCAGTGGGGTTAAAATCCAGGTACTCACCATACTTAAAGTTCCCGCAGCAAGCCCGGTCGTGATGACCACGCACCGCAATTCCCCCAAGTTTCCTCGCCGGCTCAACCACTTCATTCGGGCTCGCGCCATAGCCAACAATATCGCTTGGATTCCATACGGCGTCATACGGGGGCGCGGCGGCAAGAACCGCTTCGATGGCCGTTAAATTGGAATGAATGTAGGAAAGGACAAGCGCACGCATGTCGTTTCACTTTCGTGTTTGGCTTTGTTTTCGTCTCTGAGCGTCGGAAGTGACTCGATTGTCCCCGCAATTTGGCGGTTGGAGCCGGAGCCGGGCCGAGGAGGAGCTATCGACAAAGCCAAATCGTCGCGATGTGGACGGGCGGCCAGTCCGCTCTTACGCGCCGGACGGCGAGCTGGACTGGGTTCCCGGCTCTCTTTATTCATCACTGCCTCTACCATCTTGGTCACCCTTGCTCGGCTTCTGAGCCCACTTGGCATGCCTGCGTAGGGCATCGTGATCCGCCACAACATGTCGAGGAACCTGCCCCCCTCCTGCGATCAAATCGGGCCTATTTCCAGCTCGTTTTGAGCGAATGGGAACGAAAAGCGAATATTGGTCTAAACATCCTGAAAGATTGGTTTTAATTGGAAAGTTTGGAGGCGCGGGTCGGGATCGAACCGGCGCATAAAGGTTTTGCAGTTTTGACAGCAACTCGTAACCCGCTGATAAAGCAAGGTATTTCCGTCGGATTCTGGTTGCCAAAAGGGGTGGTTTTAGCCCCTTTTGGTACCTTATTGGCAACCTTAATGGCAACCACGAACCACCCATCGCGCTTGCTCCCAAGCAGCGAGTTCCTCGTTCATTAAGTCCCTCGGTTCTTCTAGCCGCGACGAGCATCCGGGACCTCGAATGCAGGCATAGTGCGGCAAGTCTGGAATTCAGTCAAATCCGGCTGTCAACGTGACGATAGCCGACGATACGTCCCAGGAGAATCCCCGTTATATCCTTATTGTTATTGCTCTTACATGGGTGGGGTCCGACGTTGCGGCTTTGGTTTTCTCCGGCGAGTGAGGTTCCCATCTATCGCCAACTGGCGACGCAGGTGCAACTCGCCATATTAAGCGGCGACCTGAAGCCGGGCGAGCGACTGCCGAGCACGCGCGAGTTGGCGCGTCGGTTCAGTATTCATCCGAATACGGTGAGCGCGGGCTACAGGCAATTGCTACGCGACGGGTGGGTGGAATATCGGCACGGGAGCGGTGTATATATCCAGAGCGAGGCGGCACCGCCGCAAACGCCCGAGCAGATTCTCGACCAGCACATTGTGGCGTTCTTCAAGGCGGTGCGCGAGCTGCGCATGCCAGCCGTGGCGATCAGGCAGCGCGTAGCGGAGTGGATTGCCGCACCGCCGCCGGATCATTTTGTTCTGGTCGATCCGGATGTCGATGCGCGGGAGATTCTGCTTACGGAAGTTCGCAAGCTGACGACGTGGCCCGCAGAGGCAATGACGATTGAGGCGGCCGCGAAGCCAGATGCGTTGCTGGCGGCGATTCCACTGTGCCGGCCGAGTAAAACCAAGATGATACGCGCAGTGTTGCCGGCGGGAATAGAACTGATCCCGTTGCAGATTCGGTCGGCGAACAAGTGGCTCGACCCGGAGCTGCCGTCGTTGCGGGGAAAGCTGATCGGCGTGGTTTCGAATTGGGTTGACTTCCGGGAGATTGCACGGACGATGCTGGCGGCGGCCGGCGTGGATCCCGACTTACTGGTAGTGCGGAATCCAAGGCGTCCCCGCTGGCAGCGGGGCCTCGACCAGACGGGCGCGATTATCTGCGATGTCCACACGGCTGTCACGCGCGAGTTGCCGAAGGGGCCGCGGGTCTTCGAGTTTTCGCTGCTGGCTGACGCATTTCAGTTAGAATTGAGCAAATTCTCTGATAGCTCACAATTTTTGTGACACTCGCGAAACTGTCTGGAAGGGCCTTTTTCGGGTGTAGAAGATGGCTAATCTCAGACCATCTTCGCTCCCCCGAAGGGGGTAATTCCGATGAACACCGTTTCGAGTGATCCCGCTGTGATGGACCGAACTGCTTCCCTTGCGACCGGCGCGCCGCGCAGCCGCCAGGGCTTTTGGGCGCTTATCGCCACACAGTTTCAAGGCGCCTTCAGTGACAACATCCTGCGCAACCTGTTGCTCTCGATGATTGTCGGGATGAACCTAGCCAAGAGTGAGCGGGAGACGTTTGTTTCCGTGGTGACGTTTCTCTTCTCGGTGCCATTCCTGATTCTGAGCATGCCGGGTGGCTGGCTGGCAGACCGCTTCAGCAAGCGCCGAATCACGATCTGGACGAAGGTCATGGAGTTCGGCTCCATGCTGTTGGCAACAGCGGGACTGGCCACCCATTCCCTCACGCTTTCACTGGTTGCATTGACACTCGTGGCAAGCCAGGCGGCCCTGTTCGGACCTTCGAAATACGGCCTTCTGCCGGAGCTGCTGCCCGAGAAGAGCCTGTCGTGGGGCAATGGAGTAATCGAGCTGGGTACGTTCCTCGCAATCATCATCGGAACGGTTGCGGGCGCATGGATGGGCGAAAGTTTCAGCGGGCACGAAATGTACGCGGGATATGTGCTGCTGGGCCTGTCCGTGATCGGATTCCTGACGAGCCTCGGTGTTGACAAGGTGCCTGCTGCCGCACCTGAAAAGCCGTTCAGGCTCAATATTGTCGGTGACCTGTGGACTCAGATCGGGAAAATGCGCAAGGATCGGGCGCTATTTCTGGCGGTGCTCGGCAATGCCTATTTCTGGTTCCTAGGCTCACTGCTTTTTTCGACCATTGTGATCTACGGACCCGATGTTCTACATGTCGGGCAGACGAAGACAGGTTATCTGAATGCGATGCTGGCGGTGGGCATCGGCATCGGCAGCATGGCTGCCGGGTGGGTCAGCGAGAACAAGATCGAATATGGGCTGATTCCGCTCGGATCGATTGGCATGACTTGTACGGGCTTGGCGCTCGGAATCACACCGCATGGGATGGCGGGATCGGCGGTGCTGCTCGGAATGCTGGGTTTCTGGGCGGGATTCTTTGCCGTGCCGGTGAATGCGCTGATCCAACACAAGCCCGCTGAGCAGGACAAAGGCGGAATCATTGCCGCGGCAAATTTGCTGTCGTTCGTTGGCATCGCGATCTCCTCGGCCGTGTACTTCGTGTTCACTGCCTACGTTCATCTCGATCCGCGCGGTGTGATCGTGGCCGCGTCGTGCATCACAGCGTTCAGCACAGCGTATGTCTTGTATCTGCTGCCCGAGTGGTTTGGGCGCTTGATTCTGTTCTTCGCAACGCGGACGGTGTATCGCGTTCGCGTGATCGGACGCGACAACTTCCCTGAGAAGACGGGCGCGCTCCTGGTGTGCAATCACATGTCATTCGTCGATGTGGCGCTTCTGGTTGCGGCGACAGACCGGCCTATCCGCTTCCTCATGTACCAGGGGATTTATGACCACCCGGTGGTCAAACCATTCGCCAAGATGGTGAAAGCGATCCCAATTTCCAGCGAGCAACATCCGCGTGAGATGCTTCACTCGCTCAAGACGGCAACCGATGCGCTGCGGAACGATGAGATCGTATGCATCTTCGCCGAAGGGCAGATCACTCGCACCGGGCAACTGCTCCCTTTCCGCCGCGGACTTGAGCGCATCATCAAAGGTGTCGAGGTTCCCATCATTCCTGTGAACCTGGACGGCGTATGGGGAAGCATCTTCAGCTTTGATCGCGGCCGATTCCTTTGGAAAATGCCGAGGCGGATTCCGTATCGCGTCACGGTGAGCTTCGGCAAACCGATGCCGCCCACATCGGCGGCTGCCGAAGTGCGGGCCGCGGTTCAGGAACTGCATGCCACCGCCTTCGAGACGCGTAAGCCATCCATGAAGACGCTCGACCGAGCCTTTGTGCGAACGGCGCGGCACCGGCCATGGCAGTTTTTCATGGCGGACGGCAAGACTCCGAGGGTTTCATTTGGATCTGCGCTCAGCAAGACCGTCTATATTGCGCGCAGATTGCGGCGGCACATCGGGGAGCAACCGCTAGTTGGAGTGCTGCTTCCGCCGTCCGTGGGCGGAGCACTGACGAACTATGCGCTGATGCTTATGGGCCGAGTGCCTGTAAATCTGAACTACACCTCATCGAACGAGACGATTGCAAGTTGCGCCAAGCAATGCGAACTGGATGTGGTCATTACGTCGAAAGCATTCATCGAGCGCTTTCCAAATATGACGATTCCGGGGCGAACTTTGCTGTTGGAAGATGTGTTGGGTGGTCCGCACGTCAGCGAGAAGATGATCGCGCTGGCGCTGGCCTGGCTGATGCCGGCGGCTCTGCTGAAGCGCGCGCTCGGTGCGCATCGTGTGAAACCCATGAGCGCAGATTTCGGCGCAGCGGGTGTTGGAAAGGCTTCGCCGATGGATGAGCTGGCTACCGTGATCTTTTCGAGCGGAAGCACCGGCGATCCCAAAGGCGTAATGCTGTCGCATTTCAATATCGTGTCGAACATTAGCCAAGTCACCCAGGTGTTCATGCTCTGTGGACGCGACAAGGTTCTCGGTATACTGCCGTTCTTTCACTCATTCGGATTCACAGCCGGGCTCTGGCTGCCCGCGGTACAGGGCGTGGGTGTAGTGTTCCATCCGAATCCACTCGATGCACAGGTGATCGGCGGACTGGTGGAGAAATACAAAGTGACGTTCCTGGTTGCGACGCCAACATTCTTGCAGGCGTACATGCGACGTTGCACGCCTGAGAGCTTCGGCTCACTGCAATATGTGCTGGTTGGAGCGGAAAAGCTGCCGGAACGCGTCGCGATCGCATTTGAAGATCAATTTGGCATTCGGCCATTGGAAGGCTATGGCTGCACGGAGTGCTCGCCGGTGGTTACCGTGAATGGTAATGATTATCGCGCCCCGGGATTCCGTCAGGTGGCAGCAAAGCGCGGAAAGATTGGACATCCACTGCCGGGAGTCTCTGTGAAGGTGGTTGACATCGAGACTGGGCAGCCGCTGACGCCGGGGAGTTCCGGAATGCTGCTGGTGAAAGGGCCAAACGTCATGCGCGGCTATTTGGGCAAGCCGGAGAAGACAGCCGAAGTGCTGCACGATGGGTGGTACACGACGGGCGACGTTGGAATGGTTGAGGAAGATGGCTTCGTCACAATTACCGACCGGCTCTCGCGTTTCAGCAAAATCGGAGGCGAGATGGTGCCACACATCCGCATCGAAGAAAGGCTGCACGAACTTGCCGACGCAACCGAGCAAGTGTTCGCGGTGACGGCGGTTCCGGACGACAAGAAGGGCGAACGAATCATCGTCATTCACACATTACCGGAAGGGAAGCTGAAACCGGTGTTGGAAAAGCTGTCCCAGTGCGATCTACCAGCGTTGTGGAAGCCAAAAGCGAATCAGTTTGTTCATGTCGATTCGATCCCCACACTGGGCACGGGGAAGATGGATCTCCGCGCCATAAAAACTCTTGCAACTTCATTGGCTGCCGAGGTTGAGGCAGAGGCCCAAGCCTGAGGTGAAGTGCCATGGAATTGATTGGTCTGTTGGCGATTGGAATTGTTATCGGGATTCCGACGATCGCGATTGTTGCCCTGGTTCGGAGCAAGAACGCCGAAGGGCGGATCGAGGAGAGCTGGTACAAGATCTCAGATCTCCAGGGCGAGATTGCCGGTTTGAGGCGTGAGTTCTCGAGGCTTTCGGATCGAGTGAAAGAACTGGAGGCCTCGGCGGTTCCACCCCTCGCCGAGGATCGACAGGTTAGCCAGAACCAGGCGCCTGTTCTGGCTGCTATCGCGCCGGAGGTTGTCAAAGAAGAAAACGCGCTCTCGGTGCAGTCTGCGCAGCCAGCTGCGGCATCATCTTGGCTCGACGAGACGACCGTTCCACCACGCAGCTGCCCTGAAGCTGTGCCAACGCCGGTGGCCAGTTTCGAGGCCAACGAGCAACCTGCTCCTATCGGATTTGCTGCCTTTGAAGCGCATGTCCAGCCGGAGATAGCAAGAGAAACAGAGGTGGCGCCGACTTGGTCAGTCCCAGCCGACCTGCGCCCCGGGATACCGCTAACTTCAGCCGCTCCTGTGTCGCCGCCGATTCCTTCATTTGCTGCATACGAGCCGGCAACGCCGAGGGAAAGCGCTTTTCAGCGCCTGAAAACGAACCTGCCCCTCGAGCAGTTATTGGGCATGAATCTGTTCGCCAAAGTCGGCATTGTCCTACTTGTTCTGGGCTTGGCATTGCTTGGCCGAATCGCGCTGATTGCCATGGGGCCGGGGCCACGGGTTGCGCTCACCTACGCAATAGCAGCTGCTATGTTGGGCGGCGGTATTTTGCTCGAACGCCGTGAGCGTTATCGGCTCCTGGGCCGAACCGGTATCGGAGGCGGTTGGGCGTTGCTCTTCTTTACAACGTACGCCATGCATCACGTTGCGCCGATGACTGTGATGCGTTCTAACACTCTCGACTGTGTTTTGATGCTCATCGTCGCTATCGCGATGGTAGCGCACACATTGCGCTATCGTTCGCAACTGGTCACAGGCCTTGCCTTCTTGCTCGGCTTCTCCACGGTCGCGCTCAGCCAGGACACCGTCTACGCTCTTGTTGCCGGTGTAATTCTCGCGCTGGGTATCGCGGCCATTGCGCTGCGCATGAGTTGGTTTGAGCTTGAGATCTTCGGCATACTCGCTAGCTACGCAAACCACTTCTATTGGCTCGACAAACTCTATCCCGATGGCACTACGGGCCATACCTTTCCTGAGTTTTGGCCGAGCGCCATCATCCTGGTTCTGTACTGGGCTACCTTCCGCATTTCGTATATTGCCCGTAAAGTTGCCTCGCCGCGTCAGGAGGCTTATTCGACGATCGCCGCACTTCTGAACACAATGCTGCTGCTCGCGGTCATGAAGTTTCAGTCAACGCATCCCGAGTTGGCCTTCTACGCGCTACTCGCCATCGGTGCGCTCGAATTTGCCTTCGGCCAACTGCAGGTCACACGCCGCCGGAAGGCGGCGTTCACTCTGCTCACCGTGATCGGTACGCTTTTGATCTTCGCCGCCGTGCCTTTCAAGTTCAGCGGCAACAATATCGGCTTGTTCTGGATGATCGCAGCCGAGGCGCTCCTCATGGCCGGCATCGTACAACGGGAAGACCTCTTTCGGCGATTGGGCTTGCTCACCGGCTGTGTGACGGGCCTGCTCATCGTCTATGAGGCAAGCGACATCGTTGAACTTCGCTGGTCTTCTGAGACGCTGCTTCTCAAAGACGGCATTCTGCTGCTCACCTGCAGTGTGCTCTTCTATCTGAACGCCCTCTATCTTGGCCACAGATGGAAAGACCTTTTTGGCAAGCTCGATAGCGGCTTGGCGACGGCGCAGAGTCTTCTCGGGTGCATTACCGCGTTCCTCGGAGCGTGGGCTCTCTTCACGGCTGACTGGACCGCCATCGGCTGGGCCGCATTGTTGCTCGGCGCTGCGTTCGGCGTACGCTACCTTAAAGACCGCTCGCTCTTGCTGCAAGCATGGGCGCTTGCCGGTGCTGTAATCATTCGCGCAGCCGTTTTCAATTGGCACTTCGACAATCCCTTTCCGCACCACATGGCAATGCGGATCTTCACCCTGCCCCTGCTGGCACTGGCTTTCTATTGCACTCGCTGGGTGCTTGACGATGAAGTCGCTCAATGGCACGCCTTGCGGAGTGTCTCGCTTTGGGCCGGCGCCGTGCTTTTCGCAGCTCTCCCCTCCGTGGAACTGCCCACTCCCTGGATTGCGCCAGTATGGACTGCGCTTGCTGTCGGGCTGGGCCTCCTCGGGCATAGGTTTCGCCTGCGTGACCTCACGTTCCAGGAACACGCACTTGGCGCCGCAACCGTCGTCGCCCTCTTGACCTTCAATTTAGAAGCCACGCGCGCGCTCGACCGTTATCTACCCCTCATCGGCTGCTCCGGAGTTTTCTATGCTGCCTCGCGTTTTTGCACGCGGAAGGACGCGTCGTACCGGCAAGCTGCCGCTTGGATCCACACATGGACTGCAACCGCGCTTCTTGCCGCGTTGGCATGGAACGAATCTCCGCAACCGTGGCTTGCTGTCATCTGGATTCTCTTCGCGCTCGCTCTCGCCATCGTTGACCGCGTCTTCACCGTGGAGGAGCTGCCATGGCAAGCGCATACCCTCGCACTGCTCGCTGCCGGCAGCGCTGTGACCTTCAATTTCTTCATCCCAGATAAGCTGCATGGCGTGGATCTCCGGCTGATCACGGTTTCCATCCTCGTCGCGGCTCTTTACAGCCTCGCGCGATGGGTGCGCATGCCAAAACCCGTTCAGGAGACTGATGCCCGACATGGCTATACCTGGGTGGCCAGCGGTCTTGCAGCGTGGTTCCTGTGGTGCGAGTTGCAGCCCATCAGCGTGGCGCCGGGCCTTGGCGTTTTGGCTTTGCTGCTTTTCGAGATCGGCGTCTGGCGCGGGCAGAAACAGCTACGCTTGCAAGCCTATGCACTGCTCGCGGCTTCATTCCTGCGTATTTTCCTGGTAAACCTAAGCGCGGTCACCTTGCCTGGTGAATTCATCAGTCCGCGCACTTACACGGTGGTACCGCTCACAATCATCTATTTCTACGTCTGGGCACGATTGTTGCGATCGAACTCGCAACCCGATTTCGGCCGACGGCAGGTAAGCAATCTCATCGCCTACTTCGGCGCGGGCTCAGTGGTTGCGCTCCTCTACTACCAGCTCACTCCTCAATCGATCATCGCTGGCTGGGCGTTGGTGGTTGTTGCACTCATGGTCGCAGCTCTCGTATTCGACAAAGAGGTCTTCCTCGAACAGACTGCGCTGCTCTCGATTGGAATCCTCGTGCGCGGACTTGCTCACAACATCTTCGGCTCCAGCTACTTCACCAGTGGAGGGTGGCAAGGTAAGTTCTCTGTTATCGCAATCACGTCCGCGCTGCTCTTTGCCGCATTGCCACTCGCGTTTCGAATTCGCAGTCGGTATGTCGACCGTCCGCGTGGCTCATCCCTCGCACACTTTCTGGCGGCGCGCCGGCCCGAACAGATTCTCTTCTTCGTCCCGCTTCTCCTCATCGTCATTACGATCGCCGTAAAAATGGACCCCGGAGCTGTAACGCTGGCCTGGGGCATTGTCGGGCTCTTGGTGATCGTCCTCGGACTGCTCGCGACTCAGCGCTCCTACCGTCTCACTGGACTCACTCTGCTGGTTTTTTGCATTGGCAAGATAGTCTTCCGCGATGCGTGGCACCTCGATGAACGGAGCAGATACATCACGTTCATCGTCCTTGGAGTTGCCCTGATTCTCGTCTCCGCGCTTTACAGCAAATACCGCGATCAAGTGAGTCGCCTACTATGAAACGCATTTTGGCGCTTTCGCTCGTCCTGATGGTAGCGATGGCCGGGTTGTACCTGGCACAGCGTAGGAAGCATTTCGATACCGTCAGCCCCAATGCCATCCTCAATGCAGCCGCTGGCATCCAACGCGACCTGTCGCAGGCACCCATGCAGCTGACACGGCTCCCTGATGACAGCGAGATTCGCATCGGAAACGAACTGGCAGAAGGGTATGTCCGCGTCGAGCCGGTGCACTCCGCCGAGACGGAGACCGTTGAGAAGTATGTGAGCGTAGTTGGCGAGCGCGTTGCCGCCCGTGCCCATCGCAAGCTTCCTTATCGCTTTCATCTCATCGCCAATCCCGATCTGATAAACGCCTTTGCGTTGCCGGGCGGCCATGTATTTGTCGGTCTCGGACTACTCCATGAGATGTCGAGCGAAGACGAGTTGGCATGTGTACTCGGGCACGAGATTGAGCATGTCGATCATTACCACGCGGCGGAGCGCATCCAAATCGAGGCGCAGCTGAAGAAGATCGACCTGGATGCGATCGTCCCCTTGGCGCACATACCTATCGAGGTCTGGCAAGCAGGATATAGCAAAGAACAAGAGCTTGAGGCTGACCGTGAGGGGCTTCGTCTCGCGGCCGCGGCGGGATACTCTCCTCAGGGCGCAGTAAAGCTATTCGAGCGCTGGGCTGAACTCCATCGCGAATACGTGGCCCACGCCAGCACGCCGGTTGACGAGCTTAGCCAAATTGCAATCGAAGGATTGCAGGGGTACTTCCGGAGCCATCCTCTGCCTGATGAGCGTCTCAAGCAGGCTAAAGAGGTGATCGCGGAGGACGGACTCGACGCAACGAAGCAGCTCACTCCGCTTGCGGTCTCTTCCTTGCTCCAAACCAAACCCTCTCTCGCCGGTGCGACGAAGAATGTCGGGGATACTCAGCTCGGACGGTGAGTCCGACTCGGAAAGAGATGATGCGAATCAATCGCTCAGGATCGATCGACAACCTAGCCTTCACTGCTGCCGTGACTGTTGCAAGCCGATCATTCATTTTTCGCGACAGATTCCTCGGAAGAGTGAAGCGAGCTCCGCTGGAAGATTCCGCATGCCTGGAATTATCGAGACACAAAATCGCCAGTGGCCAACAAGTACTCGACGCCGTCTTTGTCAATCCGGTAGGGGAGCCCCCGCGCGCGGCGGTATTGCTCTGTCATGGGATCGGGGAAACTGTGGATCATTGGCTCGGAGTGCAGAAGCTGCTGGCGGCTCAAGGCGTAGCCTCACTCGTTTTTGATTACTCCGGATATGGACGGAGCACCGGGCGCATCCAGTGGACGCAGTGTGAACAAGATGCCATTGAAGCCTTCGGCGCATTGAAACTACTGCTTCCGGATACTCATGTTTCCATGCTGGGATTCTCTTTGGGCAGTGGAATCGCAGCCGCAGTTCTCGATGAAATTTCGCCGGAAAAGCTGATTCTTTGCTCCTCGTTCGCCTCGTTTCAAGCCGCCGCGTGCTGCGCAGGCCTGCCAGGCTGGCTTTCATTCCTGGCACCGCCGATTTGGATACCGAAGAGTCTTTGCGCCGCTGTTCCTTGCCTGTACTGGTTTTGCACTGCGAGAATGATCGTCTATTTCCTTCACAAATGGCGTCGAAGCTGGCTTCAGTTTGTGGGGAGCGCGCAAGGCTCGTGGTAGTTCCAAATCAGCAGCACAACGATCCGTTCTATCGGCCTCTGAACCAGTACTGGGATCATGTTATTTCTATCCTTCTTTCTGACCGCGCTGTTAATGAACCTGCTTCGTAGTGAGGAGACCAATTGATGTCTCGAAAAGCAAGCTTGTCGACGCTGATTATTCTCACCGCGATGGTTATCTCGGCTTGCTGTGTGATGCCGCGGATTCCGCAGCCGCAGTCGTATCACCTGTTTGCGGATAGGAGAGGCTTCTTCGGGATTCCCAACTTCGATGATGTAGTGTCGAATCTGCCTTTCGCATTGATCGGAATCTGGGGCCTGGTGTTCTTGCTGCAAGCTGGTTCGCACAGCCGCGCCGGCACGTTTATCGACGAGAGGGAACGCTGGCCTTACCTGTTTGTCTTTGTGGGATTACTGCTCACCGCTTTCGGATCTTCCTATTATCACCTTGCTCCGGACAATGCCCGACTCCTGTGGGACCGTCTGCCAATGACCATCACCTTCATGGCAATGGTGTCAGCAGTCATTGCCGAGCGCATTAACGTTCGACTCGGCATTTGGCTGCTGCCGATCCTCCTCTCAATCGGACTAACAAGCGTATTGCAATGGGAATGGAGTGAGGCGAGAGGCTCTGGAGATTTACGTTTTTACGCAGCTGTGCAAGCCTATTCGGCATTAGTGGTTCTCCTGGTGTTCCTTTTTCCGCGGCGCTATACGCGAACCACAGACTTCGGATTGGTCATCGGCTTCTATGCTCTGGCAAAGGCCTTGGAAACTTTCGACAAGCCGGTCTTTGCAACACTCCATCTCGTAAGTGGACACACTCTCAAACATCTGGCTGCAGCCGCAGCTGGGTACTGCATTTTGCGAATGCTGCAAAAGCGCAAGCCTGCGACTGAGGTGTCTCCACTTTCTCTCTTGGACCGGGTATCTGCCACCTCTGAATAACGATTCTTTGCCAATTGCCCGAATATGCTCAAGTCAGCTGATTGTTGCGCTTCAGCAAAGTTCCCGTTGCTCCGGTTGACGGTCAGACCTGCGGTTGCACGTCGGCCCAATATGAAAACAACGCCAAGTGAGTGTGGAATTGCGTCGATTGCCCGGTTGTAGCCCGTGTGGAAATCCGGCTTCCGGTAGCAGCGTCCTCTCGGCGCTAGATGAGCGAAACGCGGATTTCCCCTTGACTCTTGACTTATCGCAGCATTCGTTCCATCGTTATCGCAGTCTTTCCTTTCGATGCTCTCTCCTCGTACGCTCCTCGCCCACACCGCCCTGGCCAGTTGTCTCTGCGCCCTCCGCCCTGACGTTGCCGATCTCACCCCACCCCCCGGCCGAATGAATACGCTCCCTGCCCGTACTCTCTGGGTCTGGGAACGTCCCGAGGACCTTAGCTCCCTCAACCCGCGCACCACCGCAATCGCTGCCCTTGATCGCACGCTCCTCCTCGGCCGCGCTATCACTGTCGTCCCCCGCGGCCAGCCTTACGTCTATCCTGCCGGCATCACCCGCATCTCTGTTGTCCGCATTGAGGCTCCAGGGGTCATTGACCCCGCGCTTGGGCCCGCCGCTGCCGATCTCGTCCTCGACACCCTTTCGACTTCACCCTCCGCATTGCAGATCGACTTCGACGCCCGCCACTCCCAGCGCGATTTCTATACCGCGCTCGTGCGCGATCTCCGTCGCCGCATGCCGTCATCCATGCCGCTCTCCATCACAGCCCTCGCCTCCTGGTGCAGTTCGGACGACTGGATTAATCGCCTCCCCGTCGATGAAGCCGTCCCAATGCTCTTCCGCATGGAGCCTGACCGCCGCTTCGCCCCGCCCGATCTCCCTTGGTTCCGCATCCGCGAACCTCTTTGCCAATCCTCCGTCGGCATCTCCACCCGCGAACCTAGCCCCGTCCCCACCGCTGGCAAGCGCGTCTACATTTTCCCTGACCGTGGCTGGCGCGCTGACCTCCCTTTGATCGCTCAGGCAGATCCAGCCCAAAGGAACCAGCCATGAAGCGCTCTCTCTCGCTCCTGCCCGCCCTTGTCGCCATCGTCTTCCCCTTTGTCACCGTCCAAGCCTGCGGCCCATTCTTCGAGCCCGACATCTTCGCCCACAGAATTCATCCCGACCACCCCGCCGAGTACGCAACCGGCAAACTCGGCATCATCCTGCCCACCTATCCCCGGGTCGATCTCATCGTCGCTTGGCGTTACCTCAATGGCGCTTCTCTCAGCCGCGAAGAGCAGAAGGCATATCAACCCACCCTGTCATTTGGCGAGTACGAACGAGGCAACGAAACCGAACCCGAGCCAAAGGCGCCCGATGGTTCCTACCTTGCCGAACCACTCGGCCCTGCCGATGAATGGCTCAAGACCCGCAATCGCTACGCCCCGGTCCAACCCGACATCCACGCCGTAAGGAACTATGATGTGACCTATCCCGCCGGCTATGTCCTCGCTGGCTCCTACGAGAACTGTCAGGACGACGCATTCCACACTGCCGTCCTAACCCTCGACAGTCGCACCAAAACCTGGGGCGCAAAGAGTCCCGAACTTGCAAACTGGATCATCGGCCAGGACGCCGTCTTCTCCAACTGCGGGGGCACCCCCGGTGACTACCCACCCGGCAAAAACAAGATCACTCCCACACAACCCACGCCAGCCCCTGCCAATGCTCCCGTTCTCCTCCGCCAAGATCGCGCATACCAGCTCGCCGCCGCACAGTTCTATTCTGGCCAGTTCGTCCCGGCTCGCGCGAGCTTTCAGTCCATCGCCAACGATCCCGACTCGCCCTGGCGTGGCGTCGCTGCTTATCTCGTGGCCCGCACGCTCATTCGTGAAGCCTTCCTATCCGCCAAGCCCGGTGAGTACGGGGACATGGCAAACTTCGACCCAGAGCTCATGCGCCAGGCGCAGCAGCAGCTTGAATCCGTCCACAACCACCAGGTCCCCGGCATCTCCCCGCACGCCGTTCAGTCCCTCCTCAATCTCGTCCGCATCCGTACAGAGCCCCAAGCGCGGCTGCGCGAGCTCTCTGCCTTCCTCTCCGGTCCCAAACCCGACCCCGATTACAAGCAGGACCTCGATGACCTGACCTGGTATTTGAACGCTAAAGCCGACTCACTTCCAGTGCGCGAAGATGCGTGGGACGAAGTCTTTCATGTGAAGCGTGGCCCGAACGACTATCGCCCCTTAACCTCCGAAGAGAAGAAACCCGGCTTCGAGCAGGCCATGAAAGACCTCTCCGACCTCCGATCCATCTCGCCGCTCATTGACTGGCTCATTACCTTCCAGTCTCCGGCCGATGGCGCCCGACGCCACGCCATCGCCGAGTGGAAGCGCACCTCCAACTCTGCCTGGCTCACGGTAGCCATCATGAAGGCCTCTGCCTCCGATCCTGAAACCTCGGCTCTCCTCGACGCCTCCACCCATATCCCTTCGACCTCGCCCGCTTGGCCCACCATAGCCTTCCACCGCATCCGGCTTCTCAATGAAACCGGCAAGGCCGCAGAGGCCCGCACAGAGCTGGCTTCCGCCTTCCCCTCCATCCAGGCCATCGGCTCTGACTCGGATCTCAATCTGTTCACTGGCCTTCGCATGCGCACTGCTTCCACCCTCGATGAGGCTCTTGCTGATGCTCCGCGCCGCATTCTCGATCGCACCTCCATCGAACAGGCTTCGCTCGACGAGTGCCTCGATGTCATGAAGGATCCCAAGCGCAAGTACGACTGCCGTCATGACTCCAGCCCGGTCGAGTTCTCCGCCGACGCGGCAGACCTCCTGAACCGCGAAACACCGCTCGCCACCCTCGCGCAAGCCGCTCAATCTACCGCTTTGCCGCCCCGGCTCCGTCAGTCCGTTGCCGTCACCGCGTGGGTCCGCGCGGTCCTGCTCAAGAATGAGGCCATCGCCACCAGGATGCTTCCGTTACTTCCCGAGAAAATCCAGCAACAGGCCGGTTCCGGCGTCGGCTGGCATCCCGTCATGACGCTTTTGCGCAATCCCGGCCTCCGCCCCTACCTTGATGCCGGCGTGCAGCGTTCCTACTCCTACGACTTCGTCGAAAGCTACGCCGACAACTGGTGGTGCGCCGAGTGGTCTACGCCATACTCCGATTCAAGTGAGCCCGTCCGCTCTATCTCCGCCGCCTTTCTCACGCCCGCCGAACGCTCCACTGCCGAAAACGAGTTCTCAAGCCTCATGGGGATCGGAAGCGCGGATGTTGCTCTAGGCTCGCAGGCAGTCGACTACGTCAAAGCCCATCCTCAAGACCCTGACGCTCCCGAAGCCCTCTACCTCGTCCTCCGCATGATCCGCTACGGCTGCAATCACGCCTTTGGCTACAATCAGGACCCCAGCAACCCGCACGCCGGCGACATCTCGAGGATCGCCTATGAAGCCGGCGATATCATGCGCCATCGTTACCCCACCAACCCCTGGACCAAGAAGGCCGCTCCCTACGTCTGGCCCAGCGATAAAAAGACAAATCGATGAGCTGTTCTGCTATTCGTCGACTGGATTTTTCAAGACACGTGTGGAAGGTTGGTTGAATCTGTCTACTTCACGCGAATGTCTGTGAAGTAGGGCTGCGTTTGTCGAGATTAACGAACGGGGACAGTTCTTCTCTGAGGGCAATTACGATATTTTGGGCATGCCGCTTTCCGACGGTTCAAATGAGTTGACATGGATGGGAGCACAGCAGTGGTCAAACGGTAAGGTCGGCACGATTGGGTGCTCCTCAACTGAAGAATGGCAACTCGAAGTGGCATCACTGGGTAATAAGGCGCTAGCACTACTGTGTCATAAACGATGAATGCCGCAGAACGGACAGCGGCAGAGTTGTCGGAGCAGGGAGCGCGCCAGGACGATTCGTAGTGTTGCGATGGAATGTGGGTTATGTCTTTCCGGACGGA